>Ga0307439_1000550_pt1 | contig 26077 bp, 20 predicted proteins | sample SalMarWE160490MG_FD_202142 | JGI IMG/M metagenome (GOLD analysis project Ga0307439, IMG submission 202142) | Salt marsh sediment microbial communities from the Plum Island Ecosystem LTER, Massachusetts, United States - WE1604-90 | ecosystem: Environmental > Aquatic > Marine > Intertidal zone >... | reverse complement strand
GTGCCGCGGCAGACCACGGGAGCGCGCCCAGCGTCCGTTGCCATCCATGATGATGCCGATGTGTTGGGGTAAGGTTCGGATGGGCGTGTGGATTAGTCTAGTGTCTTCCGTCAGTGTGTCGACCATTTGTTTTCCCTTATCGTTCACGCCGCTCTGGGGGGTGATGAAGATCCGGCGTTGCGGATCTGCATGAGCAGGTCCACGATGGGTGCGGACATGAGCAGCAGCGCCAAACCGAAGAACGGCCAGGCGAACGAGGTGGGCAGCGCCGCTCTGACCGCTTCCTCACCGTGGGGCAGGGCCCGCAGGGCATCCTGCATGAAGACGATCAATGCCAGAATCGCTCCCGGGATGAAGAGCAGCCAGGCCTTCGAAGTGGGACAGAGTTGGAAGTCCGTTCTATCGAACAGGGCGATCAGGGAGCTGGCGAAGACCAGGATCACAGCGATGATCATCGGTGCGATTACAGGTCCCCACCAGGGCAGCGGCAGCAGGAAGAGCACATCCCAATCGATAAGTGTCCGTGGCCAGCCGAGCTGTATGCGGAGAAACAGGTAATAGAAGATATCCCAGACGCCGAAGGCCAGGATGGCATATGCGAGCCGGGTGCGGCGGTCGCGGCCGGCCAGGTAGCCGATCGAAAGCAGCATGATTAACGTGGCCAGCTCGCGAACCAATTCGATCTGTCCGAGTGTGCCTGTGATGGGAAGTGGGTCGGCCTGGTAGGGTTCGACGCGACCGATGTGCACGCGCAGGTAGGTCACCGCAGCCGCTTCAACCCAGGCGAAAGCAGCGGCGAAGAGGATCACGATTACCCAGCGTTTGACGTTTTGCATGGAAGCTCCTCTGGTCGTGTTTGTTCTCATGTAGGGTACATCTTCAAACCTTCTGGCTTCCACCCTTTACGTCCACGCTTGCGCGCATCTAGGTGCTTGACAGGCATGCGTCGAGGCCTGAGAATCCAATCGAAACGGCAAGATCGTGGTTGAATGGAGTAGAAATGGCGGATGATCGCACAACGCGGATGAAGCTTGTCTTAGTGGAGGACAATGAAACGCTGCGCGAAGCGCTTCGTGAGGGGTTGGATGATTCCGGGACAGTCAGCGTCGTGGCGGAAGCCGAATCCGGAGAGCGTGCCGTCGAACGATGCCTGGACGAGCCGCCCGATGCGGTTTTGATGGACGTACAATTGGCGGGTGAGATGAACGGGATCCAGGCCGCCGTAGCCATTCGGCGTGAATATCCGCGCTTACCGGTTGTCTTCTACTCGATACAAGATGAAGATGCTTACTATCGTGATTTCCGGCGCTCGGGCATCCTGAGCCATTACGCCTATGTGCGCAAATCGAACTTTTTACTCCCAGAGATGATCATCCCACTGCTGCAAGACGCGATATCGGGACGAAGTTTCATCGATCCGGAGATCGTTTCGCGCGTCGAAGAAGTGCGTCACAAGGACGAACAATCGCCAATCGCATTACTGGAACCTATCGAACAGGACGTTGCACGGATGTTGTCGCAAGGTTTGACCAACGAGCAAATTGCAGGACGACTTGGCTTTCGCGATAAGCGCACGGTCAGTCGTATCAACGGGGCAATTTACACCGCCTGGGGTTTGGTCGAGACGGCTACGGACGAGAAGGTCGCCAGGACGCGTGCGGCAATAATCTATCAGCGCGAACAGCTCATCATCTGGGATTCCGAGGGCGTCCTCAAGGTCGCCAATCGTAAGGGGGAGTGGGTGCCGTTGACGGATGAATCCTAAGGCATGGAATTGCCGATGTTCAGTTACTCGTGTGACGGAGACGCAGTAGATTGACGAATCGAATGAAGACATCAAAGTTGGTTCTATTGATAAAAGGGATCGGCGTGATTTTTCTCGTCATCGGCATTGTCGCAGCCGTGATGGGGCCGATCGAGATGTACTGTTTCTATCTGTTCGGATCGGGAGGGCGTTTTCATTACCCGGGTTTTGGATTTGGCTCCTTGATGTTCGCGAATGTGGCCGTGCAAATTGCGGGCTACTACCTCATCGCGGCGGTTTTCGTACCCCTGGGTTATGGACATCTCACCCTGAGAGGCTGGGCGCGGGCACTTGTTGAGGCGTTGTTGTGGTGCTGGATGGTGGTCGGTGTTCCGCTGGTGGTTTTCTTCGTACTCGTATTGCTGCAGGCAAAACCGCTATCCACGAGTGTGTTGCCGTTGTTGGGGTTGGTGTGTGTGATGCTCTATCCCATTGCTCCTGCAGGTTTGCTGTATTTCTATCGTCGAGCTGACGTCAGAGCGGCGTTCGATTCGCATGATGCAATTCGAACTAGGCTGGATAAAATTCCACTCTCCATACTTGTGCATGGGATTCTGCTCACCTTCTTCGTGCTCGTTCATCACCTGCCAATTCTGTTCAACGGCCTGGTTCCCTTTATGGGTTCCTTTCTCGTGGCGATGGACGGATTCACCCTCTCGGCCTTTGTGATTCTGGGATTGGTGCTTCTATCGGTGGGTGTGTTTGCACGTAGAATGTGGGCGTGGTGGGGCTCCATTTTGTATCTCGTCTTCATGGGTGTGTCGACCATCTTGACGTTGTTAAAAGTGAACTTCCAGGAGATGATCGGTTTGGTAGATTTTCCCGCAAAGGAGTATGCGGCGCTGAAAAACGTACCGATCGAGAGCGTCCATATGCTGATTGTGATTCTGATGCCGATGCTGCTGGCGCTGATCGTTTTCATTCGGTCGCATCGGGATTTTTCGCGAATACAGATGGAGCATGATAGTTGATATGTAACATGGGTGCGGTTTTCCCGATGGCATTCTCACCGTCACAAGTCCTGAACGGTAATTGGAGACGATCGATCCGATGACCGGTGAATTCGCGCTGGATTGGGCCGTATTGGCCGTTTCCCTTTTCAACACAATCATCTTGGTGTGGTTGGGATTGGCGGTTTTACTCAATGCAGAACGCCGGAGATTGGGGGTTTGGGTTGTTGGATGCGGATTGTTAACCGGCGGTGTTTTCTTCCTGGGGCACTCGGCGATCTTTGGTTTGGGCTTTAATTTATTCGGCCAAAGTGTCGCTTTGTGGTGGCAGTTGAGCTGGATCCCCGTTGTCGCACTGCCGTTTGCCTGGTATGTCATCATGCTCTGGTATACGGGCTATTGGGATGAGGTCGATACCCCCTTACACAACCGACATCGTTTCTGGTTGCCCGTGGCCGTATTGTTGACAGTGGCAACCGGCGTCATTTTCATTTTCGCCAACCCATTACCCACGTTCTCACACGCTTTATTCGGCAATCGATATACAGCTGGGCACGTAGATAGTCCTCCGATGCTGCTTCTCGTCTACCCCGTGAATCTCGTTTTATGTATCGGGCTTTCCCTGGACGTCTTGCGTCGGCCCGGGCCGACGGGTCGCGTCATGGGTGCTATCGCTCGCAGCAGGGCGCGACCCTGGTTGGCGGCCGCATCGATCGTATTGCTCATCGTCAGCCTGATCGTTGTTTGGGTAATGGCTGTCTTGCTGTTGGGAATCGGAGGCGACATCTTCCGCGTGGATATGGCGGTGCCCCTGGCGTGGTTGGATTTCTGCATCGCTTCGTTGATCGGTCTGGCGGTCGTACTCACAGGACAGGCGATTGTGTCTTACGAGGTTTTTACCGGAAAGATCCTGCCCCGACGGGGGCTTCGCCGTTACTGGCAGCAAACCATCGGACTGGCGGCAGGTTACGGAACCTTATTGGGTTGGAGCATCACTATGCAGTTCCGTCCGATATTCAGCTTGCTGTTGGCAACGATCATGATGACGGTTTTTTATGCCGGGATCAGCTGGCGATCGTACGTCGAGCGGGAGCGCTACATGCAGCAGCTGCGGCCGCTCGTCGTCAGTCAGCGTCTCTACGATCAACTCTTACGATCGTCGAAAACATTGTCAGCGGATATCGATGTCGAGACGCCGTTCAATGGCCTTTGTGAGGACGTTTTGGAAGCCAGCGTGGCATATCTGGCGGCGTTGGGTCCGTTGTCGCCTTTCACCGGACCGCCATTAAGTTATCCGGCGCAATCCGAGGTGATTTTTCCTTCCCTCGTGGAAATCAAGGATCACTTCAATACGCCGGAAGTGATTTGGCTCGCACTCGATCCGGATCAATACGGAGGCGCCAATATCGCAGTGCCCTTGTGGAGTGAACTTGGATTGATCGGGGTGTTGTTTTTGGGGGCAAAGCGCGACGGCGGCTTGTACACCCAGGAAGAGATCGAGATCGCTCGCACGATCGGGGAGCGTTTGATTGACGTTTGGGCGAGTGCGGAAATGGCGAGTCGCTTAATGATGCTGCAGCGACAGCGCCTTGCCGAAAGCCAGGTAATCGATCAACAAACGCGACGGGTGCTTCACGATGAACTGCTGCCTCGCTTGCATACGGCGATGTTGACTTTACGCAGCGAGCAGATTGATGGTGAAACGGCAAAGTCGCGGGCGATTGAAACGCTCGGAGAGGTTCATCGTCAGATTGCGGACATGTTGCGCGAGATACGTTCGACAACAGCGCCTGAAGTGTCGAGGATGGGTTTGATCGGTGCCTTGCGGCGAGTGCTGGATGATGAGTTTCAACACGCGTTTGATCGCGTCACCTGGAATGTTGGCGCAGAGGTTGAGACGGAAGTCGCCAATATTCCCGCGCTCATTTCCGAGGTGCTTTATTTTGCCGGGCGGGAGGCGATCCGTAATGCGGTCAAACATGGTCGTGGACCTGATGGCGAAGGTGAACTCAATCTCCTTGTAACGATCACTTGTCCGGATGGATTGGAGATCTTGATCGAGGATGACGGCACAGGTATTGTCGAAATGGACACCGACCAGAAAGGCAGTGGTCAGGGATTGGCCTTTCACGGGACGATGATGGCGGTGATCGGTGGGTCACTCTCGATCGAAAGTGCTCCAGGGGTTTTCACGCGCGTGGTCTTGTCGCTGCCCCGAGATGCGTGGTAGAAGATTGGAGAGGTGTCCGCGTTGTTCTACAATCGTTGTTGGCAAAATCTTGATTTTTTTAAAGGAACGTGAGGATTAACGCGCATGCGTGTATTGATCTCTGGCGGTACAGGGTTCATCGGGAAACATTTGACGCATAAGGCGCTCCAACGCGGCTGGGAGGTGACGTTAATCGTACGCAAGCCAGACTCGGAGGCGGCGCGAGATCTCGCTGGGCAGGGAGCCAGCCTGGTGCTGGGCGATGTGACGGATCGTGCTTCGCTGGACGCGGCGTTTACCGTCACCCAGCCCGACCTGTTCTTCCATAACGCCGGTTGGTATGAGTTGGGTATCTCGCCTCGGATGAGAAGACGGATGTGGGCGGTCAATGTGGAGGGAACGGAAAATGCATTGACGATGGCCGCCTCGCACGGCGTAGGTAAATCCATCTACACTTCATCCACCACGGCGTTTGGGGACACGGGTGGGGAAGTTGCGGATGAAGGATTTACGCGTACTGCAGAACACCTCAGTTACTACGAATACACCAAAAGTGAAGCGCATGCGGTTGGCTTGCGTCACCGAGCGGCTGGTGAGCCCGTAGTCATCGCTTGTCCCGCGCAGGTCGTTGGGCTAGGAGACCACTCAGCTTTTGGGCAGTTGGCAAGGCTTTTTATACGGGGTTTATTACCACCGATCACCTGGGGCGCGGAGAGTTGGTTCACGTTTGGTCATGTTGAGGATGTGGCTGAGTCCTTAATCTTGTCGGGCGAGAAAGGAAAAATCGGGGAACTTTACTTCATCGGGGGGGAGATGATAACGCTCCGAAGGATGATGGAAGTATGGGGAGATGCTGCCAACCGAGCACCACCCTTCATCTGGCTGCCCAAGTCCATTGCGCTGGCACAAGCTGCGCTCATTGCTCCACTCCTGCGGCTAGCCGGAAAGCCGGCATTCATCTCGCCGGAGGTCGTCCGCAGCAGTTTTGTTTCTTTCCGCTACAGCTCGGCAAAGGCGGAAGCGCAGTTGGGTGCGCGGTTCCGCTCCGCTGAACAAGCCTGGAATGATACGATTGAAGCTGAGATGGCCCAAACGTCGTTAAAAGAGATTGTTGAATCTTGATGTGATGGTTCAATGATTTGTATTCAACGGCAGCCAGACCGAGAAGCAGGAGCCTTCCCCTGGAGCCCCCTCACTTTCCACGGTAATTCGTCCCCCATGGCGTTCTAAAATTTCCATGCAAATTGATAGGCCCAGTCCTGTGCCGGGTGCGCCAGTTGTTTTACTTGCTGAGCCGCGGAAGAAACGTCGGAAGATCATCTTTTGTTCTTCGGGCGAGATGCCGAGACCGGTATCGTCCACCTCGGCAACGACCCAATTGTCTCCCGATTCACGCCTTTTCCTCGCTCGTAAAGTGATGCTTCCACCGTCGGGTGTGTAGTTCATGGCGTTGGTTAGTAAATTGGTGAACACTTGAGTCAGCAATCGGGCATCGCCGGTGATCTGGGGTATCTTGCTCATCGTTTCGATGCGCAGATCCAATCCACGTTTCGCGGCCAGGTTTTGACGATCCATCACCAGCGATGTGAGTATCTCATTGATGTCCAGGGCAACCGGGACGAAAGGCACGGCATCTGCATCCAACCTGGAGAGAGAGAGTAGATCGTCAATGAGATTTGCCAGGCGCTCGCTTTCACGCTGTAGAGTCTCCAGATATTCTCTAACCTTGTTGGGATCATCAATACGCGTATTAAGGAGATCCAAGTACAGACGAATATTGGTCAGTGGTGTGCGCAATTCATGCGAAACATCGGAGACGAATTGAGATTTCAGCCGATCGAGTTCTTTGAGTGCGCTGATATCGTGTAAGACACTGACGAAGGAAATTACTTCTTCGGCATCACTGCAAACGGGTGTGATCGTTAGTGCTGCATCATAGAGTGTTCCGTCTTTATGACAATTAACGACATCACCACGCCACGTTTTCCCGTCGCGAATGGTCTCCCACATCTGGCGGTAGAATTCCTCGTCGTGTTGTCCGCTTTTCAAGATGTTGGGCCGCTTGCCGAGTGCTTCGTCTTTCGAATACCCGCTCAATCGTTCCCAGCCAGGATTCACATATTCGATCGTTCCGTTAATGTCCGTCACCATTACGGCGTCACCGATGTTTGTAAGCAGTACATTCAGGCGATCTCGTTCGGCTTGTAAAGCGGCCTCTAGATTTTTTTGTCTGGAGATATCGAGAACAAATCCGCTCACGCCTTGCGGGTTTTCATCCACATCCGTGATCAAACTGGTAGCGAGCAGGACAGAGAGGTGACGATTTTGTTCCGAAGGAATTTCGATATCGAAGATCTCTTGTTTTGGATGTCGTTGTTTATCCTTCTTGTCGAACTGTTCCATAATGGGTTGCTGAAGGTTGGGAGGGAAAATCTCATGTATATTTTTACCGATTAGATCGTCCGCCTGGAAAGTGAGCAAATCGGCCATGGCCTGGTTGACATAGGTAATCGTGCCGGTGGGGTTTACTTGAAATATCCCGGCAAGTGAGGTCTCAACCAGGGCTCGGTAGCGGGCTTCGGAGAGGGATAGATCGCGCGTCCGTTCTGCGACTTCGGCTTCGAGTTGTTGTGCTTGTGCTGCGATTTGACCAAAGAGGTGCGCATTTTCCAGGGTCACCGCGGCCTGGGTGGCGAACGCATTGAGGAGCTCTAAATCGGTATTCGTAAAGGGGCGTTCGAGGCCGTCACGCTGCACCGTCATCGTGCCCATAACCCGCTGGCGGATACTTAGTGGTGTTACGAGCATGCACTCCGGGTCATCGTTCGATGTGCCAGGGATCAACACGCCGCGCGGGTCGTTAGCGGTGTTGTTGATAATTAATGATTCGCCACGTTCAGCGACGTATCCGACAAGACCCTGGCCAACTTCCAGGACCAGGCTGGTTACAGCATCCGCGTCCGGGCCCAAGGCAACCATGCAATTCAGGTGGTCAGTTTTGTTGTCGAGCAAGTGGATGCGACTGGAATCCGCGTGCAGCAAGCCTTTTGCTTCCTTGGCAATCATACGTAATACAGTCTCTTGATCGAGAGATGATGAGATCGAACGAGCCGTTCGAATCAACGCTTGCGATTCGTGCGCTCGCTGGGCAATGTTGGTGTAAAGCCGGGCGTTGTCGATCGCTACGGCAGCCATACTTCCGATGGATTGAATCAGGTCGGCTTGTTCTTTCCCGAAAGAACGGCCCTCATCAAGTATGAAAAGGCCTAAACCGCCAATGGTTTTTTCGCCGATGAGCAGCGGAACACCGAGGAGTTTTCGAACGCCTGCTTTAACCCAGATTGGATTGGCGTCTGGGTGGCTTGAATAGTCTGCGATGAGTACAGGATTGCGCGTTTCGAGAACTTTCCAAACCAGACCCGTTTCGGCGGGCGCCGTCGATAATCGGATTTCATCTGGGAGTCCGATAATATGGGGGAAACTGATGCTCATGCCGTCGGGTTCGACGAGGCCGATGGCGCCTGCATCGGCGTTAGTAACTTCGATGGCAACACGGATCGTAGTTTCCAGAACGGTGGGCAAATCGAGGGCGCTGGTGATCGCCTCTGCGACCTCATTGCGAAGGTTTTCCCGTTTCAAGGCGGCTTGGATCTCGTTTCTTGAACGCAGATGCCCTAGGGAGATGGCGATGTGATCGGCGAGTGCAGAGACGATGGGGATGTCTTCTTCGGCCAACCAGGAGGCGCTGACGTTGACCGTGCCGATGGGTTCATTTGACAGAATCAGTGGGGCAATGATTATCGGCACTTCCCCGATGATCTTCATGATCCGGGGAACGAAGATGTGCAGTTGTTCCGGGGTTAATTGCTTGACGAGTTCCGTGCGATCTGTTGTGTATACGGCTTCGCCGCTCTCAAGTACCCGCCTGTACACATCCACTTGATTCGGGTCGAAGCGGTACCCGCGGATTCCCAGTCCGGTGAGTCGACGTAGCGTTTGGCTTACAGCATTACTCATCGATTGGGATTGGACTTCGAGTAATCCATCTTCTGTGAGTAAGGTAGCGGAACCTCGCAATTTTAGGCGCCTTAATTCTTCGGTTAGTGCGCGGAAGACATCCGCCTCGTTGGCGAGGTCTCTGCGCGCCACACCGGCAGCCGCACGTAAGGCGGAAACCCAGAATGCTCTTTCCTCGTGACGAGGAAGGTTTTTGGATGCCTTCTTCACGTTTGGTTCCCCTCTGGTATTCGTAGTGTATCACGGAACGAAATCGGGCACATTTCGTGTTGCCTGTTGGTGATCAGTTGTGGTTTTTTCTCCACTGGTACGGCAAGTGGGCTGGATATTAATTGGGTAAAGAAGGACTTGACATATTAATTGTATTAGAGTACTCTATAAAACAGAGAGCTCTATATAATGAAATGGCGAAATCCGATTGTGATTTCGTGGAGGGTAACGATGGAAATTTCACGTGAAGAGGCAATACAGTCCTTGCAGGAGATTCGTGAGGTGCGCTCCCGCATACGCACATCCATTGCCACCGGCAGTACCCCCTTCCATATGATCCTATGGGGAGCGATCTGGTTTTTTGGCTATCTCGCGAGCCATTTCCTTGACGCCGAAACTTCAGGGCAGATTTGGACCGTGCTCGCTATCGGCGGCAGCATTGCCAGTGGGGTCATGGGCTACCGTCTCGGTTCACGCTATCGTCTGCCGGGAAGCCATCGTATTTGGCAAATCTGGATTTTCTTTATGTTGTACGTGGTTCTCTGGATATGGGTAGCCTGGCCGCTGGAAATGGAGCAAATTTCGATGCTCATTGCATTGTACGCCATGTTTGCCTACGTTCTCATGGGATTGTGGCTTGAGCGCATCATTACTTGGATCGGACTTCTCGTAAGCGGATTGGGCTTGATTGGATACTTTCTGCTTCCAGATGTTTATTATCTATGGATGGCGTTTCTTGGTGGCGGTACGATGTTCGGAAGCGGTATTTATATCTTGAAACGCTGGAAGTGAATAAGCGAAGGGCAAACGAGCATGAGCATGCTGAATGAAATTATCCACCAGCCCGTCCGTATGCGCATCATGGCCGCGCTGGTGGCATTGGATGCGAGTGGGCAGGTGGAATTCACACATTTACGTGATGTGCTATCCCTGACGGACGGAAACTTGGGTGCGCATCTGCGGAAGCTCGAAGATGCTGGGTATGTGTCCTTAGAAAAGACGTTTGTGGCGCGTAAGCCGCGTACATTTGTCGCGGCCACAAAGGAAGGTTACCAGGCTTTTGCAGATCATGTGGAAGCACTGGAGCAGATATTAAGTGGTGCGGAGGTCGAAGAAAAGCATAAGGCGTAGAGAACAGCGGGGACTTGGATAAATCAAACTCGCATGATCAATGCGATGCATTAATGCTAGGAGAAGGATATGAGTAAGGTAATCGAAGTAAACGAAATCATCAAACAGTACGGTTCGGTTCGCGCCGTGGGTGGTGTGACGTTCCATGTCGAAGAAGGAGAAATTTTCGGCATCGTCGGGCCCAACGGTGCGGGCAAGACAACCACTATCGAGTGCATCGAGGGCCTGCGTAAGCCGGATTCCGGCTCTGTGCAACTGCTCGGGTATGTGCCCTGGCAGGATCGCCTCGAAGTGGCAGAGCGGATAGGGGTCCAATTGCAGGAATCGGCGCTTCCACTGCGCATTCGAGTACAGGAAGCGCTGGACTTTTTTGGATCGCTCTATGCGGAGTGTGAGGATTCACAGGTTCTCCTTGATCGGCTTGGGTTGGCTGCCAAATCGAAGGCGACATTCACCAAGCTGTCGGGAGGTCAGAAGCAGCGCTTGTTTATCGCACTGGCCCTGGTGAACAAACCCCAAGTGGTCTTCTTTGACGAGTTGACCACGGGCCTCGATCCTCACGCCAGGCGATCGATGTGGGATATGGTACGCCAGATTCGCGATCAGGGGACAACCGTCTTTCTGACGACGCATTTCATGGAAGAGGCGGAGCGTCTCTGCGATCGAGTGCTCATCATGGACGAAGGCAAAATCGTCGCCCTGGATACACCCGAAGCGTTGATCCGTTCGCTGGGTGTGGAACGTCGCTTGGTCTTCACCGTTGCGAATCATTGGGACTCTCAATCGCTGGTGGAAATGCCCCTGGTCGATCGCGTGGAACAAATTGGAGAGCGTGTGGTTGTTTATGGAAGTGGTGAACGTTTTACAAGTTCGGTCGTCCACGGGTTGGAGACATCCGGCGCTGATTTTCGGGATCTGCGTACGCAGGATCCCACGCTGGAGGATGTCTTTCTCTCGTTGACGGGCAAGGAAATACGGGAGGTTTAAGATGCGAGGCTTGAAAGAACTCACTTGGATCAATCTAAAATTATACATTCGTGAACCCATCGGCACGTTCTTTACGCTGGCTTTTCCACCGCTGCTGATACTGCTTTTCGGGGCGATCTACGGCAACGATCCCTCGCCGATGTTTGGCGGTTACGGATCGATGGACGTGAGTATGTCCGGATACACGGCGATTATTCTCAGTACGATCGGGTTCATGAACATACCCATTACAATCGGCAACTATCGCGAGTTGGGTGTTCTGCGCCGCTATCAAGCATCGGCGTTGCGTCCGCGCGTTTTTATTGCTGCTGACGTGATCGCCAACATGCTGATGCTGTTACTCGGTATCGTGCTTCTCGTATCCACCGGTTGGCTTTTGCACGATGTGCGCTTCGAAGGCAATGTGCTCAGTTTCGTGCTTGGTGTCGTCTGGTGCGGGTTGGCGATGTTTGCATTCGGATACTTGATCGGAACCCTGGCGCCGGGTGCGCGGGCCGCGCAGGTGATCGGGATGGTTTTCTTCTACCCGATGATGTTCCTGTCTGGTGCCGCCATTCCGTTGGAAATCATGCCTGATTCGATTCAACGTGTGGCCGACTTTCTTCCACTCACCTACGTGGTGGATTTGCTGCGTGGTTTGTGGTTTGGTGATGGATGGGGGCAGCACCTGACTGCAGTTCTTGTCTTGGTGGGTGTGTTTGTGGTCAGCGCTGTGGCAGCCGTTCGGACCTTCCGTTGGGATTAACTCTTGAATAAAGGGTGTTGTAGAGTTTCAAATTCACAACGGACTGCATTATTGAAGGTTTGACGGTGCTTGAGCCCGGGTTTGAAGCTTGAGCACCGTCTCGCCTTTACATACATCACTTCGGGTTATCGATATCCGAAGTTAATAGGAAATGAATGTGTTGGTACGATTCCGGGAAAAATGAAGACGCCCAACCAGGGCGTCTTCTTGTTCGTTGGACTTGAATTGTAACTTTATGAATAATCGCTTTTACCAGCCGATTTATTTCTGCCCAAGCAGCAACTTCACATATTGTGCCCGTTCAAAAGCAAAGGGATCGTCGACTTCGCTTTGACTCATCTTGCCGCGGAAATCATCCAGATTCTTGTAACTATGTTCGTCCATCCAGCCTTCTAACTCCCGCAGCATGGTCGACAAGTAAGGTGTGCCATTTTGCAGCAGCGCAGAGGCCGATTGCACGACGCTTGCGCCCGCCAGAAGCGCCTTGGCTACATCCACACCGGAGTGTACACCTGTGTTGAGTGCCAAATCCGCCTTGATTCGTTTGTATAAAAGCGCCACCCATCGCAAGGGCAATCGTATCTCCGACGATGAACTGAATGTCATTTCGTTGATCAAGGTTTCGTTTTGCGTGTCGATGTCCGGCTGCAGGAAGCGGTTGAAGAGCACGAGCCCGCGAACGCCGCGTTTGTCGAGCTGGGAGGCCACGTTGGCTGTGGCGGTGTAAAAGGGACTGAGTTTTACCGAGACAGGGATCTTGACCTCGCTCAATACAGATTCTACAGTCTCGTACATCGACTGCTCAACTTCGGCGGAGGTCTTGTCGATGTTGGTCACGACGGCGTAGATATTAAGCTCGAGCGCGTCCACACCGGTTTCCTCGAGTTGCTTGGCGTATTTGGTCCAGGAACCCGGGTTGACCGCATTCAGGCTTGCGATTAACGGTATTTTTACCTCTGCGCGCGTTTTTTCGATCCACATTAAATGTTCGCTGGCATCCCCGTGTTTAATCTCGGGGAAATAGGAAAGTGCTTCCGGAAAGGATTCTGAGCCAACGGATAATTCCTCTTCCATGCGTAACGCTTCGAAAAGGATTTGTTCTTCGAAGAGCGAGCGGATCACCAGCGCACCGGCGCCAGCTTTCTCGGCGTCTTTGATGCGATCGATGTAGCTGGAGATCGAGCTTGCAGCTACGAGAATCGGAGTCTCGAGTTTGATTCCCATGTACGTCGTTTTAATATCAGCCATTTCATCTCCTCTCGAATTACCTCTAACTGCTCTATTAAAGCATAACAAATAAACCTCGCATCTGGAATAGTGATAGGTGTCCTGCACTTTACAATGCTCTTTTACACTGTTACAAAAGCCCAAAGACGAATATCGTATAGGGTGGTTTGTCCAAGATGTTTTTACGCGCATTAATGCGACTTTAAAACGAACGTGTTATCGTTCGATAAGAAGGAGTTAAGGATGCCTAAAAAGAAAGTTGAGCGAAAGTTCGTTCCATATGATGGAAATGCCGCTGCGGCTCATGTGGCCTACGCGACGAATGAGGTGATTGCGATCTATCCCATCACACCATCCTCCCCAATGGGCGAGATTGCCGATGCGAAAGCTGCCAATGGTGAACCCAATATCTGGGGAGCAGTCCCCAATGTCGTCGAAATGCAAGCGGAAGGCGGAGCTGCCGGTGCAGTTCATGGTGCCTTGACGACAGGCGCGTTGACGACGACGTTCACGGCCTCTCAAGGACTGTTGTTAATGATTCCCAATATGTTTAAAATCGCTGGCGAACTCACGCCAGCCGTTTTTCACATTGCGGCACGTTCCGTTGCGGCGCAAGCCCTTTCGATTTTCGCCGATCACAGCGATGTGATGACCACACGCGGGACGGGATGGGGCCTGCTCTCATCCAACAGCCCGCAGGAAGTGATGGATTTCGCGTTGATCGCGCAAGCCGCCGCGTTGGAATCCAGTATTCCGTTCCTGCACTTTTTCGATGGTTTCCGCACCTCACACGAAATCCAGAAGATCGAAGAGTTAACTCATGATGACATGCGGGCGATGATCGACGATGAATGGGTCATTCGACATCGTCAGCGCGCGCTGTCCCCGGACCGTCCCAAGATCCGTGGCACGGCTCAGAATCCAGACGTTTTCTTCGCCGCACGCGAGACGGTCAATGCTTTCTATGAAAAGACTCCCCAGATCGTTCAGGGAGCGATGGACCGCTTCGCCAAGGTCGTTGGCCGGCAATATCACTTGTTTGATTACGTTGGGCCAGCAGATGCCGAGCGCGTCGTGGTTATGATGGGCTCCGGTGCAGACACTGCACATGAAGTTGTAGATTACCTCACTAAACAGGGTGAAAAAGTTGGTTTGATCAAAGTGCGTCTCTACCGTCCTTTCGACGGGGAGGCGTTTGTCGCCGCTTTGCCCAAAACAGTGCGCAACATTGCCGTCCTGGACCGCACCAAGGAGCCGGGAGCCGAAGGCGAGCCGCTCTACCTGGACATTCAAAACGCAATCGTCGAATCCGTTACAGCAGGTCGAATCAGCCGTGATGATATGCCGCTGGTCGTGGGTGGCCGCTACGGATTGGGCTCGCGCGAGTTCAACGCCGGTATGGCAAAATCGGTGTTCGATAATCTGGCGGAAGAGACTCCGCGGAATCACTTTACCGTGGGTATCGATGATGACGTGACCCACAGCAATTTGCCGTGGGATGATACCTTCTCGTCGTTGCCGGAAGGTGTACACCAGGCGATGTTCTATGGCCTGGGCGGCGATGGTACGGTCGGTGCCAACAAGAACTCGATCAAGATCATCGGCAAGGCAACCGACAACTTCGCCCAGGGGCACTTCGTCTACGACTCCAAGAAATCCGGATCGATGACGATCTCCCATCTGCGCTTCAGCCCCAATCCGATTCGCAGCACGTATGTGATCCAACAGGCGGAGTTCCTGGCTTGTCACGCATTCCAATTCCTCGAGCGGGTGGATATTGTCGGCAATCTAAAACCGGGTGGCACCTTCCTGCTCAACAGTCAATATCCTGCGGATAAAGTCTGGGACAAGTTGCCGCGCGAAGTACAACAAGCATTAATCGACAAGGAAGCCAAGTTTTATCTAATTGATGCCTATTCGCTGGCGGATTCGCTCGGATTGGGGGCGCGCATCAACGTGATCATGCAGTCCGCGTTCTTCGCCATCTCAGGTGTACTCCCTGAGGACAAAGCGATGAAGATGATGGAAATGGCGGTTGAGGACACCTATGGAAGAAAGGGTAAAGCCATTGTGGAGATGAACATCAAATCTGCAGGCCTCGCCCGTGAGCGTATCCATCAGGTGGATGTTCCGAAGAAAGCTACTTCCGAGATTCATATGCGTCCGCCGGTACCGGCGGATGCGCCCGAATTTGTACAAAAAGTGACGGGCGAGATGATCGCTCGCCGCGGTGAGAAGATTCCCGTTTCCTTGCTGCCGAACGATGGCACGTATCCCGTTGGGACCACGCGCTATGAAAAACGCAACATCGCGCTTGAGATTCCGATTTGGGATCCTGAAGTTTGTATCCAGTGCAACCAGTGTGCGCTTGTGTGTCCGCATGCCACGATTCGACCCAAGGTTTACGACGCGGCATATGCAGAGGGCGATGCACCGGAAGGTTGGAAAGCCGTAGCTGCCAAAGGCCGCGGATTTGAAAATATGATGTACACATTGCAAATCTCACCGGAAGACTGCACGGGCTGTGGCGCATGCGTGCATGTATGCCCCGCTTTCGCCAAGGACGAATCAGGCAAGAAGACGGATCGAAAAGCCATCAGCATGGCCCCACAACCCCGCATCCGCGAGCAAGAAGTGACGAAATGGGATTACTTCCTCTCCATCCCGGATCCGGATCCCACGCTGTTCAACCGTTTCACAACCAAGGGGTCGCAGTTCATGCATCCTTTGTTCGAGTTCTCCGGAGCATGTGCCGGATGTGGTGAGACGCCATATGTCAAACTGCTGACGCAGCTCTTCGGCGATCGACTGCTCATCGCCAATGCAACGGGCTGTTCATCGATCTTCGGTGGAAACCTCCCCACGACACCGTATGCGGCGCGAGCGGATGGACGCGGGCCGGCCTGGTCGAACTCGCTCTTCGAGGACAACGCAGAGTTTGGCTTTGGGATGCGTTTGACCGTGGATAAGCTGACGGATATCGCGCAAGGTTTGCTGGATAAAGTCGATTTGTCGGATAAGGCCGATTTGGTCGCAGAAATAAAGTCGGCAGATGTGAGCACGCCGGAGGCGATCGAAGCCCAGCGAGCGCGTGTGGATGAGTTGAAGGCGGCTCTTGAAGGCCGTGAGGAACCCGAAGCGCGCAATCTGCTCAATGTGGCGGATTACCTGGCCCCGAAATCCGTGTGGATTCTGGGAGGCGATGGTTGGGCGTACGACATCGGCTACGGTGGCCTGGATCATGTCTTGGCATCCGGCCGAAATGTGAACGTACTTGTGCTGGACACGGGTGTGTATTCCAACACCGGTGGGCAGTCCTCCAAAGCGACGCCGCGTGGAGCAGTTGCAAAGTTCGCCGCCGCAGGAAAAGATATGCCCAAGAAGGATATGGGATCGATCGCCATGAGTTACGGCAACATCTACGTAGCTCAGGTCGCCTATGGGGCGAACATGACGCAGTTGATCAAGGCCTTCCAGGAGGCGGAGGCGTACGACGGTCCTTCGCTGATCATTGCCTACAGTCACTGTATCAATCATGGCATTAATATGACCACTGCGACCGACCTGCACAAGAACGCAGAAGCGAGTGGATTCTGGCCGCTCTTCCGCTTCAATCCGATGCTTACCGAGCAGGGCAAGAATCCGCTGCAGCTAGACTCCAAACCGCCGAGAGAGGACATCGAGGAGTTCGCTTACAAGCAAAACCGTTTCCGCTCCTTGCGCGCCGCGGATCCGGATCGGGCAGAAATGTTGTTGAAGTCCCTACGAGAAGATGTGATCGCCCGCTGGAAATTCTACGAGCAGATGGCGAGCCTCGACCTCTAAGACGTCGCGGAATTCGTACTTCCTTACTCCCCGCAGGATAAATTGCGGGGAGTTTTTTATATGTAGATACGCTGCGCGATCGGGGTTGGCCCGCCGCCTTGGGCGAGGCTGCTGCGTACTTCTGGCGCGAATGCATCGAACTCATTTCGGTTCAGTCGATGAAGCCAGATCGTTTCTATCGTTGCCAGGTCGTAACCTTCAAGAGCTCGAGTGCGATCATGGAAGAATAACTCGCGATATTCACGATCCATCACAGCGCGGATAATGATCGCTTGAACGTCTTGCATCGACATGCTCGTCTCCCTGTTCACAAATGTGAATATGAACATCTATGGCTTCATCCTCTGAAACGAAGGTCGGATTGAATTTGTGACACACTGGAGAGAAGAAAGAGTCGATTGCTGTTTTACCTGGCGATGTTGGGGCTGAGTACCTTGTGAAAGTGCGCGGGGAAACGTGTCGGTTTCCCCGTGTTGATATCAACCAGAACCCATTCAGTTTGAAGCTGTGCCAGGAGTGCGCCATCTTTGGCGCGTGAGAACGCGTAGTAACGTTTAGCCGAAGCTGCGCGCAGTCCGTAGAGCCAGGTTTGGATCTCCAATTCGTCATCTAATCGAGCCGCCTGATGGTATTTAATTCGGTTCCTGCGTGCGACGAAGGCAATACCTTCTTCTTGCCAGCGGGAGAAAGGCCAGCCATACGATGATGCCAGCCGCATGGCACAGTCCTCGGCATACGAGAGATAAGCGGCGTTGGTGAGATGGCGCATGCCATCCAAATCGCGCCAATCGATCCATCGCTTGAGTGAGAAAGCACCAGCCGGTGCTGGAGGTGGGCTTGGGAAGGGCTGGCGGGATATACGTTCCCCCGTTCCGCCTTCAGGGATGTAGGCTTCGATTACTTCGGCTGGAATGGTGGCAGGTTTGAGGCTGTCGCGCTGGAGAAAGACCCAATCGCTGTAACCTTTCGCAAGGATCTTCTCACTGTCGGGTTTAACGAAGTGGTACGCCCTGCGCGAGATGACGCGACGAGCATCGACGACCCAGGTATGTACATCGATTAGATCGTTGGCATGGATTGGATGAAGGTACTCGATTTCGCTTTCGCGTATAAGCCACAATTTCCCCATTTCCCGATAGGTGGCGTAATCCAGCCCCACAGCCGCGGTCGCCCCGAAAGCAGCTTCCTGCATGAAGCGTAAATAATTGGCGTTATTCATGTGGCCGTAAGCATCACACTCATAAAATCGTACGGTGAAGTTTTCAACATGCAATGCCGGCATCTACTTTCTCCTGGATGGATGTTGGTTTCTTTAGAGGTATCCGTGTTGGCGGTACCAATCGTAGGCTTCTTGCGCCGCCTGGCGGAAAGGCTTTGGATTCGATACGTTCAATTCATTTATCGATTTCGATGTGTCACAGTAGAGATATTCACGTGTCATCCGTAGTTGTGCGCCGTTAAATGGCAGTGGGAGCCATTTTCCCAGAACGTCGCAAAGCCAGGCGGTGGGCGTAATCACTCGAGTCGGGATTTTCAACCACGGTGCACGTCGACCGGCGATTTCCGTCAGGGTACGGAAGACTTGATGATGTGAAAGATTCTCGCCGCCAAGGATGTAGCGCTCACCCGAACGCCCAAGGCGGGCCGCGGCCAGGTGGCCGGCGACGACGTCATCGATATGTACCACATTAATCCCGCCCTCCATCCAGAAGAACCCCCAGCCACGTGCCGCTTCGATGACCATTGCCCCGCTGATCTGGTTGAGGTCGCCTGGACCGATCACCACGCTGGGATTGACGATCACAATCTCCATCCCACGATCGGCGTACTTGAGTGCTTCTAATTCAGATTCTAGCTTGGCGTAACCATACGGGAATCGTTTCGGGGGCAAGTTGAAGGTGTGTTTTTCCGTAAGTAGTTCGTCTTGCAGCGGAACCCCCATAGCGGCGACGGAACTGGTGAGTACCACCCGTTTAACGCCGGCGTCGACTGCGGTTTTGAGCACGTTTTTCGTACCATCCACAGCCGTCTGGCGTACCAGTTCGGGTTGGCGCCAGTAGGCAGACTGTGCGGCAGCGTGGAAGACAAGATCAACGTTCTGGAGCGGTTTAAGCAGCGTGTTCGCTCGCAGGATATCCCCGATGTGGCGTTCGACGGGTAGATCTTGCAGGGCGCGCAAAGAAGAGGATTGACGATGCAACACACGGACTTCATATCCGTGTGAAATCAAAGCTCGGCATAAGGACGACCCGATAAAGCCTGTCGCCCCGGTAACGAGAACCCTTTCAGTCAATCAAACCCAATTCACGGCCAACTTCGCCCAGGATGTTGAGCGCACGGTCGATCTGCTCGTCGGTATGGCTGGCCATGTAACTCGTACGCAGTATACATTGATCCGGAGGAACGGCCGGGGAGACGACGGGATTGGTATAAAGGCCGGCTTCGAAGCACATCTTCCAGGCCATAAACGTCTCGGGCATGCCGCCGATGTGAATGGGAATGATCGGCGTCACGCTGGGTTCCGTGTTGTAGCCCATGGTCGTCAGGCCATCCCGCATGCGGTTTGTGACTTCCCAGAGCCGTTCGTTGTGTTCGGGCTCGGTTTCCATGATGTCCAGCGCGGCCAAAACCGAGGCCACGTTCGAGGCGGGCATCGAGGCACTGAAGATCAGGGAGCGGGCGTTGTGTTGGATGTAATGAATGGTACTTTCATCGCCGGCGATAAAGCCACCGAGAGAGGCGAAGGACTTGCTGAAAGTACCCATGATCAGATCGACCTGGTCGGTAACCCCGAAATGTGCAGAAGTGCCTCGGCCCCCACCCATAACTCCAACGCTGTGTGCGTCGTCGACCATCAGCCGGGCACCGTATTTTTGACAGATGGGAATCATCTCCGGCAGCGGGGATAGATCGCCGCCCATGCTGTAGACACCATCGACAATAACCATGCGACCTGTTTTATCATCGATCTTGCTCAACACGCGTTCGAGATGATCGAGATCGTTGTGGTTGTAACGACGCATATCCCCCAGCGCCATCATACAACCGTCGACGATGCTGGCGTGATCGTCCTTGTCTGTGACAACCACGTCGCCACGTCCGATTAAACAAGAGATCGTACCCACATTGACCTGGTAGCCCGTGCTGAAAACCAGTGCGGCTTCTTTACCCACGAAATTCGCCAGGCGCTGTTCACATTCCTTGTGTAAGGCCAGCGTGCCGTTGAGAAATCGCGATCCTGTGCAGCTGGTGCCGTAACGCTCGACCGCATCCATGGCTGCTTTACGCACACGGGGGTCGGTGGTTAACCCGAGATAATTATTCGAGCCGATCATCAGGAGCTTGCGCCCATCGATGACAACCTCCGTGCCTTCTGTATCTTCTAGGGGTAGGAAGTATGGATAAAGCCCTTCGGCTTGCATTTGGCGCGCTATGGTATAGTCGCGGCACTTCTCGAAGATGTCCATTCTGGTGTCCTTTCCTGGCAACGAATTCCCTTAGAGGGCATAATACCATCCGGGGTTTGTCGTTCTTCTCGTTTGTGGCGGCTTACGGAAGTCGTTTCCGTGAATCCCAGGCTTGGTACGATTACCAGTGAGGCGTTCGTACACGCGTTCACATCGAGAGGATAAATGCAGATTGCCAGAATGTCAATTCCATTGGATTAAGTTTTCGTAACAATGCCATAATTCCGACCAAGCCCTCATTCCAATCCTGTTGGTTTGCGGGGATGTGATTTCTTGACATTGCTACTTGGGATTGTATAATCGGTCGAAGGAAAATCTCAATTTTACGACGTGCACGGAGACCAGTAGCCGGTAGGGCTTCTTCAGAGAGTCGTCGCAAGGTGAAAGACGATGAGGCTTCAGGGTGAATCCCCTCCGTCGTTCCCTCAGGGAACCGTCGCTCCTGGAGGGGCAGGAAACTGCCGTAAAGGAGCCGGGATCGCCCGTTACAGCTTTGAGGCCGCTGCGGCGGTGAATGCAGGTGGTACCACGAGCGCCCCCTCGTCCTGCGGAGGAGGGGGCGTATTCTGTGTGCGAGGAGGAAGACATGATTGATATTCACTTCATTCGCGAAAATCCTGACGAGGTGAAAGAAGCTTTGGGTAAATTACGGGCAGAGGCGCCCATCGACGAGATTCTTTCACTCGATAGCGGTAGACGAGAAATCCTTCAAGAAGTCGAAACACTACGGCAAAAACGTAACGAAACCTCGACACAGATCGGAAAAATGAAAGATCAGGAAGAACGCCAACCGCTGATTGAGGAGATGCGCGAGGTGAACGCACAAATTTCCGATCTCGAAGAACGCCTGCGCGACACCGAACAAAAGTTGGAAGAGGCCATGTACCAGGTTCCCAACCTGCCACATGAAAGTGTGCCGGTGGGGAAGGATGAGAGTGAAAACATAGTGGTGCGGCAAGAAGGCGAGCCTAAAAGCGAAGCAGAACTAGGATTTTCGCCGTTACCGCATTGGGAGTTGGGTCCCAACCTGGGGATCATTGATTTCGAACGCGGGGTTAAACTCTCCGGAAGTCGTTTTTACGTGCTTTTGGGCGCCGGGGCCCGCTTGCAGCACGCCTTGATTCAGTGGATGGTCAGTTTTCACGTCGAGCGGCATGGCTATACTGAGGTTTACCCGCCATATCTGGTGCGAGAAGAATGTATGTGGGGTGCAGGCCAGCTGCCGAAATTCAGCGATAATATCTACCACGATGTCGAGGATGATTTGTGGCTGATCGGCACGGCGGAAATCCCGGTAACGAATTTACATCGAGATGAGATTCTACCCGCGGAAGAGTTACCGAAGAAATATGTAGCTTATTCGGCTTGTTTTCGCCGCGAAAAATTTTCAGCGGGGCGCGACGTGCGAGGAATCAAAAGAGGGCATCAGTTCGATAAAGTGGAAATGTTTAAATTCTGCAGACCCGAAAATTCCTACGAGGAACTGGAAGCATTGGTCGGCGATGCGGAGGACATCTGTCGCGCCCTCGAGATTCCTTACCGTGTGGTTGAGATGGTGACCGCTGATCTGGGTTTTACAGCGGCGAAGAAATTCGACCTTGAAATCTGGGCGCCGGGTTGTGGTGAATGGCTTGAGGCCAGTTCGTGCTCGAATTGTGAATCATTCCAAGCCCGGCGATCGATGATTCGTTATCGTCCTTTGCCTGATGCTAAGCCCGAATTCGTCCATACGCTTAACGGTTCGGGGCTGGCGCTACCGAGAACACTGATCGCTGTTCTGGAAAATTATCAACAAGCGGATGGCAGCGTCGTCGTACCGGAAGTGCTGCGCCCCTGGATGGGTGGCGTGGAAATCATCACGAAAAGAGAGAATCATGCCTGAATTCTTGCTCATTATTGGATGTATCGTGTTAATGGTGATGGGCCTGGTCGGGATCGTCTTTCCGGTCATTCCGGATTTGATTCTCATTTGGGTTTCTGCCTTGGGTTATGGGTTGATCATCGATTGGGGCCAGCACGGGCTGATCTTTTTTTCCGTGATATCCGTCTTGGGATTGGCCGGTCTGGCCACCGAATTTTGGGTCAGTGGTATCGGTGCTAAAAAAGGCGGTGCGTCGGGGGGCGCGATTTTGCTCGGCGCAATCTTGGCTATTGTGGCGTTTTTTACAACAGGACCTATTGGTGCTGTGATCGCATTGCTGCTTGGTGTTTTCATCGTGGAGTACATTCGTAAAAGAGACGTCGAAACCGCCTCGCAGGCAATGATCGGAGCCGGGTTGGGGTGTGGCGCTTCGCTTGGCATTAAGCTGCTGCTTGGTTTAGGTATGGTAGCCACCTGGGTATTCTGGGTCATCTCCGGCTAAGTTCCATAAAACAGCATTTCCGCTCCGATATTTCGTAAGCCCTCTTCAGCCCAATAGATTACCCAGGGTGAAGGGGCATCCAGCGTGGAGAATAGACAAGGTATGGCCTGATCGCTGCGCATGATGGCGAGCGCACGTGCCGCTTCGATTCGAACGCTGGCGTTCGATGATCGCATCGTCTCGATCAATGCGGAGATGGCTGGGTTGCCGATCGCAACGAGTGCGTCAGCAGCCAGGCGCGCGAGGAGCCGTTCGGCATCCTGAAGGATTTCAATCAGTTGGGGGATCGGTCTGTTATTAACTTTGGTGTTGGAGATGAGAGGTGATTTAAAATGTCCCCATTAATCCCCTGGCGGGGGTACGGGGAGATCTTCGATCGCCGTTTCGGTCCATTTTTCGCCCTCATCGATGAGCATGACTGGAATGTCGTCTTTAATGGGGTACTTGCGATTGCAGCCAGGCTCCTGGCATACAAGCCAGACGTCTTTCACCAATTTAAGGTTGCCTTCTTTCTCGCGAACGCAAGCCGGGCAGCGTAATATCTCTAACAAATCTTCGTTGATCATATCGCTCTCCTGAACGGTTTGATTTTACCATTGGTCATGCGTCGAATACGAGTGAATCGAATCAATCTTCTTCGTCTTCGATGATGACGTCTTTCGGGAGCTTGGTGCCGGGTCCATATTCCCAAACGGCCTGCCAGGGTAAATAACGTGTGCGGATGGTGTCCTGGTAGAGCACTTCCCCAGCTCTGGTCACCGTTCGATATACCGTCACCGTCATGCCATCCACTCTATAATCGATCTGCACTTTCTTCCCTTTGTCGAGATCTTCGTTCAACTTGTAGAGATCCTTCGGGGCTTCGATTTCGTCAGTTATATCACTGTAATAATTAACCTCGCGGCCATCCGACGTCGAGTAGAATTTCCATTCCAGCTTTTTCTCGTTGTTGTAGACATAGGTTTCGAGCAGGAGCCAGTTCTCCGAATCGTTGGTGAATTTTAGATCGACAACCGGCACGAAGACCGCTGCGTCGAAGCCGGGTCCTGGAGATCCCGATCCACTTTCATAATAACCCACACGATAAGCGTGGGGATGGCGCTCGACGATGGGATAGCCGCCGAAGAATACGGCGCGGAACAGGGTCGTGCTGACCTGGCACACACCGCCGCCGACGCCTTTAATGGTCCGATCGCCGTAAATAATCAGCGCTTCCGCGTAACCGCTGTCCAGGCTGATATCCCCCAGCACCTCGGACATCGAGAGGGTTTCACCGGGCGCGACCAGGAGGCCATGAAAGGCACTCGATGCGGTTTTAATGTTTTGTATTCTCGAGGGGCTTGAACCTGAGAAGTATGTCTCAACATCACTTACTGGCTCGCTGATGCCCAGCTCTTCCGCCGTCGCATCGTCTCCAATTTGTGGGTCTTCATACACGAAAACAAGCGGCGATTCATGTTTCCCAAGATTGATGTCGTTGTGGATGGAAGACAGGGTTGCATTTACATCCAGTGTGCGACCGATGATGGCCGGAGCGATCAAATCGAGTTCGCCGGCGTCGTCGTTGAATATGAACCGTGCGTTTTCTGGGTCACGATCGAGTTCAGGGATCAGCGGGTCGAGAACCGCTGTCATTTTTCCTCCGTCGAGTATGAGCGCGTAAGCGGCGGAGTCTTCGTTTTCGACGATCTCGAAGCGGAGCATATCAGCGAGTTCTTGCGATTCAAAGGTCAATGGATCGGCGCCCTCCGCCGTCAAACGTAATGGTTCGCTGAGCAGTTCGTTGGCGACTGCTGCTTGTTCCGAGGCATCGAGCACTTCGGGCGGCAGGTCCTGGATGACAAGTTCCAGGTCGGCATCGTGAAAATTGCTGATCGGCACAGAGAGCGCCGAGAGCGTGGATTCGATGTCGACCTGCCGGCCGATCTGGCCAGGACTGGCGGTGACGTCCAAACCCTGTACAGACAGGCTGGCTTCGATCGAAGGGAGCTCGATCTCCTGAGAAATGCCATTTAAATAGTATTCCCCGACCACATGATCGAACAGAATAATTGCGGGGATCTTTCGACTCTGACGCCAGGCCTCGATCTGTTCTTGAAATTGGTCGGCCAGCGATCCCTGGCGTCCAACTTCCACCGCCCGACGTGCCATGGCGGGGATATCGATCACAACCCCAAGTTCGATTGGATTGGCGCTCCAGATATTATCTCCGTCACGCAGGACGATCATACCGCTTTGGGAATAGGTCAATGTCTCTTTGAGTGCCGCTTCGATCTGGGATTGATTCATACCGCTCAGGTTGACGCCTGCAGCATGGACACCCGGAAGTGCCCGGCCGATGTAGAAGAGGCGGACGGCGAACAGGAAAGCAAAACTGCTGATGAACAGCGCCACGCAGGCCATGAATGCCACTTGCGCGGTACGCGTGATCCAGATGCGTTGCTTCGATTGGGGTTTCGCCAGCGTTCGTAATGATTCCATAGGTGGTATTTTGACTCAATCGAAGATTATATCATTCGAGAAACCATTCGATCGTTTGCCGGCAAGGCTGTGAGTATCTCTATTTGCGCGTCTCCTTTGCGCGCCGCATGATTGCCAACATCTCGTCAATCCCATCCGGTGGATTCGGGGCGTTGGCCAGCATCTCATAATCGAAAAGGTCGATCTTCTCTCCAGGATGTCTGCATTCAAGTGCATCGTTCAACGCGGCCAATGCATCATCTTTTCGGCCCATGCAGACAAGCGCTAGTGCACGGGTTTCGTGAGCATTGGAATATATAACCAATCTCCTTCCCCAGGGGCTGTGCCATAAATCCAACTCGGCCTGGAATCGAGCGGCACTTTCGGGTTTTCCTTCCGATAGGTCGATCATTCCGATGGCAATCTGGGCGTAAAAAGCTGTATCGGGCTCGAGACGAATACGTTCGAGAAAATTCCGCCGCGCTTTTTCAGTTTGACCATTTTTCATGTATAGGACGCCAAGGTTGTTATAAGCATTTGCGTATTTTGGATCAAGCTTAATTGCGTGCTGGTAATCTTCGAGTGCGATTTCTTGGTCGTCCAGGGCGAGAAGATAGACATTGCCTCGGTTGGAGAAGGCGGCAGCGTAATCTGGCTTGATCTCGATTGCGAGGGTGCAATC
>Ga0307439_1000537_pt1 | contig 26404 bp, 22 predicted proteins | sample SalMarWE160490MG_FD_202142 | JGI IMG/M metagenome (GOLD analysis project Ga0307439, IMG submission 202142) | Salt marsh sediment microbial communities from the Plum Island Ecosystem LTER, Massachusetts, United States - WE1604-90 | ecosystem: Environmental > Aquatic > Marine > Intertidal zone >... | reverse complement strand
CGATAGTCGGCTCGGGGCCGGCCGGAATGACGGCGGCCATCTACGCCGCCCGGGCCAACCTGGAGCCGGTCGTCATCGGCGGCCTTGTCAGCGGCGGGCAGCTGATGATCACCAGCGAGGTGGAGAATTACCCCGGCTTCCCGGAAGGGATCCAGGGACCCGAGCTGATGGGCCTTTTCCGCAAGCAGGCCGAGCGCTTCGGAGCCCGGATCGTCGACGCGGACGTAGACCGGGTGGACCTGGGCTCGCGGCCGTTCCGCCTCTGGGCGGCCGGCCAGGAGTACCGCGCCCAATCCGTCATCGTCGCCACCGGCGCGGACGCCCAGTGGCTCGGCCTGGAGAGCGAGACTCGCCTCCGCGGCCGCGGCGTGAGCGCCTGCGCCACCTGCGACGGGTTCTTCTATCGCGAGAAGGACGTGGCCGTGGTCGGCGGGGGCGACAGCGCCCTCGAGGAGGCCCTGTTCCTGACCCGCTTCGCCTCGAAGGTCCACCTGATCCACCGCCGGGATGAATTCCGGGGCAGCAAGATAATGCAGGCTCGCGCGCGCGAGCACCCCAGGATCGAGCTGCACCTGAGCCGGACGGTCCAGGAGGTCCTGGGCGAAGAGAAGGTGGAAGGCCTCCGTCTGGCGGCCACCGACGGCGGGCCCGAGGAGCTTCTGCCTGTCGACGGGCTCTTCGTGGCCATCGGCCACAGGCCCAACGTGGCCGTCTTCCGCGACTGGCTCCAGACCGACGAGAAGGGCTACCTCCGCCACGACGGCGCCACGTCGGCCTCGGCGATCGAGGGCGTCTTCATCGCCGGCGACGTGGACGACTCCCGCTACCGCCAGGCCGTCACGGCCGCGGGCGAGGGCTGCCGGGCGGCCATCGACGCCGAACGCTGGCTCGAGACCCAGGAGGCGCAGGCCGCGGGCGCGCGGTAGGAGGCAACCCACTCCATGCAGTCGGGCGGCGGATCCCACTCCGGCGGCGGCCGCGGCGGAGGCGGCGGACAGGGGATGGGCCGTGGAGGCTTCGCCCGGTCGACGATGCTTCCGGATGAGCCCGCTCTGCCGCCCCGAAGGCGTCTGGGCACCGCCCGCAAGATCGTGGGCTTCTTCCGGCCCTACAAGATAAAGGTGCTGGTGGTCCTGGGCGCCATCCTGCTGACCAGCATCCTGGGCGTCATCAACCCCATCCTGCTCAAGCTGCTCATCGACGACGCCATCGGCCGGCTGGACTTCGGGCTGCTGAACCTGTTCGTGGCCCTGATGATCGTGATCCCAATCGTGAGCAGCCTGATCGGCGTCGGCCAGAGCTACCTCAACAACAAGATCGGTCAGGGCGTCATGCACGACCTGCGTGCGGCCCTCTACGGCCACCTCCAGGCGATGCCGCTGCGCTTCTTCACCGAGACCCGCACCGGCGAGATCCAGAGCCGCCTGTCCAACGACGTGGGCGGCATCCAGCGCGTCGTGACCGACACCGCGGCCAGCATCACCAGCAACGTCGCGATAGTGATCAGCACAATCATCGCCATGCTCTTCATCGACTGGCGGCTGACGGCCCTGTCGCTGGCCATGCTGCCGTTCTTCGCCGTCGTGGCGAACCGGGTAGGCAAGGTCCGCCGCGAAGTCTCGACCGAGACCCAGAAGTCGCTGGCCGACATGACCGCCGCGACAGAGGAAACGCTGAGCGTCAGCGGCATCCTGCTGTCCAAGACCTTCGGCGCCCAGCAGGCCTCGATCGATCGCTTCGCCGAGCTGAACAAGCGGGTGGCCGAGAACCAGGTCCGGCAGGCCATGGTCGGCCGCTGGTTCTTCGCCCTGATCGGCACGATCATGTCGATCATCCCGGCCTTCGTGTACTGGCTGGCCGGCTACCTGGCCATCAACCACGATCCGCACCCGCCGTCCATCGGCGACATCGTGGCCTTCACCACACTCCAGAGCCGGCTCTTCTTCCCGCTCGGCCAGCTGCTCAACATCCAGGTCGAGATAGCGGGCGCCCTGGCCCTGTTCGACCGCATCTTCGAGTACCTGGAGATGAAGCCGGAGATCGCCGACGCCCCGGACGCCATCGAGCTCGACAGAGCCACGACCGGCGGCAGGGTTCGCTTCCGCAACGTGTGGTTCCGCTACCCCGCGACGGCAGTGGCGCCGGCTCCCGCCAAAGGCGGCCCCGAACCGACGACCCAGCCGCCACCGGACAAGCCAGAGAAGCGGCGACCGTTCGCCCTGGAGAAGATCGACTTCGAAGTCGGGCCGGGGCAGCTGGTGGCCCTCGTCGGCCCGTCCGGCGCCGGCAAGACGACGACGACCTACCTGGTCCCGCGGCTGTACGACGTCGATCGCGGACGGGTCGAGATCGACGGCCACGACGTTCGCCACGTCAGGCTGGCCTCGCTGGGCCGGATCGTCGGCTTCGTGACCCAGGAGACCTACCTCTTCCACGCCTCGATCCGAGATAACCTGCGCTACGCCTGCCCGGAAACCAGCGACGCCGAGCTGGAGGAAGCTGCCCGCGCGGCGGCCATCCACGATCGGATCATGGAGCTGCCCGACGGCTACGACACGGTGGTCGGCGAACGCGGCTACAAGCTGTCCGGCGGCGAGAAGCAGCGCATCGCCATCGCCAGGGTGCTGCTCAAGGATCCGCTGGTGCTGATCCTCGACGAGGCGACCTCCGCCCTGGACACGGTCAGCGAGCGACTGATACAGGAGGCCCTCGAGAGCCTGGAGCGGGGCCGGACCACGATTGCCATCGCCCACCGCCTGTCGACGATCCTGCGAGCCGACCTCATCCTGGTCCTGGATCGAGGGCGGATCATCGAGCGCGGGACCCATGCCGAACTGCTGCGAGCGAACGGGCTCTACGCCAGGCTCTACCAGGAGCAGTTCCTGACTCCCCCGCCCGGGCAGGCCCCACGCGGCAAGCAGGCCGTGGCCTCGCCCGCGACCGCCACCTAGCGCCGGCCGGCGCTGCGGCGCGCCTTGTCCTCGTAGACCCGGCGATCGGCCTCCATGAAGCCCATCGCCAGAAGGGCCCCGCTTCGAGCCGTGCCGTAGCCGACCGACGCGCTCAGACGCAAGCCGTTGGGCGGTCCCCCTCCCGAGTCGCCGATCGAGCGTCGCAACTCGTCCGCGATCGCCGCCGCATGATCCGCGAGCGACCCCGGGAGCAGGATGCCGAACTCGTCGCCACCCAGCCGAGCGGCCATGGCCTCCGGCGGGGTGACGCCGGCAATCAACCCGGCAATCGCCACCAGCAGCTTGTCGCCGGCCTCATGCCCGAAGGCGTCGTTGGTGGCCTTGAGACCGTCCACGTCGGCCAGCACGACACCGATCGGCCCCGGCAGCTCGGCGTTGACGGCCACCGCCTCCTCCCAGGCCAGCCGGTTGCGGAGCCCGGTCAGGATGTCGCGGCGGGCCCTGTCGGCGCTCTTGGCAAAGGCCTCGCTCAGGACCACGGCCCGGTCTATCTGATGCTCGCGATCGCGCTGCAGCAGCCCCAGCAGGAGCATCGGACCAGCCAGCACCAGGAGCGCCGCCGGGGAGCCGGGGATGGCGAAGGCCGCGGCCACGCCTACCGGGGCCAGGGCCAGGTCGGCCAGGAAGGTGAACAGCAGGCCGTCGGCCAGCTCGCGAGTCGAGACCCCCAGGCCGTAGACGTTGCGGACCCAGGACGCGACGCCGTCGCAGGCGAACTGCGTCGCCAGGGCGACGGCGCAGACCCAGACTGCGGCCGGCGTCGGGCCGTTCAACCCGGCCAGGGCGAAGACCACGGCCGGCCCCATCGAGTGCCAGGCGGAGCCGGCCAGCACGATCGGCCTCTCGTGGCGATTCGGGTCGCGGAGGTGGCCGAAGACGGCGGCCAGGCCGAGACCGGCCAGGACCGTGACCGGCACCAGCGCCGGCGGCAGCAGGAAGAGGGCGACGTACAGGACGGGGGTGGTCGGCAACGCCAGCCCGGGACCCATCTCGAACTCGATGGAGGCGGCGGCGGCGTGGGCCGCCACGCAGGCTGCCAGCAGGCCCAGGGGGATCGCCGGCGGCGCCACGATCAGCCAGATGACCAGCGTTGTCAGGAACGAGCCGCCGGTCAGCAGGCCCGACATGCGATCCGGGATCGGGATCGGCGAGTGGGCCCGGTCCCGCGCCTCGCGGATGCTCACCGCTTCGCTGATGGCCGCGATCAGGTGAGGGTCGCGCTCGATCGAAACGTGGCCGTCAGAGTCGTCGTGGCGGACGCGGTGCCTCGAGCCCGAGCCGTTCGGGCTGTCGACCCCTGAGCCTGGCGACATTACCGGCCGGAGATGCCTCCCTACCGCCACGACTTGTACGGATCGACGTAGACGTCATCGATCCCCCACGTCGCGGGGGTGCCCCGCAGGGTGAAGCGAAGGGTCAGCTCCTCGACGCCGCTCCCGTCGAACATCCTGGGAATACTCAGCCTCATGGTCGGCGCCCATGACTTGGAGGGCACGTCCCCATTGACGTCGAACGCGGCGTAGCCGTAGGACCCGGTCGTCGGATTGCGAGCGATGGCCTCGACATGGAGGATAGCGCCGCGAACGTGGCGGTTGTTGACGAACAGACGAATCGCATCCTCGCCTTGCGAGACGCAGATGGTCCGCGACTCCGCACTCGAGCCGGGCGGCAGCCTCAGGCTGTGAGAGTCCGCAGCTCCATCGACCTTGAACGGTTCGTTCCCCCACACGACGCTGGCCCCGCCGGAAAGGGCCCAGTCGCGGGCCCCGTCCTCGAAGTCGCCGTTGGGCACAAGGAAGTATGTGGCGCCGTCGCCCCAGGGCGCGAAGACCGCTGCCTCGACCCGCCCTCCACAGACGACGGTTGAACCGAACGCGAGGGCCGGAAGGGGTGCTGCGCCGAGCGAGGTCAGGGCAAGGGCACCGGCTGCCAGGAAGGGCAGCAGGCGCTTCGACCGACCGCAGGCCAGCGACCCCAGGGTCCCGCCTTCACACGCTCCGTAAGGCTGGTTCATGGTGGCACTCCCCGATGGGTACCTGGTTCCCAACACAGGCTCCCCCATTTGGCGGAGTCTGATCCCCGGCAGCGCCGCATGCCATGGCACGTTCGGGTCTGGCAGTCATATGCGGCCGGCCCGCGGTGCCCGCCGTCACCGGTGCGCGCAGGCACCGCCAGGACCACCCGGTACGTTAGTCAGGGGAGTGGCGCGGCGCTCAATCCGGCAGCGCCGGGGCCGTCCTGATAGGGTCTGGCCAGACACGGCGGAGGCACTCAGGAGAGGCACGAATGGCGCGACGCGCGAAGGCCGAAGCGGCGGCAGTCGAGCCCGCCGCATCCAGCTGGCGGGTATGGGGGGTCGACTTCGACGCCCGGATCGCACAGCTCGTCATCGTCTCGCTCACGGTCCTGATCCTGGCCTTCAACAACCGCGTCATCGACCATGCCTACGACCGCTTCGTCCTCGAGTTCCTGGTCCCGATGGCCATCATCCTGGTCGTCTGGCGGGAGGACCCGCGCCGCTACGGGCTGACCCTGGGCGACTGGCGGCGCGGCCTGCCGATCACCCTGGCGGGCATAGTCGTCATGGCCGTCGTCATCTGGATCGTGGTCCAGCAGCCGGACTTCAAGAGGTACTACACCGTTTCGCTGGCCGGCCGACCGACCTGGCGCCTCGTCGTAGACACCGGGGTCGACATCCTGGCCTGGGAGTTCTTCTGCCGGGGCTGGCTGCTGTGGGGCCTGGGGCGCCGTTACGGCGCCGATGCCATCTGGTTGCAGGTGATCCCCTTCACCCTGATGCACGTCTACAAGCCCCAGCTCGAGCAGTTCTCCACGATCCTGGGCGGCGCCTTCTTCGGCATCCTGGCCTGGCGTACCAGGTCCATGATCTGGGGCTGGCTGCTGCACTGGTTCATGATGGCCTGGGTGCTGCTGCTGGTCGCCGGCCAGGTCTAGACACCCGGCCAGGTCTGGACGGCCGGATACGAGTGGAGCGGCAGGGTCGCTGCGTCATCCAGGCCCTTGCATGACTATGCAGGCCTCTGTATACTGCGCCGACCATGTCCGCGATCCGATCCGATTCCGATCTTCCATCGGCCGCTCCCGGTGAGGAGCCACAGACGGCTGCGTCCGCCGCTGCGCCCGTGAGCGCAGGCCGGAAGGCGGCAGCCGGATCGGAGCGCGGGCTGGGACCCCAGGCGGCGCGGAAGCGGGCCGGGAAGGCGATCAGCGTCGGCATAGTCGGCGCGACCGGCTACGGCGGCGGCGAGCTGGTCCGTATCCTGCTGAACCACCCGCACGTCAGACTGGCCGGCCTCTACGGGCGCAATCGCGACAACGAGCCGATCGGCGTCTCGCACCCTCACCTTGCGGCCACGGGCCTGGTCGTGGACCAGGCCATCCCCGAGGCCGACGCCATCTTCACCGCTCTGCCCCACGGCGTGGCCGCCGGCATGGCCCGCCAGATAGTGGCTCAGGGTTCGGCCCTGCTCGACGTGGGCCCGGATTTCCGGCTGCACGATCCCGCGGACTACCCGCGCTGGTACAAGTTCGACCACCCCGAGCCGGAGTTGCTGGCCCAGGCCGTCTACGGCCTGCCCGAGCTGCACCGCGAGGAGATCCGGGCCGCCGCCGACAAGGAAGCAGTCGTCATCGGGCTGCCCGGCTGCTACCCCACCGTCGCGATCCTTACCCTGGCCCCGCTGGCCCGGGCCGGGCTCATCGGCGACCTGGTCGTCGACGCCAAGAGCGGCGTCTCCGGTGCCGGCCGAGAGCCCAAGCCAGACCTGTCGTTCTGCGAGGTCAACGGCAGCGTCAAGGCCTACGGCGTGTTCGCCCACCGCCACACCTCCGAGATGGAGCAGGAGCTGGCCCAGCAGGGCGAGCGGGGCGCGATGGGCTCCCGGGACGCCAACCCGGGCGTGGCCACGGTCGATTTCCTGCCTCACCTGATCCCGATGACCCGCGGCATTCTGGCCGCCTGCCACGTCCGGCCGACCCGGCCGGTCACCCAGGCCGAGCTCGACGCGCTCTACGCCGAGGCCTACCGGGACGAACCGTTCGTCCAGATCGTTGCCGACCCGCCGGCCACCGGGCACGTCTACGGTAGCAACCTGTGTCGCGTCTGGTGCAGGGTCAGCCCGCGCAGCGGCCGCATCCTGGCCATCGGCGTCATCGACAACCTCGTCAAGGGCGCCGCCGGCCAGGCGGTTCAGGCCCTCAACGTGCTGTTCGGCCTGCCCGAGACGGCCAGCCTGGAGCAGCACCCGCTCGCTCCCTAGCCGGACCGGAGGAAACCAGCTTGGCGCCGTCTGTCGAAACGCTCGCAGCCCTGCCCGGCTCGCTGCCGGCCGCCGAGCAGCGGGCCGCCCTGCCGGCTGGTTTCCGGGCCGGGGCGACTGCCACCGGCATCAAGGTCTCGGGCCGCACAGACCTGGGCATCGTGGCCACCCTGGGCCGGCCGGCAGCAGCCGCCGCGACGTTCACCCGCAACCAGGTCGTGGCCGCGCCGATCACGGTCTCGCGGGAGCATCTCGCCGCCTCCGAGCCAGCTGGCAACGGCCGCTTCGGCTGGGCACAGGCCATCGTGGCCACCGCCGGCTGCGCCAACGCCGCGACCGCGGCCGCCGGTGAGGCCGACCAGCGCGCGGTCTGCGAGGCTCTGGCCGCCGCTCTCTCGATCGAGCCCCAGGCGACGCTCGCTCTCTCGACAGGCCTGATCGGGTCGCGGCTGCCCGTGGACAAGGTCCGCGCCGGGATCGCGGCGCTGATGCCCGAGCTGGCGGCCGCCGACGAGGACTTCGAGGCCGTGGCCGAGGCCCTCATGACGACCGACACGAAGCCCAAGGCCGCCACGGCCGTGCTGGACCTGCCCGGTCCCGGCGGCGAGCCGGTTCGGGTGACCGTCTCCGGCATCGCCAAGGGCGTGGGCATGATCCACCCCAACATGGCCACGATGCTGAGCGTCGTCCTGACCGATGCCACGGTCGAGCCCGGGACGCTCCACGCCCTGCTGTCGCCGATCGTCCAGCGGACCTGGAACCAGCTCAGCGTGGACGGCGACACGAGCACCAACGACACCGTCTTCCTGCTCGCCTCGGGTGCGGCGGGCGCAGCGCCGGTCGCGGAGGGCAGCCCCGCGACGGCGGCCCTGAGCGGGGCCATTGAGTCGGTGGCGCGGTCGCTGGCCCGCCAGCAGGCCGCCGACGGCGAGGGCGCCACGACCCTCATAACCTGCCAGGTCAGCGGCGCCGCCGACGACCACGACGCCCGCGCCGTGGCCCGGGCCGTCGTCAGCAGCAACCTCCTCAAAGCCGCGGTCCACGGCCGTGACCCCAACTGGGGCCGCGTCGCCGGCGCCGCCGGGAATGCCCGCCTGCCCGATGAGGAGGAGCTCCAGGCAGCCAGCCTGGACCACACCGAAGCCATGTCCCGTGCCTGCCGCCGGCCGAACCTGGACCTGGGCAGGCTCCGGATCGCCATCGCCGAGACGACCGTCTTCGCCGGCCAGCCGGTGGACTTCGACACCGATGCTGTCGGGACCGCCATGAACGCTTCCGAGGTCCTCATCCGTCTCGACCTGGGACTGGGCGACGGCAGCGGCGAGGCCTTCGGCTGCGACCTGACCGAGGAATACGTCATCGAGAACGCGGAGTACACGACGTGAGCGAAGTCCTCGTCCTCAAGCTCGGCGGCACGACCCTGAGCGACCAGGCCCACGTCCTGGACGAAGTGGCCCAGGTCGCCCGTAAGCGGCCGACCGTTCTGGTCCACGGCGGCGGCAAGCGCATCACCGAGTGGCTGGAGCGCCTGGGCGTTCCCAGCAAGTTCGAGGGCGGGTTGCGGGTCACTGACCCCGCCTCGCTGGAAGTGGCCGCGGCCGTGCTGAGGGGAGTGGTGAACTCCGAATTGGTCTCGGGTCTGCGCGACCGGGGCGTGGATGCCGTGGGGCTCTCCGGCGTGGACGGCGGCTTCATGATCGCCGAGCGAGTCCCCGGGCTGGGCCTGGTGGCCCACGTCGTGGGGCTGCGGCGCGACTTCATCGACACGCTCCTGGTGGCCGGGCAGGTAGCCGTCGTCGCTCCCCTCGCCCGCGACGAGCAGGGCGTGGTCTGCAACGTCAACGCCGACGACGCGGCCTCCGGAATCGCCGCCGGGCTCGGCGCTCGGCAGCTCGTGCTGATGACCGATGTAGACGGCATCCGCGACGCCGGCGGCGAGAAGCTGGCCGCGATGACTGCCGACGAGGCCGAGGGCCTCATAGCCGAGGGCGTCATCAAGGGCGGCATGGTGCCCAAGATCCGAGCCGCCCTGGCAGCCGTGAGCTGGCCCGGCGCGGAGGCGGTGATCTGCGATTCGAAGGATCCGCACGCTCTGAGCCGGGCCCTGGGCGACCCGACCTTCGGGACGCGCATAACCGCCGCCAAGGCGCCGGCGTGACGACCATGGCCAACGGCGGGACCAGCCACGTCAAGCAGCGCCGGCAGCGGACGATGCTGGACCTCATCGGCGCCTCGCCCATCGGCTCGCAGGAGGATCTGGCCGAGCTGCTCCGGGCCCGGGGCTACGAGGTCACCCAGGCGACCGTCAGCCGCGACATCGCCGAGCTGGGCCTGGTCAAGGTGCCGCGGGGCGACCGCCACGTCTACGCCACGCCCGAGAACGCCGCCTCGGGCAACGCCTACGACGCCCGCCTGCAGCGGCTGCTGGAGGACATCCCGGTCCGTGTCGGGCGTAGCGGCCTGTCGCTGGTCCTGCTGGCCACACCGGGCTCGGCCGGGGCGATCGCCCAGGCGATCGACCAGTCGAGCCTGACAGACCAAGTCGGCACCCTGGCCGGCGACAACACGCTCCTGGTGCTGTTCGAGAACGAGGCCGCGCTCAAGCGCTGGCTTACCCGTTTCCAGACGTTCCAGCCGGCCGGCGCGGATACTCTGCCGGCCGAGCTTCCCTTCTCGATCACGGAGGCTCCTCGATGAAGAAGGTTGTGCTCGCCTATTCGGGCGGTCTCGACACCTCGGTCGCCGTCGCCTGGCTGCGCGAGCAGCACAACGTCGAGGTCGTGACCCTGACGGTCGACCTGGGCGGCGGGGTGCTGAAGGAGGACGTCGATCGGCGGGCCATCGGCGCCGGGGCCGGCAAGGCCTACATCGTCGACGCCCGCGACCGATTCGTGCGCGACTTCTGCTGGCCGCACGTCCAGGCCGGGGCCCTCTACCAGGGCGTCTACCCGCTGGCCACGGCCATGGCCCGGCCGCTGATCGCTCAGCTGCTGGTCGAGGTCGCCCACAAGGAGGGCGCCGACGCGGTCGCCCACGGCTGCACCGGCAAAGGCAACGACCAGGTCCGCTTCGACATCGCCACTCACGCCCTGGACCCCAGCCTGGCCGTGATCGCCCCGATGCGCGTCGGCATGGGCCTGTCGCGCGAGGAGGAGATCGAGTACGCCAGGGCCCGCAACATCGAGATCACCATCTCCAAGGAATCGATCTACTCGGTCGACGTCAACCTCTGGGGCCGCTCCATCGAGGCCGGCATCCTTGAGGATCCCTGGACGGCGCCCCGCGACGACGTCTACAAGTGGACCGTGGACCCGGGCAAGGCGCCCGCCCCGGTGGAGATCGTCATCGGCTTCGAGGGCGGCGTGCCGGTTTCGCTGGACGGCGAGCGATTGGAACCGGTAGCTCTCGTGGAGAAGCTGCACGAGCTGGGCGGGGCCCACGGCGTGGGCCGCATCGACCACGTCGAGGACCGCCTCGTCGGCATCAAGAGCCGTGAGATCTACGAGGCGCCGGCGGCCACGATCATCCATCGCGCCCACCGCGCCCTGGAGGGCCTGACCCTGACCAAGGACACGCTGCGCTTCAATCGCATCGTGGCCGACGAGCTGGCCCAGCTGACCTACGACGGGCTGTGGTTCAGCGCCCTGCACCGCGATCTGCGGGCCTATGCCGCCAGCAGCCAGCGCGTCGTCAGCGGCGACGTCAGGGTCCGCCTCGACCACGGCAATGCTGTCGTCGTCGGCCGCCGCTCGCCACTGAGCCTGTACGAGAAGTCCCTGGCCACCTACGAGGCCGACGACACCTACGATCACGCGGCGGCGGTGGGCTTCATCGAAATCTTCGGCCTGCCGCTGCGGACCGAGGCTGCGCGCCACGGAGCGGTGGGCCGCCACCATGGCGCCGCATGGACCTGGACCGAGCCGCTCCTGGAGAGCCTGCCGGCCCGGGTCGTCGACGCGCCCGACGCGAGTTAGCCTTTACGGCACATGCCGAGTCGCGACCGATCCAGCCGCAAGAGATTCGAGCCGGCCCGTGAGCCGGTGCGAGCGGCTGGTCCGGCCTGCCCGGCGCCGGAGCCCAACCTGGAGCCCGAGGGCCCGCCCGGAGCGACCGAGCTGGGCCCGGGAAGGGGGGTGCCGTTCGACGCCGAGCGCAAGCTGCGTGAGCTGGAGTCTCTGCACGAGTTCGCCAAGCTGCTGACCACCGCCAGCACCTGGGACGAGCTGATGCGGACGATCGTCGACCGCACCACGACGGCGCTCGACGTAGAGGTCTGCTCCGTCTATCTAGTTGATCGCGACGGCTCCACGCTGCGCCTGGCGGCCACGAACGGCCTGGACCGGGACCAGATCGGCCACGTCACCCTGGAGATGGGCGAGGGCCTCACGGGTCGGGCCGCCCTGATCCGCCGCCCGGTGGCATCGCCCGACGTTCGCACCGACCCGCGGTTCAAGTGGGTGCCGAGCTTCGACCAGTCGCAGTTCGTCTCCATGCTCTCCGTGCCCCTGCCCTGGAACGATCAGATCATCGGCGTCATCAACGTCCAGGCCATCCAGACGCGCGTCTTCTCCCCCGAGGAGATCGAGTTCCTGGTGACGATCGGGGCCCTGCTGGGCGGCATCGTGGAGAAGGGCCGGCTGCAGGCCGAGGCAGAGGAGCAGGTTCGGGCCCTGTCGGCGCTCGACGGAGCCCGGGCCGAGCTGCTGGCCGTCGTCACCCATGAGCTTCGCACGCCGCTGGCCGTCGTTCGGGCCTACCTGGACCTGCTGGCCGACACCGCTGTCGACGCCGCGGCAACCGCTGCCGCCGCGGCCGCCGGAGCGGAGAACGTCCCACCCGGGCCCAACCCCGGCCTGGTCAGCGAGTGGCGTGACCAGGCCATCGGCCAGGTTACGCGCCTCGATCGCCTGGTGGATTCGATCCTGGCCTCGGTCAGGGGCGAAGGACTGGAGGCCGCGCTGGCCCGGAGCCCGTTCGACGTGGCTCGGGCCGTCAACGACACGATCAGCGAGATGGGCCCGCTGCTGCGCGACCACGCCCTGCGCCGCGAGGGCACGTGGGAGTCGATGATGGGCGTCGGCGACGAGGGCCGCTTCCGCCAGGTGCTGGAACACCTGCTGGAGAACGAGGTCAAGTACGCGCCACCCGGCGCCGCGGTGAGCGTCGGCGCCTGGCGCGAGGAGGGCGAGATCAGGGTCTACGTCACTGATGAGGGGCCGGGCATTCCCGAGTCGGAATGGGAGCCGGTCTTCGAAGCCTACGTCCGAACGGCCAACCGGCCGCGCGGCTCGGGCATCGGTCTCTACGCGGCGCGGATGATCATGACTGCGATGCGAGGGCGTGTCTGGTTGGAATCGAATGGGTACGGCGGCAGTCGTTTCGTGGTGGCCGTGCCCGAGATAAGCGACACTTCAGACAGCGCTCCGAGCCTGGAGGCCGGTGCGATGATGGAGGCCGGACCGGAGTAGATCCGCCGGCCGACTGGAGCGGAGGCAGCAATTGGGCGCTGCGGGACCCATAGCCGAACCAACCTTGCTGATCCTGATCGTCGACGACGAGCCGGCGATGGTCGGCGCCATCTCGGCCCTGGTCGGGCGCGCCGGTCACCGGGTCGTCACCGCCTACGACGGCAACGCGGCCCTGCGCCGCTTCTCCGAGGAGCGCCCGGACCTGGTCCTGCTGGACCTGGCCATGCCCGGCCTGGATGGAGTGGAGGTCTGCCGGGCGATCCGGCGCATGTCCCAGACGCCGATCATCGTCCTCACCGGCGAGGCGGACGAGCGGGCTAAGGTGGAAGCGCTGGACACCGGCGCCGACGACTACGTCGTCAAGCCCTTCGGCAAGCAGGAGCTGCTGGCCCGCATCCGAGCCGTCATGCGGCGCCGAAGCGCGGACATCGAACCGCGGGGCGTCGGCGAGCTGCGCTGGGGCGCCATCGTCCTCGATCGCGGCCGCCACACTGCCAGCGTGGGCGAGACGCAGCTCGTCCTGACCCGCACCGAGTACAGCCTCCTGGCGGCGCTCATCGCGTCCGCCGGCAATGTCGTCTCCCACTCGGCCCTGCTCTCGGCCGGCTGGCCCGGCGAGCCCAACCCGGACCCCCAGTGGCTCAAACCGCACGTGGCCCGGCTCCGCTCCAAGCTCGAGGAGGCGGGCGCGCCCGTTCCCGAGTCCGTTCGCGGCGTGGGCTATCGCCTCGAGGAGGGGCCTAACTCCTAGCGGCGCCCGGGGCCGGCTCCCAGCGCTCCAGCACCTCGGCGGCCAGCTTGCGCGTCTTGGGGCTGTCGTCGCTCACCCCGGCCGCGACGAAGGCCATGATTTCGGGCGTGCGCTCGCCGGGCTCCAGGTAGCCGTCGAGGGCCTCGATCGCGTAGGAGCGCAGCAGCCCCAGGCGGTCCGGCTTCGCCAGCCGCTCCAGATCCAGGATCCGGGCCGTGACCCGTTCGCGCAGCTCCGGTCGGGCTCGGGCGATCTGCGGCGCGACCCGGAGCACGTGGCCGGCCACGCTGACCATGTCGCCGAGGTGGTCGTACAGTCGATCCAGGGAGGCCGACAGACGGCCCTCGTCGTCAGCCGGTGCCAGGAGCGCCAGCACGTGGACGGCGATCATGCGGCTGTAGGCGTTGTCGCAGTCGAGGAGCCCGACCAGCTCGTCCCAGTGCGGCATCAGGAGTCCGGGCCGGCGCGTCGCCAGCAGCTTCAGCGCGGCGGCGCTGGCCTCGCGGATCGGCTGGGCCACCCGTTCCGGGCCGACGGCGCTCAGCAACCCCTGCAGCGCGGCCGAGTCGTCGGCCGCCTCTCCGGCCAGCCGCTCCACCTCGAGGGCGCCCTCATCCTGCGCTGTCATGGGCGCCATTGTGACCGATGAGGCAGGGTCCGGCCGCAAGAGACGCCGGACACGCGAAGCCCGCGCTGCCTGCTAGAGGTGCGCGGGCTGATGCGCGAGAAAGGGAGCTTCTGGGAGGCTATCGCCCCCGGGAGGGATCGGCGTCTCAGAGGACAACCGCCGGTCGCGTTCCCCGCAGCCGACTACTCAGCGGCCTCAACGCGCGAGGGGGCGACGAACCAGGCGGCGACCAGGAGGGCGAAGGCCACGAACGCGATGGCGATCATTTCTGTGGCTCCTAGGGTTCAACCTTCGGGATCTTCTGTCCCGTTCACTGGTCAGCAGTCTATGGGCCGCGCCCCAGGGAATCAGTACCGCAGCGGTGAACGATTGGTAGCGTCCTGGTCGCGCCCGGGTTGCGGTTCGGCACGCATGGCGCCGGCCGCACCCCCTCGCAAGGAAGGATCCGGGCGTGGGCTGGCACGCCCGGATCCCGGGAACGTTCGCTGCGAGGTGGCCCGCGCTAGGCCTGGGCGACGGCCTCGCCGTGTTGTGAGACATCGAGGCCCGCTTCTTCGTCGGCCTCGTCGACGCGCAGGCCAACGGCCAGGTCCACGACCTTGAGGATCAGGAAGGTGGCGATGGCGCTGTAGGCGGTGACCGCCAGGATGGCCACGATCTGAGTGCCGATCTGCCCCGCGTTGCCGTCGATCAGGCCCCGCCCGGCCAGGTTCACGGCCGTGGCCGCGAAGACGCCGGTCAACAGGATGCCCAGGGTGCCGCCGACGCCGTGGACGGCCCAGACGTCGAGCGCATCGTCGATCTTGAGCCGCTCGCGCAGCAGGATCGCGCCGTAGCAGATGGCCCCCGCGGCGAAGCCGATGATGATCGCCGCGCTGGGGTCCACGAAGCCAGAGGCGGGCGTGATGGCGACCTCGCCCGCGATCGCGCCCGAGACCGCGCCGACCACGCTGGGCGATCCCTTGTGCAGCCAGCTGACCGTCATCCAGGTCAGCGCCGCCATGCCGGCGGAAGTGTTGGTCACCAGCACGGCGTTGACCGCCAGGCCGTTGGCGGCCAGGGCCGACCCGCCGTTGAAGCCGAACCAGCCGAACCACAGGATGCCCGCCCCGGTCACCGTCAGCCGGACGTCATGCGGCTCGAAACGCTCGGACTCGCGCCGGACGCGGGGGCCGAGCACAAGCGCCGCCACCAGGGCGGCCACCCCGGAGCTGATGTGGACCACCGTGCCGCCGGCGTAGTCCAGGACGCCCATCCTGGCCAGCCAGCCGCCCTGGCCCCAGACCCAGTGGCAGATAGGCGAGTAGACGACCACGCTCCACAGCAGGGCGAAGAGAACGAAAGCCTTGAACCGCTTGCGCTCCGCGAAGGCGCCGATGATCAGGGCCGGGGTGATGATGGCGAACATCATCTGGAACAGGGCGAAGGCGGTGCCCGGGATGGTCGCCGCGTAGGGCCCCGGTTCTGCCGACACGCCCTTGAGGCCCAGGTTGTCCAGGCCGCCGATCAACCCCCAGCCGTTGAAGTCGCTGCCGAAGGCCAGCGTGTAGCCGACGAGGACCCACAGGACGCTGACCAGCCCGAGCACGAAGGTGCACTGCATCAGGATGCTCAGGACGTTCTTGCGGCGGACCAGGCCGCCGTAGAAGAGGGCCAGGCCCGGTGTCATCAACATCACCAGGGCCGTGGCCGACAGTACCCAGGCGGTATCGCCTCCGTTCAAGCTCAGGACTCCCTTCTCGCTGGCCGCGGCGCGCGTGAGGGCTGCGGTCCGACTAACGAGGGTAGGGACCGGGGCGCCCGAGATGGGTTTTGGATCGGTGGCCGGCGGGTGACGCCGGGGTACCGTGACGGTTCTGCTTCGGTAAGCGCACCTTCAGGCGAGCCGGAGGCCCGGCCCGCCTGGGTGCTCAGGTCTTGAGTTGCTCGCCCGTTGGGCCGGTCAGTCGAGGGCTTCCTCGCACTTCCCGGCGGCGCTTGACGGGACCACCACCCACACCGCCACAAGGGCGGCGAAGCTGGCGAAGGCTGCGATCAGCATCGGGGTTGTCCTCCCTGGAAGTATCTCGAGTCGAAGGCGCCTAGGCCCAGGCAACCTCGCCGTGCTGCGAGGCGTCCAGGCCCGCTTCCTCCTCGTCCTCGCCGACGCGCAGACCGATGGTCAGGTCGATCGCCTTGAGGATGATGAAGGTCACGACGCCGCTGTAGATCCAGGTCGCGGCCACGGCCACGAACTGCGTGCCGAGCTGCCCGGCGTTGCCGTCGATCAGGCCGCTCGCGCCGTTGACCGCAGCCACGGCGAAGACGCCCGTCAGCAGGGCTCCGATCGTGCCACCGACGCCGTGGACCGCCCAGACGTCGAGGGCATCGTCGACCTTGAGCCGCTCGCGCAGCAGGATCGCCCCGTAGCAGACGACGCCCGCGGCGAAGCCGATGATGATCGCCGCGCTGGCGTCCACGAAGCCAGAGGCGGGCGTGATAGCGACCAGGCCGGCAACGCCGCCGGCGGCGGCGCCGATGACGCTGGGCGAACCCTTGTGCAGCCAGCTCATGGTGACCCAGGTGATGGCAGCCATGCCGGCCGCGGTGTTGGTGACGACGAAGGCGTTCGCGGCCAGGCCGTTGGCGCCGAGCGCCGACCCGCCGTTGAAGCCGAACCAGCCGAACCACAGGAGCCCGGCGCCCAGGACGACGAGGCGGATGTCGTGCGGATCGAACCGATCCGACTCGCGCTTGACCCGGGGCCCCAGGACGAGCGCCGCAACCAGGGCAGCCACGCCGGAGCTGATGTGGACGACCGTGCCGCCGGCGAAGTCGAGGGCGCCGAGCTGGAGGAGCCAGCCGTTGTCGCCCCAGACCCAGTGGCAGATCGGCGAGTAGACGAAGAGGCTCCACAGGAGCGTGAACAGGACGAAGGCCTTGAAGCGCTTCCGTTCCGCGAACGCTCCGGTGATGAGGGCGGGGGTGATGATGGCGAACATCATCTGGAAGGCCATGAAGACGGTATGGGGGATCGTGTCCGCGTAGGGCCCGGGATCCTTGCCCACGCCTTGCAGGCCGATGTAGTCGAGCCCGCCGATGATGCCCAGGCCGTTGACGTCCTTGCCGAAGGCCAGCGTGTACCCGAAGAGAACCCAGGTCACGCTGACCAGACCAAGGATGAACATGCTGTGCATGATCGTGCTGAGCACGTTCTTGCGGCGGACCAGGCCGCCATAGAAGAGAGCCAGACCCGGCGTCATCAACATGACGAGGGCCGTCGAGGTCAACACCCAGGCGGTATCGCCCGTGTCGATGGCACTTGGCACTGGAGCCTCCTGTCCCTTATGCGGGAATGCCGTACGGCGGGATGCCGTGCGGTCCATCGCAGCCTAGGGAGGTGGCAGCCCGCAATCAGTAGCACCCGAGTGAAGGTTGGCTGGCGCGGCGGTGGCGGCACGGTTGCTGTTGGGGACAGGGACAGCGGGTTTTCATCCTCTAGCCGGCGAGCGAACACGGCCACAATGAGGATGAAAGAGGTGTCCTGTGGAACTCCTGCTCATCGTCTTGATCGTTCTCCTCCTGTTCGGCGGCCTTCGGTTCAGCCACCGCTAGGGCGGAGAACTACCGATCCCCCTCGATCCAGCCCTGCCGTTGGGCGACGTGTACCAGCGAGGTCCGGCTCGTCACGTCGTACCGATCGAACATTCGCCGGAGTTGGCTCTCGACCGTCTTGACCCGGAGCGTAAGCAGTTCGGCAATCTGGGCGTTGGAGTGGCCCTCGGCCACGAGCGACAGGATCTGCGCCTCGCGCGGCGTGGGCGGACGCAGCGCCGCGCGAGCGGCTCGACGGACGTCGTTCGGGAATGCCGTGCCACCCGCGGCGACGGCTCGCACTGCCGTGATGATCTGCTCGATCGTCGCCATCTTCGAGAGGTAGCCCCTGGCTCCATGCTCCACCGCGGCCGCGTAGTAACTCGGGTAGGAGTACGCGCTCAGCATGATGAATGCCGGACCCGGCGTATGGTTGGCCAGGACCTCCAGACCATCCACCGACCCGGCCAGGCGGATGTCGCACAGGATGACGTCGGGGGATTGGGCTTCGATGAGACGGTCGGCCCCGACGCTGTCAGGCGCCGTCCCCACGATGGTCAGGTCGGGCTCTCCCCTCAGGAGCGCCGCGAGCCCTTCGGCGATGGCGGGATGGTCCTCTACGATCGCCAGCCGGATCACCGTCTTGCCTCCGCCTCCGGCCCGGCGCTCCGACCCTTCGGTTTGCCGAGCGGGAGTCGAACGATGATGGTCGTTCCCTCACCGGGGCGGGACTCGGCCTCGATCGTTCCGCCATGCGCGGTCACGATCTCGCGCGCCAGATAGAGCCCAAGACCCAGCCCGGCCGACCGCTTCTCCGCCAGCCGCGTATACGGTTGGAAGAGCAGAGGCAGCGCGTCGTCAGCGATCCCCGGCCCGTGATCGACGACGTTCACCACCGCGACCGAGCCGGATCGGCGAATCGTCACGTCGATGGACGGCGAAGTCGCCGCGTATTCTGCGGCGTTGGCGAGGAGATTGACGAAGACCTGCTCCAGGCGACCGGCATCCCCCCTAAGCAGGACCGGCCCGCGAACTGCCGAGACCCGTATCGTCGGCGCCGTCGGCAGCACACCCACGACAACGGCCGCATCACGCACGATCGCCGCAAGATCCACCGGCGCGAGGATGAGATCGAGTCGACCGGCCTGGATGCGGCTCACGTCGAAGAGGCGCTCGACCAGCTCCCCAACCTGTCGGGTCTGCACGAGCGCCCGGGATACGTACGTGCGAGCGTGCGCGGAGCTCTCCGGGCCGAGGTGCCGCTCCACGAGCTGCAGGTACCCGTGCAGGGCGGCCACTGGCGTCTTCAGCTCGTGACCCGCGGCGGCCATCAACCGCTCCAGGCTCAGGCGCATGGTGCGCTCGGACAGATCCCGGATCGCAATCACCCCGCCCCATGACCGATCGCCGGCAGTGAGGGGCTCGGCTACCGCCTCGAACCAGCGCCGAGTCCCGTCAGGCTGGGCCAGGGCGAACTCCATGCGGAACCGCTCACCCCGGGCTGCACGTTGCTGCGGCCGGTCCGCCGGCGGAATGGGGAGGCCGGCCGCATCCTCGGGCTCCATGTCGGCCGGGGCGGTACCGAAGATCCGGTCGTAATTGTCGTTGGTCATCACGATCCGGCCCTCGTGGTCGACCGCGACGATCGCATCACCGAGGCTGGCCAGGACCGACCGCAGGCGATCGCGCTCCTCGCCGAGGCTCAGCTTCTCCTGCTCGAGCGCGACCGTCTGGGCACCGAGCTCCGCAGTGCGGGTCGCGAGATCCTCGTTCGCGACCCTTAGCTCCTCGACGCTCGCGGTCAGCTCCTCGTTGAGAGTTTCGAGCTCCTCGTTGGTGGCCTGGAACTCCTCGTTGACCGTCTCCACTTCCTCGCGATTGGCCTGCGCGTCCTCGCTGGCCACGAGCATCGCTTCGTTGGCCGCCCGAAGCTGCGCGACCAGAGCGGTCAGCTCCTCGTTTGCTCGAAGGAGGCGCCCGTTTGTGGCAACTGCCTTCTCGAGTCGCTCTCGTGTCCGGGCGCTCGCATGACGCTCCTGCTCGAGCCCCGTCACGTCCGTCAGCTCGATGACGGCACCCTCGATGGGCTGCGTGCCGACGCGATAGGGGCGGACGGTGGCCTCCACGAAATGGGGCGTCTGGCTCGTGGCATCCGTAGGCTCCACCTCGAACACGGCCGAGGTTGTCTTGCCGGCCAGGGCGGCGTCGATGGCGGCTCGAATGAGGCTGGGCGGCAGGACCTCCGCCAGGTGGACGAAGTCCTGGTCGAAGGCCGTGCCGTAGATCCCGAGCATCTGGCGTGCCGCCGAGTTGATGCGCAGTACGTAGTAGCGCGGGTCGACGACAACGACGCCCACGGTCAGGTTGAGGAGCAGGCCGTCCGCCGAGGCTGACGATTCCGACACGCGCCGGACGTCACGGTGCGTGCCCCGGATGGCCTGGTCGAGCCGAGATTCCTCGCTCCGACGCGGGCGGAGCACCGCGGGCCGCATCGGCGGGATCGCGTAGCTCCCAGGCAGCCTCCGATAGACGCGCAGGTACGCCTGCTCCTCGTCGAATGGCTCCGGCAAGGCCGAGACGGTCTCGGAGGTGCCCAGGACCAGCCGGCCGCCGGGGCGCAACGAGAACGCGAAAGTCTCGAGGGCGACCCTCTGCATCGGCGCGGTGAAGTAGATCAGCACGTTCCGGCAGAGGAGGAGATCGATCCGCGGGAAGGGCGCGCGCTCGCCGAGATCGTGCTCGCCGAAGACCATGAGGGCGCGCAGGCGCTTCCCGACCTCGTAGCCGCCGTCCGACCGCTCGAAGTATCGGTCTCGGGCGCGTGCGGGCAGGCCCTTGAACGCAGCCGGCGGATAGAGTCCCCGCCGCGCGAAGGCGATCGCCTCGCGGTCGATGTCCGTCGCGAAGATCCGGATCTCCGGCCACGGGAGCTCCTCTCCGAGGGCCTCAGCCACGATGATGGCCAGGGAGTAGGCCTCCTCGCCGGTCGAGCAGCCGGCCGACCAGATGCGGAGCTCCCGCCGCTCCCGCCGGGCCTCCGCGATCAACTCGGGCAGGAGGTTGACGCGCAGGTAGTCGAAGAGCTTCGGATCCCGGAAGAACTCCGTGACCTTGATCAGGAGGCTGTTGACGAGCCGGGCGTACTCCTCGGGATCGGACTCCAGGTAGGCTGCGTAGTCGGCGAACGTGGGGCGCGACGTGGCACTCATCCGGCTGCGCAGCCGCCGCAGAATAGTGGCGGGCTTGTAGCTGCCGAAGTCGATGCCGCTTCGCTCGTGGATCCGCTTCACGAGATCGCGGAGCTCGTCGTGGTCGGGTCCCTCCGCCGGAGGGTTGCCGGCCGCCAGGAGATCGCACACGATCGATCCGATCGAGTCCAAGCTGGCCGTCGCATCGACCAGGGACGGGGGAATCGAGCTGGGCATCGAGGGGAACATCGCCGTTGCGGGATCCTCGATGACGACCGCTCCGCCGGCGTTCTTCACGTGCCAGGCACCGGCGGCTCCGTCGGAGCCGCTGCCGGTGAGGATCACGGCGATGAGCCCGGGACCGAAGACACCGGCCGCGCTCTCTAGCAGCACATCGATGGATGGCGCGACCGAGCCGGGCTTCGCCGGGCGAAGCCGCAGCGCGCCGTGGCTGATCTCCACCAGCCGGCTGGAGGGGACGACGAAGATCACGCCGTCCTCCAGGGCCTCCCGCTCCTCGACCACCCGGACGGGTAACGTCGCGTGGCGGGCGAGGATCTCGTGCAGGTGACTTGGGCGGCGGGGATCGAGATGCTGCGCGATCACGATCGGCGCAGGAAAGTCGGCCGGCAGGCTCGCCACGACGCGCGAGAGCGCCTCGATGCCGCCCGCCGATGATCCGATCACCACGAGCTGCGATTCCTGGGCGACCGTCGGCCGTGCCACCACGTCCACATTATGGTGGCCAATCGACGGCCGCGGGGCAGGGTTTCCATCCTCGCAGTGGGCATCTGCCGGCGCCTACCTTGTGAGATCAGGGCGAGCGTATCGCCCCGCAGGCGTTCTCCAGGCTCTCGCTGTGGCTCGCGCGGCGCGGCTCGTGAAATGCCGACCAAGACGGAGGTCACGATGGACACACGCACCAGGATGGCGCGGGCCCGCACGAATGCATCCGAGGCCATCGAGCGCCTGCCGGGACTCGCCGGCAAGACTCGCGACGGGGCCGAGCAGATGGCTGAGCGGCTCCCAGAGGCATACACCCAGGCCAGCCACGGAGCGCAGGGCGCCATCACCAGACTCCAGAAGGTGCCCGACTCCGGGCTCCGGCTGCTGGCGGCCGCCTCGATCGGGTTTGGCACCGGGCTTCGCCTCGCGGGCGCACCGCGGCTGGCTACGCTGGCCGGCTTCGCACCCGCGCCGATCCTCGGCTTCGCGATCCTGTCGCGCCCGCACCCGGCTCGGACTCAGAGCTGAGAGCCGCCGATTCCGCGTCCCGGGGTTTTCATCCTCGCGCGACGACCGCCATCAACGTCAGTATCGAGCATCGACCACGGATCGACGCCCCCACCGGCCGAACAATCGGGCGAAGGTAGTCGACCGCCGCCGGGAAGGAGAACACCGGTTACCCCCTCCAGTAGCACAGGTCGCCGGCCGAGTGTCGACTGAGCCTGCAACGAAAGAAGGATCTCCATGGATATTCCCCAGATGACACTCCTCACCTGGATCGCCGTCGGCGCGATCGCCGGCTTCCTCGCCTCCTACCTCGTTGGGTCCCGTGAAGGGCTGATCATGATGGTCATTCTCGGAATCGTGGGTGCCCTCGTCGGCGGCTGGGTCGCCGGAACCTGGCTCAACATCGCCAACGTCACCGGCTTCAACCTCACGAGCGTCATCGTGGCAGTGGTCGGGGCGCTCATCGTCATCTTCGTCGTCAGCGCCTTCGGTGGCGGCCGCCGGCGCTCATTCGGCTGGCGCTGATTCGAAGGCGCCACAAGGGCGTCTGCATCGATCCGCAACCACCCGGCAGGATCGGCCCCAGACAAGGGCCGATCCTGCTTCCTTCGCGATCCAGCCCAGTCACCTAGAGGGCCACCATGGCCACAGTCATATGGTTCTTCGATCAGCTGTACGTGCCCAACGAACTCAGGTTTGACGAGTTCGTCGTTCTTCCGTTGAGTGCCGAAGACGCCGCCTTGCACGAAGCCGCAAAGTCGTTCGCAGCTTCGTTCGGACGCGAGTTCACGTTCGCCACCTGGCAGACTCCCATCGTCGACATGGTGGCCATCGTCCAGAGGGGAGTCCAGGCCTCGGCGATCGACGAGGCCCTGTCGGCCACGGCGCCCAGAGCCATGGCCATCGCGTCGGCCCTGATCTACAGCCAGTTTGGGCGCGGCAGGCCGCTCGGCGCATTCGTGGACCTTGGAAACGGGGAATACGAGGCAAGGTACGTCGTCGCGGACTACCGAAAGACCACCGATGTTCCCATCGTGGCGGAGGAGGAGGAGTTGCTCAGAATGCTCCGCGCCTTCGCCGACCATCCGCAAGCGAAGTTACTCGCCGATCTCTTCTCCGAAGCATGCCGGGACACCAACCCCTCCGCGGCGGTAGCTCGCCTGTGGGCGATTCTCGAGACGCTCGCGGAGCGCTTCCCCGGGCGAAAGCACCAGAAGGTGGCGAGAGCCCTGGCTCATCTGCGCATCGCCAATCCCGCGGCCAGAGGCGGGACGCTGACCCAGCGGGCCTACAGAGCCCGCAACAAGCTGATGCACGACGGAACCCTCGGCACCCACGGCGCGACCCTGGAACTGCAGGCGGAGGTCGCGGGTCTGGTGTGGCTCGCGCTCCGTCGCTCGGGTCTACGGGAGATCGATCCAACCGCTACCTACCTGTCCTGAGCGGCCCGATGCCCGTAGAGCAAGCACCCAGTCGCCGGCAGGATGCCGGCGACTGCGACTGTGGAGTGGAGACGATGACGCGAGCGAGAGGTTCAGGCGCACGATGACGTCTGTCGAGGTGGTCCTGCTCGCCGCAGCCGCGATTCTCGTTGTGGGCTGCATCGGTGAACGGATCTTCGTGCTCACCAACTTGCCGGATGCCCTGTGGCTGCTTGCGGCGGGCGTCGCGATCGGGCCAATCTTCGGCCTGGTCCAGCCGGACCAGCTCACCACGGTCGCGCCCTACCTCGGCGCCGTGACCATCGTCGTGGTCATCTTCGATGGGGCGGCCCGCCTCGACGTCTCCAGCGCGGTCCGAACCGCCCCGCGGGCCATCCTGCTGGCGGTCATGGGGTTCGCCGTCGCGATCCTCATCGTCAGCCTCGCCAGCGTGGCCGCGGCAGCGGTCGGCGTGCTACCCCAGCAATGGTCGTGGGAGCACGGCCTGCTTCTGGGGACGATTCTCGGCGGTTCCAGCTCAGTGGTCGTGATGCCGGCTGTGTTCCGCGCCCACGTCAGCCCGCGGATCAGCGGGCTCGTGTCCATCGAGTCCGCGCTCACCGACGTGCTGTGCATCGTGGGCGCCACCGCGATCATCGACCTTATGGCTATCCATGCCGCGGGCGCGGTCGTAGACCCTGTCGACGGAGTCATCCGGACCTTCGGGCTGGGGGTCGTGGGCGGTGCCGCCGGAGGCGCCCTGGGGCTCGTCGCGCTGCGTTCGCTGAAGGGCAGCGAGTACACCTATCCGCTGCTGCTCGCCGGCCTGCTGAGCCTGTACGCTGTTGTCGAGGCCAATGGCGGGAGCGCGCCCCTCGCCGTCCTGGTCTTCGCCCTCATCGTGGCCAACGTGCATCTCCCTGGCTTCGCCGACGCGGCCGAGTGGTCAGGCTCGCTCGGGCCCACAGTTCGTGGGCTGCACGGCGTGATCGTCTTCATGGTCAAAGCGTTCTTCTTCGTCTTCATGGGAGCGATGCTCGGCTCGCTCTCTCCAAGCCTGATCCTCGGTGTCCTGCTTGGCGGTCTGCTCCTGCTCGGGCGGGTCGGGGCCGTCCGGATCGCAACAGCCGGCTCCGGGATGGCGCCATCAGACCGGCGACTGGTCTCGATCCTGCTGCCGCGCGGCCTTGCTGCCGGAGTCCTGGCCGGCCTGCCTGGCTATGCCGGCATCCCGGGCTCGGCCCCGATCCCGAGCGTCACGTACGCCGCCGTCCTCACCACTATCCTCCTCTTCGCCGTTGCCTTCCCGCTGGCTCGTCGTGGTCAGAGCAACGCGGCCACCGACGACATGGCGCTGGATCCCCTGGGGTCGTCGCCCGCGACCGATTCCTAGACACCCCGCCCCGCTCGCGTCGGTCGACGGCTTAACTAGGCGGGCATGCGGTGAGGCAGGTCCGCCCAGGCAACCGGGTGGCCCCGCGCGTCGCGATCCCAGGAGTTGCCCTCGAAGTGCCGCCAGGCGGCGTCCGGCCCGTAGCCGCCGCCGTCGGCGACCGACTCGCGGGCGGTCAGCCGCCAACTGCAGGCCGCGCAGGTGAGCACCGCCGAGTCCTCGCGCCGGTAGGCGGTGGGTCGCAGGGCGTCCGGGGCCTGGTCGAAATCGTGCCTCATGGCGGCATGTTGCGCCTGCGCGGCGCTCGGGCCGAGGGCGCCGGAGTCGCGATTGGGTTGCCCCGAGGCTCGGCTACAGCCCCAGGCGCGATCTGGCGGCGGCCACGGCCTTCGCGACACGAGCCGGGGCCGTGCCGCCGATGACGTCGCAGCCGGCCAGGGCGCCGTCCAGGGCCGCTGCCGAGCGCAGCTGGGCCGGCAGGTCCGCCTCACCGGCGAGGGTCAGGGCAACCGAATCGTCGGTCTCCGCCAGGGCGGCCATGATCGTGGCGTCGTCCACGTCCGCCAGCCCCACGCCGTCCCTCTCCGCTTCGGCGACGAGCTTGCCCACGATGTGGTGAGCGGCCCGGAACGCGACTCCCCGCCGGACGAGGGCGTCGGCGACGGCCGTGGCGGTGATGCAGCCCTCCTCCGCCGCGGCCGCCATCCGGGCGCGGTCCACGGTCAGCGTCGAGACCATGCCGGCCATCACGGCCAGCGAGGCCTCGAGAGTGGCCGCAGCCTCGAAGAGCGGCGGCTTGTCCTCCTGCATGTCCTTCTGATAGGCCAGCGGCAGGCCCTTCATCAACGCCAGCAGACCGGTCAGCGAGCCGATCACCCGGGCCGCTTTGGCGCGCACCAGCTCGGCTGGATCGGGGTTCTTCTTGTTGGGCATCATCGACGAGCCGGTAGAGTAAGCGTCGGACGGGCTAACGAAGCCCAGGCGCGGGTTCGACCACCAGACGATCTCCTCGGCCAGGCGGCTGAGGTGGACCATGCACAGGGCGAAGGCAGCCAGCGCCTCCGCCGCGAAGTCGCGATCGCTGACGGCGTCGAGGGAATTGGCCGTCACGCCGTCGAAGCCCAGCTCCTTCGCCGTCTCCTCGCGGTCGAGCGGGTAGCCGGCCCCGGCCAGCGCGCCCGAGCCGAGCGGGCAGACGTTCGCCCGCCGCCGGCAGTCGGCCATCCGGCCCCGGTCCCTCTCGAGCATCTCGACGTAGGCCAGCAGGTGGTGAGCCAGCAGCACCGGCTGGGCCGGCTGGACATGGGTCATGCCCGGCATGACCGCGCTGCCTTCGCGATCGGCCAGCCCGACCAGGGCCCGCTCCATCTCCAGGACCGAACCGTCGAGCGCGTCCAGCGTCCGGCGCAGCCAGAGGCGCACGTCGGTGGCCACCTGGTCGTTGCGCGAGCGGCCAGTGTGCAGCTTGCCGGCCAGGGGCCCGATGCGCTCCTTGAG
>Ga0307439_1000532_pt1 | contig 26497 bp, 19 predicted proteins | sample SalMarWE160490MG_FD_202142 | JGI IMG/M metagenome (GOLD analysis project Ga0307439, IMG submission 202142) | Salt marsh sediment microbial communities from the Plum Island Ecosystem LTER, Massachusetts, United States - WE1604-90 | ecosystem: Environmental > Aquatic > Marine > Intertidal zone >... | reverse complement strand
ATAAGAGGCTCTTAAGGTGGCATAACTCTGTTCTTTCGGCATCCAACGCGGGATGGAGCAGTGGCAGCTCGTCGGGCTCATAACCCGAAGGTCGGGGGTTCGAATCCCTCTCCCGCTACCAAGACAGAAGGGTTGCGGGTCGAGACCCAAAGGTCGCGGCCCGTAGCCACTGTATATCGGCCTGCGAAGTACGGTTCCTGGTGGCTAGAGCGAGGTGGAACCACCCGTTCCCATCCCGAACACGGAAGTGAAACGCCTCAGCGCTGACGATACTTGGGGGGCAACCCCCTGTGGAAAATAGGCCGCTGCCAGGAACCTTCCTAGAGCCCCCGCTACAGAGGGGGCTCTTTCCTTTTCCCCAAATTTTCCCCTATACTTAAGCCTAAGCTATGCTATAATGAGATACACGAGAAGCGGCTGCCAGGCCGGCTCTCAATCAATACCGGAGGTACTCCAGAATTGATCACTGACCCGCATCATCCTATCGGTGGCCCCGCTGCGGAGCTGGGCGATGAGCCCAGCGAGAACATGGAGGATCTTCTAGAGGGCGAGGCCCTCGGTCATCCTCACCTGCGGCGGGGCGAGATCATCGAGGGGGTGGTGGTGGGCAACGACCGCGACGGCATCCTGGTGGACATCGGCGCAAAGTCCGAAGGTGTCATCCCTCCCAATGAGATGCAATCCCTACGTCCCGAGGGCGCCGCGGCTGTTGAGCCTGGCGACAAGCTTCTCATCTTCGTGCTCCAGCCGGAAACCCCCGAGGGGCAGATCATCGTCTCTCTGGATAGAGCCCGCGGCGAAAAAGGCTGGCGCCTCCTCCAGCAGTACTACGAGGAGGGCACAACCTTTGAAGGGGAAGTGACCGGCTTCAACAAGGGTGGCCTATTGGTGGACGTGGAGGGAGTACATGCTTTTGTGCCCCTCTCCCAGCTGGCGGGCACTCGCTTCGTTCGCTCCTCAGACGAGTCGGGCGAGAAGGGCTTGGCCTCCTGGGTGGGCAAGACTCTTCGCATTAAGGTTATCGAGATTAACCGTCGCCGCAACCGGGTCATCCTCTCGGAGCGGGCAGCCATGCAGGAGTGGCGGGCCCAGCAAAAGGACCGCCTCCTGGCCGAGTTGCGGGAGGGTGAGATCCAGCGCGGCAAGATCACCAGCATCCGTGAGTTTGGCATCTTCGTCGACCTGGGAGGGGCCGATGGTCTGGTTCATCTCTCGGAGCTATCCTGGGACAGGGGTAAATCGCCCGATGAGATGTTCCAGGTGGGTGACGAGGTGGATGTCTACATCCTCAAGGTCGACCAGGAGAACAAGAAGATCGCTCTTAGCCTGCGGCGGGCTCAGCCCGAGCAGTGGGAAGGATTTATCGATAAGTATGAGGTGGGGCAGATCGTCACTGGCCAGGTGACTAAGCTGGCACCCTTCGGTGCCTTCGCCCGCATCGAGGGTCCCCTGGAGGGGCTAATCCACATATCGGAACTGGTGGATCGGCGGGTGGGTCACCCCCAAGAGGTGGTGAAGGAAGGCGACACCCTGCCCCTGAAGATCGTGCGCATCGAGCGCCACCGCCATCGCCTAGGCCTAAGCCTCAAGCAGGCGCGGCCCCAGGCGGAGGAAATGGGATACGTTTTCGATGAGAACGGTGGAGTCCTCGCCCTGCCGGGACAGGAGGCCGTGCAGCGCCCGCAGGAGGAAGCCGCCATCGCGCTGGATGAGCGGTCGGCGGGTGCCCTAGGAGCCCAGTTGACGCCCGAGGTGCGAGAGCAACTGGTGGCCGAGGTCGCTGAAGAGCCACCGGCCGAGGAAGCGGCAGAGGAGGCGGCTGAGGAGACCGAGGAAGCGCCAGAGGAGGCGGCTGAGGAGACCGAGGAAGCCCCAGAGGAGGCGGAGGCCGAGGAAGCGCCAGAGGCGGTGGCTGAGGAGACCGAGGAAGCCTCAGAGGAGGCGGTGGCTGAGGAGGCCGAGGAAGCGCCAGAGGCGGTGGCTGAGGAGACCGAGGAAGCCCCAGAGGAGGCGGAGGCCGAGGAAGCTGAGGAAGCGCTAGAGGAGGCGGTGGCTGAGGAAGCTGAGGAAGCGCTAGAGGAGGCGGTGGCTGAGGAGGCCGAGGAAGCGCCAGAGGCGGTGGCTGAGGAGGCCGAGGAAGCGCCAGAGGAGCGGGAGTAAGGCAAGCCAGCCTGTCGTGGCAGACAGGGGGCCGAGAGATGGCAGACAGATTCGACAAGTTCACTGAGCGAGCGCGTCGTGTTCTAACCCTGGCCCAAGAGGAGGCTCTGCGCTTCAACCATAACTACATCGGCACAGAGCACCTACTCCTAGGCTTGGTTAGGGAGGGCGAGGGCGTAGCCGCGAAGGTATTGGCCAATCTGGGTGTGGAGCTGAACAAAGTACGCTCTGCCGTGGAGTTCATCATCGGCCGCGGCGATCGTCCTGTCACTGGTGAGATCGGCCTTACCCCCCGAGCCAAGAAGGTTATTGAGCTGGCGGTCGATGAGGCCCGCCGCCTCGGTCATCAGTACATCGGCACCGAGCACCTCCTGCTGGGCCTGGTGCGCGAGGGCGAAGGCATCGCCGCTGGCGTGCTCGAGAGCCTTGGGGTGAGCCTGGAGAAAGTGCGAGCCGAAGTGGTCCGTATCCTCTCTCAGAGCATGCCCCAGGCGGCGCCCGGCGGGCGCAGCGTCAGCCGTACCCCCACCCTCGACCAGCTGGGTATGGACCTCACTGCCGCTGCTCGGGCTGGCAAGCTCGATCCCGTTATCGGTCGCGAGCGGGAGATAGAGCGGGTAATTCAGATCCTGTCCCGCCGCACCAAGAACAATCCGGTGCTCATCGGTGAGCCCGGTGTGGGCAAGACGGCCATCGTGGAGGCCTTGGCTCAGCGCATCGCCAAGTCCGAGGTGCCTGAGATGCTCCAGGGTCGTCGCCTGGTCACGCTGGACATAGGCTCCCTGGTGGCCGGCACCAAGTATCGGGGTGAGTTCGAGGAGCGGCTGAAAAAGGTCATCGAAGAGCTGAAAAGCGCCGGCAACTGCATGCTGTTCATCGACGAGATGCACATGCTGGTGGGCGCTGGCGCAGCCGAAGGGGCGGTGGATGCCGCCAATATCCTCAAGCCGTCCCTTTCCCGCGGCGAGTTGCAGTGCATTGGTGCTACTACTTTGGACGATTATCGCAAGCACATCGAGAAAGACGCTGCCCTGGAGCGACGCTTCCAGCCCATTCTGGTGGAAGAGCCCACCGTAGAGGAGACCATCGACATCCTGCGAGGCATCAAGGAGCGCTATGAGGAACACCACGACCTCATCATCAGCGATGAGGGCGTGAGGGCGGCAGGCGAGCTGGCAGCCCGCTATGTGCCCGATCGCTTCCTGCCCGACAAGGCTATCGACCTGGTGGACGAGGCGGCCTCGCGGGTACGCATCAAGCGCTCCTACGCTCCTCCCTCCCTTCAGGAGGCTGTCCGCGGTCTGGAGAGCCTGCGGAAGGAGAAGGAGGCCGCTATCAGCTCCCAGCAATTAGAGGTCGCTGCCGAGCTCCGCGAGCAGGAGGTGAAGCTCCAGGAGAGGATCGAGAGCCTGGCTCGGGGCTGGCGGACCGAGCGAGCCGAGACCAAGCCTGTGGTTACCGATGAGGACATCTGCGAAGTGGTGAGCATGTGGACGGGCATCCCCGTGACCCGCATCGCCAGCGAGGAGTCGCAACGACTGTTGCAGATGGAGGACGTCCTCCATGAGCGGGTGATTGGCCAGGACGAGGCCATCCACATCGTGTCCAAGGCCGTACGACGGGCGCGGGCTGGCCTTAAAGACCCCAAGCGGCCCATCGGTGTGTTCATGTTCCTCGGCCCGACGGGCGTCGGCAAGACCCACCTGGGCCGAGTGCTCTCCGAGTTCATGTTCGGCAGCGAAGACGCCATGATTAAGCTGGACATGTCCGAGTTCATGGAGCGCCACAACATCTCGCGCCTCATCGGCGCACCGCCGGGCTATGTGGGCTACGATGACGCTGGCCAGCTCACCGACACGGTACGTCGCAAGTCTTATTGTCTCATCCTTCTGGACGAGATCGAGAAGGCCCACCCCGAGGTCTTCAACATGCTCCTCCAGATCTTCGACGATGGTCACCTGACCGATGCCAAGGGAAGACGGGTGGACTTTCGCAACACCGTCATCATCATGACCAGCAACGTGGGCTCTGACCTCATCCGCAGAGAGACAGCCCTGGGCTTCTCCACCAAGACGGAGGAGGCCAAGACCTCCGAAGAGCACTATCGTAAGATGAAGGACAAGGTGCTCACGGCCATGAAGAGCGTCTTCCGGCCGGAGTTCGTGAACCGCGTGGACGCCACCGTGGTTTTTCACGCCCTATCCCGCGATCACATCCGCCAGATCGTGGAGTTGGAGATACGGGAGGTCGAGAGCCAGCTTACTCTCAAGGGCATCACCCTGGACATGACCGATGCTGCCAAGGATTGGATCGGCGAGAAGGGCTTTGATCCGGTGTTCGGCGCTCGCCCCCTGCGGCGGATCATCCAGAACGAGGTGGAGGACCGCCTGTCGGAGGCTTTGCTAGAGGGACGCTTCCAGTCCGGCGACACCGTCCGCATCGACGTCCAGAACGAGGAGATCATCCTGATCAACATGTCGGAGCCAGCCCTGACCTAAGGGCGACTGTCGGCCAAAGAGAAGGAGGAGGGCTAGGAGCTAGCTCTCCTCTTCTGCTATAATGACCCAAATCTGCTGGTAACGCCTGCATCACGGTCTCTAGCGTCGCCCTGGCCGGGCTGCGGGCCCAGATCCTGCTAAGCCCCCTCGGGCGACTAGGATCGCATCCTGTTCTTCGAGCGAGACTGGTGACTGACGTCAGAAGAGTGCGAACAGTCTTCGTCTGCCAGGAGTGCGGACAGGAGAGCCCCAAGTGGCTGGGCCGCTGCCCCGACTGCCAGACCTGGAACAGCTTCGTCGAAAAGGCTGAGCGCCAGGGGGCAGGCGTGGCGGCGGTGGTGGCTCCCGTCGAGATGTGCGAGCTGTCGGATGAGGGACTGGCCCGCCTCGTCGTCGACCTGCCGGAGTTCAATCGCGTCCTGGGAGGCGGCATCGTTCCCGGCTCCCTGACCCTGGTGGGTGGCGACCCCGGCATCGGCAAGTCGACGCTCATGCTACAGGCGGCCGTTTTGGCGGCGGCGAGAGATCGGCGGCGGGTGCTCTACATCTCGGGGGAGGAATCGGCCCAGCAGCTCAAGATGCGCGCTCGTCGCCTGGGCACGGCCGGCGAGGGCATCTTCCTCCTCAGCGAGACCAACCTGGACGGCGCCCTCCAGGAGGCCGACTCCCTCCAGCCCTCCTTGATGGTGGTCGATTCCATCCAGACCGTCCACACAGCGACGGCGCCTTCCCCGCCCGGCAGCATTGGCCAGCTGCGCGAGTGCACCATGCGCCTCATGCAGTGGACCAAGAGGTCGGGGGTGCCCACCTGCATCGTGGGGCACGTCACCAAAGAGGGTGACATCGCCGGGCCGCGCCTCCTGGAGCACATCGTCGACGTGGTGCTCTACCTGGAGGGCGAGCGCTTCAGCAGCTATCGCCTCCTGCGGGGGGTGAAGAACCGCTTCGGCTCCACCAACGAGGTGGGCGTCTTCGAGATGACCGGCGAGGGCCTGATAGGCGTAGAGAACCCCTCCGAGGTCTTCCTGGCCGAGCGGGCTGAGGAGGCTGTGGGCTCGGTGGTGGTGTCCACCCTGGAGGGAACCCGACCCCTCCTGGTGGAGGTGCAGGCCCTCACCAGCCCCACCATGCTCGCCACCCCCCGGCGCACTGCCAACGGCCTCGACTTCAATCGCCTGGTGCTCGTCTGCGCCGTTCTCACCAAGCGAGCGGGCCTGGCCCTCGGCAGCCAGGACATCATCGCCAACGTGGTCGGTGGCCTGCGGGTGCACGAGCCGGCGGCCGACCTGGGTTTGGCCCTGGCCATCGCCTCCAGCTATCGCGACGCTGCCCTGCCCCGCGACCTGGTGGCCATCGGCGAGGTGGGCCTCTCGGGCGAGCTGCGCTCCGTTAGCCAGATGGAGCGCCGCCTGGCTGAGGCCGAGCGCCTCGGCTTCGCCCGCTGCCTGCTGCCCCAGGCCGCTCTGCGCCGAGGCGCACCGGCCAGCGGCATGGAGCTTCTGCCCGCCGCCAGCCTGCGCGAGGCCATCCGCCTGGCCTTGGCCTAGAGCCTCCGAAGCCCTTCCTGTCGCGAGACGTGTGCTCCTGCGCCTCCGCGCGCCTGGGCGCAGCGTTGGCCACCATAACAGCGCTCCCGTGGGCGGAAAAGGAGAGTGCGAGGGGTTGACAGAACATCGTCACCGCTTATAATGGGCTCACTAATTCCTTCGATTCGTCACCCGCAGTCGAGCCGGCTCGGCAGGGTGTTAGTGCTATAGCGGGAGGTTCGCCATGATGTTCGGGAAGGCTCGGCTTCATCTTGTTGCCCTGATAGCAGCGACTGCCTTTCTTCTCCTCTGGCCCGGCCAGCCGGCCGGCGCCCAGAGCTTCTGGCCCCAGGTCCACGTGGAGCTCGACGGCTATTGGGTCGACAACGATGAGAACATCTACATTGACTCCCGACTCGATGCTAACGACGTCATGTATGATGCCTGGGTGCAGTTCACCCCGCCCGAGTGGTTTGTGGCCGCCGATGCTACCGTCCCCGACGGCGCCGAGGTAGGCGACATCTCGACTGACTTCCACCTCGGACTCCTCAACGGCCCCTGCAGTACGCAGCTCCCGATTGACTTCAGGATGCTGGATTGCACCACCAGCACCGGGGATACCGTGTCCTTGGACGACGGCTTCAACGACGCCGACGCCAATGGCTTGCCCGACGCCTGTGACAAATACCCCGACTTCCTGAATACCCTTTTCCCGGGCATTACCGCCAGGGCCCGCTACTATGGCCAGGCCAGTGTGGCCGGCGCACCGACCTCGCTGAACCTCGTCATCTTCGAGCCAGGGGAGACCCTGCCTGATCTGCCCGCCTTCGACCCTGGCTGGGGCTACCCGTCGATCACCGTTCTCAACGACCCCACGGGTTCCCCGGCGCCCGGCTCCCTAACCGACGTCTGCACGGACTGGAGTAGGGGCGACAACTTCTGGCCCCGGAGCAACGACAACCCGGACACCTTCGACAACGAAGACGGCTACTTGCTACGCCAGAACCCGGGCGACTGGGGCAACTACAACTTCATGGCCTTTGCCCGCGGCCGCCCGGACGCCGACAATGACGGCATCGAGAACGATCTCGACACCTGCCCCTTCGACCAAGACTGGGATGAGAACCCCCGCGACGGCAACGGGCCCGACGGCGACGGCCTGGACAGCGCCTGTGACCCGGAGTGGGACGTCTACAACCCGGACCAGGACGACGACGGCTACCTCAACCGCGGCGACAACTGTCCCCTCGTGCCCAACGGTCTCAGCGAGGACAATCAGGCCGACGCAGACGGCGACGGCATCGGCGACGCCTGCGACACCCTGGACAAGGGGAACGGGCCGGATGTCGTGGATGGCTTCCAACCGGAGACATGGTTCGGCTTCGGAGTGGAGGTGACGGGGGACAGCGACATGGACGGCTGGTCGGACGCCCTGGAGCACATCGCCGGCTCCGACGATAGCTGGGACCTGAGCACCCCCGAGGGCCTCTGGCGCACCCCCTGGACCTGCGCCGATGACGTGGACAACGACCTCGATGGCCTGAAGGACGGCTACGACCTGGGCTGCGACTGGGACGGCGACGGCGTGGCCAACGTGTTCGACGCCTGTCTCGACCAGCCGGAGGACTGGGACGGCTTCGAGGACGCTGACGGCTGCCCGGACAACGACAACGACATGGACGGCGTGTGGGACTGGGATGAGGGCTGTATCGACTTTGACGACGACGACTGGTGTGACATGGAGTGCCTGAACATCCCGGAGGACTTCGACAGCTATCAGGACTGGGACGGCTGCCCCGACGCCGACAACGACAACGACGGCTTCCCCGACGTCACCGACGACTGCCCTGCCACCGACTGGACCGCCGGCCCCGACGGCATCGCCGACAGCGGCGACGAGCCCCATGACGTCTGGGGCATCCCCATCCAGACCAGGGAGGACTACGACGGCATAATCGACTGGGACGGCTGCCACGACAGCCCCGGCGACGACTACGACCTCGACGGGTTCAGCGACGAAGTGGAGTTCTACATCGGGACTGATCCGATCGACGACTGCCCGGACGAGCCCGGCGACCTCGACGCCTGGCCTTACGACAACAATATGGACACCTGGTCCAACGTCATGGATGTGTTGCAGTACAAGGGGCACCTCCAGATCCCGGCGAGCGACCCTGGCTACGTCCAGCGGCTCGACATCAACGCCGACGAGTGGGTAAACGTCATGGACGTCCTGCGGTACAAGGACCACCTCCAGATACAGTGCACGAGCCCATAGCAGAGTACAAGGAGTTGACAGAACATCGCTGTCGCTTGTAATGATGACAACAATTCCTCAGATTCGTCACCCGCAGCCGAGCCGGACCGGCGGGGTGCCATTACCGTAGAGGGAGGTTCGCCATGGTGTTTCGGAAGGCTCGGCTTCATCTTCTTGCCCTGATAGCAGCGACTGCCTTTCTTCTCCTCTGGCCCGGCCAGCAGGCCGACGCCGACTTCGGGCCCCAGATCCACGTGGAGCTCGACGGCTATTGGGTCGACAGAGAGGAGAACATCAACATCGACTCCAATCTCCAAGGTGACGACGTCATGTACGACGCCTGGGTGCAGTTCATCCCGCCCGAGTGGTTTGTGGCCGCCGGCGCCGACGTCCCCGACGGCGCCTACGTGGGCGGCACCTGCGATGGCCGGCACATGGGGTGGTACAACGGTCCCTGCAACAGCTGGGCCAATCTTTGCTTTCAGTGGCAGGACGCCACGACCGACACCGGCAACAACTTCGTCTACGATCCGGCAATAGCCCCGATCACCTCGCCCGACTGGCCGGGCTACGAGATCCAGCCCAGCGGCCTGGAGCGGGCTGTGGAGCGCTATCCCAACTTCCTCAACGACATGGGCTTTCCTGAGCCCCGTGTCCGCTACTATTCCCACATCTCCTGGGCTGGCATGGAGTTCGCCTACCAATTGCTGATTTTCGAGCCCGGCGCGTCTCTGCCGGACCTGCCCGGCTTCGACCCCGGCGAGGGCTATCCCTCAGTGATGGTGATCCAGGACCCGACCGCCCCGCCGTCGCCCAGCGACCCCATAAACGACGTGTGCACCAACTGGAGTAGGGGCGACAGCTTCTGGCCCTGGAGCGAAGACAACCCGGACACCGAACCCGACGACGAGTCCGGCTACTTGCTGCGCCGCAACCCCTCCGACTGGGACGGCTACAACTTCCTGACCTATGTCCGCAGCCGCCCGGACGCCGACTGGGACGGCATCGAGAACGACCTGGACACCTGCCCCTTCGATGGGAACTGGGATGAGGACCCCCGCCACGGCAACGGGCCCGACCACGACGGTCTGGACAGCGCCTGTGACCCAGAGTGGGACGTCTACAACGAGGACCAGGATGGCGACGGCTACGTGAACCGCGGCGACAACTGCCCCTTGGTGGAGAACGGTTGTAGCGACCCAGGCTGTGGCCCCATCTGGGACGCGGGCTGGGACAACCAGCTCGACTCCGACGGCGACGGCATCGGCGACCTGTGTGACACCGAGGGGGACGGCCCATACGAAGTGGACGGCTACCAACTGTGGTTGTTGCTCAACCACTGGGTGGAGGTCAGCGGGGACAGCGACGGTGACTACTGGTCGGACGCCCTGGAGGAGATCGCCGGCTCCTGGTCGCACTCGAGCGCGAGCACCCCCGAGGGCCTCTGGCGCACCCCCTGGACCTGCGCCGACGGCCTGGACAACGACCTCGACGGCGCGGTGGACGGCTACGACCTGGGCTGCGACGTGGACGACGATGGCGTGCCCAACATGTTCGACGCCTGTCCCGAGCGGCAAGAGGACTTCGACGGCTTCGAGGACGACGACGGCTGCCCGGAAGCGGACAACGACATGGACGGCATCTGTGACCCCTGGTATGGGGAGTCGTCCTGCTGGGGCTCCGACGACTGTCCCAACGTGCCGGAGGACTACGACAGCTATCAGGACGACGACGGCTGCCCCGACGCCGACAACGATGGAGATTTCTTCCCCGACTACGCCGACGACTGCCCTGGCACTGACGCCAGCACCGGCGACGATGGAATCCCCTGCACCGACGACCCCGGTGAAATCAACACCTGCGAGGACTACGACGGCATAATCGACTGGGACGGCTGCCACGACAGCCCCGGCGCCGACTACGACCTCGACGAGTTCAGCGACGAAGAGGAAACCCACATCGGGACCGACCCGACCGACGACTGCCCGGACGAGCCCGGCTACCTCGATGCCTGGCCGTATGACAACAACGTCGACACCAAGTCCAACGTCATGGATGTGTTGGAGTACAAGGGGCATCTCCAGATCTGCCTGCCCGACCCCGACTACGTCCAGCGGCTCGACATCAAAGTCGATGAGTGCGTGAACGTCATGGACATCCTGCTGTACAAGGGGCACCTCCAGATACAGTGCACGAACCCATAGGGGAGCCTGGCCAACCCTCACTGAGGCTAGGGCTAGCTCCTGATTGACACCGCGGCCGCCCTGGTGGCGGGGGCGTCACCGTGCGTGGTCTTCAGCCTTCGCTCAGAACTCGATCTGCTTGTGGCGTAAGAGGATGCTCTCTAACAGGCCCAAGGCCACGAATAACATCAGGATGGAGCTTCCCCCCTCGCTGATGAAGGGCAGGGGGATGCCCGTCACCGGCAGCAAGCGGATGTTGACCGCTACGTTGATGAACACCTGAAACAGGATCATGATCACGATGCCGGTGGCGATGAGCCGGCCGAACGGGTCTCGCGCCAGGCTTGCCGTCCTCAGCCCGCGGAACAGCAGGAAGGCAAACAGAGCGAACAGCAGCAGCGCCCCCATCAGCCCTAACTCCTCGCCCAGCACGCTGAAGATGTAGTCGCGGGTGGGCGTTTGCAGGTAGTCCAGCTGCGTCTGCGTTCCCTCCGTCAGCCCCCTGCCGAAGATGCCACCGGAGCCCACGCTGATCTCCGCCTGGATCATGTTGAAGCCGCCGCCCAGGGGGTCGAGCGCCGGATCGAGGAAGGTGGCGATGCGCTCTCGCTGGTAGTCGCCCATCAGGCCCACCACCACGAAGGGGGTGGAGAGCGCCAGGGTGGCCAAGAAGGCCAGAATGTGCTGGGGACGAACGCCAGCCACTGTCACCATGCCCAGCCAGGCGGCACCAAAGATGATCGCCGTACCCAGGTCGGGCTCAAGGAAGACCAGTGCTGTCGGCAGGGCCACGATGGCCAGAGAGACCAGGAAGGTGCGCAGTTGTCCTATCTCCAGTTGGCGGTCGGCCAGGTACTTGGCTAGAACGATGATCACCAGCAGCTTCGCGACCTCCGAGGCCTGGATCGATAGCCCCGCGAAGTTCAGCCATCGCTGGGCGCCATAGGTCTCGGTTCCAACCACCAGGACGCCCACCAGCAGGACCAGGGCCACAGCGTACAGCGTGGGCGTGATCTGCCCCAGGAGGCGATAGTCCAGCCAGGCCACCAGGCCGATGACCAGCAGCCCCAAGGCGGCGAAGATGAGGTGTCGCACCGTCGGGTGAGATAGCCCCTGAATACCCTCGGGATAGCTGGCAAGAGAGGCGCTATAGATGAGGAGGGCGCCGAAGCCAGCCAGCGCCAGGCCAACGACCACGATCCACGGGTCGAGGTGACGAACAGCGCGCCACTGGATCATCTACGGCGCCTCCTGCTCGGCTACATAGCGCTGGTTGAAGTAGTAGTCGAAGATGCGAGCGCCGGCGGGCGCAGCATTGGCGAAGCCCCCTCCTCGCTGCACGAACACCACCACCGCTATCTCGGGGTTCTCGTAAGGAGCGAAGCCCACGAACCAGCCATGCGTCTCGTAGCCCTCGTCTCCTTGGGGCGAGCCAAACTCGGCCGTCCCCGTCTTGCCGGCCACCGCCAATCCGGGCACCTTGGCGCTCCCGGCCACTCCCGTACTCACTGACTGACGCATGGCCTCCCGCACGACGGCCAGGTAATCCTCGTTCACCGGCAGCCGTCGTCGTACCTCCTTGTCGAAGGTGGCCACCACGTTGTCGTGGGAATCGCGGATCTCCTTCACCAGCTGCGGCCGCAGCAGCTCGCCACCGTTTGCGATGGCCACGACGGCATCCAGGAGCTGAAGAGGCGTCACCGCCAGGTAGCCCTGACCGATGCCGAAGTTGTAGGTGTCGCCCACGTACCACATCTCGCCGACGGTTCGCTCCTTCCACTTAGCGTCGGGCACCAGCCCCGCTGACTCTCCCGGCAGGCTTACCCCCGTCGGTTCGCCCAGGCCAAAGGAGCGAGCGTAGCGGGCTAACCTCTCCTCGCCCAAGCCCTGGAAGCCCTCGTCCTGCTTGCCGCCAGCCAGGTAGTAGAAATAGACGTCGGAGGACCAGGAGATGCCGCCGTAGAAGTCCAGCGGGCCCAGGGTAGCCCAGTCGTGGAATACGTAGACGACGCTGGGGTCGTACTGGTTAGGGACGGTGATGTAGCCGTGGCTGACGATGGTGGTGCTGGGGGTGGCTACTCCCTCCTGGAGGGCGGCTAGGCCGGTGATCGGCTTAAAGCTACTGCCCGGCGGGTACATCTCGGCGACGGCGTGGTTCACCAGAGGCTTGCCTGGCGCGCTCAGAAGGGCGTCCAGTTCCTCCTGGCTGAGGGTCTCAGAGAAGAGGTTGTTGTCGTAGGTGGGCAGGGACACCATCGCCAGGACCTCGCCCGTGTGGACGTCCATCACCACTGCCGCCGCGTTGTCAGAGGCCCCCATGAATTCGCGTAAGACGTCGGCGGTTCTCTGCTGGAGTTCCAGGTCTATGGTCAGCACTACGTTCTGACCGGGCTGGCTGGCCCGCGAGTCTAGAACGTCTTGCTGGCGACCGCTGGCATTCACCTCCACCAGTTTCTTCCCTGGCTTTCCCCGCAGGGTGTCCTCGTAGATGAGTTCCATGCCCGTTTTGCCTAGCTGGTCGTTGAAGACGTAGCCCTCGTCTCTTGAGGCTGCGTACTCTTCGGCCGAGATGCGGCCCACGTAGCCCAGGATGTGGGCCGTCAAGTCGCCGCTGAGGTAATTGCGTCGGGCCTCCACCTGAAGGTCGACCCCAGGCAGGTAGGAGGTCAGCTCCTTGAGGATCAGCGCTGTGTCTCGGTCTAGCTCGTCCTTGATAACCATCGCTTCGTAGGGATTGCCATCTTCCCGTCTTTCCCTCACCCGTTGGGCTATCTCTTGGGCAGGTATGTCCAGCAGACTCGCCAGGCGGGCGAAAACGGCCGCCTCCTCCTTCGCTGGCAGGTCGGCCGGCACGATGACCGCTGAGTAGTTGGCTACGTTTTCCACCAGGGGCGTGTCGTTGCGGTCGTAGATGAGGCCGCGCATGGGCAGAACCTGTAGCTCCCGCAGGCGGTTGTTCTCAGCCTGAGCCTGGTAATCATCGCCCTGGAAGACCTGCATTCGCACAAGCTGTATTGTCAGAACGGCGAACAGGAGGACGATCAGGATGTGGAGAAGGAGGAACTTGCGCCCGGGGGTGTAGGCGTCTTCCCTGCGTTTGGGCTTTTGCGAGCGCCAGCGCCGGTCACCACCGAAAAAATCCATCTCCCTCTCCCCTAGCTCGGGACGCGTATGCTCGGCCTTACCATCTCCGACAGCATTGTGGCCCAGCGGACGGGCAAATAGAAAATGGGTGTAAGGAGGGCGTTGAACAGGGCCGCTGGCAGAAGGACCCGCATCGGGCTTTGCAACCAGGGCGGGCCATCGCCCACCGCCGTCAGTACCATCATGTATATCAGGTGATAGGATAGCGATGCCACAGCCACTACCGCCAGCGTGGGCAGGAAATCGCTCTCCATCGGCCGCCGCTCACGGATAGCGGCCAGGGGCACGATGGGCAGAAGGGCGAGGACGGAGACGCCCACGGGGTCAGTGGTGATCAGATCCTTGAAGGCGCCGGCCAGAGGGATGAGCACCATCGTCTCTCTGGGCCTGCGCACCACGGCCCAGCACATCAGCAGCACCAGCAGGGGATTGGCTCTCACACCCAGCAGGGGGAAGTAGGGAGCGGTCGCCACCTGAGCGAGGGCGACAAAGAGAATTAGCGGCACGAACAGAAGGTATCTCACGGGCTCTCCAGATGGATCGTTGTAAAGCTGGTCAGAACCAGCACGTTCTCCAGGCGAGAGAGGCCGGCCGCGGGCTCGACCTCGGCCTTCTTGAAGACGTCCTGCTGTTCTCCCCGCACTGCTGCCACCTGCCCGATGAGCAGGGCCTGGGGGAAGTTGCCGCCCAGGCCCGAGGTAGCCACGGTGTTGCCTGGCTCGACCTCCGCGTCCTGGGGGATGAGGTCCATGCTCAGCCCGTCATGGAGACTGCCACTCACCACTCCCTGCGCGCGTGACTCTAGCACCATGGCGTTGACGTTGCTGTTGGGGTCGGTGATCAGGATGACCCAGGCGAAGTCGTCCAGAACCTTCGATATCACTCCTACCAGGCTTCCCCCTTCGCTCATCACCACCATCCCCTCGCTGATGCCGTCACTGCTGCCGTGGTCGATGGCCAGACGCTCCTTGAGGTTGCTAGGGTCCCTGGCGATGACACGGGCCACCACAAGCTGGTCATCCGGTCGGCTCTCCTCGACCTCGGCCAGTTCTGCCAGGTCGGCGGCCGTGAACTGGGCCTCCTTCAGGTGGGCGATCTCGGCTGTCAGCTCTTCGATCTGCTGGCGCAGCAGCCGATTCTCGTCCTCCAGGTCCTGGCGGTCAGTGGTGTTGTCGAGGAAATCGGCGGCTGGCGATGCGGCGGTGCGCAGGGCTCGCTCCAGGGGAGAGGCCACAGTCAGAGCGCCGTTTTTGAAGGGGTCGAGGGCGCCCAGCTGGGAGAGAGCAATACCCAGGAGGGCGACGAGGCCGACAACCAGCACCCAAACAAGCGTCCGCATGTCTAGCCAAAGCCATGTGTTAGTGCGGTGCTCGGCGAGTGGTCAGGCGGGACTGAACCTTGGCCAGTATCTCCGCCTCCTCCAGCATCTCGGCGCTGCCCCTCACAACGCAGCTAAGGGGGTCCTCGGCGACGTAGACAGGGAACTTGGTCTCATTGGCCACACGGCGGTCCAGCCCGCGCAGAAGGGCACCGCCGCCAGCCAGGACGATCCCTCTGGTCATGATGTCGGCCACCAGCTCCGGCGGCGTGAGCTCGATGGTGGAGCGGATCGCTTCCACGATGGCCCCCACCGAACCCGAGATGGCGTCGCGGATCTCCACGCTGCTTACCTCTACCGCCTTAGGTAGGCCGGTGGCCAGATCGCGACCCTTGAGGACGACCATCGTCTCTCGCTCCAGCGGGGCTGCTGAGCCCACCTCCATCTTCACCTCTTCGGCCATGCGGTCGCCGATGAGCATGTTGTGCACCTGGCGGGCGTAGGTGACGATCTCCTGGTCCATCTCATCGCCAGCCACTCGGATGGAGGTGCTGACCACGATGCCGCCCAGGGAGATGACTGCCACCTCGGTGGTGCCGCCGCCGATGTCTACCATCATCGAGCCAGCGGGCTCCATAACCGGCAGCCCAGCCCCGATGGCCGCCGCCATGGGCTCCTCCACCAGGAAGGCAGCACGGGCGCCAGCGCTAAGGATGGCGTCGTGAACCGCTCTCTTCTCCACCTCGGTCACACCGCTGGGGATACCCACAGCCACTCGCGGTCGGGGGAGGCCCAGGCTGAGGTGGTCGTGCACGGCTCGGATGAAATAGTGGACCATGCGCTCGGTGACGGCGAAGTCGGAGATGACGCCGTCTTTGAGGGGGCGCACGGCGACGATGTCAGAAGGGGTACGCCCCACCATCCGCTTGGCCTCGCTGCCGATGGCCAGGATCTTCTTGTTGATGCGGTCGATGGCCACCACCGAGGGCTCGTCGATGATGATGCCGCGGCCCCGCACCAGCACCAACGTGTTGGCCGTGCCCAGGTCGACAGCGATGTCGTGGGAAAACAGACCGAAGAGGGTGTTCAGCGGGTTAAACAAGTTCTCCCCTCATCATTCTCACCCCCAGCGTGGACGGCCCCGCTCAGGCGAAACCACACCTGTCCGCCCCAGAGGGCGGCCACTCGCTGCATTATAGAACATTTAGTAATCTTAGCAAAAGGGGACAAGCAGAGCTAGACTAACCGTAAGACCTGCTCGTCCTCCCAGAAAACTGGTGGCGGGGGAAGGGCTGCTCTGCCTCTAGCGGCCCTTGAAGATGGGCTTCCGCTTCTCCAGGAAGCTGCGAACGCCTTCCTGGGCATCCTCGGACTCGATGCACAGTCGCTGCAGATACTCCTCGTACTCAGTCTGCGCTTCCAGTTCTTGCCGCCAGCCCCGATAGGCCAGGCGCTTGGCCAGCTCAATGGCGATGGGCGGCCCCTTGGCGATACGCTCGGCCAGAGCCATGGCCGTGGGCATGAGCTCCTCTGCCGCCACCACCTGGCTCACCAGGCCAATGGCCAGAGCCTCCTGCGCGTCGATCATCTCGCCGGTGTATATCAGCTCCAGCGCCTTGCTCATCCCGACGATCCGTGGCAGGAGGTGCGAGCAGCCGAAGTCGGGTACCAGCGCCCGTCGCGACCAGATGGCCGAGAAGCGGGCCTCTTGGCTGGCGATGCGGATGTCACAGGCCAGGCAGAGCGACAGGCCCCCGCCGGCAGCGACCCCGTTGACCGCCGCTATCGATGGCTTGGGGCAGGAGAGGACGTCGGCGCCCGCCAGGTAGCGTGAGCGAAGCCGCTCTCTGCGACTGCCCTCCCGCGGTCCCTCTCCCCCGGCTGCGGCGGCAGCGGCGAGGTCGGTGCCGGAGCAGAAGCCGCGCCCGCTGCCGGTGACCACCAGCACCCTGGCCTCATCGTCTTCTCCCAGCTCCTGCACGGCCTGAGCGATCTCCCGCCAGGAGTTCCAGGTGACTGCGTTCAGCCTATCGGGCCGGTTGAGGGTGAGGAGGACGATGCCGTCCTTCTTCTCCACTCTAATGTCAGCGTAGGTCATGCTTTCCTCCTTGCCTGGGCCTTCAGGTTCAGCGTTTGGAGCGCCTCCAGCCGGTCTCTATGGCCTCTTGCTCTGTGCAGAACCAGCGCTCGCCCGTCGCCTCGTCGATGACGGTCTTATCATAGAACTCGCCGTCAGGCACGTGATAGATCTTTTCGCCCGTCGTCTTGCTAATGTTGCCCTTAATGACCGGCTCGCAAGTGCCTGAATAGTCGCAAATGGGGCCCTCGGGTGTGCACACTGTGGGGGTGAGGCAGGTCGACCAGAGCCCTTGTCCCTCCGCTCGTGCCTGCCGCTCAAGTTCCAGGAAAAGTTCCTGGTACTTGACGTCGGGCGGATAGGTGACCACCATGGCGTAACCTTCGCCCACCAGGACGGCATTCACCATCTCGCCGTCCACCCAGACGTAGCGCAGCAAGCGGTCATACTGGTCGGTTTCCGACACGTCCTTCTCCAGTTCCACCGTCTCCCCTTCCACTAGCTCCCGGTTGCGCTGGCTGGCCTCCCGGCCGTAGCACTCCACCGGTTTTCGCGGGTCGACCGTTTCCGGCGTATCGATGCCGATATAACGCACTCGATATTCCAGGTCGTCGGTGGCGACGACTATGGTGTCGCCGTCGATGACCCGCACCACTTGGGCAGGGGTGCGGCCCGCCCTCGGTGATGAAGCGGCTGTCGGCTCCGCAGTCAGCGGCATTGGGCTGGCCGTTGCTGGGGGCCTAGCGGTAGGCGTCATCCCGGCCGTAGCTGTGAGCGTGGACGGCGTCTCGCTACCGCAAGCGGCTAGAAGCAACAAGGCGATTAGGATGGCTGGCCAGCGCGTTTCAGGCAGCCTTAAGGTAAGATTGGGGCCCATCAATAGACCCCATGCTGGCGCAAGAGCTCCAGGAACTCCTGCTCGTTCAGGAGCTTGGTGCCGTACCGCTGGGCCTTCTGCAGCTTGGAGCCGGGCGATTCGCCCACCACCAGGTAGCCCGTCTTCTTGGTGACACTGTCGCTGGCGCTGCCGCCGAGTTGCCTGATGAGTTCTTCGCCCTTGCTGCGGGGCATAGATGCCAGGGTGCCGGTGATGACGAACGTCAAGCCGGTCAGCGGCCCTTCCGGTGGGGCGGGTGCTACCTCCTCGGCCATACGCACGCCTGCCCGCCGGAGCTTCTCGATTACCCGCAGGTTGCTGGCATCGCGGAAGTACTGGTGGACGCTCTCGGCGATCCTGGGCCCGACGGTGGCGATGGCCGCCAGTTCCTCCACGCCGGCTCGGGCCAGGGCGTCAATACTGCCGAACTGGCTGGCCAGAAGCGACGCTGTCTCGCTGCCCACGTGGCGGATGCCCAGGGCGAAGATGAGACGAACCAGGGGACGGTCCTTGCTGGCTTCGATGGCGGATAGGAGGTTCTCGGCGCTCTTCTCCCCCATGCGCTCCAGCCCCACTAGTTGCTCCTTGGTCAGGGAGTAGATGTCGCCGGGGTCTTTGACCAGGCCCTGCTTCAGGAGGACGTAGCACCAGGACTCGCCCAGCCCTTCGATGTCCATGGCACCCCGCGCGACGAAGTGGGTCAGCCAGCGGAAGGCCTGCGCGGGACAGGCCGGGTTGGGGCAGTAGCGCATCACCTCGCCCTCCGGCCGCACCACCGGCGTACCGCAGACGGGACAGCGATCGGGCATCACGAAGACCTTTTCCCGACCCGTGCGCTTGCTCACCACCGGCCCCACCACCTGGGGGATGACGTCGCCCGCTCGCTGAACGATCACCGTATCGCTCACCCGAACGTCCTTGCGCTGGATATCCTCCTCGTTGTGGAGGGTGGCCTTGCTGACGGTTACCCCACCCACCTGCACCGGCTTCAGGACAGCGTAGGGGTTGAGAGTTCCCGTGCGCCCAATATTGATCTCGATGGCCAGGAGCTTCGTGGTGGCCTGGATAGGCGGGAACTTGTAGGCGGTGGCCCAGCGGGGCTCGCGGCCTACCACACCCAGCCGCTCGTAGTACTGGAAGGGGTCAGCCTTCACCACCAGCCCATCGATCTCGTACTCCAGGTCGTGGCGGCGGTCCGCCCACTGACGGTAGTGGCGCTCCACGTCCTCCAGCCTCTCGTAGCGGCCTATCTCAGGGTTGATGCGGAAACCCATGTCTTGGAGCCAGTGGAGCGTCTCCCAGTGGGTAGGCGGATAGGGGCCGTCGGCCCAGCCGAGCTGGTACACCCAGATGTCTAGCGAGCGCTGGGCGGTGATCCGCGAGTCCAGCTGGCGCACCGCGCCGGCGGCGGCGTTGCGGGGGTTGGCGAAACGGGGCTGACCCTGGTCCGTTCGCTCTTCGTTCAGCCGCTCGAAGGCGGCCTTCGACATGTAGACCTCGCCCCGCACCTCGAAGCGCGGCGGCACGTCCTTGGCCAGAAGGCGCATGGGGATGCTGCGGATCGTCCTCAGGTTCTCGCTGACGTTCTCCCCGCGGAAGCCGTCGCCGCGGGTGGCCCCCTGGACGAAGCGCCCGTCCTCGTAGACCAGGGCCACCGCTAGCCCGTCGATCTTCGGCTCGCACACCACGGGGAAGCCCTCTATCTCCAGAATGGTGAGCGCGCGTCGGTACCAGGCCTGGAGCTCTTCGTAGTCGAAGGCATTGCCCAGGGAGAGGAGGGGCGTTCGATGCTCCACCACCCCGAAGGCCTCCACCGGCTCGCCGCTCACCCGCTGGGTGGGCGAGTCGGGCGTGATGAGCTGGGGGAACTGCGCCTCCAGCCCCCGCAGCTCCCGCATCAGCTCGTCGTATTCGGCGTCGCTGATCTCCGGGCTGTCCAGCACGTAGTAGCGGTAGTCATGGTAGCGGATCTGCGCTCGCAGATCCTCCGCCCGCTGTCGCGCCTGATAGAGGTTCATTTCGCTCGCCACGACAGCCATAGTATAGCAAACGGCTGACCTCAGCCTCCCCCCTTGTCCCCCCTCCCGCCGTCGAGTACGATAGGTTTGCCGGGGGCTAGCGACCGACAGCGAGCATGGAGGCAGCACAATGAAGACAGCGAGCGTAGCGATAGCCTTTCTCTTTGTTATCTGCCTGGCGGCCCCTCTGTCCGCCTGCGGCGGCGACGAGGGCGGCACGCCTACCGCGGAGCCAACCCCAACCGCCACCGCCGAGCAGCCAACTATCGCGCCCACATCCGCAGCGACGCCCAGCGCTACCTCCATCGCTCCCACCACCGGCAGGATCGCCTTCGCCTCCACCCGCGACGGCAACTCGGAGGTCTATGTGATGAACGCCGATGGCTCCGGCCAGACTAACCTCACCAGCAACCCCGCTGCCGACCTGGCCCCCGCCTGGTCGCCCGACGGCACCCGCATCGCCTTCCACTCCACCCGTGACGGCAACTCGGAGGTCTACGTGATGAACGCCGACGGCACGGGCCAGACTAACCTCACCAGTAACCCCGCCTTCGACGAGGCCCCCGCCTGGTCGCCCGACGGCGCTCGCATCGCCTTCCACTCCACCCGCGACGGCAACTCGGAGGTCTACGTCATGAACGCTGACGGCTCCGACCAGACTCGTCTCACCGACGACCCCGCCATCGACATGAGCCCCGCCTGGTCGCCCGACGGCGCCCGCATCGCCTTCGTCTCCACCCGCGACGGCAACCACGAGATATACGTCATGAACGCCGACGGCTCCGATCCTACCCGCCTCACCGACAACTCCGCCCTCGACATCGCCCCCGCCTGGTCACCCGACGGCAGCCGCATCGCCTTCCACACCGACCGCGACCAGAATCACGAGATATACGTCATGAACGCCGACGGCTCCGATCCTACCCGCCTCACCGACGACCCCGCCTGGGACTGGAACCCCCGCTGGTCGCCCGACGGTGCCCGCATCGCCTTCACGTCTTTCCGCGCTGGCAACTTCGACGTCTACGTCATGAACGCCGACGGCTCCGACCAGACCCGTCTCACCGACGACCTTGCTGGAGACGCCTCCCCCGCCTGGTCGCCGTAGGGCGCGGGCCCAGAAGCAGCGCCGCTAGATTTCCAGGGTGGAGTTCTCTCGCCAAGCCTTGTCCTTACCGCCTGGACGTATTAGTTTTGTTGCCAGGGCTGTCGCTGCCAACTCGGGGCCGAGCGGGAGAGGTTCTTGGGGGCGGCAGCCAGCCCGCGACAAGCAATGGAGATAATCCCAGCCGTCGATATCCGTGGCGGCCGCTGTGTTCGCCTCTATCAGGGCGACTTCCAACGGGAGACCGTCTTCGGCGACGATCCCATCGCTGTGGCCCTCTCCTGGCAGGAGGCTGGCGCCACTCGCCTGCACGTAGTCGACCTGGATGGCGCCCGCGAGGGGCGGCCGGCGAACGCCCGGGTGATAGGTCACCTCATCGAGGCCCTCCTTATCCCCGTCGAGGTGGGCGGCGGCCTCCGTGACCGCCAGTCCATCGATCGCTACCTGATGGCAGGGGCCAATCGGGTCGTGCTGGGGACGGCGGCGGTCAAGGACCCCTCCCTACTGGCTGAAGCCATCGCCGAGCACGGGGAGCGCATCGTCGTGGCCGTAGACGCCAGGGTCGGCATGGTAGCCGTCGAGGGCTGGCGAGAGGAGACGCCCCTGGCGGCAGCAGAGCTAATGAGTGAACTGGCGGCCAAAGGCGTGCCTCGCTTCATCTACACCGACGCCCTCCGTGATGGCACCCTCCAGGGACCTGACTTCGCCGCCGTAGAGGCCGTGCTGGCCAGGGTTGACGTGCCTGTCATATACGCCGGCGGAGTCTCCAGCACCGCCGACCTGGTGCGCCTGGCCTCTCTGGGACTAGAGGCGGCGATAATTGGTCAGGCACTGTATACTGGGGCCGTGGATTTTCAAGAGGCCCTCAAGGTGCTCAGTCAGGCCGCCCGGCCTGGAAAGGGGTTCCCCGTATGACACAGCTTCCTGAAGACCTGCGGGACGTCGTCAAGATAACCATCGACGGCGTCATCAGCTTCGTGGAGACCGAGGTGGTTCCTCTGGAGCAAGAGTACCGCCACATCCTCGAGAACGAGGCAAAGCTGTTCGGCGCCGACGGCAAGCTGGTCCCCGAGATACGGGACGCGCGGGAGAAGATCCGCAGAAAGTCCGGTAAGGCAGGCTACTGGGCCATGTTCAGCCCCGAATCAGTCGGTGGCGGCGGGCTCCCCGTCCCAGTGAGCATCTACGTGCAGGAGGCGCTCTACAGGAAGTACGGGCCCGGCCACCTGTTGATGGGCTGGGCCAACGGTTTCATCACCACTCCCCTTATCGCTAGCTTCGTGGACGGCCCTTCCCACATGTTCACCCTGGCCAGTGAGGCCATTCGCACCGATGTTGTTCCCTCCTTGATAGCCGGCGAAAAGACCATATGCTTCGCCCTCACCGAGCCCGACGCTGGCTCCGACCTGTGGAATCTGAAGACCAAGGCCCGCAAGGAGGGCGACGAGTGGGTGATCAATGGCACCAAGCAGTGGATCACCAATTCCCCCTACGCCGATTATGCCGCTGTGTTCGCTGTCACCAATGAGGAGATGCTGGCCCAGCACAAAGGCGGCACCACTGGCTTCCTGGTGGACACAAGGCAGCCTGGCGTCGACACCTCGACCGTCTTCCCGATCATGGGCCACCTGTCCAGCGATTGCGGCTCGGTCATCCTGGAGGACGTGCGCGTCAAGGAGGAGTACGTCCTGGGCGAGGTCGACCAGGGTTTCCAGCTCAGCATGATGGGCATCTCCGAGGGGCGATTGGGCTACGCCGCCGGTTGCCTGGGCCTGGCTGAGTGGGCGCTCGACCGCTGTCTGGAGTATGCCAAGGAGAGGGTGACCTTCGGCCGCCCTCTGGCCGACCGCCAAGCCATCCAGTGGATGCTGGCTGACAGCGCCATCGACATATATACGGCGAAGTATGCCGCACTGCGGACGGCGCAACTGGTGGAGGAGTATCAACCAGCGGGGAAAGTGCCGATAAAGGAGATATCGATCGCTAAGGCCTACACGATGGAGATGGCCGAGCGGGTCTGCGACCGCGCCATACAAATTCATGGAGCCATGGGCCTGTCCAGCGAGATGGGCCTGGAGGAGGCCTTCCGCATCGCCCGCACCTGGCGCATCCCCGACGGCACCTCGGAGATGCAGCGGCGGACCATCGCCGCGCGACTCCTGCGGGGGGATGCTGTCTTCTAGATTTGGCCATGCGTCTCGCCCTAAGGCGAGTGGTGTGATACCCTTACCATCTGGATGTGGTAGAGGCCCGAGAGGTCCTAAGTCAGGTCGTCGAGCCTGAAAGGAGGTTTTTCGGCAATGACGCAGCTTCCTGAAGAGTTGCGGGATATCGTCAAGGGGACCATCGACGGTCTCATGAGCTTCATTGAGAGCGAATGCGTTCCCGTCGAGCAAAAGTACAAGGAGATCCTCGAGAACGAGGCAAAGCTGTTCGGCTCCGATGGCAGGCTGGTCCCTGAGATCCGAGAGGCCAGGGACGAGATAAGGAGGAAGTCGGCCAAGGCCGGCTACTGGTCCATGTTTGCCCCCCAAGCCATCGGTGGCGACGAACTTCCTGCGATTGTCAGCGTCTACCTCCTCGAGGCCATGAACAGGAAGTATGGCGCCGGCCATCTCATGATCACCTTCGCTAACGCTTTCCTTACCACTCCCCTCGTGGGCAGCTTCGTGGATGGCCCCTCCCACATGTTTGCCCAAGCCAGTGAGGCCATCAAGACCGAGATTGTGCCCTCCCTGATGGCCGGCGAGAAGACCACCTGTTTCGGCGCCACCGAGCCCGACGCCGGCTCCGACCTGTGGAACTTGAAGACCAAGGCCCGCAAGGTGGGCGACGAGTGGGTGCTCAACGGCACCAAGCAGTGGATCACTAACTCCCCCTACGCTGACTATGCGATCGTCTTCGCCGTGACCAACGACGAGAAGTACGCTAAGCACAATATGTTCGACAGTGGCGTTACCGCCTTCATCTTCGACACCAAGCAGCCCGGAGTCGATAACAATACCATCTTCCCGATCATGGGCCACGTCTCCAGCGATTGCGGAAACATCATCATGGAAGACGTGAAGGTAAAAGAGGAATACATCTTGGGGAACGTGGACCAGGGCCTGATCGCCGCCCTGGCCGGTATCTCTGAGGGGCGCCTCGGCATCGCCAGCGCTATGGTGGGGCTGGCCGAGTGGGCACTGGACATGTGCTTGCAGTACGCCAAGGAGAGGGTGACCTTCGGCCGTCCTCTCGCTGACCGCCAGGCCATCCAGTGGATGCTGGCTGACAGCGCCATCGAGATCTTCAACAGCAAGTATGCCACCTTGCGGACAGCAGAGCTGATTGACGAGTATCCAAAGACGGGTAGGGTGCCCATAAAGGAGATATCTATCGCCAAGTGCTACGCCGTCGACATGTGTCAGGCCGTGTGCGACAGGGCGATTCAGATCCACGGTGGCATGGGTCTGTCCAGCGAGATGGGGCTGGAAGAGGCCTTCCGCATTGCCCGCACCCTGCGCATCCCCGACGGCACCTCGGAGATGCAGCGGCGGACCATCGCCCGGTCGCTCCTGCGGGGAGACACCGTCTTCTAGATTGACTGCACCCGTCGTCGCAGGGGTCGTCGGCGTCGCCTTTCTGGCAGCGGGAACCCAGTCCCTCACGGGATTCGGTTTCGCTCTGGTGATGGTGCCGCTTCTCTCCTTATTCTGGGACGTGAAGCTGGCGGTGGTAACCAGTACCCTTCTGGGCAGCGTCGCCATCCTGCCGCTGACGGTGGAGGTGCGGCGATGGATTCGCCTCCGGAACGTGGCGCCGCTGATCCTGGGGAGCTTCTTCGGCATCCCCGCCGGAATCATCATCCTTGACCGCATCGACCCCGAGGCGCTAAAGATTTTGGTGGCTGCGGTGGTCATCACCGCCAGCCTCATTCTCTACTTCGCGCCGCAGATGAGGCTGGAAAAAGGCGGCGTCGGCTCGCCGCTGCTGGCGGGCATGTTCAGCGGGATGCTGCGGGCCAGCACCAGCATGGGCGGGCCGCCGGCTGTTCTGTACATGTTGAGTCGTGAGAGGGAGATGGAGGAGTTTCGCAGCACCCTTCTGGCCTTCTTTCTGCCCTCTAGCCTGCTGACGGTGATAGGACTGGCCATCGCTGGCCGGGTGACGCCGGAGGTGCTGGGGACGAGCGGCGTGGCTCTCCCCGCGCTGGCCGTCGGCCTGCTGGCGGGCGCCTGGCTGCGCTTGCGAGTGCAGCAGGAGGTGTTCCAGACGCTGGTGCTGGCGGTGCTCGTCTTCACCAGCATAGGAGTCATCGTTTCGGCTTCAGGGGGTCTAGTTTAGGATGAAGGAGGGTGCCATGCTAACCAAGCGCATCATCCCCTGCCTCGATGTCAAAGACGGCCGGGTGGTGAAGGGTGTGCGCTTCCTGAACCTGCGCGACGCCGGCGACCCGGTGGAGCTGGCCGCTCTTTACCAGGCCGAGGGGGCCGACGAGCTCGTCTTTCTGGACATCACCGCCTCGCCTGACCGTCGCAAGACGGTGGTCGATATGGTGTCCAAGGTGGCTGAGCAGGTGTCCATCCCCTTCGCCGTCGGCGGGGGCATCCGCACCACCGAGGACATGCGCCTGGTGCTGGAGTCGGGGGCCGACAAGGTGGGCATCAATACCGCCGCCGTGGAGAACCCTGACCTCATCGCAGAGGGAGCCACCCGCTTCGGCAGCCAGTGTATTGTGGTGGCCATCGACGGCAAGCCGGCGGAGCCAGGACGCTGGGAAGTGTACATCTACGGCGGCCGCGAGGGCGGTCAGCCTACCGGCCTCGATGCCGTCGAGTGGGCCAAAAGGGTGGCGGAGCTCGGCGCTGGCGAGTTGCTGGTCACTGGCATGGCCGCCGACGGCACCCAGGCAGGCTATGACCTCGGCCTCACCCGCGCCATCTCGGAGGCGGTTTCGGTGCCGGTTATCGCCTCCGGCGGCGCCGGCAACCCCCAGCACATGTACGAGGCCGTCGTCGAGGGTAAGGCCGACGCTGTGCTGGCGGCCGGCATCTTCCACTTCGGCACCTACCGCATCCGCCAGGTCAAGGAGTACCTCGCCGCTCGCGACATCCCCGTGCGGCTCTAAGCGGCAAAGGCGGTATCGTCATGCTTCGCTTCGACCAAAATGGCCTCATCCCCGCCATCATCCAGGACGCCAGCACCGGCGAGGTGCTGATGCTGGGCTACATGAACGCCGAGTCCCTGCGGCGAACGCTGGAGTCAGGCCAGGTGTGGTTCTATAGCCGCAGCCGCCAGGAGCTGTGGCACAAGGGGGCCACCTCGGGCAGCTTCCTCAACGTCAAGGCCATA
>Ga0307439_1000528_pt1 | contig 26628 bp, 22 predicted proteins | sample SalMarWE160490MG_FD_202142 | JGI IMG/M metagenome (GOLD analysis project Ga0307439, IMG submission 202142) | Salt marsh sediment microbial communities from the Plum Island Ecosystem LTER, Massachusetts, United States - WE1604-90 | ecosystem: Environmental > Aquatic > Marine > Intertidal zone >... | reverse complement strand
GCTTTAGTGCCGGTGCTATCGGCGGCCTTTGTCTGCATGGGCGCACCGGCTTTGGCAAAATGTTAGCTGATTCAAAAAAGCCCTTTAAGATTTCCTTAGCTCAATGGTCGTTGCATCGTCGGCTTTTCAGCCGAGCTGAACCGAAGATGGACAATCTTGACTTTGCTAAAGAGGCCCGCGGCTTCGGCATCGAAGCGGTCGAGTACGTCAACCAGTTTTTTATGGATAAGGCTAAAGATACTGACTATCTTTCCGAGATGAAAAAACGGGCAGAAGATAACGACGTGAAGTCTTTACTAATTATGTGCGACAGCGAGGGCAATCTCGGCGATCCGGATTCAAAGCGGCGCGGTGAGACCGTCGAAAATCATTACAAGTGGGTTGAGGCTGCAAAGTTTTTAGGTTGTCACTCCATCCGCGTCAACGCTTACTCGCAGGGCAGCGATGAGCAGCAGATGAATCTTGTAGCTGATGGCTTGAGACGCCTTAGTGAATTTGCCGCTGATCATAAAATAAATGTCATTGTAGAGAACCACGGCGGCCTGTCGTCAAACAGCAAGTGGCTGACCGGCGCTATCAAAAAAGTGGACCTGCCTAATTGTGGGACGTTGCCCGATTTCGGCAACTTTCCGCCGGAAACTGACCGTTATGAAGCTGTTAAGGCTCTGATGCCTTATGCCAAAGCGGTCAGTGCCAAAAGCTATGACTTTGATGAGCAGGGCAACGAAACAAAGATAGATTATTATCGAATGATGGACATCGTGCTTGCCGCCGACTATCACGGCTACGTGGGTATTGAATACGAAGGCAACAGACTCAGTGAAAACGACGGCATATTGGCCACCAAGCACTTGCTGGAGAAAATCCGCACTCAGTGTACCAAGGCTTAGAATTAGCATCCAGTGTCGAAGTTTATCGGACCAGAATACTTCTTTGACCAACAGAAAAAAATAGATTTCCTTATAGACGATTTTTTGACCATTCGCTAAAATCTGTTGTAGACCTACGAACAAGTTAAGTAAGGAAGCGTATTTGCCGAATAGGAAAGGGGTAGAAATGGAAGTTGGTGCTACGGAAGGTGTAAAGCAGATGTTGAAAAAAGCATCAAGCAGTAAGCTCATAAAGTTAAGACCGGATAAGGATATTATGACAACTAAAGGCTCAAACAAGTTGCTCTCTCCTCGTCAAGAGAAGAAATATGAGGACAAGTTTGTTGCTATAAGCAACAGGCCAGAAAAGAAGATTGTTGCGTCTGCAGACACTTATAGCGCTTTGATTAAAGAAGCGAGGAAAACAGCAAAAAATCCTTTCTGTGTGATCTTTGTGCCAAAGGAGGGCGTGATTTATAGCCACTGAGGGCCTAAAATGAAAATCCATAACTACCCTTTTACAACTCTCCGAGGCATAGCCAGACCAATGTTATGGGTCAGGCTATCCAGCTTAGACGGCAAAAAAAGAAGCGAGCCGATATTAGCCAAAATAGATACAGGATCAGATGCGTGTATATTCCCTTTCGATGTACTCTATGATTTAGGTCACAAACTAAGACCTAACGAAGAAGCTATGTCAATAGGGTCTACTACCGGAACTGGAAAAGGATATTCACGAGAGGTAATGTTAGATATCTTGGAAACGTTACCAGATGGCTCGGCGGGCAGCAAAGTAATCTACAATCTTCCCAAAGTTGTCGTTTATTTTGTCTGGAACAATAAGAATCAATTCCTATTGGGAGCCAAAGATTTCCTAGACCATTTCGTACTTACGCTTGATTATAAAAAGCGATCATTTTCTCTTGTACCGTAAGGAAACAAACCAAGCCAGAGCCAATGAAAGCAAAAAATAAGTGAGCATGATTATTGGTCTTTTAACAGCTAATCTGTGTATGAATGGAATAACCTCGCTGAAGGGAAAAAGAAGCATCGTCAAAAGCCTTATAGGGAGAATAAAAAGTAGATTCAACGCCTCCATTTCGGAGGTTGACCATAACGACAACAAAAATAGCGCCGTCATCGCCATAGCTATCGTGTCAAACGATGCTCGTTTCATAGAGCAGCAGTTGGATGTCATAATCGGCTTTATGCGGAAAGACGGCCGATTCTACCTCGGCCAAGTGGAGAGGGAAATTTTTAATCCGTAGTTTAGCCGACGCGACTCGACTGAGCTCGTCGAAGTCCGGCATTTATCTGCCCACCGTAAGGTGTCCCTAATGGGAGTAAGACATCCCCTAGCGGACTTCGTAGTATAACTTCTAAGGAGAAGGACGGCGACGATAATTCTAAAACATTTTATCGATAATAAATCTTGCGCCCAAGAATATATCGACCGCCATCGCCGAGCAAAGCAGAATCCACCGTAGTACAGTGACCCGCAGCTTAGCACGGGCCAGAAAGAATATAACCACCGCCACAAGCGTGCCGAGTATATACATTTTAGCAGATTCGGCAAGAAGCCTTGCAGCGTATCCGCCGAGGCCCGCAAACACCTGAAAGTATTTTGTCGCTAACAGTAGTGTCACGATAGCCAGTGCGCCCGAAACTGCCGCGGTCAGCAGAACCCATTTTCTGTCGGCGTAACCGACCAAGGCAAGTCCCTGCATCCCTACACCAATCAAGACCGAGCAGCACAAGAGAGGAACAGTAAGCCACATAACAGGACTGACTCTGTAAACAGGCTCGCAAAAGGCTAATATTGTGCCTATGCAAAAGATTACTATTATGCCATACCGCCGGGCTGCCACTAATATGGCAAAGCCCATTAGAAGAGCTGCTATCGGCACATGATAAAAGCCGACCGGAGTATCACTTCGCTGAGCCATAACAAGCGGAGCTATCAGGCCGACCAAATCAGCTAAGTGTAATTTGGCTCGCATCGGCACTGCAAACAGGCGATAGTGCTCAGACATCCGAAAGAATAGTATTATCGCTAAAAAAGGTAGAGCCGACAGAGGTCGGCTTAACCACCGCCACTTGGTTTTTGCGATGAATGAGGCCGGACAGAAGAGCCACGGTATTGCGGCAGCTAAAAGACCGGCGGTCGGATGGTATTTGGCTAAGCCAAGTGAAAATGACCCAAAACCGTATATTGCTCCTGCAAAAAATGAGCCGGCTGATGCAGCTACCCACCGCCGGCTAAGCACAAAACTACCTAAGCAAGCCAGAGAGACGTTTACAATGAGAAGGTACTGTAGCGCATCGAACTTTTTGAATTGTGGCTGATATAAATACACAGCGGCTGCAAGATATACTATCGTTGCAGCGGCGGTTTTATAGATAACCTTAGCCGTGGATTCGATATTTATTTTTTTGTGGAGCATCGAGCTGTTACAAATGAAGTTAAGTACGACGACCTTGTTGCTTGGTTTTCAGATTCGCTGTGGGCTAAATTTAACTCCTATCTTGAAACTCAAATATTAAAAATAAAATATAATAATTATGGAGTTATCACTTTGTGGCAATGATTTCCTTAATTTTACATTTTGCATCCTTCGACTTTGCTCAGAGCCTGCCCTGAGCTTGTCGAAGGGACAGGTTTTTATTTTTGAAATATTAAAAAACCCCGCAGCGCATCCCTTCGCCACGGGGCAATGAAAAATACAGTAATTACTGCTGCGAGACTCAAGGTGCAGTATCAAAGACTAAAGGACAACGAGCCAAGACCTTAGCTTTTTGGTTTACATTCTGATTTTTAGCCTTTTATGGTATTTTTACAACGACACCAAGTCGGCCCAGTTCGCCGGCCACGTCCGGCTGATTAGGATTAAGCTGGAAACTCCGACTGAGATATTCCTTCGCTTTGTTTTGATCCCCGTTGTTCAAATAATAGTAGCCGAGGCGCTTGTTAACCTCAGGCGAATTTGGTCCCAGACGAATTGCTTGTTGATAACAAGTCAATGCGTACTCGTCCAGCTCTTGTTTATCAAAGGCTTCTGCAAGCTGAAGTGATGCCATTGCTGAGCTGGAGACCTGATTTATGTATGAACCGGCATACTGCTTAGCTTTAGCTGTATTGCCGTTGTTAATAAGACCCTTAACAAGCGCCGCTTGGGCGGGCCTATGCGCAGGGTCAAAGCCCAAAGCCACGTTATAATGATACTCCGCTTTGGCCCAGTTACCTTCTGCCTGATATAGTTGGCCCAGCTCGAAATGCACGTCCGGATTTTCAAACTTAATATCGAGCTGTTTATTTAATGCAGCTTTTTTCTCTTCAGCCGATATTGTTACCGGTTCCAGCTTTTTTTCAGACTCACAGCCGGCTATTGTGCAGACCAAGAAAGGCAAAAGACATAAAACTAAAAGTAAAAGAACCCCCCTTTTGATTTCCACTCCCTGGGGTTCGGTTGATTTCAGCTCCACCCTAACACATTCTTGCTTTGGGTTTTTACCCATCGTCCCTGACCTCACTTTTGTAATCAGACAATCTGAAATCCTGAAAGCTTTACTATACTGCCGTGCTTTTTTTACACTTGCAAGAAAAAATTTTATCTTGTTATAAAGTTTTTGATATCGGCTGGTAGCTTATGTATCTAAGCGGCTTATTATCATATAGTTAGATCATCGGTGCTGCGCCGGGCTGATGGCGGATCATTTTCTACGCCAGCCTTCTTAAGCGTATCCGGCAAGGCTGACTTTACACGTTCCGGTATTACTGGCTTGACGTATTTAAGGCCGCCGCGATAGTAATGCCATTAAAAAACGCGTGGATGAAGATAGGGCGAAACAACGAACCGCTTTTTTCGTATGCGTAGCCCATGCACATCGCTAATACGAACAGCGCGGGCCAGTGCCCCATATTGTGTATGCTGGCAAATAAAGCAGAGCTTATTAAAATTGACAGCCAGGGCTGTTGAAAAAAAGAGCGCAGCATAGTTTGAAATAGGCCGCGAAAAAGCATCTCCTCGAAAACAGGCGCTATTACAACAGACACAAAAACAATTATAATTCGAAGTGACTGTTGTTGATATATTGCGATAGTATCAAGCTGCTCGTGCCTTTGCATCTGAAAATTCTGTCCCCAGATAAATCGCCCAAGGGACAGCGTCAATATCACCATCACTACTACAAGGGGCCATACCGTCAGCAGATTCACAACCGCTGCTAAAAAATCCTTAGGGATTGTTTTTACATTAAGGCCAAAGCCCTTTATCTTGCGGGCAAAAACGGCTTTAGCCATAAGAATCATTACTATAATCGTTATTATTTCACAGATGCCCAAGACAAGGTTATCAAAAAAAGCGTTCTGCCAATGGTTAAATGGCAATTGTTGATTGGTAGCCGATGATAGGTCCGCCACGGGGGGGATTATCCATTTGCCGATTAACCAATTACCAAGTGAAACAGACCATGACCAGAGCAGTAGTGGAATAAAGGGCATATAAAAAGGCATGTTGCTTCGACGAGGCACAGAGTCAGCTAAGGCATTTCTTCCTAATGATGTTTTTAGCAGCCAGCAGGCTAATAGAGCCAGTCCCGGCAGACAAATGAGATGTTCCAGAGTGACAGTTTGACTAAGCTCTCTGGATACTTTCGAGACGAGCTCACCGAAATTCAAACCGGCCCAATTTTCGATGGTCTCAGGAATATACATTACAATAAATTAAGAACAAAAGTTAATCTGCTTTAAAACTTATGTTTGGCTACATAGCTTTTTTCAGGATTTCCAAAAGCTGGTCGTTTGTTAATGCAACGGGATTTCCTTTCATGCTGCTTGATTTTTGAGCCTTGGTGACTACCTCGACGAAATCATATTTTGTCAATCCGAGCTTAGTCAGTGACGGCACTTTTAATGTCTCGCAAAGTTTCTGAATCCAAACTACGCCATCGCTGGCCTGTGCTTTTGTTTTGCCAGTCAAAATCTGTGCTACCTCATCGTACCGAGTTAAATATGGTGAGTCAGCTTGGCGAGTTTTGAGAGCCTGTACGTTGGCCTGCATTACGAACGGCAGAAGACGAGCGCATATTACTCCATGAGGCGCTGAAATTTCATCCTTCGCAGGCCTACTCCGCCGAAGCGGCTGCGAAGGCTGGATGCTACGGAGAATGGACATGCCGCCTAACGGACCGGCAAAACCATGCACCGCCCCCAGACCCGCGTTAGCTAAAGCCAAGCCGCTAAAAAGGCTTGCCAGAGCCATATCCTCACGAGCTGCTTCATTGTATCCATCTTCATAGGCTTTTAGCAAAGAGCGGCCGGCTCGTTTTATTCCTTCTCGGCAGATGCCGTCCGTAAGAGGATTGGCCTTATTGGAGACGTATGCCTCAATGAGCTGAGTCAGCGCATCCAGGCCGGTGCTGGCCGTTAAATCCGGCGGCACTGAATAAGTCAGCTCAGGGTCAACCACAGCAACGCGTGGCAGCAGCAAGGCACTGCGCATACTTACTTTGACTTTATGTTCGACTGCACCAAGCACCGCATTGCGAGTGACCTCGGCTCCTGTGCCGGCTGTAGTAGGTATAGCGATATAGGGCAGGGGACTTTGCTTAATTGGTTTTCCTTCGCCAACCACTTCCAGATATTCTTCGAGTCGGCCGCTGTTGGTCAACATCGCGGAGACTACTTTACCTGTATCCAATACACTTCCGCCGCCGATACCGATGACTAAATCAGGTTTTACCTGGCGGGCCTGTTCAACAGCTTTATTTGCTATTGTTATTGTTGGCTCGCCGGGGACGCTGAAGGTGGAATACTTAATCCTGTGTTTATCCAGCCTTTCAAGGAGCGGCTCGGCTCTTTCGACCGTTCGGCCGGTGACAATAAATGCGGCTTTTCCAATCTCAGCCGCTAAAGGTCCAACTTCCTGAATTGTACCACGACCGAAGATTATGCGTGTAGCTGTCGCAAACTCGAATCTCACAATCGACCTGCTTGATATAAAATTTTGTAATTGATATACTCCGAAAAAGTTTTTTGACCATACTAATGTCATTGCGAACGAAGTGAAGCAATCTCATTTATGCAGATGATTGAGATTGCCGCGGCCTTTCAGGCCTCGCAATGACAGAGCATACAGAAGTAAACCATCCAATGTCTAAAAACTGTCTAATAGTAACTTAATCCCAGCCCTTTTCGTCAGGAAATACATTAGTATATTTGATACTGCTGCGTGGTTCAGCCATCATATCGGCCATAGCGTCACGCCATTTCTGATAATGTGCTGTTTCTTTGTGCCTGGCGGGGTCGCTCGCTGTACGATAGACCTCGACCAGCACGAAGCGCGTTGGGTCGTCCTGCTGCTGGAGACAATCGAATCGGGCGATGCCCGGCTCCTTTACGCTCTCGCGGGCGTTTTCAAGGCTGGCGGCTCGAAAGGCCTCTACCTTATCCGGCTTAACATGTGCGAATACATGGACTATAAACATGATAATCTCCTGCCGTTAGGCATCCCCTAGCGGACTGCAAATTTCATTATGTTCTTTGGCTTAAAACAGCCGGTTGCTGTCGAGCAGGAATGTCACCGGGCCATCATTAACGCTGCTGACGTGCATATATGAACCGAAGGTTCCTGTTTCAACAGTTATACTTTGCTTTGAGAGCAGCTCTATCACTTTTTCATAAAGCTGTTGCGCTGATTTCGGCTCAGCCGCGGCGTCGAAGCTGGGCCGACGTCCCTTTCGGCAGTCGCCGTGAAGTGTAAAATTGCTGACCAGCAAAATACCGCCCTGTACGTCAAGCACATTGCGGTTCATCTTGCCGGCTTCGTCTTCAAAGATTCTCAGATTTATGAGCTTCTCTGCTATCCACTCAGCGTCCTTTTCCGTATCAGTTTTGCCGACACTGAGATAGACAAGCAGCCCTTTGCCGATTCGCTCGATAGGCTTGCTGTTTATTTTAACCTGTCCCGCTCCGGCTCGGCGAGCCTTCACCGAGACGAGTGCTTCTAAAACCCGCTGTACAACCGCTCGCATAAACATTCTTTCCCAAAGTTCAATAAAACCATGGCGCCGAGGTTGACCTTCGGACGTGCAGCTCATCTATTCTGGCTTTGCCTTTATGCGTTACAAGGTACAGCACCAGTTCAGCGATTTCTTCCGGCCTCATAAGGTCCTCTTTTTTAAGGTCCGGCCGGACTCTTGGTATAAGCTCCGTATCGACACCGCCGGGACACAATAGATGCACCCGGATATTTGAGCCTTTTAGCTCCTCAGCTAATGAGATTGTCATTCCGCGAATGGCGTGCTTGGATGCGGTGTAAGCGCTTTGCAGCGGATAGCCTTTTACGCCTACAACCGAGGCGATATTGACAATGTAGGCGGCATCGGCTTTTTCCAGCAGCGGCAGGGCTTCTCTGCAAAGGATAAATGGTGCTCGTGAGTTAACTAAGAAGCAGCGGTCCCAGTCTTTGGTTTTTGTTTTTTGCAGTTTTGCTGAGTGAGTGATGCCGGCGTTATTGACTAATATATCGAGTCTGCCGAATTTTTTATTTGTTACCTTGACTAAGTTTTTGATGGACTTTTCTTCTGTTAAGTCGGTGACAACGATTTCTGCTTTTCCGCCTGCCTGTTTAACCTTTTCAGCAGTTTCCTGCAATTTCCGGATTGACCTTGCAGCTAAGACGACCGTCGCCGACTCTTCAGCTAAGGCGATACTAATAGCTCTGCCGATGCCTCTGCTGGCTCCTGTCACTATCGCTACTTTTCCGGCTAATTGTTTATTCATTTTGCGGCCCTTCCTTAACCAGCCGGATTATAACAGAAAATTACGGCAGACAAAACTCTAGTTTTCACAAAAAGGAAATTGTCCCTGTTTTTTAAGCTTCGCCTTGTAAATAAATGGCCGTTTTAAATGTCGTGTCCTTAGGATGATTAAGGAAGGCACGTTTATTCTTTGATATCACGATAGATTACGTGTTGCCACGTAATTTTTGTTTTTCACAGAGAGAAAGTGCTTTTCTGCTTGACTTACTTTTTTCCTGCCTTACATTGCTTATGAAGGTTAGAAATCAAGGAGGAGTGGCCGTCGAATGGACAGGTCAAAAACTTTGCATGGATGTGTCCCATCAAGAACCTTAATTCCCATTTCGCTACCTCCTTCCTTTGGGGAGCTCCTGCTCTTGGTTGACGCTAATTATGAGTATTTGACATGGAGGTGGTTAAATGAGTGCACTACGATTTGTATGGAGATGTTGGCTTAGATTATGGCGATCAAATGAGAGTCTTTCGCCTGGAATTGATTCACATAGATGGGAAAGCAAAATAGAGATTCTTAGGAGTTTATCGAGTAAGCGTTGTTGATAAATAGTGGTTGCCATTCGCGGCTGTCCCTGTTTATAATACCCTTTTGGGTTTTTAGGGCACTTAGGATGTGCACTGTTTAGAACTATATGCCATTTCTGAAAAGTTAGTATTACTTTTAATGGCTGGCCACGTCATTCCGACCGGAGTCCCCAGGGGACGAAGCGGAGAAATCTGCTCAAAAACAGATTTCTCGACTCGCCTTCGGCTAGCTCGAAATGACATTCTGAACTCTTTTCAACAGAGCAATATTGTCGCTAAAGTCTTAAACAACCATGAGGCCAAACAGCCTACAGTGTTATTACCGCGCAGGCGATTATTGTCATTCCCGCCTTCGCGGCGATGACATGAAGAGCGGCGATAACATGTAGGGAGTGCAAATGGTAAACAATACTATTACTGTACCAAAGGGCTTTCTGGCAGCAGGGATTGGCTGCGGGATAAAAAAATCAGGTAAGCTCGATTTGGGGATGATTGTTTGTCCGGCTGGGGCAAAGGCGGCATCGGTATTTACCACGAATAAAATCACTTCAGCGGCGGTTCAAATCAGTAAGGAGCATATAAAGAGCCCAAAAATTTTTGCAGTAGTCGTCAACTCCGGCAACGCAAACGCCTGCACAGGTCGGCTCGGAATCAAGAACGCCATAACTATGTGTGCTAAAACAGCATCGCTCCTCGGTCGTCTTTCGGCGGTCGAGGGACGAAGGGTGAAAGACGATGGACGAAACGTTCTTGTTGCCTCCACCGGGATTATTGGAGAACAACTGCCAATTAAAAAAATAATCGCCGGCATCTCGAATGCAGCAGAACAGCTTTCGTTCTCGGCAAAGGCTGGACTGGATTTTGCAAAGGCGATTATGACAACCGATACAAAACCCAAACAAGCCGTGCGAAAAATAAAAGTATCCGGTGCTGAAGTGACAATAGCCGGTGCGGTAAAAGGAGCCGGCATGATAGCCCCGAATATGGCTACTACGCTTCTTTTTATTACGACCGATGTGGCTATAAGTAAGCCTCTGCTGTCCAGAGCGTTGAAATCAGCCATTGACAATTCGATAAACAGGCTGACTGTTGACGGCCATCAAAGCACTAATGATACAGCTATAATCCTTGCCTCCGGCTTAGCAGGAAATCGTCCCATAGTGACACAATGTCCGCGATATAAAAAATTCTCGAATGTATTGATGGAGCTGTGCGAAGATTTGGTCAAACAAATGGCCCTTGACGCCGAAGGAGCAACGCGAATGTTCAAGGTAGTAGTTAAAGGAGCGGCCAGCAAAGCCGATGCAGCTAAAGCCGCCAGGGCAATCGCTGATTATAACCTGCTAAAGTGCGCCGTTCATGGAGGCGAGCCAAACTGGGGCAGGATTATCTGCGCAGTCGGTTCGGCAGGAGTGAAATTGAATCCTCATAAGTTATCATGTAAGCTGGATGATTTGGTGGTCTTTAAAAACGGTGAGCCGACCCTCTTCGACCGGAAGGAAGCCAGCAGGATTGTTTCGCAAACCACACATACGATAACGGTTGATCTCGGAGCAGGTAAACAAACGGATTTTTATTATGGCTGTGACTTAAGTGCAGAATACGTAAAAATCAACGCCGAATATCACACATAGAAACACAAAACGGCTGCCTCATTCGGCCCAATACTTACATATCTATCAGTTTTTCGCTTTCCGCAATAAAAGCCTTGAAAATAACCTGTATTTTGTTAAGCTGCTTTGACTTTACAGATCGTCATTCGGTTGCGGTTGCGCAGCTCGTCACGTTAAACGTATAACGTTAAACGAAACCAGTTGCGCAACCGATAAACGTATAACGAAAAATTTTATAGTTGAAATTGAAAGGAGCAAAATTGTGAAGATGCTAAGCAGAATCACAGCATTTCTGCTGCCTGCTTTTGTCTTTAATGCAACGGCACTGGCGGCAGGCGAAGAAGTCTCAACCGAAGTGGCGGGAACGCCTGTAAGCTGGTGGCTGGCACCCGTAGCGGCTCTATTGGCTTTGTGCTTTGCATACTATTTCTACAGGAAGGTAATGTCTGCTTCTGAGGGCACCGAGAAGATGATCGAGATTGCCCGCCACGTCCGAGAGGGTGCGTATGCATATATATTCCGCCAGTATAGTGTGGTATCGCTTGTCTTCTTGGTCCTTTTAATCATCTTCGCCTTTTGTGCCTATAAAGGCGTACAGAATCCGTTCGTTCCGGTGGCATTTCTAACAGGCGGATTCTTTAGCGGCCTGTGTGGCTTTCTCGGCATGAAAACCGCAACGAACGCCTCCGCCCGCACTGCACAGGGTGCGAGCAAATCGCTCAATAGCGGTCTGCAGGTGGCCTTTCGCTCCGGTGCCGTGATGGGACTTGTCGTAGTCGGATTCGGCCTGTTTGATATCTCGATGTGGTATCTGATTCTCGACAAGCTCGTCTATACAGCCGAGCATATGGAAAAAGGGCTTCGGTTCCTGGGATTATGGCTCGTTCATCCTGGCATGAGCGCCGATCACAAGCTTGTGGAGATTACTACTACGATGATCACCTTCGGCATGGGCGCCTCAACGCAGGCACTGTTCGCCCGTGTAGGTGGTGGAATATATACAAAGGCAGCCGACGTCGGTGCCGACCTCGTTGGTAAAGTCGAGGCCGGCATCCCGGAAGACGACCCCCGTAATCCCGCCACTATTGCCGACAACGTCGGCGACAACGTTGGTGACGTGGCCGGTATGGGCGCCGACCTCTACGAGAGCTACTGCGGCTCGATCCTGGCAACAGCCGCCCTCGGCGCAGCTCTGCCCACAGCGGCCCTTGCAGCCAAAGGCATGGATCCTCTAAAAGCCGTCCTGGCGCCGATGCTCGTCGCCGGCCTGGGTATCCTTCTTTCTATCCTTGGCATCTTTATGGTTCGCTGCAAGGAAGACGCCAGTCAAAAGAATCTTCTCCGAGCGTTGCTCTTCGGAACGCTTGGCAGCTCCGTATTGATAATTGGTGCCGTCGCATTACTGGCTGCGTCTGGCTGGATAAGCTGGGGCGTGTTTGGCTCGGTTATAGCCGGCCTGGTTGCAGGCGTATTGATTGGTCAGTTTACCGAATATTACACATCCGATGAATACAAGCCCACCCGCGGCATAGCGTACCAAACAAAGATGGGAGCAGCTACCACAATCATCGACGGCTTCGCCACGGGAATGTACTCTGCCGGCCTGCCGGTCATAACCATAGTAATCGGCATCTTGTTTGCCTTCGGCCTTGCCGGGGGCTTTAGCGAGCTGTCGATGGGACTCTACGGTATTGGTTTTGCCGCGGTCGGCATGCTTTCAACGCTCGGTATAACATTAGCGACCGACGCATACGGCCCTATCGCAGATAACGCCGGCGGCAACGCCGAGATGAGCGGCCTTGGGCCGGAAGTTAGAAAAAGAACCGACGCCCTCGACGCCCTCGGCAATACTACCGCTGCGACGGGTAAGGGCTTTGCAATCGGCTCGGCGGCACTGACGGCTATGGCGCTTCTCGCAGCATATATCGAAGAGGTGCGAATCTGGATTAGCAGACTTGCCAATGAGAGTGCCAACGGCATCATCCACGTAGGCGAGGTGGCTTTTGCCGGCAAAGAAGGCGTTGCCGACGCCGTCAATGCAAAAACGGCCACGATTATGCAATTCGTCAACGCCTACAATTTGACGATTATGAATCCAAAGCTTATCGGCGGTATCTTCATTGGTGCTATGATGGCCTTTGTATTCTGCGCAATGACAATGAAAGCTGTCGGCCGAGCTGCTGGTGCGATGGTCGAGGAGGTTCGCAGGCAGTTTAGAAATATCCCGGGAATCATGGAAGGCAAAGGCAAGCCTGATTATGCACGCTGCGTCTCCATCTCCACTCGCGGCGCACAGAAAGAGATGATCCTGCCTTCGCTTTTGGCGATTATCATACCGGTCTTGACGGGACTATTGCTCGGCGTCTCTGGTGTGATGGGCCTTTTAGCAGGTGGCTTAACAACCGGTTTTGTCCTGGCAATCACACTTAACAACGCCGGTGGCGCCTGGGACAACGCCAAAAAATATATTGAGAAAGGAAATCTCGGCGGCAAAGGCTCCGACGCCCACAAAGCAAGCGTCGTCGGCGATACCGTCGGCGACCCATTCAAGGATACTTCTGGTCCGAGCCTGAATATCCTTATAAAGCTGATGACGATGGTCAGCATTGTTTTTTCCGGTGTTGTAGTTAAGTTTGCACCCGTAATCAGCGAATGGCTTCACCTCGGAGGTCAATAACCTGTAAGATATTTATTAGTCGAAATTAATAAAGGTTTGAACTGTTGTGTCTTTAAGCAAATGTTGACGCGAGGGCTTGATGAATGTAAGGTAAATGGGTGGCGTGTGAGCCACCCATTTTTGTTATAAAGTTGAGGTTCAGGTTATTTGACTAAAACGAGAATCACGAAAGCAAAAAGGTTCGCTATATCCTCGGCTAAATTAGCTGTTGCCAGACATTGCAGCGACGTCGTTATCCTTGATTTGCAGGGCAAATCGCCGGCTACGGATTATTTTATAATCGCCACCGGCACAAGCGACAGGCAGATGCGGACCGTTGCCGATGAAATCTGCAAGGCGGCTAAAGAAGAAGACCTTCAGCGGTTCGGCAGGGCCGGCTACAAACAAGGACGCTGGATTTTGCTCGACTTTATCGATGTCGTCGTCCACATCTTCGACAGCGAATTCCGGGACTATTACGATTTGGAGCTGCTCTGGGGCGACGCAGAGAGAATTGATTATTGAAAAGACCCGACAATAAGTCGTGGTTTATAACCCCCAGTAAAACTGGGGGCTAAATATTTTTGTTTAGCCCCCCAATTGGGACCCCGCTCCGCGGGAACCCTTGGGGGGTGTCCCCACGTTTTACATGTGGTTATACCAATTTTGTTCCGCCAGTGGCGGATTCGCAGAAGTACAAAATTTAATGAAAAGTATCGTTGAAATACTTAATGATAAAATCAGTGCGGCGATGGCCGCCGTCACCGGCTGGGAGGATTGCGCTGCAATTGTAGGCCCGGCTACCGACCCGAAGTTCGGCGATTACCAGGCCAACGGCGTAATGTCACTTGCAAAAAAGCTCAAAACGAATCCTCACAAATTAGCCGAAGAAGTCGTAAATAAACTTAACACCGAACACCGAACACCGAACTCTGAACTACTATTAAGTGACATCTGCGAACAGCCGGAGGTGGCAGGCCCGGGTTTTATCAATCTACGATTGAAAGCCGATTTTGTCGCTGACAATCTGCTTTCAATCAATAAGGATGCTGTAAATCTCGGCGTAGAAAAAATCGCCGAACCGAAAACAATTGTTGTTGATTTTTCTGCGCCAAATATAGCTAAAGAGATGCACGTTGGTCACTTGCGAAGCACCATCATCGGCGACTGTATCTGCCGAATACTTGAATTCCTCGGCCATAAAGTCATTCGCCAGAACCACATCGGCAACTGGGGCACTCAGGTTGGGATGTTGATGGCTAAGTTGGATGAGGATTCACGCAAACAAGAGGAATACGCCGGCGCCCCCATTACAGCAGAGCAACTTAAGCTTCCACTCGTTATATTCGAGCACTTCTACAAACAAGCAAAACAACGATACGACAGCGATGAACAGTTTGCAAAATCAGCGAGAGAGGCGGTCGTTCGTTTGCACAAGAATGATCCGGAATATACCGTGCTCTGGCAGATAATTGTCAATGAGTCTCGCTCTCATTATCAGGCAATCTACGACACTCTCGGTGTGAATCTTAAAAAACAGCATGAACGCGGCGAGAGTTTTTATAAGGATATGCTGCCCGGAATTGTCGAGGAATTACTAAAACGCAAGATTGCTGAAAAATCAAAAGGTGCGATTTGTGTCTTCCCTGATAAGGAAAAATTCAAGACTAAAGATGGTAATCCTATGCCATTGATTATTCGAAAGTCTGATGAGGCACATTTGTATGCGACGACGGATTTGGCGGCGCTGCGGTACAGAGTAACTAGTATGCAATACGAAGGAAAGGAGTATAAAGCTGATAAGATAATTTATGTCACCGATGCCCGGCAAAAGTTGCATTTTGAGATGCTTTTTGCTGTGGCTCGGATGGCTGGTTGGGACGTAAGACAGAAGGTTAGCCCCCACCCCTGCGGTGGGGGTCAGAAGCCTGCCCTGAGCGAAGCCGAAGGGACAGAAGACAGAGGACAGAGGACAGAAGGACAGCTTGTCCGGCGTAGCTTTAGCGAAGACGGAAGGACAGAATTTGTTCATGTTACTTTTGGTTCGGTACTTGGCGAAAACGGCAAGCCATTAAAAACGCGCGAGGGTGAAAACGTTAAATTAAAAGACCTTCTCAACGAAGCTATGGAACGTGCCCGCAAGATTGTCGAAGAGAAAAACCCGAATTTACCAGCCGCGAAAAAAACTGAGATCGCAAAGGCTGTTGGCATTGGTGCTGTCAAATACGCTGACTTTTCCAACAATCGCACAAGCGATTACGTTTTCAGCTTCAATAAGATGCTGGCGATGGAGGGCAACACAGCTCCGTATATGCAATACGCCTACGCCCGGATAAAATCCATAGAACGAAAGGCACAAAGCATCGAGCGGAAAGCACAAAGCAAAGATGTTGATGTCGAGACGGAACTTGCCGGCATTAAAAGCATTGCACTAACCGACCCAGCAGAACTTGATTTGGCCAAACACCTCATCCGTTATGGCGAAGCAATTCAATCTGCGGCGGCTGATTACAGGCCGAATTATCTGACAGCTTACCTGTACGAATTGGCCCAGAAATTCAGCGTCTTTTACACGAACTGTCCGGTTTTGGATGCCGGTCGAGGCAAAAGACCCACGAGGCTCTTGCTTTGCGACCTTACAGCACGAACTGTCAAACACGGTCTGAGCAACCTGCTCGGTATAGAAGTCGTAGAGCAAATGTAATGGATTCGGCAGGCTCACCAATAATTGAGGAGCTACTTATGAATATCGTCCAGCAAGAATTCAGCGTAAGCACAAAAACACGCTGTCAAATGATTGACATTACCAGCCAGGTTCGATCGATTATTGGTGAGTCCGGCATCAAAGATGGCGATGCGATTATTTATTGTCCTCACACCACAGCCAGCATAACCATCAATGAAAATGCCGACCGCTCAGTGCCTCACGACATACTGCTTGCGCTCGAAGAAATTGTACCTGAACACCAAGCAGGCTTCCAGCATATCGAGGGTAACTCGGATGCCCACGCCAAAAGCTCAATTATCGGGTGTAGTGAGCAGGTCCTCATCAAAAACGGCTCACTGCACTTAGGCACCTGGCAGGGGATATTCTTCTGTGAGTTCGACGGCCCACGCAATAGAAAAGTCTTTGTCCAGGTACGAGGACAATGACAACCGATATGAAAATCAGCTTGGTTTGAGGTCAGCATTATGGGGAACCAGTCTCGTAAAAAAATCGCGCCCAATGTTCTGTTACTAAGTGCCGTCAGTTTTCTCAATGATTTGAGCAGCGAGATGATAATGCCGATTCTGCCCTTCTTTCTCGCATCATTAGGCGGCGCGGGGCAGGTTGTCGGATTGGTCGGAGGACTGCGGGACAGCATTTCGAGCATTTTGAAGGTCTTTTCCGGTTACTGGTCCGACAAAACGGGTAATCGCAAGGTGTTTGTTTCTGGCGGCTATGCAATTTCGGCAGTGTTCAAGGCATTGATGGCCGTATGTAAAACCTGGCCAAGCGCAGTGGTTTTCTCATCGTTGGAAAGGATCGGCAAGGGACTTAGGACCGCAGCAAGGGATGCGATTATAGCTGAGTCAATGTCCACAGAAAGGGGTAAGGGTTTCGGAGTACATAGGGCGTTTGATTCTGTTGGCGCGATTTTTGGGGCTATCGTGGCTTTTATTTTGTTCTGGTTCCTGGGATTGGGTTTCAAGACTATCATACTAATCGCCGCTCTGTTAGGTTTTGTATCGCTTGCGCCTCTACATTTTGTCAGGCAAGTTCCGACGAAGCCACAGAATGTAACGCTGAAGATGGGTATAAAGACTTTGCCTAAGCCGTTGCGCCTCTTTATTATCATTTCCGGCGTTTTTGCTCTGGGCAATTTTAGCTACATGTTCTTTATCATGCGGGTCCAGGGATTTTTTGCCGGTAAATTGTCTATTGCAGCACCGATTCTTTTGTATGTATTGTTCAATGTTTTCTACAGTGGATTAGCTGTGCCCTTGGGGGCTGTCTCGGACAAAGTCGGAAGGGAAAAAGTCATCATTTTCGGTTATTTGATGTTTTCTGTGACGGCGGCAGGTTTTGTGGTTTTCAATTCGCCGGCAGCTTTTATAGTATTGTTTGCGTTGTATGGCGTGATGTATGCGGCGGTTGACGGAAACCAGCGAGCGTATGTGTCTGATTTAGCCAAGGAGCATTTGAGGGCAACGGCGCTGGGGACTTTTCACACGGTTACAGGTCTTATGGCGTTGCCGGCAAGCATGTTGGCTGGAATTCTTTGGGAAAATATAGGACCATCCGCAACCTTCATCTATGGGGGAACATTGGCCTTGATGTCTGTTGTTTTGTTTATCGTTTTCAGGAACTATTTTAGCCCGTCAGCAACCGCCGCCGGGAGCTTGGCGGTGGAGAACAACATTCCTAATTGAATGGGGTGGGTTTGCAGAACCGGTTTTAGTTTTTGCGCCACTGGTTTAGGTATAAGGATTATCCGGTGGGACATAATGCGCAAAAAACTGGCGAGGTGGTGGAACCGGCTGGGGGGGAGACCGGTGGACCACACTGCCTCGCCGAGGTTTGTAAGCACCTAAGGTGCATCATTTCTTTATTAAAGAGCGGTAGCCGGTGTTTAACATTACAAACAACCTGTCACAAATCAAACAAGGAAAACATCCCCTTCGTAGGATCATACCCCTCTTCACGGTATAAATCTTATTAATTTAGTATACATGCTATGGCAATAAAATGCAAGCCAAAAATGCCTTTTTATGATTTTTTTTGATTTGTACCCAATTATAGGTATTAGTCCGTAAATAAAACGCCGACTTTTTTATCCCGGCTGGCCTTGTTAATTACCAATAAGATTGAAACTTATGACTTGAAAAACGAAAAAATGCAAAAAAATTTTCGGGTTAGTTGCTTGTACAGCGGTAAAAACTCTCATAGACTAATGCCAGGAATAGGTTCTTGTTAGAAAACATATTGAATCCGTTCAGCTTTATACATATTTTATATGATGAAAATATCTGAGAGAATAGAACAAGTACAACAGACCATTAATTCCACATGTGCCCGTGCTGATAGGGAGCCCAGCGAGATAAAACTTGTGGTCGTTACCAAATCCGCCACCATCGAGGCCATAAAGGAGGTTATTCATCTGGGTTTTGTTGACCTTGGTGAGAATCGAGCTCAGCAGTTGAAAAGAGTCTCCGAACAGGTGTCCGAATTTTTGCAGCAGGCAAACGGTGAGCCGAATCTACCGAAGGAAGTCCGTTGGCATATGGTAGGGCATCTCCAGAGAAATAAGGTCAAGCAAGTTTTGCCTATAGCCTCTCTTATACATTCGATCGACACACTTCGACTGGCTGAGGAGATAAACAGCTCAGCGGCAAAGCTTCAAATACAGCCGAAAGTGCTTTTGCAGATCAACACATCCAACGAGCCGCAGAAGTACGGCGTCCCCGTCGGAGCGGCAACACATTTAGCTGAGCAGATAGAAACCCTGCCTAACTTAAAGCTAATCGGGCTTATGACGATGGCGTCGCTAACACGCAATAAAGACGTCATTCGTGATTGTTTTGTTAGGGCAAGAGAGCTGTTTATTGAGATGCGCGGCGAGAAAATTGTCGGCCCACAGTTTACTGAGCTGAGCATGGGTATGAGCTCAGACTACGAAGTTGCCATTGAGCAGGGAGCAACTATCCTTCGCATCGGCTCAGCAATATTCGCCGGCTCATAGCACTTTTCCTGTCTTACATATCTTTGCTCGTTGTTCATGTCTTGCTATCCTTATATATAACGACAAAAAGACTAAAAAAACAAAGTACCACGCCTAATAAGCCGAAATTATCTTTGCCGGTTATGACAGAACGCACATGACGTCCTATAACCCAAAGTAAAAAGGTAAATGAAAATGGGAAAAACAGCGTCAAGTGATACCGAAGTGCTGAAAGACTTCACAGATGTTCTCTATCTGACAAATTTGGGCCATATACCTGCTGACATAAAGTACCTCTTGAGGCAACATAAGCTTTCCTATCTGGTATTGCCAATAGATAAATACACGCAGATACGTGATCGAGTCGGCCTTATAGGAACAGTAATTATCGAAGCAGATGAGTCTGACATCAGCGGATCACAGCAGTTCCAATTGGCAAGAATGATGGAATCGCTTGAGATGGAAAATATAGGCGTGATTCTGCTCACTAACCGCGTGGAAACTCCCATAAAAAGTTTTTCTTTAGCACCGACAAAGAACAGTTTCTACTGTACTAACCCGGCTAAGTCCATCGACATAAATGAGCTGTGGGTTAGAATCAGCCTTAATCTTGCGTACCGTAAAAAAAGTTCCGGCATCACGGTAAAACCCGCGATTCCGGCAAATCAAGACGAGGGTATCCGCAGAAACACATTGGGACAACAGCTTAAATTAGCCAGCACGCTGGTTGAAAACCTTGCAGAGCAGCTTCAAATGGCCGGTAGAGTTCAACGCGATTTTTTGCCGGCTCAACTGCCGAATTGTGACGAATTGCAGTGGGCTACAGTTTTTCTGCCTGCGGAATGGGTCTCTGGCGATATTTACGATGTTGTACGCATCGATGAGCAGCACATCGGCTTTTATGTTGCTGATGCTGTAGGTCATGCTATGCCGGCAGCACTTTTAACGATTTTTGTTAAACAGGCTCTGGTTATGCGTGAGACATACGAGAATAATTACAAGATTTTTTCGCCATCGGAAGTTATGAAGAACCTCAACGACCGGCTGACAAGTCAGAAACTATCCGGTTATCAGTTCGCCACATGTTGCTATGGTTTGCTGAATATCAAGACGATGCAGTTGACTTTCGCTCGTGCCGGGCATCCCTATCCGATTCTTATCCGGCCCGGCAAGCAGCCTGAGCAACTGGAGCTGCGAGGCTCTCTGCTTGGAGTTTTTGAACAAGCCGACTATATTCAGCAAACTATCCAGCTTCGAGCCGGTGATAAGTTATTGCTGTACTCTGATGGAGCAGAGCCTTTTATCGGCAGATTCGATGACTTGACCGGCTTTCATTTCAATGACCAGTTCTGCGAGATTATCCGCCAAGGCGGACCCATCGTGGAGATGATGGATAGAGTAAACTCGCTGGTGTATAGTCAAAAGGTCAAACAGTCTGAAATTGATGATATTACGGCGGTTGGTCTGCAAATCCTTTGACGATTGGTGATTGGTTAAATGGTAACTGGTCCCTTAGGGACTGGTTAAATGGTTAATAGTTACCAATCATGGCTTAACATCATAACCATATTTCCTTACAGCCTCTTTTTTGATGTAGTCCATAATTGGGGCGAAGTGAATAACAGGCTCGAGCCGCTTTCTTCTATCTTTGGCTTTTGGATACACAATACTTAGGATCCTGTTTTTTTCCCACTCTCTGGGTTCAATTTCGAACCGCACCGAGAATCCATACTTAGTAAGAAAAGCAAGGTTAGGAACAGGGTATGCTTGAGCAGCCGCCCCTTCACATTCAGCCGGATAAGCAATAATGCAGGGTGTGATAAAGCCGTCGTCCAAACCTATATCAAGATTCCGTTTTTTGATGTCAATAAAGAAAAGATCGCCCGAGAACCATAGTCCCCTTACCTGTTCGGCTGCACGTTTTGCTGTATGGGATGATTGAATACCAAGCCTCTTAAGCTCTCGGTCAAGAGCTAATGTCACCGCTTTATCGAATTCATGCTCGGTATCCTGAAGCGCCATAACTGCGATATGGCTACCAAGAACATTTGAAAATGTGTCTTCCCACGAAAACGCAGATTGGAACTCTGGATAAAATCCTATACATTTATAGCCGAACCAAGTAAGAATTTCGTGCCAGATACTCTCGGTGTAGGCAAGGTATTGACCGAGCCTGGCAGAAATATAATAAGCAATTTTTTCTTTTTGCTTGTCTGGCAGGACTTTCCAGTATTCCGGATAGTCAAGCTTTACAAAGTATAGCGACGGCGTTTTTGATTTGAATTTGAATTTAGTTTTATTTTTCATCATATTGTCAAATGTCTTTGCGGCCAGAAACGCTGTCCAGTCGATAATCTTGCGTACGTGAGCAATGTCGATATGTCCGGCTTTGCAGGTATATACAATACCGTTTTTCTCCGATTCGTTAGGCCTGTACGAATGCTGTCCTAAGTATCCGCCGCTCAGGAAATTCGTGGCTATTGTCGAGCTGGCATAGGACGCCAACCGGGCTTGTGGGGGCGATTTCGCATCTTTTGGATCAAGAAATTTGCCTTCAGATGCACTATGTGCATAAACGACAAAAAGGCAGAATAATAAAATACTACTAATCTTTTTCATAGGAAAACGATAAATTTCTTTTATTCAGGGTACTGTATGATTCGGCAAACAGCTAACGTATCTTAAAATTTACATCAGGCGACCATCAATCAATATAATTACTTTTTGTAACCGTTCGGCGCCTAAAAATCTCGTTTTTAAGCGAAAAACTACGATTTAGAATGTTGCATTATGCCAAAACAACTAATATTTATGCTAAAATGGCTAACAGAGTATAAGAGGACCGCTCTTTTAAGCTAAAAACGGCGATTTTGCCCCCTGAACGGTTACTACTTTTTTAAAGCAGAACCGCCTTCGGCGGCGGAGAAGCTATCAGCACAAGCTGACCGATTATTTGAGATTATGTGGTCCTGAGGTCCTATAGCACTCAAGAAGTCAGTCTTACCAGAAGAAGCCGGGGGGATTTATATCTCCAAATCGAGGTACTGCAATACCGTCCTCAATATCCGAGTTAAAATGCCTCCAATCCGTATGGCCATCCAAGAAGCCGATATTTCCACCGAGAGGTTCTTCGTCGTTCCTCAAATGACTTGTTTGATCGTACACTTGACTTTGACCATAAATGCCTCCCGGAACCTGGGCGAAATTACGCCCATACTTGGTGTTTGCTTGAGGAATGCCCATTATCGAATCGATGCACAGCTCTCTAAGGGATGGATGCTTTTCCCGGTTTGTCTTTAACCAGATCTTTTTCTCGCTATCACTTTGATAGCGTATAATATCCGGTCGATTTCCACGAGCAACGTCCAATATATAGCAATATCCAGACACAATAAAGCTACTACTACTGTAGTTAGTGAATTTGCTTCCATTCCAAGATTGGTTGTCATACTCCCAGAACAAGTCATTGTATCTTTGGTGGTTACTGTTCGATGGACAGTAGAATATCTCTCGCGTCAGACCGGCATTGAGCATGAAGTGTACCGTACCTATCGCGATATCCTGCAGCCAGTTTCCGGTTGTTGAGGGTAATGGCAGCTTTGAATTGTTTTCATCTGCATACATATTCAAAGCATACAAGTGCTGACGAATACGCATTGAACAGGATTGTTGTCTTGCCTGTTCTTTCACTCTTCGCAAAGCCGGCAGTAGTATTGCCATCAGAATCGCTATTATTGCGATTACCACCAGTAATTCGATTAAAGTAAATGCTCTTGGCTTCGTCATATCCGGCCTTACTGCTAATGTCAAACCTGCTATTTCAGCGTAATATGACAGGATTTGCTTTTTGTAACAGGTTGTTAGTAAATACCTTATACAAAAGGCAGTAGTATTATACTTATCGCTCTAAGAGCCCGAGGGGCAATATCTATAGATAAAAGCCGAAAAGCTCCTCTCTTTATCACATAAATATATTATACCAGTTTTGCCTGTACAGGCAAGTTTTTAAACGGAGAAAGGGGATTTGCATGCTTATAAATCGCTCTAAGAGCCCGAGGGGCAATGAAAAGCTCAGATATCCCAGTTTTTAGTACCTTTTATAAACTTGTTTTGTAGGATTATCCCCAGCACCAATGGTCCCAGCAGCATTACAGGTAGAAACCACTTTTGCTCGAACACTAACTGTTTCAATTTTTCATCTGTCTCCATATACTGATATATTATGGCTAAGATTCCAATGACCAAAAGGCTGCTGCCACCGAGGCTGGTAAACAGCATGACGGCAATTTTGAAGACAATAAATGAAATCATTGCGCCGGCGATGATTCCTACAAGGGCGCCTGCCCAGATGTATTTTTCAGGAAGTCCCGCGGCGAGCCAGCCGCCGCCTGTGAGTATTGCGCCTGCCACTGCACCTAAAAAGGTCACGCCGTATCGCATTAATGGTATGGACAAAACCGCAAAAAGCACCACAGATACAAGTGCAAGCCAGATTACCTGTCCCTCAATATATTTATTTGCCCATACCGCAATGAACAGGCCGATCAGGCCAAAGCATATTGTCACTAATATTTTGAAAACTCTCCAGCCGTAGAAAAGGCAGACAGTCCCAAACGCGATAAAGGTCAACGCTTCGACCAGGCCGAGTGAAGTTATTTGCTGCCAAATCAAGTCCATGGGGACAATTCCTTCCTCTGCCGCCCCGGCTGTCTCAGGACCCGACGTTTTAGCAGCCTGCGCTAATATAGTTAAATAATCCATGTTTTCCTCCCAATTTGCTCTTTCCCCCCACTGCTTCCTTTCGGAAGCAAGGATTGGGGCCGGTACTTTCTAAGTAAATTTTTTAAACGCTAATTATCGGTCTAAGAGCCCGAGGGGCTGTGTTTCGTCGATGTCTCATTTATTCAGGCTCTTGCTTGTCTTTATTTGCTTGTTTTTTTCTTATCGAGCGTTCCTTTGTAAGTTTACAAAGTAATAATTGCTCAAAAGTACCAAAGATTATCATTGCTATAACGACAATGGCATAAAACGAGCTTCTGTTATCGATTTTGGTTATGGGTTTAGAACCTTTGTATAACAATAATAAAATCATGCCGACAAAGATAAGCGATGTTCCCAAGACCGAGAAGCATAAAGCCGATGCCAGGCGCCAAAGCCAAAATCCAGCGGCGAAAAAAATTGCCGTCAACGCAGCAATTATCGCCCACCTGTACAACGGTACCTGTGAGCAGACATTTCGTACTGTTTTGCTAAAACTAACAGCGTAAGCTTTAATTGTTTCTATGCTTTCTTGGATGCTCCTGGTCGAGTCGTGACTTTTTATTTGGCTTTGGTTTACAGCTACTGCATCGGCTGTCTCAATGTACGGTTGAACCAAAACAGCAAAGCTCAAGACCGCTGCTAAGGCAGCGAGCAATACAGCGATAAGCAGCCTTTCAAATATTATTGACGCCAATGCAGCCACGCCGGAGGAGATTGCTGTTGTGATAACATGCCGGCTGATAAGGAAAAATCCACAAATAGCGCCAATAATTGCGCCCACAAGTCCGCCTAAGAGTTTTCTAAAACCCAGCCCACCGAGCCAGACGAATAATCCGACTATAATGGCTACCAACCCAGGCACAATTAAGACAAGGCCAGAAAGCCTTGTCGGCCCGCTGACAGCGGATTCGAAATTTTGCAGAATTTCAAGCATAGCCCCTCGGGCTCTTAGACCGATTTTTCAGAATATGCCGTGCGTAAAACGGCTCTTTTAGACCTATCGGTCGTTCATTTACTATTTATCGGCCTATGTTACTAATTTTCGTTAAATAGTTCAGGTTTTTGCGGATATACGGCTGAAAAAAAAGAAAGACCTATAATTTTCTGGGCGTTTGTATCTAAATATGATATACTTTTATTTAATGCTGAACTTGAAACAAAACAAGAGGAGACCCCCGATTCTGATAAGATTTCTGGCATAGTTACTTTATCCATTCTACAGATTAATCTCAGCATTAGTATCCAGAATAAAGGCTCGATACCAAAACTTTTGCCATACATTTTTTAATAAAAACGGAATATGGAAAGGAGACGGTTAGTGATCAGACAAAGGACAATACTTATCATTTACTCGTGCTTTTTGCTTTTTGTGTTATGTGGCAATGTAACTAAAGCTGAAGAAAAGACTTACACCGATCCAAACAAGAGTGAGAAGCGTGTTTTTACAGCCAAACTTAATCGTATCAAGGCTCACTCATCCCGCATCCCTGCAGGGCGCCGTGTGAACGACATGATTCAAAGTCTTACAAAGCTATTGAAATATGAGATTAATTGTGGAGGGAAACCGGCCAAAAAGGTTGTGGTAAAAATCAACAGCCAGTTTAATCACTGGGATCCAAACTTAGCAACCAAGGAACTCGGGCCCGGCACCATCGGCGCCTGTTTTGCCGACCACACGTATTCAGGATTCATCGATAACGTTAAAACAGTTTACCTTGATTTTCACATAATGCTTGACCCAAGGTTTTCCGTACCGGATGAAGCAGATCCCAGCTTTGGCCGGTTATTCGATGAAACTTTGCTTTATCATGAATTTCTGCATGGTCAATTATTGATTAATGCCATAAAAAACAGCGCCAATTGGAAAGCAAAAATATGTAACTGTACATTCGACACAGCGCCAATCGACCCCAACCACAAGACTATATATTCTTGGGAACAGTATTACCTGCAAGCCATTGCTCGAGGTGTCACTAATATTAAAATTAAGCGGATACCGCGCCAAACAGCCAAGGATGCGAATGGAAATTTCAATATTGACCTTGGAAAAATTGATGATTTGCTACCCCCAGAAAAGGAATCCTTTAATAGTAAATACCGGTATCCTAAAGGCTCAAATATGGTCGAACACAAAGACCCTAATAATCCTAATAACGATATACCGAGAGTGGACATAGTTGATGGACATCTGCGTCTAATTGGCAGGCTCAAAAATCCTCGAAAACCAGGCTTCATTGTTGTAAGAGTTGATCCACCAGCTTATTATGTAGTTTTTGGTATAGAAGAATCGATTGTTATTGAGCCTGCTTTCGGCTGGACTATAATCGAAGATTTTGAGAGCTACGACGATTTCTTTAACAGGATATTTGATTCCTGGATGGATGGATGGTATGAACCGACAAACGGTTCCATAGTAGGTTATTCCGACCCAAATTTCATGTCCGGGGAGCATTTCGTCGAGACAAATATTGTTCATTGTGGCGTTCAGTCTATGCCATTTTTCTACGACAACAGTGTTGGCATTTCTGAGGCAACATTGATGTTAAGCTCTCATCGTGACTGGACCCAAAAGGCAGTTAATACATTGTCTTTGTGGTTCATAGGTAAAGTAGGTAATTCTGTTGAGCCGATGTATGTCGTTCTCGATGAAAGTGCGGTTGTCTATCAAGACAATCCAACCGCTGCAG
>Ga0307439_1000526_pt1 | contig 26700 bp, 19 predicted proteins | sample SalMarWE160490MG_FD_202142 | JGI IMG/M metagenome (GOLD analysis project Ga0307439, IMG submission 202142) | Salt marsh sediment microbial communities from the Plum Island Ecosystem LTER, Massachusetts, United States - WE1604-90 | ecosystem: Environmental > Aquatic > Marine > Intertidal zone >... | reverse complement strand
AATGTCTTTGGCTTCCGCTTCCGTGAAAACTTCAGTATATAAAATCCTCTGCTTAAATGTTTGTGTTTTTGTGTTCCAGTAATCCGGGAACAATCTGTAAGGTGTCGGGATCCAAATATCAGTTTTCCTTCCATCTGTGAACCGGATATAAACCGGAACCAAATTAGAGATTTTTGACCGGGTGAAAAATTTGATTGTTGCCATGTCTGTAATTTTTAATCAGTACAAAGATACAATTTGCACAACCATTGCACAACAATTTTATTATCTATTTTTATTTGATTTATTCTTTTTTTTGGGAAAGTGCATCAAATCATTGATTTATCAAGGATAAACTATAAAAACAAGACATAACAAAACAGATATTTGACGTACAGGTTGCACGTTGCATGTTGCTCACATCTCCTCTCTCACCGCACTTCCCTTACAGTCTCCAGAATGATCTGGTAAAAAGAATGAATATTGTATAAATCTCGAGCCTTCCGATGATCATCAGCAGACTAAGGATAAATTTGTTTAACTCAGACATGTGGGCGTAGTTGTCCAGCGGACCCACAGTTCCCAGAGCAGGACCAACATTACCCAGTGACGCAGCTGCCGCACTGGCTGCTGTAACAGGATCGTTCCCGCCAATAACTAAAATAATTGTCCCTATCAGAAAGATAAATATAAAAAACACAACAAATGAGATTATTGATATGTTGGCATTCTCCGATACTGGCTTGTCATTAAGTTTTATTTGTGAAACAGCTTTGGGATGAATAATCTTAATAAAAGCACTTCTTATATTTTTAATAATTATAAGATGTCTTGCCATTTTAATATTACCGGTTGTTGATCCTGTGCTTGCTCCTGTAAATAGTAAAAGAAAGATTACTAACAATGCCGGTCCGGGCCATTGCAGATAATCCGTTGTAGTATAACCCGTCGTGGTAAGGAACGAGATAACCTGGAAAAATCCTTCACGAAAAGCAAGTTCCGGTGATTTGACAGTTTTTGTCAATAAAATTGCGGTTACAATGGCGACTGTGATAATTACCGTTCCCAGATAAAACCATAATTCTTCATTCTGCTTGACCTTTCTGAAGTTGAACTTAACCAGATAATAATATATGACATAGCTCACACCTGCAAGAAGCATGAAGACAGCAATAACATATTGACTATAAGGTGAATAATATCCAATGCTTATGTTTTTTGTTGAGAAACCACCGGTTGCTACCGTACCGAATGTGTGGCAGATACTTTCAAAAAGGTTCATCTCCCCGAGATTTAACAATATCACTTCGGCAAATGTCAGACTCAGATAAATAAATAACAGTCTGAAACCGACAGCTTTTGTCCTTGGGTGTATCTTTTCCTTGAGTGAGGATTCAAGGCTTAATAGCTGGTAACCTGTTATTCTGAGAGAGGGAAGGATAATTATTACAAGTACAATTATGCCCAATCCTCCAATCCAGTGAGTAAGACTTCGCCAGAACAGGATTGAATATGGAAGGATTTCGACATTATCTACAATTGACGATCCTGTAGTTGAAAAACCGGATGAAGCTTCAAAAAATGCATCAATGAATGAAGGGATGGTTCCGCTTATAATATAGGGAAGTGTACCGAAAGCCGACATGGTGATCCACGATAAAGCAACTGCCAGGAATCCTTCCCTGTTAGTGACTTTATGAATAACAACATTACGTGAAACGAAATAAAAACTTACAGAAAGAGTTACTGCTATAATTGAGGACCACAGAAACGGGTATGCTGACTCATTATAGATGTGGGCTACTGGCAGGCAGAACAGGTAGAAAATTGATTCAATAAAAAGAATGGTACTCAGTATGCGAAGAATAACTAACGGATTAATAAGCTTCATACTTTGAATTCCAAAATTTTAGGTTATAAAGATAAACAGAAATAGTTACCGGTTGATCTATATTAAAAAGGTTTATGGTTCGATTTTGTACAGACTGATAAAATACATTGACAGGTGATTATTATGTTTTATATTTGAATTGGAGTTAAATCAAATAATTTGAAGGAAATGGGAAAAGTGTTAGTTATAGGTGCGGGGGGAGTAGGGACTGTGGTAATTCACAAAATGGCTTCCCTGCCGGATGTGTTTACTGAGATTCTACTGGCAAGCCGCACCAAGTCAAAATGTGATGCAATTGCAAAGCGAATTGGAAGCGACCGGATAAAGACTGAACAGATTGATGCTGACAATGTCCCTGATCTGTGCAGACTGATCAAATCGTTTAATCCTGAGATTGTGGTAAATGTTGCGCTGCCATATCAGGACCTGCATATTATGGATGCATGCCTTGCTGAGAAGGTGGGATATCTCGATACTGCAAATTATGAACCCCTCGAAGAGGCAAAATTTGAATACGGCTGGCAATGGGCCTATCAGGATAAATATAAAGAGGCAGGTATTACAGCCATACTGGGTTGTGGTTTCGATCCTGGCGTTACTTCAATCTTTACAGCATATGCAGCAAAACATCATTTTGATAAAATTCATTACCTCGACATCGTCGATTGTAATGCCGGAGACCATAGTAAAGCATTTGCTACAAATTTTAATCCCGAAATAAATATCAGGGAAGTTACACAGAAAGGAAAATACTGGGAGAATGGGAATTGGGTCTACACAAAGCCGCATGAGATCCATAAACCTTTAACTTATCCGGGGATTGGCCAGAAAGAATCATATTTAATTTATCATGAAGAACTGGAATCGCTTGTAAAGAATTTTCCGACACTGAAAAGAGCAAGATTCTGGATGACTTTCGGGCAGGAATACCTTACGCATCTGCGTGTAATACAGAACATCGGGATGGCCGGTATTGAACCCGTGATGTTCGACGGACGGGAAATAATCCCGATCCAGTTTCTTAAAACAGTACTTCCCGATCCTGGTGAACTGGGAGTGAATTACACTGGCCACACATCAATTGGCTGCAGGATAAAAGGTATTAAAGACGGAAGGGATAAAACTTATTATATATATAATAATTGTTCCCATGAAGCAGCATACAAAGAGACAGGTGCACAGGCTGTAAGTTTTACAACAGGTGTCCCTGCAGCTATAGGTGCGATGATGTACCTTAAAGGAATCTGGAAGAAGCCAGGTGTATTTAACGTCGAAGAGTTTGATCCTGATCCGTTTATGGAACAACTTAATTTACTTGGACTTCCATGGGTGGAACTTCATGATGTTGACCTTGAACTCTGATATACTTCGGGCAACTGGCTCCTGGCTACGGGCTTCAGGCAACTGGTTGTTTTTTACCTTTTCATACGGCAGCCTGTCACCTATTTTTGACCAATAACCAATAACCAATAACCAATAACCAATAACCAATAACCAATAACCAATAACCAATAACCAACAACATTGCCTATCAACTACAAAATAATACCATCCCCATGTTTTGTGATCGATGAAGATAGGTTCAGAAAGAATCTATCTCTAATTAAACATATATCAGATGAATCGGGCGCAGAGCTGATACTTGCATTCAAGGCATTTGCTATGTGGGGAGTCTTTTCCATTCTGAAAGAATATATTTCCGGGGCATCAGCCAGTTCATTGCATGAAGCACGTCTCTGTTTCGAAGAGATTGGTATTCCGGCACATACGTATTCTCCTGTTTTTAAAGAAGAGGAATTTACAGAGGTTCTTGAGTATAGTTCCCATATTTCTTTTAATTCCATTACTCAATATAAGAAGTTTTCGAATATATTAATAAAATGTTCGAAAAAAATATCACCGGGATTAAGAATTAATCCGGAGTATTCTGAGATCAGCTATGGCATGTATAATCCATGTTCCCCTGGTTCAAGGCTCGGAGTTACTATCAATGATCTAAGGTCGGGTTTGCCTGAAGGAGTGGAAGGATTGCATTTTCATGTTCTGTTTGAATCAGATTCGTATGCTCTTGAAAAAGTCCTTCATATTGTGGAATTTAATTTTGGCAGATTTTTTCCGTCACTAAAATGGATCAATATGGGTGGAGGACATCTGATAACAAGATATGGTTACAATGTCGATCACCTGGTTAAAACACTGAAAGAATTCAGGAAGAGATCAGGTCTTCATATCATTCTGGAACCTGGCAGTGCCTTTGCATGGGAGACAGGAGAACTTGTAGCTACAGTGGAAGATATCATTGAAAACCAGGGAATTAAAACTGCCATTCTGGATGTATCATTTACCGCTCATATGCCCGATTGCCTTGAAATACCATATAAACCCAAGATAATGGGAGCAACCGATCCAGTCCAGGGCAAACCGACCTACCGTATGGGCGGTAACTCCTGCCTGTCGGGTGATTTTATGGGAGAATGGTCATTTGAGAGGGAACTTCGGCCGGGAGACAGAATTATCTTCTGGGATATGATACATTATACTATGGTTAAAACCACAACATTTAACGGAATCCGGCATCCTTCTATCGGAATCTGGACAAAGGATAATAAATTCAAGCTGATCAGAGAATTCGGGTATTATGATTATAAGAACAGGTTATCTTAAAGCTGCACAATCTTACGCTTTGCACTGTCCGTTACGTTATAACGGAACAAGTTAAAAAGCTTAGCCCTGCCATTAAAACACTCGCCAGCAAACACTAACCAGCACCAAGTAACCATCACCTGTTTCCACATAAGCTTTAGCGGAGGTGGTGCAACCAACAACCTTTTTACCTATGAATAATCCCTGATCCTATCACTTCTTCTCCTTCGTACCATGCTGCAAACTGACCAGGAGTGATACTCCTCTGTAATTTATTGAAGATGATATATATACCATCATCTCTTTTAAAGAGTTTTGCTTTCTGCAACGGCTGGCGATATCTTATTCTGACCAGATATTCACGTGCCTCTCCCGGTGCCATCTTCAAATCGGTTCTTATCCAGTGTTCTTCATCTTTAGTGATAAAGAGTCCTTTTCTGTATAATCCATAGTGTGACTGGCCTTCTCCGACATAGATAATATTCTTTTCGATATCAGTGGCAATAACGAAAAGAGGTTCCTTATATCCGCCAATATTCAATCCCTTGCGCTGTCCGATTGTGAAGAAGTGTGCACCGTTGTGATTGCCTATAACTCTTCCGTCCGAAGGAACAAATTTATTAGGCTCGGATGTGGACTTCAGCTCTGTATAAGAAATATCATTACCAGGTGATCCGGGTTGCCATAATACATGATCTTTTTTCATAGGTATCTCAATGATCTCTCCTGTTCTGGAAGAGAGTTTCTGTTGCAGGAAGGTTGGAAGATGTATTTTGCCCACAAAACAGATTCCCTGCGAGTCTTTCCTGTGAGCAGTTGCTAGTCCAGTCTGGTCAGCAATCTTACGCACTTCAGGTTTAGTCATTTCACCAACCGGGAAAAGGGAAAAAGCAAGTTGCTCCTGGTTCACCTGACAAAGAAAATAACTCTGATCTTTGTTACTATCCTTTCCGGTAAGCAGTTTGTATATAGTCTTTTTCTCTGACTCCAGATAATCCTTTCTGCAGTAATGTCCTGTGGCTATAAAGTCTGCACCAAGTTTTCTGGCCTCATCAGCAAAAGAATCGAATTTGATCTCCCTGTTACACAGCACATCTGGATTTGGAGTACGACCCTTTTCATATTCTGCAAACATGTAGTCAATTACCCTCAGCTTGTATGGTTCACTCAGATCAACAAGGTGAAAAGGTATCCCGATCTTTTTTGCCACCATATCAGCGAACATCAGATCATCCTCCCAGTGACAATCACTCTGGAGTAATCCGGTAGTATCATGCCAGTTTTTCATGAACAGCCCTATAACTTCGTAATTCTGCTGCTTAAGAACCCATGCGGCAACACTTGAGTCAACACCACCTGATAAACCGATGACTACCTTTTGCTTCATACTGTAAAGATAACAAAAGAAGTTTGCCTGTCGCGGCGTTTATCCCCCCAATCCCCCCATGAAGGAGGGCTTGTGAGTAGCTTTTTATTGTAGTATATTATGTGAAACAGGATTTTAACCCTCCTTCAAAGGGCAGGGGGGCAGGACAGCGACCAGCGGGAACAAGATTCCGGGACAGATTTTCCTCTGATGAGAATTTTCTGGTAAATTGAAGGAATGTGAAACCTAAATTGGGTAACTTTAAGCCATTATGGGACAGGGAACACTAACGATTTACAGCTCCTCTGCCGGCTCAGGAAAGACTTATAAACTGACAGGAATATATCTCACAGCATTATTCCGGTCGAGATACAACTACAGGAAAATTCTTGCCGTAACTTTTACAAACAAGGCTACAGCCGAGATGAAGAACAGGATATTGGATCAGCTTGGCAACCTGGCAAATGGCAAACGCTCCGGCTACCTGCATGACCTGATCAGGAGTACCGGGAAACCTGAAGAGTGGTTAAGAAGTGAAGCCGGAGAGATTCTTCAGTCTCTTATAAATGATTACTCAAGATTCTCAATCAGCACTATCGATAGCTTTTTTCAGAAAGTACTCAGGGCTTTTGCAAGGGAAACAGGACTTCACTCAGGCTTTAATGTTGAAATCGATCATAGTGTTATATTATCTGAAGCTGTCGACGAAATGATTGCTTCAGCTGCCGAAGATACAAAACTGAAAAAGTGGCTTATCAGTTTTGTGAAATCAAATCTTGAGGAAGAGCGGGACTGGAACCTGAAGAAAGAAATAATAAGGCTTTCAGAAGAACTCTTCAGGGAGAAATATAAGACGCTTTCTTATGACGAAAGATTAAAACTCGAAAACAAGGATTTCCTGTCAGACTATATTAATGAGATGAAAGAGATATCATTATCATTTAAAAAGCGTCTGACAGAATATGGAAAAAAATGCGAAGAACTGTATCTGGAATTTGGATTGTCGGATGATATGTTTTATCAGAAAGGGAAAGGAATTCCTCTGCTTATAAGAAATCTGATATCAGGAGTAACAGAGCCTGTCAACAATTATTCCCGTGAAATTATGAAGAATCCTCCAAAATGGTGTACCGGTTCAATGTCTTCACAACTGGAGACCGCTCTCAAAACAGGATTTGAAGATACAATCAGGGAGGCAATAATTTTTTATGACACAAATATCAGATCTTGCAAAAGTGCTGATGCAATTCTTGCAAATATTTATACCCTTGGAATATTATCGGATGTTTTATTGAACATAAGGCAGATAACCTACAATGAAAACATTTTCCTTCTGTCAGATACAGGTGAATTTCTTTATCATATTACAGGTAATGACCAGGCTCCTTTTATTTATGAAAAAGTCGGTAACAGATTTGAAAATTTCATGATAGATGAATTTCAGGATACCTCATTTCTGCAGTGGAAAAACTTCAAACCGCTTATAGATAACAGTATGGCGGAGGGATTTGATAATCTTGTAGTTGGTGATGTAAAGCAATCAATTTACCGGTGGAGGAATAGCAACTGGAAAATACTGGGCGTAGATCTAAAGAAAGAGGTTGATAATGAGCGCATTATCCTTAAAACTCTCAATACAAACTGGCGAAGCCTTTCAAATATTATCAGATTCAATAATTCTCTTTTTTCAGTAATTCCGGAGCTTGTTGATGATGAATTTGGTACGGGTGTGCTTCCAATAAGCTTCAGGGAACTCTATTCAGAGACAGTACAATCAGATCCCAGGAAAGACAGTGGAGGATATGTAAGACTTGGATTCATCGGAGATGATGAAGATATGAGGTGGAATGAAAAGGTATTGCAATTATTACCTTCAATAATTGAATCATTACAGGATAAAGGTTATACTGCCTCTGACATCGGAATAATAGTCAGGAATAACAAAGAGGGAGCAAATGTTATCAGGAGAATAATTGAATACAGCAACGATTGTGATGAGATAAAAAGAAGAAGGTATAACTATAACATCATATCAAACGACTCATTATTGATGTCCAGGTCACCGGCAGTAAATTTTCTTATAGCATTCATGGCGGTATTGAATGATCCTGAGGATATGATTAGCAGAGCAGTTATGTTAAGATTTTACCTGCTTGCAACAGGAGAGGAAGAGGCCGAAAAGGTTACTCTTTACAATGACAGGCTTGCCGATACTTCGAAAGAATATTTTCCTGATGGATATGATGAGTTTATCGATAATATCAGACAACTCTCATTGTTCGGGATGATAGAAAGAATAATAGGATTTTTCGGACTTGGGAACCATGCTTCCAATGTGGCATACTTGAATACTTTTCAGGACTATGTTCTGAGTTTTACAAGTACCAGGAGTAATGATTTACAGTCGTTTATTGAATGGTGGGAAACAACCGGAAAAGACAAATCAGTTGTGTTTCCGGAGTATCACAATGCAATCAGAGTACTGACTATCCATAAGTCAAAAGGGCTTGAATTTAATGTTGTTATTTTGCCATTTCTCTCCTGGAATCTTGATCATAAATCCTTTAAGCAACCTGTATTATGGGTTACACCGGATGAGTCACCTTTCAATAATCTGGGGATTGTTCCTGTACGTTACAAAAAGGATCTTTCTGATACTATATTCGAAGATGATTACAAAGATGAAAGGTATTCAACATATATTGATAATATCAATCTGCTTTATGTCGCATTGACAAGAGCAAGAAAAGTAATTTATGGTTTTGTTCCGGCAAAACCAAGGACAGAGAATACAATTGCGCGTATAATTAAAGAAGCTCTTGTTTCTGAATTCAGCTTTCCGGACTCTTCATGTATATCTCTGAGAGAGTACTATAAGGACGAGAAAGGTATATTTGAGTTTGGGGAAATACCTGTAATTGAATATGAGAAGAAAGATATTCTAAATCTTATCTCGTCCACGTATAGTGTTAATTATGATATGCGATCACTAAAACTTAAATTACATGGCGAAGAATATTTTCCGTCAGAAAGTGCATCAGCTTATGAAAAAACTGACTATGGAATATTAATGCATGAGATTTTTGAAGGTATAATTACTCCTTCTGACATACCATGTGTTATCAGAAAAATGGTTCTGGCTGGGAAAATATCGGAAAAGGACTCATCCGGATTTCAACAACGGATTACATCGTTGATCAATAATCCTGATGTTGCTGACTGGTTCAGACCGGGGAACAATGTTCTCACAGAGGCTGCAATACTTCTGCCATCAGGCACTACCAGACGGCCGGACAGAATTATTCTTGGCGACAATAAAACAACAATTATTGACTTTAAATTCGGAGAAGAGAATACCAACCATGTTAACCAGATTAATTATTATCGCCGGCTGATGCATGAAATGGGGTACCCTGATATTGAAGCATACTTATGGTATGTTGATATGAAAAGAATTGTACAGGTCTGAATGTCAGATAACCAGCATAAAAAAAGAAAATATCCCTGGGGTCACGAACGGCGCTTCAATGCCTATTCCAACTATTTCAGAAGTATTTATGGGGCAAGGATTCAGAAAGTATCTGTTGATGCCGGCTTTAGCTGTCCTAACCGTGATGGAACGAAAAGCTATGGAGGCTGCACTTTTTGTGACAATGAAGCATTTAATCCATCATACTGTATACCCGAGAAATCAATAACCAGGCAAATCGAGGAGGGTATACAATTCCTCAAACGGAGATATAGAAAATCAGCTGCTTATCTTGCATATTTTCAGGCATATTCAAATACATATGCACCACTTTCAAACCTTAAAGAGCTTTATCAGGAAGCGTTGAGTTACCCGGATGTTATAGGATTAATAATAGGTACAAGACCAGACTGTATCGATAGGGAGAAACTTGACTATCTGAAAGAACTCTCAGGGCAATATTATCTGGCAGTTGAGTACGGAATAGAGTCGTGCTATAACAAAACACTGAAGAGAATTAACAGGTGTCATACCTTCGAAGATGCAGTAAAGGCTTTAAAGCTGACAGCTGAACGCAAAATTAAAACCGGAGCTCATTTTATCTTTGGACTCCCCGGAGAAACAAGGGATGAAATGCTGAAAGAGGTGGAAATAATATCCCGTTTGCCTCTTACAACTGTTAAATTTCACCAGCTTCAGATTATCAAAGGGACGGCTATTGAAGCAGAGTATATTGATAATACTGATGAATTTCAGCTTTTTACATGGGATGAGTACCTGGATTTTATTGTCAGTTTTCTTGAAAGACTTAATCCTTCCATTGTGGTTGAACGTTTTACAGGTGAAGCTCCTCCTCGTTTTTTGAGAGGAGAGGAGTGGGGTAAAAAACGTACCGACCAGATAGTCTCACTTATTGAAAAAAAACTTGAAGAACTTGATACGTGGCAGGGGAAATACTATGCACAATAGTGCCTCTGGTCAGATAATTGCAATTATTAGTTTTAAAATCTTTCCTTTTTTAATTTTCAGAGAGTATCCCTCCATAAGCTCTTTGCCGGTAATAATTTTTTCATGACCGTTTTCTCTGGTAATTGAATAATTTTTCTCCTCTTCTATAATGAAATACTCAGGGAACTGATTTATCCTGGGCCAGTCAACCGGTAAATGAAGGTATTCATGATGTCTTTTTTTGTCAAACTTTAATATTCCTTTCCAGTCTTCTGCTGCATAAGCAGAAACGAAGAGTGTATCACCTTGCCGTTTCGCACCTATTTCCAGGTCGTCACGCCAGGGATCCAGGTAAGTACCTTCAGTCTTCCAGAGAGCATACATTATTGTTGTGCGGGCAAAATTGCCGTCGCCATGCCAGCCTTCAATTATACCTGACGGCTGTTGTTTATCCCACATTACTCTGATTTCACTGTCAATCCACTCCCTGGCTTCCGGAACAGGTTCCCTTGCATAAAGGTTTAGAGTACCTTCGATAGCATCTGCGTAGCCATCTGAACTGGTTCCTTCCCAGGCAAAATTCCGGTATTTCTCATTAAGTGTTTTTAGTGCTTTAATAACAGGTTCCCTGTATTTGTTAATATTATCTATAAGGTATATGGTATAATAACCATTTAGAGTATAACCAAAATTATCTGCTATCCCCTCATTAACCGGCTTGCCTGCTACAGGATCAATAGAGTTATAGAATAATCCATCTGTATTTCGTCCTGTTTCAAGTATCCTGTCGAGCATTTCATATAAAGGTACCTGGTATACCTCTTTTTTATATTTATCAGTAAACGTAACTGTTGCATATAATTCACAAAGCCCTGAAACGATCTCACAGCCGTGATCCCTTAACCGGAGAACTCTGAAATTGCGGGTAGGATGATTATCGTCAAGAAGGTAATAATCTCCAAGTCTTATTGCCCAATCCAGATATTTTATTTTTCCGGTTGCCCAGTATATTCGTGAAAGTGCCTGAAGCATTTCCCCATTGACCTCGGGATTATCTGAGCAAATATTTCCATATGGGGTTTCAACAGGTGCAAATTTCCAGATATCATCAATAATTGATATCATACGTTCGGACCATGGACTGGGGCCTAACCATTCGGTCAGAGGAATCAGTCCGTCTTTAACATATTCTGAGGAACCAAAAATAATATCGGATAAAATAGTATCGTTGTTTACAAAACCTTTTTTGGAAAAGGAATATGTATCGGGTAATGAGCCAAGACGGGAAGTCAGTTCGGTCTCGGTTTCAAGCATATCAAGCATTAATCCATTAAATAATTTCTGGTCAAGGATAGCTGCAGTTAAGACCATAAACGGGTAATTATCTGCAGCACAGTCTTTTGCATTCCATATATCCCTCCCTTCCTCAAGGTTTCGCGGTATCAACCGGGTTGCAGAATCTGCTTCAGCCAGCCAGCCCTTCACGTATCTGAGACACCTCTCATATGCTTCATTTACCAGTTTACCATTCTCTTCCGCTGCCGCAAATGAATCTTCAACATTCGGGGTAAATACCTTTTGCGATTGATGGCAGCCGCTTAAGAGAACAAATAGTATAAGTTCAAGGATAAGTAAACGTTTCTTCATTTTTATTGTAGATTTCTTAAAGATTAATTTATTTAAGATCATATGAATAATAAATTCTATCTGTAAGTTAAATATATTCTTTTTATTGAAGGATGGATAGTTGATTTCGTTAAATTTGAAAGAAAATACCTGAGTATATACCAGTAAACAGTCCCGGTTTGGTTCGCTCCCGGGATTTAGGCAAAGCCTCAACAACCGGCAACCATATGGAATACTTCCTCGAAAGAATAGCAAGGCATCTTTACCAGTACTATGGTGACAACCTGAAAGACCAATGTCTTGTCTTTCCAAACAGAAGAGCAGGGCTCTATATTCTTAAATACCTGGGGGCAGAAATAAGAAAACCTGTATGGTCTCCGACTGTATTTACGATAAATGAATTATTCCGCCATTATTCCGGACTTCAGATTGCCGATAACGAGATACTTCTTTTTGAACTCTATAAGGTATACCGGAGGCTTAAAAAATCGCATGAAAGTTTCGACGATTTTTATTACTGGGGAGAGATGTTGATTAACGATTTTGATGATATTGACAAGTATCTCGTAAATGCAGTATTGTTATTCAGGAATGTATCAGATATTAAAAGTATAGACCTTCAGTTTGGCACTCTCGACCAGGAACAGGTAGAAATAATTAAAAGATTCTGGATAAACTTCAATCCCGAAAAGCAAACCAGGGAAAAATCAGAATTCCTGGCTGTCTGGTCAGTTTTAAATGATATTTATAAAGAATTCAGAGACATACTAAGAGGAAAGAACCTTGCTTATGAAGGTATGGTTTTCAGAGATCTGGCCGAAGGTTTGTCCGAAACTGCATTTGATCTGGAATGGGATCTTGTACACTTTATCGGCTTCAACGCATTAAATAACTGCGAGAAAAAACTGATGAAGAAACTGAAGAGTGAAGAGAAAGCACTATTCTACTGGGACTTTGACAATTCTTACATTAAAGGATCCAGATATACTTCAGCCGGATTTTTTCTGCGGAAAAATCTGCAAACCCTGGGTAATGATATGCCACAGGACTGGAGCTATAACACTCTTCTTTCTCCTGGTTCTGCACCGATAAGCAGGCGTGTGATTGATACATCTTCAGATGTTGCACAGGTAAAACTGATGTCACAGTTAATCATTGAATTTCAGGATATTACACCTGAGAATGCTCATCATACAGCGATAATTCTGGCTGATGAAGATTTGCTTTTACCCGCTCTTACAAGCCTCCCTGAGAATGCCGGAAATATTAATATAACAATGGGTCATCCGTTGAAACAAACCCATATTTATTCTTTGATAAGGTCACTGCTCCTGCTTCAGAAAAATGCAAGAACTGAGAATGGCAGAGTACATTTCAATTATAATGATGTCCTGTCTATTCTTAAATACTTGTCAGTAAGTGGTTTATTGAATGAAACCGAGAATGAAAAACTGAATGAGATTATTAAAATCAATCTGGTCTGGGTACCGGAAGACTATTTCGATAATACCAATACACATTCAGGAAGAATCTTCAGGAAAGCAGCAACACCCGAAATACTTTCGGAATACCTGAAGAATATCCTGACAGGTATTTCTTTAAACAGCAGAGCGAGACAACCTGAATCAGCAGAGACTAATGTACAAAGGAGTGTTGACAATGAGTTTATGTACAGAATTCTGCTCTCGATCAATAAACTGAATACAATAATTAAAAGTGAAGACATAAATTTTACTATCGATACATATTCAAGAATTCTTGACAAAATACTTAGAAGCCAGTCTGTGCCATTCTCGGGAGAACCGTTAGCAGGGATTCAGATAATGGGTATTTTGGAAACACGTGCACTCGATTTTAAAAATCTTATTATTCTTTCAGTAAATGAGGGTATTCTTCCGGCTGTTTCTGCCGGATCATCCTTTATACCCTTTAGTCTGAGAGAATCATTCGGTCTTCCTGATATAAACCACCAGGAGTCTGTATATGCTTACCATTTCTACCGTCTGTTGCACAGGTCGGAAAATGTAACATTCATTTTTAACTCAAATACAGAGGGATTAAGAACCGGAGAAATGAGCAGGTATCTCCTTCAGTTGAAATTTGATACTGTTATGCGACCTGATTTCCTGAGTCTTGGTTTTGATATCAGGACCCACAGTTCAATCAGAGAAACTGTGCAGAGAACGGACAGGCATTCAAAACTGATGAGATCTTTTTATGCTGGTAGTGAAAACGAAAAATTGCTTTCACCTACAGCCATTAATACCTGGCTTCATTGCAGAATGAAATTCTACTACCGGTATGTTAATCGGCTAAAAGAACCAGACAGGATAGTCCCGGATATTGATCCTGCTATGCTCGGAAGTATGCTTCATGAAATAATGAATGAACTTTATTGTAATTATATAGGACAGGCGCTTTCTGGAAATACTATCGGTTCTTTTATGAAAGATGAATCAAGGCTGGAAACTCTTATGGATAAAACTGTCAGGAACAGGTTTGGGAACAGGAAGTTAAGTATTGTTACAGGTAACGAAATAATTGTGAAGGATGTATTAGCAGTTTATCTTCACAGAGTACTGGAGGCTGATCATTTGTCTTCTCCGTTTACTGTTCTTTACCTTGAAGAACCATTCAGCTTTACTCTTAACACCGGGTCGAATAATAATGCATTTAATATAAGAGTGGGTGGAAATATTGACCGTGTTGACATAACCGGTGGTATTACCAGGATAGTCGATTATAAGACTGGAAAAGTCGCTGACCGGATCAGTTCAGTTGAAGATCTGCTTACTGATGACAGGCAGAAAAATCTTGATGGCTGGCTTCAGATATTACTCTATTGTGAAGCTTATGCAAAAGGATCTCCCCAGAGTATAATCACACCATCTATCTATAAGGTAAGGGAATCCGTTCCGTCAGAATTATCTGACAAACTTAAATTAAGAAGACCGGGCAGAGATATTTTAGTTGTGGAGGATTATAATATGGTAAGAGAAGAGTTTATTTCCGGTCTGACAAGAACAATTCAGATCATTTTCTCCGATGACGAATCATTTACTATGACACGTGACCGGGGTAAATGCAGCTACTGTCCATACAAGACATTATGTATGCGCTAAACATCAACAGTAAAAACTATTTTTCCATTTCCCGCTGAAGAGCTGCCATCATAATGGCTGTAAATGCGGCTTCCGTACCCTTGTTACCATGCCTGCCTCCGGCCCTGTCTGTTGCCTGCTGATGGTTGGTGGTGGTTAACACTCCAAATATAAAAGGGATATTATATTCAAGATTAAGCTGAGTTATTCCCTGCGTAACTCCCTGGCAGATATATGTGAAATGGGGTGTTTCACCCTGAATGATACAACCAAGACATATTACAGCATCCAGCTCTTTATACTCTGCAAGAAACTGAGCACCCAGCGTAAGTTCGAAACTTCCCGGAACGTGTCTGACCACAATATTCTCTTCAGCTGCACCATGTTTTTTCAGGGTATCAATTGCTCCCTCAAGTAATGATGATGTAATATCCCTGTTCCAGTCTGATACTACAATACCAAAACGCATCTGCCTGGCATCCGGAACAGCTTCAGGTTTATATTCCGAGAGATTGGTTGTCCCCATTTACTTCATCAGTAGTTTTACCCTGGAAATATATTTATCGATTGATGAACCTTCGGTACTCTCAGGGTATTCACTCTTAATCCTTTCGTATATTTTAAGCGCTTCGGCATAGCTGTTGTTCAATTCATATAATTCTGCGGCTTTCATAAGAAAGATGGGTGAATTGAATGAATTTGAAGCAAAATCAGCTGCCTCAAGATATTTGGATATACCTTTTTCATAGTCGCCCATTTCAACATAAGCATCCCCTGTTGCTCCGATAGCCAGCGATCCAATGACCTTATCCTTTTTTGAATACTTGTTCAGAAAATCTATAGCTTCTTCATATTCACCAAGATGCAGATAACAGATACCTGTACCATAAAGGGCAAGGTTGCCGGTATTGGTAAATTTATACTCATCTGCAATATCCAGAAATCCCAGATAATTACCATCGCCATATAACGCAAGGTTAATTGAATCCATCTCAAGATATCTTTCTGCCTGGTATATCTGCGATTGAGCTTCATCATTTCTTTTATGAATATAAATCCTGGCAAGCCAGAAAATACCAACCAGAGCCACAATAACAGTCAAACCAGTTAATAATGATTTATAGTTTTCTTCCAGGAATTGTTCCGTTTTGGTGAGTGTTTGCTCAACATTCTGCAGAGTCTGGGGACTGGTTGACTTCTTCTTCTTCTTTGCCATAATGATAAATTCTATAGCCCTTTAAAAAATAACTCCGCAAAAGTAATTTATTTTTTCGTTTTTTCGTTATTTTGTTAATTCGTTATTGTGTTGTTATATTTTATGCCATTAAACCCTCAAACTCTGCATGTACCTCAAGAAACTCTCTCTTACAAATTTTAAAAACTATACACGGGCGGACCTGGAATTTTCATCAAAGATCAACTGTTTTGTTGGTAATAATGGTGTGGGGAAAACAAATATTTTTGATGCAATACACTATTTATCGCTCTCGAAAAGCTTCTTTAATAATATTGATAATATAAGTATTAAGCATGATGAGGATTTTTTTAGCATACAGGGATTATTTATCAGAGATAATGAAGAGAATAACATTTTTTGTTTTTTCCAGAAGCAAAAACAGAAGGTATTAAAACATAATGGTAAAGAATATCAGAGGTTATCAGATCATGTCGGTAAATACCCTGTTGTGATGATTTCGCCTGCTGACAGCTCACTCATTAGTGAAGGGAGTGAAGAGAGGAGAAAGTTCCTTAATAAAATAATAAGTCAGTATAATTCTGAATATCTTAACTCTGTACTTAAATATAACAAAGCTCTTCAACAGCGGAATAAATTGCTTAAGGATTTTAGAACAGGAGATTACTTTGATAATGAAATGCTTTCAGTCTGGGATGCGCAGCTGGTAAAGTACGGGACCCTTGTATTTAGTGAAAGGGATTCCCTGGTGAATGAACTCATCGAAGTCTTTCAGGAGTATTACTCATTTATCACCAACGAGGCGGAATCAGTTAAGCTTTCATACCATTCACATCTTAGTGACGGCGATTTCAGCGAGTTACTAAGGAATTCTGTATCAGAGGACAGATTCTTTGAGTATACTACTACTGGCATTCATAAAGATGATCTTGTATTTGAAATGAATGGCTACCATGTGAAATCACTTGGCTCCCAGGGACAACAAAAATCATATCTGGTTGCGCTTAAACTTGCCAAGTTCGATTATATTAAAAGGAAAGCCGGATTCGCCCCGATTCTTCTGCTGGATGATATTTTTGATAAGTTTGATGCTGTCAGGGTAGAACAAATTATACGGCTTGTCGGAAATCACAGGTTTGGTCAGATTTTTATTACTGACACTCACCAGGACAGATTGCAGGATATCCTGAAAAATCTCGATTCAGACTATAAGCTTTTCAGAATCGGTAATGAAGGAATAGATGAAATCATTCAAAATGGTATAAGGAAGAAATGAGACGCAGTAAAACCATATCTCTTGCAGAAGCAATAAAAGATTACATCAGGGAGATGAATCTGGATGAAAAACTTACGGAAATAAACTTAATCAATTCATGGGAAGAGATTGTCGGAAAAGCTATCTCTTCCAGAACCACAAGAGTATATATCAAGGACAGGATTATGTACGTTCATCTTAATTCATCAGTTGTCAGGAACGAATTACTTATGCTCAGGGAAGCTTTGAAAGAGAAATTGAATGAAAAGGCAGGCAGGGAAGTAATTAAAGATATCGTTCTCAGATAGACTTCAGCAAATCAGGTTATTTCATAATTTTTTCCGGAAATCCGGATTGATTTTTCTATATTTTTGTGTGATGTAAAGAGATACTCTTTCCCTTCTGAAGTTACCCTGACTTTTTTGTTTTCAATTTCAACAGCAACTTTACCGGTACTATTTTTTTGCACTATGAAATCTGCCAGCAACAGCGCTTTTTCTATCCCGTCACCACGCCTGAAATTCCATACCTCATCCGGTTGAGCAAGCCTGTTACTGTCATAAATGGAATTATCAGGCATATCATGGAGAATATTAAATACATCTTCTGTTGATTTTCCATTCAGATCATTAAAGCATACAGGATTGCGCTCCATAGCTGCCTTAACAAACGGAAGCCAGCTTATAACATCCATTTCCCTGTATACATATAATGCAAGCCGGGATAATTCCGATCGGTCCGACAATGAGTGGATTGTCCTGATGATTGTATCCCTGTTGTCTTCAATATCTATTCCAGGTACTATGGTGCTGACATAATTCTTTTCATGATCAGGAAGCCGGGGATCTGTTTTAATAAAACCAGCCAGGTCAATGAACATTTCGTGAATAAAATTTTTAAATCTGGCTTCTGTATTCCGGATAACATCGTTTTCTATTTCTTCAAGGCTTTTACCTTTACTTTTGCTTAAAATCTCTTCGATATTATTCAGCATTATTTTCCCGTGGATCGGACTGAGATGAAATTCATCTTCTTCTATTTCTTTTACAAGCAATTCGCGAGTCTCACAGGAAACGCCGAACTTGCTGGTATGCTCGTATTCAAACATCTTTTCAAGTGATATGTACCTTTCCTTCCCGGAACATTCACACCTGTACTGAAATAATGATTTGTATTTTGGCTTGAACCGCAGGAAGTTAACAAAGTTAGTATCCGTAAGTTCAGTAATCAGAAATTCTCTGAGCCTGAGTGAGAAAAGTTCATATGCTTTCCTGTCGATAGTTGCCTCATCATATATTAAATGAATATAGCCTGAGATATGAGATACAATGGTTACCTTCTCATTTTCCATTGCTCTTCGTGCTTTGGCAGATAGAGAAGTACCGTTAAACCACATATTCTTTGTAACAATTCTTCTGTTATTGGTAATCAGGCCATTGTTTTCGATAATGAAGTTTTGTGAGTGTAAAGGTGTGGCGATCAGAAAGATTTTTTCGAGTGGAACTCGTCCCACCACAAACATGGCAGCAGTATAGAGTGCTGAAAATGAAACACATTCACCAGCTCCTGAGGAGAAATTCTCCTTGAATTTGAAGGCTGTCATTGCCTCAACAGTTTCAGTTTTCCAGTAAGGGATAATATCTGAGTCATATTTGTCGAGTCCAAAATGTTTCCTGATATCAATATCAAAATAGTACTTATCTCCCTCATAACCGAATAAAGCATTTGACTGTTTTAACAACTCCGTATTAAAAAATTTTGCGAATCTTTCCAGCTCCCTGTTTTTTGAAGTAAGACCCCATGTTGACAGATCCAGATTAAAAACATAATTCTGAATGATATACTGTTTTATCCTGTTGGTTTTGTATGTAAAATTCTTTTTATCAATGTCTTTAAACCATGGATCCTCCCGCCACTTCCAGATAATAGGAGACATTATATTTGCCAGTACAAGAGGATAGAATAACTCCGGGAAGATAAAAATCTCCATATCGGAGAGAGTAAAAGCAGAAGAATACCTTTCCAGGATTTTGTTATCGGAAAAGTCTGTTTTGAGATTAGAATACATGAGTCCTATTAAATTTTTGCAAATCTAATAACACAATTTAAATTTAAAAGCTTAAGCAGTAATTAGAATCTTTCTATACCTGAAAAAAAGAAATCGATTTCGCGCTGTGCATTCTCAACAGAGTCAGAACCATGCACGGCATTCATCTGTATTGATACTGCAAAAATTTTTCTTATTGTCCCCTGTTCTGCTTTACTGGGATCTGTATCCCCGATAAGCTTCCTGAATAATTCAACTGCATTATTATGCTTTAGTATCATAACAATAACAGAACCTGATGTCATAAACTCAACAAGATCCTCAAAGAAAGGTTTGCCTTCATGAACAGCGTAGAATAACTCGGCTTGCGGGAGCGTCATTTTTACCATTTTCATGGCTGTGATCTCAAATCCCCCTTCATTAATCATTGCAAGGATGGGGCCTGTTTTTCCTGTCCTTACAGCATTTGGCTTAATAATTGCTAGCGTAAAATCACCGGACATAATCAATTAATTTTGACATTAAACAATCTGATAGGTCTTCAGGAATATTTTCTATCTTTGTCCACTTGTTTTAGCAGTAGAAAAAGTGTTAGACTTATCCAAATATACAAAACAATTATCGAATCTTTTAACATCATCTGAGAATATATTGCTTGTATGTCATATCAATCCTGATGGTGATGCAATCGGATCTCAATTAGCACTCTATCAATATCTTAAGACAACAGGCAGAAATGTTAACATGCTCTCTCCAAACAACCTTCAGGAGTTTCTCAAGTGGATGGATGGAGCAGAAATAATAAATATTTTCATCAGGGACAGGGAAGAATGCAAAAAGCTGATCAGAGAAGCAGATCTGATTATAATGCTCGATTTCAACCAATCGAACAGGCTCGGAGAAGCTGAAAAATTTATCATTAATTCCCGCGCTTTCAAAGTAATAATAGACCATCATCTGGATCCTGAGGATTTTGCAGACCTTATAATAACTGATCCTTCAAGATGCTCAACTGCTGAATTGTTAAATGATATTATCAGCAACATTCATGGAAGTCAGTTTCTTAACACTCCGTATGCTGTGGCTGTTTACGTTGCAATTATTACCGATACCGGGAACTTTGAATATGGAACCTATTCAGGCGACACTCTCAGAACTGTTGCCGGACTGCTTGATTACGGAATTGAAAGGGATGAAATCTTTAATAGAGTTTACAATAACTTTTCTGAAGACCGTATGAGACTGATGGGATATGCACTGGATAAAAGGATGGTCATAATACCGGAATATAAAAGCGCGTATATCTATCTTACAAAAAAGGATCTGACTGATTATAACTACGTAAAAGGTGATACCGAAGGATTCGTTAATTTGCCTCTGTCAATAAAAGGAATTGTCTTTTCAACTCTTTTTATTGAGAAGGAAAATAATATTAAACTATCCTTTCGTTCGAGAGGAAAATTTCCTGTAAATGAATTTGCCTCACTGTATTTTTCCGGAGGAGGTCATTTAAACGCTTCAGGGGGTGATTATTATGATTCACTGGAGAATACTATTGCCTACTTCATGAAAGTCCTGAAAGAGAATATCTGGCAGTTGAAATATTGAATTTCGATTATAATGAACAGAAGATCGTCTATATTCTTTATCCTTATTCTGGTATTGATGTCCTGCAGTAACAGGCAGGAGAGAAGCACTGTGCCCGGCAAACCTGGGAAAAGTGAGATGGCTGATCTTAATAAGTATCTTGTTCGTAAAGACAGGGAAAGGATTGAAAATTACATCGAACGGAAGAATCTGATAATGAAAGAATCATCCTCCGGACTATGGTATTTTATAAATCAGGAGGGATCAGGAGATCTCTTTACTGACAATGATAAGGTAGTTTTCGAATATGAATGCTCCCTTCTCGACGGAACACAGTGCTATTCATCAGAGGAACTTGGTCCAAAAGAAATAATCCTGGGCAAGAGTGAAGTTGAAGCCGGACTGAACGAAGGCTTAAGGATGTTGAAGCCGGGTGCAGAGGCAATCTTTATCTTACCTTCTTTTTTAGCGTATGGTTTGCTGGGAGATGGGAAAAAGATACCTTCAAGAGCTGTAATAGTCTATAATATTACTATCTTGGGCGACAAATAATTTACGGAATGATTTTTGACAGGCATTGAATTAAACTGAATATTATGAAACGAATACAAAATCACATTACTTCTATTATCTTATTTGGCGTGATACTGATTACTGCTGTATCATGTAAAGTTTCTAAAAAGTATGAAGATGAGGAAAGAGCTGAAATAGATAATTATCTTGCGAACCACCCAGATCTTGCTTTTGAGCTTAAACCCAGTGGATTATATTACCTTGAAGTTGAAATTGGTCCTGGTGAATTGACAGTTACGCACGATACTGCATTTATTATGTATACCGGAATGTATCTCGACGGTACGGTTTTTGACACAAATGTCGGAACCGAAGATACTTTAATCTTCCCGGTAGATGAGGGATGGGTCCTTCCGGGATTTGATGAAGGGATAACCTATATGAGGGATGGAGGAAAAGCAAAGTTTCTGGTTCCGTCAAATCTTGCATATGGCTCTACGGGTTGGTATCCGATACCCGGTTATACTCCACTGCTGTTTGATGTCGAACTTGTACGGCTTATTCCCGGCCCCGGGCTCTGATAAAATTATTGCAGGATAAAGATTACCGGTCTGCCTTTAAGTACTGGCATTCTTTTTTTCCATTCCGATATTTTCATAGTTCTGATGGATTCTGTTGGAAGTGTAATATCTGCTGCAATACAAAGGTTTGTGTCAGGACGGCATGTTGCAAGTATTGACTCAAGCATCTGCTGATTCCGATAAGGTGTCTCCATAAAGATCTGTGCATATCCCTTCCGCGAATTCATCTCAAGCTCCCGGAGCCGTGCTGATCTTTCCCGGGATTTTATCGGAAGATAACCGTTAAATGAGAAGTTCTGTCCGTTTAGTCCGGATGAAATTAACGCAAGAATTATTGATGATGGACCCGAAAGAGGTATGACCGTAATGTTTTTCTGATGAGCCAATGCAACAATGCGTGCACCAGGGTCAGCAATACCCGGAAGTCCGGCTTCACTCATTATTCCGATATCTGAACCGCCAAGCACGGGATCAAGATAATGGCCGAGGTCTGCCCCGGCAGTCTGTTCATTAAGTTCAAAGAATTCGCACTCATCGATCGGAAAGGCTTTGTCAATAAGTCTCAGATACCTTCTGGCGCTTCGTATGTCCTCAACAATAAAGAACCTCAGAGATCGGGTAAGTGTTAATACCTTCTCGGGGATCACTTTCAGAAAATCGTCACCACCCAGGATTACAGGTATCAGGTAAACGGAACCCATCACACACTTTGGTTTATTCAGTAAAATTACAATTTATCACTTTTATTTCAGAAACAAAAAACTCTGACATGTTGCCTGTTAATCTTTTTTGGTTTAGGTTTGTTGTTAAATACTGTATAGAGTGAAAATTACATTTCTTGGAACAGGTACATCACAGGGAGTCCCGGTAATAGCTTGCGAGTGTGAAACATGCCAGTCTGAGGATCCGCGTGACAAAAGACTCAGAACCTCCCTGCTCTACGAAGAGGAAGAGACGACCCTGCTTTTTGATGCAGGTCCCGATTTCCGTCAGCAAATGCTCAGAGAAGGTGTAAAAAAACTCGATTCAATAATCCTGACTCATGAACACAAAGATCATATTGCAGGAATAGATGATGTGAGAGCTTTCAACTATAAAAGCCAGGATGCTATAGACATCTACGCGGAGGAGAGAGTCCTGAAAGCAATAAGAAAAGAGTTTTCATATGTTTTTGCAGAATACCAGTACCCGGGGATACCGAAGATGAGGCTAAATACGGTAAATGATCACAGTTTCAGTGTAAACGGTATTCCAATAATACCTGTGAGAGTATTTCATTACCGTCTTCCTGTTTTTGGATACAGAATTGGAAATTTTGCCTATATAACCGATGCTAATTACGTTCCGGAAGAGAGCAAGGGAAAGTTGTTTGGTGTTAAATACCTTGTTGTTAATGCTCTCCGTAAGGAAAAACATATTTCTCATTTTAGCCTCAGAGAAGCAATTGACTTCATCAGGGAAATATCACCTAAAAAAGCATTCATAACTCATGTAAGTCATCAGATGGGCCGCTACGAACAAGTATCAGCAGAGTTGCCTCCTGAAATAATCCTGGCGTATGATGGATTGATCTTAACCTGTAATGAATAATAGATCCGCTTCCTATTTTCGTTTGTAACTTTTAATCAGCTTTTTCTGATAATGGGGTGAGAAGAAATATCTGTTCCTCCCAAGCTGGCTTGTATTAACTCGCGAAGATTTACGTCTTTTTTTTAGATACGGGTTCTTTCTAGTGGATGCACAGGCTGTAAATAAGGCAATTAAGATGAAAATTAAAAAAATTTTTAATATCCTGAATAATTTTGACATTAGTACATTTACTTTTATAAGATCGTCAAAATTACAATTTTTTAATTGTTGAACGAAAAAATATTGTTACAATTATCAAATCGTAAAGTAATTACTCCAGCCACATACCAAAAACAATTTTTTAAATGCCTGGTAAGTTATATATTGCGAAATAAAAGAGGTTTAATATTTTGCTATCCATGAATTATACACGGCCAATTATCCGTTTATTCGCAGTTTTCTATACACTAATGATACCTGTCCTATCGGAAGCCCAAACGCTCATGACCGTAAGTATTTCTGACAGAGCAGGATTAGGAACTGACTCCTTTGTTTTAACTGATAGTACATCCTTAAACCTTATACGGAACAAACCTGTTATAAGTTTCCTGGTTGATGATAAAAATTATAATACATATAACACCGGTGCAATAAAAGATGAGGATGTTTATATACAGGTTTTTGATGAAAGGCTGAAGGTTATGTTTCAACCGTTTCCTGTTTCCTTAACAGGCTGGAAAGGAGAATTTATATTTGAGAATATATCCGGTGATACAGTTTCTGTAAGTAATATAGTTCCGTTTGGCACCGATAGCGATGCTATATATATTACAGGGCAGGGCCCCAGGAATCTTGCCAGAGCATGGCTGTTCCGCCCGGGATACCGGCCTGTACGTGTAATTCTTCCTGATAATGCATGGGAGCTGGGTTATTCATCCTTTAGTGCAAATGAAGATTTTTCAGTATGTGCAGTTACACGACGCCAGAAAACTGAAGGCGGGCAGATACAAAGATATCAGACTCTCTTACCACCCGGAGCAAAGGTTTATTATTCAATTTATGCAGATGTTTTTAAGGGCGAATGGCAGAATGGATTGCGTATGATGTTCAGAGACAGGTATTTATATGACCTTGAGGAATTTGTTGATACACTTTTCGAACGTCCTGACCTTGCCTGGATTAAAGAGAGCTATCTGATAATTCTGCAAATGGCCTGGGACAGGCAGTTTTATGACAGGTTTACACGAAGATATACTTATGCGGAATTAATCAGGGAAGGAATAGAACTATTCGGAAATATTGATGTATTTGGGATATGGCCGACATGGCCACGCCTCGGACTGGACCAGAGGAACCAGTGGGATATGTACAGAAATCTGCCGGGAGGAACTTCCCAGTTAAGGAGTTTTGTAATAATGTCCCGTCAGGCCGGAACAAGGTTTTTCATTGCTTATAATCCCTGGGATAACAGTACCAGGTTGGAAGATCATTATAAAGGTATGGCATCTCTGATAGAGGAAACCGAAGCAGACGGCGTTGTTCTTGATACGAGAGGAAGCTCGAGTTTTGAACTGCAGGCTGCGGCTGACAGTATCCGAAGCGGAGTTGTAATGTATTCTGAGGGGATGGCTGTCCCGGGAGATATGCCGGGAATAATATCGGGACGTGTTCATAATGCCATTTACATGAGTCCCGAACTAAATCTGAACAAGCTGATAAAACCGGATTTTGCAATTTTCAGAGTCTGCGATGTGGGAGAGGATCGTATTCATCGCGAGATCGCGATAGCTTTTTTCAACGGTTACGGAACAGAGTTGAATATGTTCAGACCGGGAGGAAGGGATGAAGAATACAGGAATGATCTCGAATACCTTTCGCGAACCACGTTCATTCTCAGACAAAATAACGATGCATTCCTTGATAACGACTGGACTCCGCTTATCGAGACCACAGCGGATAATGTATTCGTAAATAAATGGGAATCAGGAGAAAAGGTCATCTATACTGTTTTAAATATGAGACAGGAAGGATTAGAAGGACAATTGTTTAAGGTGGATAATAAAGAAGGAAAACACTATGTCTCATTATGGAACCACGAAAATCTCACCCCTTTAACTGAGAATGGAACAGTTTATATTAATGCAAAAGCATCTGGTTGGCCCGCCTCATACTCTGGAACAAGAAGGGAAGGATCAGTTGACTGTATTGCTGAGTTGCCGGATATTCTTCTATCGGAAATTACCGGTGATTCAATCAGGATTAATAGCACTGGAAAAGGAAATGTTCTGATCTGGAAAGGAAATCCCTCATACCAGACGGAGTATAAAGAATTCAGAATCGCAAATGATACGGTAATCAGGATAAAAGATATTTTTGGTTATTATGAGGGTAAGATTGTTCTGCAACTAATAGAAAATAAGAGATTAAGAGATGAGAACGTTTTGTTTCATAAAGGAGGTGCTCCCTGGATTATCAGCAGAGTGGAAAGAACTGAAAGGTCTTCCGGTATTCCTTCAGATATGGTTCTGATTCCTGGTTCACTTTTTACATTTAGTGTAACCACAAACGAGGATTTTATTCCATATCCTGATATTTCTGGCAAAACTGTTAAGATCGACAGTTTCCTGATCGATAAATATCCTGTTACAAATGCCCAGTATTATGATTTTCTTGTCAATACGGGTTACCGGCCTGCTGATACTTCAAATTATCTGAAACACTGGCAATACGGAATGTACAAGCAGGGTCAGGATAAGTATCCGGTCGTTTATGTAAGTTATGAAGATATTATGGCGTATGCCATATGGGCAGGTAAGAGATTGCCAACACAGGCTGAGTGGCAGCTTGCCGCTCAGGGGCTGGATAACCGGCAGTGGCCATGGGGCAATGATTTTCACGGGACATACTGTAATAATGCATTTGACAGGCAG
>Ga0307439_1000522_pt1 | contig 26785 bp, 29 predicted proteins | sample SalMarWE160490MG_FD_202142 | JGI IMG/M metagenome (GOLD analysis project Ga0307439, IMG submission 202142) | Salt marsh sediment microbial communities from the Plum Island Ecosystem LTER, Massachusetts, United States - WE1604-90 | ecosystem: Environmental > Aquatic > Marine > Intertidal zone >... | reverse complement strand
AGCGGGGTGGCTGGATGACACCGGCCCCGAGGCGGTGGCCGCCCTGCTGATGGTGGGGACCATCGGCGGCCTGATCCTGGCCACCTTCTTCAACAACGTGGGCGGCGCCTGGGACAACGCCAAGAAGTACATCGAGGCGGGCCTTCTGAAGGTTCCCTCAACTAACCCCGGCGACGAAGACATCGTGCTGGGCAAAGGGTCGGACGCGCACAAGGCGGCGGTGGTGGGCGATACGGTGGGCGACCCCTTCAAGGACACGGCCGGGCCCTCGCTGCACGTGCTGGTGAAGCTTCTGAGCACGGTGACCCTGGTGCTAGCGCCGCTGTTTATCTCTTAGCAGCCTGGTCCGGGTCGATACCCATATACATCCGCGGGTCCTTGATGAAAGGGTTCTGCTCTTTTTCCTGGCCGATGGTGGTGGTAGGGCCGTGGCCGGGCAGCACCAAGGTGTCGTCGGGCAGGGCGAAAAGCTTATCGCGGATGCTCCTGAAGAGCTCCAGACCATCGCCGCCGGGCAGGTCGAAGCGGCCGATGCTTAGCTGGAAGAGAACGTCGCCGCTGAACACCACTCCTTCGCCGTAGAGGCAGATGTGCCCGGGACTATGGCCGGGGCAGAAGAGCACCTGGAACTTTAGCTTCCCCACGCTTATCTCCTGCCCTTCCTCCAGCCAGATATCCGGCTCGTTCATCCGTGGCAAGGGGCGACCCAGCCACATCATGGCCGCTTCGCTCTGATAGGCGGTGTATTCATAGGCGATGGGGTGCATGGCCACCGGGGCCTTGGTGGCCTGGCGTACCGCCTCCACGGCGCCAATGTGGTCGACGTGCTCGTGGGTGAGAACGATGAGCTTGGCGGTCAGCTCTTTCCGCTCCAGGGCAGCCAGGATCTCGGTGGCATCATCGCCGGGGTCGACGATCATCGCCTCCTTGGTCGCCTCGCAGCCAGCGATGAAACAGTTGCCCTGGAGGAAGCCGGTGGGAAAGCCCTCCAGTATCATCGACATCGCTCAGCCCTATTCTCAGTCCGAAGCAATGCTAAATCTTCTCGAAACGCTCAGTGTCCAGAACGAAGACGATGGCGCCGCCCGCCCTCACCTGAAGGGGCTGGCCAGGCGGCAGGCTGCCCGGAAAGGGCAAAGCCTGGACAGGTATGTACTCTTCGCGGGGCCGACATTCGGCCCTGACCATGGCCAGCACCTCGTCCACCGCATCAGCTTCTAGCCCCGAGAGGAGAGTAACGTTGCCGCGGCGTAGGAACCCGCCGGTGCTGCTGATCTTGGTGGCCGGATGGCCGGCCTCCGTCAGCTTCTCCAGCAGGCGGTCGCCATCCTCGGCAGCGGCGATGATGATCAGCAGCTTCTGGACAGAGGAAGACAAGGGCTCGCCCCTACGGCCGTCAGGGCCCTTCAGCCTGTCGCTCCTGCCTGGCCCGCCAGCGCTCCTGAGCCTTATAGGCAATGAGCTGCCGCATGACATTGCCCGGCTGGGGCGCGACGAGCACGCCCACGGCGGCACCTACGGCCAGCCCCAGAATAAACCCTAGAAGGAACCTCATATCTCTTACCCCCATCGCCCGCGAGTTTTGCTTCTGTCAATCCTACCACGCGGGCCCTGCCTGATGGTAGACAGGCTTTACTTTGCTCCCCGAAACTGGTAACTTCAACGCAGATTTTTGTCCGCCTTCAATCGATTCGAGAGCCTATGTCCACCAAAGCCACCGTAGAGAAGCTCGTATCCCTGTGCAAGCGCCGCGGCCTGGTTTTCCAGGGCAGCGAGATATACGGGGGCATCGGCGGCTTCTGGGATTACGGGCCGCTGGGCGTGGAGCTCAAGAATAACATCAAGCAGGCCTGGTGGCGGGCCGTCGTCCAGGAGCGCGACGATGTGGTAGGCCAGGACGCCGCCATCGTCATGAACCCCACGGTCTGGCGGGCCAGCGGCCACCTGGACACCTTCGCCGACCCGATGGTCGATTGCAAGGAGTGCAAGAAGCGCTTTCGGGCCGACGATCTGGTGGGGGCAGTGCCGGCAGGCACCCACGGCCACGAGGCGGCAGCCAAGGTCAGCCGCTGCCCCGAGTGCGGCGGCGAGCTCACCGAGCCCCGCATGTTCAACCTGATGTTCAGGACCTACGTCGGCCCGGTGGAGGACGATGCCTCGACGGCCTATCTGCGGCCGGAGACAGCCCAGGGCATCTTCGTCAACTTCGCCAATGTCCTCACCACTACCCGCAAGAAGCTGCCCCTGGGCATCGCCCAGATCGGCAAGGCCTTCCGCAACGAGATCACGCCGGGCAACTTCATCTTCCGCGACCGCGAGTTCGAGCAGATGGAGATCGAGTACTTCGTCAAGCCGGGCACGGACGAGCAGTGGCATCAGCACTGGGTGGAGGAGCGGTACAACTGGTACCTTGGGCTGGGCATGCGGAAGGAGAATGTGCGAGTGCGCCAGCTAGACCGCGAGGAGCTGGCTCACTACGCCAAGGACACCTACGAGGTCGAGTACCTGTTCCCCATGGGCTGGTCGGAGCTGGAGGGCATCGCTAATCGCACGGACTTCGACCTGCGGCGGCACGCCGAGTTCAGCGGCCGCGACCTGACGTACTTCGACGAGGAGAGCGGCGAGCACATCATCCCTTACGTCATCGAGCCTTCGGCGGGGGTAGACCGCCTGCTCATGGCCTTCCTGATGGACGCCTACGACGAGGAAGAGGTGCGCGGCGAGACGCGGGTGATCCTGCGGCTGCACAAGGACCTGGCGCCGATCAAGGTGGCAGTGCTGCCCCTGAGCCGCCACGAGAAGCTGGTGCCGCCGGCCAGGGAAGTGTGGGGTCTCGTCCGGAAGCACTGGATGAGCCAGTACGACGACGCCCAGAGCATCGGCCGGCGGTATCGGCGGCAGGACGAGGTGGGCACGCCGCTGTGCGTGACGGTCGACTTCGACACCCTGGAGGACGAGGCGGTGACCATCCGGGAGCGGGACAGCATGGAGCAGGTGCGGGTGCCCATCGCCGGGCTGGTGGCGGCGCTGCGGGAGCGGCTAGAGACGGCTTGACGGCAGTGGTAGAATAAGTGTTCGAGGGGAGAGGTGGAAGGGAGAGGTGGCGCGCGGTGGAGAAGGATATTCTTGTCAACTGAGGGGAGCGTCGTTCTGACGCACAGGAGTAAGGGCCATGCTGCAGGTCGACACTGTTATCCGCGGAGATTGTCTGGACGTTCTGAGAACCGTGCCTGATGCCAGCATAGACCTCATCTTTACGTCTCCGCCTTACGCTGACAACCGACAGAAGACCTATAAAGGCATACCGCCAGAGCGCTACGTACGATGGTTTCTCCCAATATCGACCGAACTGAGGCGCGTGCTGAAACCAGAAGGATCGTTCGTCCTGAATATTAAAGAGCGAGCGAGCAACGGTGAGCGGCAGACTTACGTTCTGGAGCTAATCCTAGCTATGAAAGCGCAAGGTTGGCTCTGGACTGAAGAGTACATTTGGCACAAAAAGAACTGCTACCCTGGTAAGTGGCCCAATCGATTCAGAGATGCATGGGAACGTTGTCTGCATTTCACGAAGCAGCGCCGATTCAAGATGTTTCAAGAGGCCGTCATGGTGCCGATGGGTGATTGGAGCAAGAAGAGGCTCGCAAAGCTCAGCGACGTGGACAAAATTCGTGACGAGTCACATGTCGGCAGCGGCTTCGGCAAAAACGTCTCGCATTGGCTGCCCAGAAAATATGCTTATCCGACAAACGTCCTACATCTTGCGACGGAGTGCTCCAACCGGGGACACAGCGCATCGTTTCCTGTGTCCTTGCCAAGCTGGTTCATCAAGCTACTCACCGAGGAGGAAGACGTCGTTCTTGACCCGTTTATAGGCGCCGGTACGACTGCAGTAGCATGTATCAACTTGAAGAGACACTACGTAGGCATAGAAATGATGCACTACTACCTTGAGTTGGCTATGGAGGCCACAGGAAGGGCCCAAAATGGACACAAGCGAGCTGGAGTCATTGATCAGCAGATGTCTTGGGGACTTCTATCAGCGGCGCCTTCAGAAAGTAGCAAGTCTGAGGCTCCGGACGTTTCTTCGCCGCAAAAACCCCTATTTGTTTAAAGCACTCGGCATTCAGAAAGCTTCAGAAATCGTTGAGCGGCTGCTGACCGACTACATCGGAGCGTCAGATGAAACGATATTCGGAGATGCATTCTTCGAGCCTATTGCTCGCATCGCATCTGGGGGTACCGTTTCTGACGGAGCGAGAGTTGATTTCATAATCGAGACTGAAGATCGCATTGCCGCGGTAGCAGTCAAGTCGGGGCCAAACCCCTACAATGCGAGTCAGAAAGAACGCCAGCACGACGAGTTTATCGCAGTTCGGAATAGACTGTATAAGATGCACAAACGGTTTGATCCCATCCTTGCTCATTCCTACGGGCGCGTCAACAAAAGCACTAAGCACGTGTATAGAGAGAGTTCGGGGCAGGCGTTCTGGGAAGAGATGACCGGCGACCCCGACTTCCACCTCAAGTTAATCCGGCTGATGAGGGATGAACCAGCAAGGCATAGGCAAGAATACTTACCGCAATGGGATGCCACTATCAATCGTTTCACTGCGGAGTTCATCGAAGAGTTTTGCTTTCCCGATGGCAGCATCGATTGGGAAAAGCTCGTGCGGCTTGTTAGTGAGGCGGGGACCACGGGGCAGCGCACAAAGGCGAAGTAATCCTAAATCCTAAGCTGTTGGATGCACATCCTGCACTTTGCTGACCTGCACCTGGGGGTCGAGACGTACGGTCGGCCCGACCCCGACACGGGGCTGTCCACTCGCCTGCTGGACTTCCTGCGCGCCTTCGATGAGCTGGTCGACTTCGCCATCGAGGAGCAGGTTGACCTCGTGCTCTTCTGCGGCGACGCCTACAAGAGCCGCGAGCCCTCGCAGACGCACCAGCGGGAGTTCGCCATCCGCCTGAGGCGGATGGTGGACGCCGACATCCCCGTCTTCCTGCTGGTCGGCAACCACGACCTGCCCGCCGCCGTCTCCCGCGCCACCACCCTGGAGATATTCGACACCCTGGGCATCGAGAAGGTCTACGTGGCGGCCAAGCCCCAGACGCTGGTCATCCCCACCGGCAGCGGGCCGCTCCAGATCGTGGCCCTGCCCTGGCTGACGCCGGGTCGCCTCCTGGCCCGCGAGGAGTCCAAGAACATGAGCGTCGACCAGCTCCTGCGGGCGATGGAGGACCGCATGGGCCAGTTCGTCCAGGAGCACGCCGAGAAGCTGGACCCGAACCTGCCGACGATCCTGGCGGCCCACGTGGCCATGAGCGGCTCCATCGTCCAGACGGGCTCCGAGCAGTGGATGACGGTGGGCCGCTACCCTCAGCTCATGAAGAGCACCCTGCGCCCGGAGCTGTTCGACTACGTGGCCCTGGGCCACCACCACGTGGCGCAGGTCCTCAGCCACGCGCCGCCCATCGTCTACCCGGGGAGCCTCCAGCGGGTGGACTTCGGCGAGGAGAAGGGCGAGAAGGGCTTCTACCTGCTGACGCTCGACCCCAGCCGGCCGCGGGGGCAGCGGCTGGTGGGCGAGCCCGAGTTCCACGCCGTCTGGGCCCGTCCGTTCGTGACGGTGGACGTGCGGCCCCGCCAGGAGGACCCCACGCCGGAGGTGCTGGCCGCCATCGAGCGGGCACCGGTGGGCGATGCTATCGTTCGGGTGATCATCAGGGTGTCGCGGCAGCAGCAGGCGCTACTGCGGCAGGCGGAGGTGCGCCAGGCGCTGGCCGAGGCGCACTTCCTGGCCTACGTGAAGACCGAGCTGGTGGAGGAGGCCAGGAGCGGTCGGCTGCCACCGCACGTGCGGCCGGAATCGCTGACGCCCATGGACGCGCTTCGGCTATACTTCGACGATCGCAAGCTGCCGCCGGACCGGCGGGAAGTGCTGCTGCGCTACGCTCGCTCGCTGGTGGCGGGAGGAGAGGAGGAGGAAGTGGCGGCAGCGGCTGGAAGCGGATAGAGCGATGGCATCGATCACCGTCTACGGCGGCGCAGGCGAGATCGGGGGGAACAAGGTCCTCGTGGAGAGCAAGGGCCGGCGCGTCTTCCTGGACTTCGGTCTCAGCTTCTCCGGGATGGGCACGTTCTACGAGGAGTTCCTCCAGCCACGAACGAACAACGGCCTCAGAGACCTGCTCGCCCTGGGTATCCTGCCAAGGCTGGACGGGATATACCGGCAAGACCTCATCGAGCTCGATCAGCTGGAAGACGCCCTCGCCGAAGCCGGCGCGCCTGACAAGTCGCTGTGGGTAGCCGACGTGAAGAGTTATGACGAGGTGCGCAAGAGAGACGGTAGGCCCTTCGTGGACAGCGTCATCCTGTCGCACGCCCACATGGACCATTTTCAGCATGTGGCCATGCTCGACGAAGGCATCCCCGTCTTCTGTGCAGCAACGACGAAGGCGATCATGGAGGCGGCCGAGGAAATAGGCAAGGGCGGCTTCGGGACAGACATCATCAACGTCAGCAAGCGTTCCCTCTCGACCCTCGGTGACCGAGCATTCTTCCCCGGGGCGCACAGGGTTGAAACCGAGAGCGCTCCCAGGGCGATCAAGGTGGTCGGGGTGCGAGAGCGATTCGAGGCAGGCGGGATGCTCGCCGAGCTGTACCCGGTCGACCACTCGGTGCCGGGAGCGGCGGCGATTGTCCTGACGACAGAGGACGGCCGCACGATAGTGTACACCGGCGACCTTCGCTTCCACGGGAGGGCCGGGCACCTGACGAAGGCATTCAGTGATGCTCTCGCCAACAGCCAGCCCGACGTGCTGATGGCGGAAGGCACCCGCATAGACAGGGAAGAGCCGGACAGTGAAGACACCGTCCGGGAGGAGTGCACAAGGCTCGTCGCCCAGGCAAAGGGAGCGCTGGCCATGGTGGGCTTCGCCTGGAAGGACACGACCCGCTATCAGACGATGCTGGAGGTGGCGCGCGAGACCGGCCGCACACTGGTGGTCTCTGCGAAGCTGGCCTACCTGCTGCACAAGCTGAACGCGCTGCCGGACCCTCCCGCGCGACCCGTATCGGAAGAGCCAGACGTGCGGGTGTACCTGAAGCGCAAGGACAGCATGCTCTACAGCAAGGGCGACTACGTCGGCACCAAGTATGACATGGGGTACGCGACGAAGTGGGACAAGAAAGACCCCTCGACCCTGAGGACAGAGCACTACGATTCGGGAGTGCGCGCCTACCAGATATGCGCCGACCCCGGCAAGTACCTGCTGCACCTGGACTACTACGAGCTCAACGAACTGATCGACCTGCGCCCTCCTCCCGGCAGCGTATACATCAGCGCCGCCAGCGAGCCGTTCAACCTAGAGATGGAACTGGACAAGGAGCGCCTCACCAACTGGCTACGGAGGTTCGGCGTCAACCCGCCAGACTTCGAGCCCAGATACGTCCATGCCTCCGGGCACGCCAGCGGGCCGGAGCTGATCGATTTCGTCAAGGGCGTCCGGCCCAAGATGCTCATCCCCATACACACACAGCGACCCGACATCTTCGAGCAGGAGCTAGCGGGTACGGGCATCGCCGTCCACATCCCGCGCGTCGGCGAGCCTATTCCCATCCCCTAGAGGAGCGCAGCGATGATCCCGGCCAGGCTCAGCATGCGCAACTTCCTGTGCTATCGTGACAACGTGCCGCCTCTAGATTTCAGCGGCATCCACGTGGCCTGCCTCTCGGGCGACAACGGCCACGGCAAGTCGGCCATCCTGGACGCCATCACCTGGGCGCTGTGGGGCAAGGCGCGCGCCCGCACGGAGGACGAGCTGGTTCACCTGGGCCGGACGGAGGCGGAGGTGGACTTCGAGTTCCTGGTGGACAGCGCCCGCTATCGGGTGATCCGGAAGCGGAAGAAGGCCGGCGCCCGCGGCCGCGGCGAGTCGATGCTCGACTTCTTCGTGGAGGGACCCGACGGCTGGCGGGTGATCAGCGGCAACACCCTGCGAGAGACGGAGGCGCGCATCCAAGAGACCCTCCACATGGACTACGAGACGTTCATCAACAGCGCCTTCCTCATGCAAGGGCGAGCGGACGAGTTCGTGCGCAAGACGGCCGCCCAGCGCAAGGAGGTGCTGGCCTCCATCCTGGGCCTGGAACAGTACGACCGTCTGGCCGAGCAGTGCAGGGAGCTAGCCAAGGAGGCGGAGCTTCGCCGGCGGCAGCTCGAGCTGGCCATCGAGTCGATAGACCACCAGCTTGCCCGTCGCGGCGAGTACGAGCAGCAGCTAGAGGAGGTGCAGGCCGAGCTGGCCCAGACGGAGGAGGAAGCGGTGGCCCAGGAGCAACTGGTCGACACCCTGCGGCAGGCGGCGGAGGCCCTGGAGCAGCAGCGCCAACAACTGCGGCGGGCGGAGGAGCAGTGGCAGCGGGCGGAGGACGAACTCGAGCGGCACGGTCGGCAGGTGGCCCAGCATCAGGAGCGCATCGATCAGTATCAGGCCACTGTGAGCCAGGCCGAGGAGATCCGGCAGGGCCACCAGCGGCTGCAGGAGGCCCGCGCTCGGGAAGGAGAGTTCTCGCGCGTTCACTCCGCGCTGATGGAGCTGCGGGTTGAGGAGCAGGGGCTGCAAAGGCAGATCGAGCTGGCCCAGCAGCAGTTGGCGAATGAAGCCCGCAACAAGGCAGAGCAGGTCGAGGACCTGGCTGCCTGGGCGGGCGCTCTGCCCGGATGGCGCGAAGAGAAGGAGGCGGTGGGGGCAGAACTGGCCGGGCTAGCCTGCCAGGGGCAGGACGAACTGGCAGCCCTGGGCGAGGAGGAGCGGCAGGCATTGGCCGAAGCGCAGGCTCTGCGTGCCGCCAATGGGCAGCTGCAATCGGACATCCAGGAGCTGCAGCGTAGGGTGGAGGAACTCGCAACCGCCGGCGCCCGCTGTCCCCTCTGCGGCACCGACCTGGGCGAGGAGCAGGTGCACCACATTTGCCGCCACTATGGCCTGGAGGAGGAAGACAAAGAGAACAGGCTGCAGGAGAACGAGGAGCGGGCCGGCGACCTGTCGCGGCAGGCAGAGGAGTTGCGCCGACGGATCGCCGCCCTGGAGGGCGATCTCCGCCTCAGGCGGAGCCAGCTCGACCAGCGCCTGGCCCTTCTCGAGCAGCAGATCGAGCAGGGGGAGGCCGCGGACAAGGAACTTCCCCGCGTCCGTCGCGAGCTAGCCGCCCTGGAGGAGCGCATCGCCAAAGAGGACTATGCCCACCAGGAGCGCCGCCGGCTCCAAGACGTGCGCCGGGAGATGGCGGGCCTGGCCTACGACCCCCAGGCTCACGAGGAGGCCCGTCGCCAGATCGAGGAGCTAGCCGGGTTCGAAGAGCGCTTCCGACAGCTAGGCCAGGCGGAGAAGCTCCTCGAACGGGAGCAGCAGGCGCTGGCGGCCGCTGAGGAGAACCGTGACCGCTGGCAACAGCGCGCCGAGGAGGCCCGGCAGGAGGTGGAGCGGCTGAAGGCAGAGGTGGCTGAGCAGCCAGACGTGGGGCCGCAGCTAGTCGAGGTTCGCGAGAGGCTTGAAGGCCTGCGGGACGTAGAGCGCAGACAGCGGCAGGCGCTGGGCGCCCTCCAGCAGGAGCTCGACCGCTGCCGGGCGCTAGAGGAGGAGCGGCGGCCCAAGGTGGAGGCCCTTAGCCAGGCCGGCAGCGACAAAGCGATCTACGACGAGCTGGCGGTGGCCTTCGGGAAGAACGGGGTGCAGGCCCTGATCATCGACGGCGCTCTGCCCGAGATCACCGACGAGGCCGACCGCCTCCTCAGCCAGATGACCAACGGGCGCATGGCCGTGACTATGAGCACCCAACGGGAGACACAGCGGGGGACGGTAGTGGAGACGCTGGACATCAAGATCGGCGACGAGCTGGGGACGCGCAGCTACGAGATGTTCAGCGGCGGCGAGGCCTTTCGCATCAACTTCGCCCTGCGCATCGCGCTGTCCCGACTGCTGGCCCGACGGGCGGGAGCGCCCCTGCCCACGCTGGTCATCGATGAGGGATTCGGCACGCAGGACAGCGCCGGCCGCGAGCGGCTGGTCGAGGCCATCCACGCCATCCAGGACGACTTCCGCTGCCTGCTGGTGATCACCCACATCGACGAGCTGCGCGACGCCTTTCCCGTACGCATCGAGGTCACCAAGACGCCCGAAGGCTCGACCATCGCCGTGGTCTAGGCCTGGGGGCAGGCGCCCAAAAGAAGACCGCCCGCGGGGAGCTTGTCCCCTCGAGCGGTCTGTGGCGGGATCGTCTCAGGTTACGACGCGGGCTTCAGGGCGTTGATGCGCGCCCTGGCTGCGTCCTTGTCCTTGAACCAGGTGGCGTTGATCTCCGTGTATTCCTTCCAGTTGTCGGGCACATCGTCCTCGGCGAAGATGGCGGTCACCGGGCAGGCCGGCTCGCAGGCGCCACAGTCGATGCACTCGGCGGGGTCGATGAAGAGCGTGCGGTCCTTGCCCTCCTCGAAGTGGATGCAATCAACGGGACAGACCTCGACGCAGGCCTTGTCCATGACATCGATGCAGGGCTCACAGATCGTGTAGGTCATTCAGCCACCTCCTTTTGGCAAGAAAAGCCTGGAGAAACTGGGCCAATTTGTTCTCCGCACCGATGTTAGCCAAAAGGGGGGAGCAAGTCAAGGGGGTGGGGAAGGGAAGTTGGGGGGAGTTGCGCGATGGGGGTGCCCGCACCTCATAGACGAGGGGCAGGAAGATGAAGGCGGGCATCGTGCTGGGCGGGGGTCAGGCACGAGACATGGTTAATCTGGTAGGGGCGGTTCGCGAACCGCCCCTACATTGTTGGGGTTCTCACGATCCTCTTCCCAATGGGCCGGGTTGTCAATTATGTATCGCCGGACGCGGTTCAATTCTTCATCGTTGCGGATGACCCGTTCGTAGTAGTTGCGTTGCCATACCGGTACTCCCAGCGTGCCCCGGATTTCGTTGATGTGTTTCGTGGAAACGGTCTTAAAGGCACCCACCAGCCGCCCCAGGGGCTTCCGTCTCGCCGCCCCGGTAGGGGCGCTTCGCGAAGCGCCCCTACGCAGTGGGCTTCGCGAAGCGCCCCTACCGGTGTCACCGATCACGATGATGCCGTGAAGATGATTGGGCATGACTACGAATTCATCCAGGCGAACAAATTCATACTGATCGGCGATCCAGAGCCATGTTTCTTCCACCAGGTCTCGGAATCGGGGGTCTTCTAGCAGAAGCACGCGGTTCCTGCAAACGATGGTGACGAAGTACGCTCCGGCTTGCGCATAATCGTAGGCAGGCAGCCGGATGGAGCGGCGGTGGTACCGCGGTTGGTTGTGGGTCATCGCATCCTTCCCAATGGGCCTTGGGGTAGGGGTTGTTCGCGAACGACCCCTACGGTCCCCTCCCCCGCCTCGCCGCCACCTCTTGCCGCTGCCCATGCCTGGCCAGGACAGGGCGGAGGTACTGGCCGGTGAAGCTGGCCTCCACCTGGGCCACCTCCTCCGGCGTGCCCTCGACCACGATCTCGCCGCCGCGGTCGCCGCCCAGGGGCCCGAGGTCGATGATGTGGTCGGCGCTTTTGACCACGTCCAGCTGGTGCTCGATGACCACGACCGTGTTGCCGGCGTCCACCAGTCGATGCAGCACGCGCAGGAGAGCGTTCACGTCCTCGAAGGAGAGGCCGGTGGTCGGCTCGTCGAGGATGTAGAGGGTCCTGCCGGTGGCCCGCCGCGAGAGCTCGGTGGAGAGCTTCACCCGCTGGGCCTCGCCGCCGGAGAGGGTGGTGGCCGGCTGGCCCAGCTTGATGTAGCCCAGGCCGACATCGCGCAGGGTCTGGAGCTTGGCGCGAACGCGGGGGAAGGCATCGAAGAACGCCAGGGCCTGGTCGACCGTCATGTTCAGTACCTCGGCGATGTTCCTGCCGCGGAAGGCGATCTCCAGGGCCTCGCGGTTGAAGCGCTTGCCCTTGCACACCTCGCAGGGGACTGTCACATCGGGCAGGAACTGCATCTCGATCTGGATGTAGCCCTGGCCCTGGCAGGCCTCGCAGCGGCCGCCGCGGACGTTGAAGGAGAATCGGCCCGGCTTGTAGCCGCGCAGACGCGACTCCGGCACCATGGCGAACAGCTCGCGGATGGGGGTAAAGGTGCCGGTGTAGGTAGCGGGGTTGGAGCGAGGCGTGCGGCCGATGGGCGACTGGTCGATGTTGACCACCTTGTCGACGTTCTCCAGGCCGCTGATGCCATCGCACTCGCCGGGGCGATCGCGGGCGTCGTAGAGGAGCTGGGCCGTCTTCTTGTGGAGGATCTCGTCTATGAGGGTGCTCTTGCCGGAGCCGGAGACGCCGGTCACGCAGATGAACTTGCCGAGGGGGATGCGCACGTCGATGTTCTTCAGGTTGTTCTCGCGGGCGCCGTGGATGACGGCGAAGTGGCCGTTGCCGGAGCGCCGCCCCCGGGGGAGGGGGATCTCCTTCGCGCCGCTGAGGTAGAGGCCGGTGATGGACTGGGGGCAAGCCACGAGGTCTTCCAGGCTGCCGGCGACCACGACGTCGCCCCCCTGTTCGCCGGCGCCAGGGCCGAGGTCGATGATGTGGTCGGCGGCGCGGATAGTGGCCTCGTCGTGCTCCACGACGAGCACGGTGTTGCCCAGGTCACGCAGCCGCTGGAGGGTGTGGATCAGGCGGGAGCAGTCGACGGCGTGGAGGCCAATGGAGGGCTCATCACAGACGTAGAGGACGCCCATGAGGCTGGACCCGATCTGGGTGGCGAGACGCAGGCGCTGGGCCTCGCCGGCGGAGAGGGTGGCCGTGGCCCGATCGAGGGTGAGATAGTCCACGCCCACGTCCACCAAGAAGCTCAAGCGAGAGCGAATCTCCTTGAGAACTTGATGGGCGATGGTCTGCTCCCTGTCGCTGAGGGTGGTCTGCGGCCCCTGGAGCCCCTCCACCCAGGCCAGGGCCTCCACCACGCTCATCCTGGTGACGGCGTGGATGTTGCCGTCAGCGATGGTGACCGCCAGCGATTCGGGCTTGAGACGGGCGCCCTTGCAGGCCGGACAGGGGTTGGCGGCCATGTAGCGCTCGATCTCCATGCGCACATAGTCGGACTCCGTCTCGCGGTGGCGGCGCTCCAGGTTGGGAATGACTCCCTCGAAGGTGCTGTCGTAGTACTGGGTGCGGCCGAACTGGTTGACGTACTTGATGGTCACCATGTCGCCGGTGCCGTAGAGGATGCGGTCTAGGTGCTCCGGCTTCAGGTCCTTCACGGGGACGTGGGTCGAGAAGCCGTACTTGTCGGCCACCGCCTCGATAAGGCGGTAGTACCAGGAGGCGACAGTGCTGGCGCGGGCCCAGGGCTGGATGGCTCCTTCGGCCAGGCTGAGCTCCCTGTTGGGGATGACCAGCTCGCGGTCGATCTCCATCTTCACACCCAGGCCAGTGCAGGTAGGGCAGGCGCCATGGGGGCTGTTGAAGCTGAAGTTACGGGGGGCGATCTCGCCCAGGCTGATGCCGCAGTGGACGCAGGCGAAGTGCTCCGAGTACAGACGCTCGTCCTCGCCCTCGATGGATACCTGGACGATGCCAGCGCCCAGCCTGAGCGCGGTCTCCACCGAATCGGCCAGGCGCGTGGCAGCGCCCGAGCCGTCGCCTTCCGGCCCCTCGGTGACCACACGGTCGACGACGATCTCGATGGAGTGACGCTTGTTCTTATCGAGAAGGATGTCCTCGGCCAGGTCGTAGATCCGACCGTTCACGCGCACCCGCACGAATCCTGCCTTGCGGGCGTCCTCGAAGACCTGGAGGTGCTCCCCTTTGCGGTCGCGCACCACCGGCGCCATGATCATCAGGCGGCGGCCAGCGGGCAGGGCGAGGATGGAGTCGACGATCTGCTGCACCGTCTGGCGCTCGATGGGGCGGCCGCACTGGGGGCAGTGGGGACGGCCCACGCGGGCGAACAGCAGGCGGAGGTAGTCGTAGATCTCCGTCTGGGTGCCCACGGTGGAGCGAGGGTTGCGGCTGGCCCCCCTCTGGTCGATGGAGATGGCCGGAGAGAGACCCTCGATGTAGTCCACGTCGGGCTTCTCCATCTGCCCCAGGAACTGGCGGGCGTAGGCTGAAAGGGATTCCACGTAGCGGCGCTGGCCCTCGGCGTAGATGGTGTCGAAGGCCAGCGAGCTCTTGCCGGAGCCGGAGACGCCAGTAATGACGACCAGCTTGTCGCGGGGGATGGCAACGTCGATGTTCTTGAGATTGTGCTCGCGGGCGCCGCGGACGATGATAGCGTCCAGAGGCATACGACCTCCTCCTAAAGCCTAAGGCTGATCCTTAATTATAATATGCGGCATGGGCTCGAACAAGGGTGCTAAGGGGTGGTTGCTTGAGGCTGCGGTGCCCGAATGGAACTGGCTGCGACGACGGCACGGATGATCTGGGGTCGGCGTTCGGGAGTTAACCTGTTGATGCGCCCATTAAGCATGAGCGAACAAGCATTGTAAATACTTGGGATGTACATTTTTACACCAAGTGTAAAAATAAGACTTGACAAACTGGGCACAAGACAATACCATATGTGCAGAGTGGCAGATGGAAGTTGACTTCGTCAATGGAGAACTGGAAAGGGTGGAGGCCGACCCGACGTACACTGCTGGGCTGTCTCAAGCGCTAGTCAAGGTGTTCCGAAAGAGAATGCAGCAGATACGGGCAGCAGTCGATGAGAGAGACTTCTATGCGCTCAAATCGTTGCGTTTCGAGAAGTTGTCCGGTGCCCGGCGGCATCAGCATTCGATGCGCCTGAATGATCAATATCGCGTCATCGTGGAACTTCGAGGGAAAGCCAGCAACAAGGTCATAAGAATCATCGGAATAGAGGATTACCATTAGGGAGATAGCGGGGGCAGTCATGAAGGATAATAAGCCAGCGGAAGTTTTCCCGCCGGGAGAGTTCCTCAAGGAGGAATTGGAGACTCGCGGGTGGACTCAGACTGACTTGGCTGAAATCCTGGGGCGTCCTGTGCGCGTGGTAAACGAAATCATCTCTGGCAAGAGGGGGATTTCTCCAGAGACGGCGAAGGGCCTGGGAGACGCGTTGGGGACGAGTCCCCAGTTCTGGCTGAACTTAGAGTCAGCCTATCAGTTATCGAGGATCGGCCATTACGATGATACCGTTGCGAGGCGTTCCCGCCTTCGCGACAAGGCACCCATAAGGGAATTGGTGCGACGCCACTGGATCGAGCACTCCGACAATGTAGCTGTGCTTGAACAGCGAGTCCTAGAGTTCTTCGGGATAGACAGCCTAGAGGACGAGCCCACTTGGGCATATGCCGCTCGGAAGTCTACTCCATATGATGTAGACACTACTCCCGCACAGGCGGCATGGTTATGTAGGGCTCGCCAGTTGGCTCCAATGGCCCCCGCGAGGAGTTTTTCGCCAAACAAGCTGAACGCTCTGATTTCCAAGCTGCGCAATTTACTACACAGTGCAGAAGAGATCAGGCGTGTGCCAGCACTGTTTGCCGAAGCGGGTATTCGCTTCCTTGTCATCGAACCCTTGCCTCGGACTCGTATTGATGGCGCAAGTTTCGGGCTGGAGAAGACATCGCCGGTGATCGTGCTGTCCCTTCGCTACGATCGAATTGACTACTTCTGGTACACCCTCATGCATGAGCTTGGACATATCAAGGATAGAATCTATCTGAAGGACGCCCCATCTTTGGACGTTGATATGGATGCCAAGCAGAAGCCAGAGGATGAGAAGCCGGGGGATGAGAAGCGAGCCGACCAATTCGCTGCCGAAACCCTGATTCCCCAAGGTGGCCTAGATGACTTCGTTCTTCGTGTAGGCCCTCTCTATTCAGCGCGGAAAATCCGGGGGTTCGCCAGTCGAATGAATGTCCATCCAGGAATCATAGTCGGGCAACTCCAATATCGAGGTGAGATTACCTACGCACAACATCGGAAGATGCTATCGCCAGTGCGCCACATTATCACCCAGGTAGCGCTCACGGATGGTTGGGGAAGTACCCTACCGACAAGTCTGTAGGGATTGGAGAATTCAGGATGCGTTCATACAGCGAACAACTGCAGGCAATCGTGAATGAGTACCTAGCCGATGGCCAGCCCTGGCCAGCAACCACTAGGCAGATTGCGGCTTGGGCAATCGCCAACAAGATGTGGACTCCCCATTCTACCAAGCTTATCAGCCAGTGCGCCGAGGAGCTTGCCCGGGCGATGCGCGAAGAATACATCGTGGACCCACAGGGGCGAACTGTAAGGGCAAAGCATGCCGCACGAACTGACCGTGGCGGTGAGCAGCTAGTCCTGTGGGCAGACATACGTACAGCACCTCGTGAGCACATGGAGATTGCATTTCAGCAGAGGCGACAACAGATAGTCGGGGACTGCCGGCAATTGAAGCTTGATATTGATAGCTACAACGACAATCGGAGCTCCGATAAGCCAATCCAGATGAGTTTTGATTTCACATGGGATATTGAGGAGCTCCAGGCAGTCGAGGCTTAGCTTTCTTTGCTCTTAGACCACCGCGCCCGCGCTGCCCTCCGTGCGATCTCCTGCCGCTGTTCCGCAGCTCTTGAGAATGCTGCCTCTCCCTGGGATTCTTCGCTGCGCTTGATTCTTCGCTGCGCTCAGAATGACGGTAGCCGCCGCTGTCACCCTGAGCGCAGCGAAGGGTCTCACTTCAACGGGCCCAATGTCGCTACAACTCGGGGATAGTACAGCCTAGCTCGGGGGAAGGCGACGCTCGAACTGCTCCAGGCGGCGCTCCAGGTTCCGCTGCACGAGGGCTATCGTCAGGTCGCCGCGGGTGCGCTCGAGGATGCCGCGCACGGCGTCGGTGGTGCGGCGAAGGCCAGCGGTTATCGCCTCGGGATAGTCCATGGTCACCAGGACGGCATAGATATCGTCCATGGCGGCGAGAATGCTCTCGCAGCGGCCAATGTCACCACCGCGCAAGCTGTCCAGCAGATAGCGGCGCAGCTCGCCCACAGCCTCGCCCAGGCCGTTGAGGTAGGCAGGGTGGTCGACGTCAAGATCGGCGGGCGAGGGCAAGGGGCGGCCGGCCACCAGGGCCAGGGTGAGGCAGCCCTCGGCAAATTCCTTCTGGGCATTATGGACGAAGCCAGCGTAGAAGATGTCCGGATGGTCAGCCAGGGCCTTGGCCGCCTGCTCCAGCAGACTCCTGGCCTGGGCCAACAGGTCCTCGGCGGCGGCGAAATCTCCGCGATGAACGGCTCGGATGGCGTTGGCCGAATGGCGCAGGGCGGGCCGGCACACCGCCAGGGCCTGCTCGCGGGCGGCGTGCTTGGCATCCAGGTGGACGCGCACGTCCTCCGCGATGGCGTTCAGGCGCTTCATCGGCTGCTCCCCTTTCTTTGGCATCGGAAGGTCCTATACGTCCTTCAACGGCTCGGGGAACTCCCCCTCGCGGGCGGCGTCGATCATCTTGCGCGCCTCGTCGGGCATCTCTACTCCTTGCTCGCTGAACTTTCGCTCGACCCAGCGGCCGATCTGGCGCGGGTCCTTGTAGTCCTCCAGGCGCTTGGGCTCACTGCCGTGCTCTTGGAGGATGGTTTGCTCCGACTTGTGGTAGGCGAAGCGGGAGATGACCCGCTCCAGGCTCTTGCCGCCGCAGTGCTGACAGCGGGCCCGGTAGGACGAGCGCATGCGCTTGACGAAGACGCTGGTCAAACGACCACAGTCCTGGCACTTGAACTCATAGATGGGCATGCCTAGCTGCGGGACCTCCTAATCGAAATCATCTAGAGGCTCCTCCTCCCCCTCGCCGAGGTCATCGGGCATCTCGCCGGCCTCCATGCGGTCCACCATCTCGTCGAACTCTGGCCCGAGCTCCTCACCCATCTCTCGGCCCATGCGGCGGGCCCAACGAGCCATGCTGCGCGGGTCGCTCTCATCGAGGTCGGCCAGGCTGGCGTCAGAGGCCAGGTCTTCGAAGTGGCTCTCCTCCGAGCGCAGGACGGCCACCCGCGATACGAGGCGAGTCAGGTCAGTGCTGCCGCAGTGAGAGCAAACGGCTGCGGCCTCCGCCTGGATGCTGCGCTGGAAGATGCTCACCCGCCTCTTGCAATGATTGCAGCGATACTCGTAGATGGGCACGGCCGACTACCAACCCTCCTCCTGACGCAACTGAGCGATCTTGTCACGCTGAGCACAGACCCCCAGGTAAGGGCAGCCAGCGCAGTGCTTGCCGACGGCGGCCGGGAAATCCTGCTCGGCTGCCATGCTCTCCACTGCCGCCAATGCCTGGCTCAGGCTCTCCTCCAGTTCCTCTCGAGTCGGATGGATACTCCAAACGTCGCCCTCCTCCAGATAGAAATAGGAGGCGCGACGCAAGGGACGCGACAGCTTCCGCTCCAACATAATAGCATAGAAGCGAAGCTGGTCGACATCCACCTCTGGCGGGCGAGCCCCCGTCTTGTAGTCGATGAGATGGAGGCTCCCGTCCGGCTCTTCGTCCACCCGATCGATGCGCCCTATGAGGGTCACTTGGTCGGAGATCGGCACCTCGTAGTAGGCCTCCAGGGCCAGGGGCTGGAGGGAGAGGTCGTGCTGGTGCGAGAAGCGGCGCATCTGGGCCTCGGCCCGCTCGCGCCAGGCCTCCTTCTCGGCAGGAGAGCCCAGGCGAAAGACCAGGGCCTGCCACTTCTCGTTCAGAATGGTGAGCAAGCGCTCCACGTCTCGGTCATGGACAGAGACGTAGGCGAAGAAGTCCCGCAGGGTGGCGTGAATGAGAGCGCCCACCACATCCTGAGGGCTGGGCCTTGCCGGCAGGCGATCAACGTACTGGTACTTGTAGCGCAGCCTGCAGCGACGAAAGACACGCAGACGCAGGGGCGATAGCTTGAACATGGGCCAGTAGCTAGCCGAGTTCTCTGTCGGCGACTGCTCCCTCGATGTGCTGAACGGCCAGCAGGCGGCCCCTCGATAGCTCTATGGCGACCACGTCGATGCGCTGGTTAGGAGGGACATCGTTGTGCTGCTGGAGATAGGCCCTGGCCACTGTGAGGAGCCTGCGCTCCTTGGCCAACGTCACCGACTCGGCCGGGGTACCGAGGGCGTTGCCGCGGCGGGTGCGCACCTCCACGAACACCAGACAGTCGCCCTGCTCAGCCACAATATCGATCTCCCCTTCGCGGCAGCGGAAGTTGCGGGCGCGAATGCGATAGCCCTTGGCCTCCAGATGAGCCGCCGCTACCCGCTCGCCGAAGGCGCCAAGGTTGCGCCGGCCAGGGTTCACGAACACTCCAGGCAAGCCCGTACAGGGGCAAAGGTGCGGCGGTGAATGGGACAAGGCCCCAGGCGCGTCAGGGCATCCAGATGCTCGCGGGTGGCATATCCCTTATTGCGAGCGAACCCATAGCCGGAAAAGCGACTGTCGGCCGCCAGCATGAGCCGGTCGCGGGCTACCTTGGCCACGATGGAAGCACAAGCGATGGACAGAGACAAACCATCGCCATGGATGATCGGGCGGTGGGGCAGCCAGCATCGGGGAAGGGCCAGAGCATCGATGAGAACGAACTCGGGCGCGGCTGATAGCTCCCTCAGGGCAGCCAGCATGGCACGGCGAGTGGCCTCCACGATGCCGGTAGCATCTACGAGACGGTGGGCCATGACGCCCAGGCCAATGGCTACGGCGTCTTCGCGGATGCGGCCGGCCAGCTCCTCTCGCCTGACGGCTGACAGAACCTTGCTATCGCGGACACGTGCTAGCCAGGGGAAATGACAACGCGGCGGCAGAAGCACCGCCGCCGCCACAACAGGTCCGGCCAGGGGGCCCCGACCCACCTCATCAACGCCAGCCACCAAGTCGGCGCCCTGGGCCCAGAGGTCCTCCTCGTATATGAACGTGGGAGGCTCCCTCATAATGCGCCCCCTATTAGGGTTACACTAACATAAAAGGCCGAAGAGAGCAATGGTTGACAACCTATGAGGCTGCCGCTACTTTGAGGCCAGAGTCGAGAATTCTCATCTAGGAGGTGAATGATGCCCATCGTGCGAGTGGAGATGTGGCCCGGCCGCACACACGCCCAGAAGCAGGAGCTGGCGCGAGTGATTACCGAGGCTGTAGTGAACATAGCCCAAACCACACCCGAGGCCACGATCGTCGTATTTCAGGACGTGGCCAAGGAGGACTGGGCCCAGAGCGGGGTACTGGCCTCGGACGCCAGCAAGTAGGAGCGCTGGCGCAGGAGCCTCGTTTGGTGTTGCTAGCCCACTCTGATATAATAGCTAGGGCGAGTAGTGAAGAGTTGCTTCGCCTTCGCGAGTAGGAATGGCCTGAGGCAAGGATAATGAGCGGTCGCTGGCTGCGAAACGGCTTCATATACCTTCTCATCCTGGTGGGTGTGATTGCTATCGTCTTTACCCTGTTCGGCACAGGCGGCGGGGAGGGCAAGGAGGAAGTCGACCTAGCTGTGTTCGTGAAGGACGTGGAGAACCATAGCTGGGTAGAGGACAGTGTCGAGGTCGATGGCAACAACGTCACCTGGAAGGTGTTGCAGGCAGACGGCGAAAAGACCTTCAAGGCCAAACTGGAGAAAAACGACACTGTGCGGCAGGTCCTGGATCGCGCAGGAGTCCCAATTGAAGAGCAGCCTAGGATCGAGGTCAAGGGTGGCGGGTTCGACTGGTTCGGCATCTTCATCAACTTCTTGCCGCTGATCATCTTCGGTGGGCTGCTCATCTTCCTGATGCGTCAGGCTCAGGGCAGCAATACGCAGGCCATGAGCTTCGGCAAGAGCAAGGCCCGCATGTTTACCGGCACCAGGACAGGCGTCACTTTCATGGACGTGGCAGGAGTGGAGGAGGCCAAGGAGGAGCTCCACGAAATAGTGGAATTCCTGAAGTGGCCCGAGAAGTTCATCGCCCTGGGTGCGCGTATCCCCAGGGGTGTGCTCTTGCTGGGTTCACCTGGTACTGGCAAGACACTTCTGGCCAAGGCGGTGGCCGGCGAGGCGGCTGTGCCCTTCTTCTCCATTAGCGGCTCCGAATTCGTGGAGATGTTCGTGGGAGTGGGCGCGTCACGGGTGCGTGACCTGTTCGAACAGGCGAAGCGGAGCTGTCCCTGCATCGTCTTCATCGACGAGATCGACGCCGTGGGCCGCCACCGCGGAGCCGGCCTGGGCGGCAGCCACGACGAGCGCGAGCAGACCCTGAACCAGATCCTGGTGGAAATGGACGGCTTCGACACCCACACCAACATCATCGTTGTGGCCGCCACCAACCGGCCCGACATCCTCGACCCGGCGCTCCTGCGGCCCGGCCGCTTCGACCGCCAGGTTGTGCTGGACAAGCCTGACATCAAGGGTCGCAAGGCTATTCTGGAAGTGCACGCCAAGGGCAAGCCGCTGGACAAGGACGTGAGCTTAGAGGTGATGGCCAAGCAGACGCCAGGCTTCTCAGGCGCTGATCTGGCCAACCTAGTGAATGAGGCGGCCATCCTCACCGCCCGACGCAATAAGAAGAAGATCACCATGGCCGAATTTGACGAGGCGGTAGACCGGGTGATCGCCGGGCCGGAGCGCAAGAGCAGGGTCATAAGCCCCAGAGAGAAGGAGACCATCGCCTATCACGAGGCGGGACACGCTCTGGTGGCTCACATCCTGCCCAACGCGGACCCCGTGTACAAGATCACGATCGTCCCCCGCGGCATGACGGGCGGCTTCACTCGGTTCATGCCGGCGGAGGACCGCAACCTGTGGACGCGCTCGCAGTTCCTGGACGCGCTGGCGGCGATTCTGGGTGGCATGGTGGCCGAGGAGCTGGTGTTCGGCGAGATGACTACCGGACCCCAGGACGACCTGGAGCGGGCCACCAAAATCGCCCGCCAGATGGTCACTCAGTGGGGCATGAGCGAACGGCTGGGCCCGCGCACCTTCGGGCGGCGAGAAGAGATGGTGTTCCTGGGCAGGGAGATTTCGGAGCAACGGAACTACAGCGAGAAGGTAGCGGAGGAGATCGACGAAGAGGTGCGACGGATCGTCGATGGGGCGTACCAGAGCGCCAGTAAGGTGCTGGTCGAGAAGCGGGCCAAGCTGGATCAGATAGCCAAGCATCTCATAGAGGTGGAGACCATCGAGGGGGAGGCTCTGGCGACCCTCTTCGACGCTCCGGTGGATGAAGAGCCGGTCACCGCCGAGAGGGAGCCAGAAGGGGAGCCGGAGGAGCCGAAGAAGGCCAAGAAGAAGGAGGCCCGCCCCGAGCCGACTATCGCTCCCCCTAAGCCAGATCTCGCCTGGGGCAGCGAAACCAGCTCTCGCCTAGACCCGGAGATGAAAAGGGAGTAGGCGCGGCTACAGTCTGGGCAGGCTGCCCCCTACTTGTTTTGCACGGCGGCCCTGCGGTCGTCGTGTTTTGGTGCGGTTGACCCGACAAAGCTAGGTTTGCTAGAATCGCCAGAGCGTTTGTTCCAGGAGGTATGGAAGAAATCTACGCGGTAGTGCGGACGGGCGGCAAACAGCACAGGGTGGAGCTGAACCAGCTCTTGGACGTGGAGCGACTGCCGGCGGCCATAGGCGATACGGTGGAGCTGCTCGACGTGCTGCTGGTGGCCGATGGCGAAGAGGTGACTGTCGGCCAGCCCACGGTGGCGGGAGCCAGGGTGATAGCGGAAGTGGTGGAGCATGGCCGCGAGAAGAAGATCGTGGTCTTCAAGTACAAGGCCAAGACCCGCTATCGCAGGAAGATCGGTCATCGCCAGGCCTATACCCGCCTGGCCATCCGCCAGATACTCAGCGGCCGCGAGCCAGAGGCCGCGGCGGTAGCCGAGGCACCAGCCAAGCGCCGCCGGCGAAAGGCTCCGGCCAAGCGACCGCCCAAGGCCGCGGTTAAAGTGAAGGCTGAAGTTGCAGCGGAGGCGGCTGCGGAGGCCGCGCCCGAGGCCGTCGCTGAGGTCGCACCTCCGCCGGAGGAGGCGGCCAAGCCACGCAGGAGAAGGGCGACCAAGGCTGCAAAAGCAGCAGAGAAGGCAGCGCCCAAGCCTAAACGTCGCACAAGAAAAGGCAAAGCCGAAGCGGAGGCTGTAGCAGAGACAACCGCCGAGGTCGCGCCCGAGGCCGTCGCTGAGGTCGCACCTCCACCGGAGGAGGCGGCCAAGCCACACAGGAGAAGGGCGACCAAGGCTGAGAAAGCAGCAGAGAAGGCAGCGCCCAAGCCCAAACGTCGCACAAAAAGAGGTGAGTAGGGATGGCACACAAGAAAGGCGGAGGTAGCACTCGCTACGGGCGCGACAGCAAGGCCAAGCGCCTGGGCGTCAAGCGTTACGATGGTCAGGTAGTGGTGCCGGGGACGATCATCGTCCGCCAGCGGGGTACCCGCATCCACCCAGGCAGGAACGTGGGCCTGGGGCGCGACTTCACCATCTACGCGCTGATCGAGGGACAGGTCAAGTTCGAGCCCTACAACAAGCAGGGACGCAAGAAGGTAAGCGTTTACGCCCCGAGTAGCAACTGAGGACACCCATGAAGCCTGATATCCATCCAGAATACGTAGAAGCGACTGTCGTCTGCGCCTGTGGCAACACGTTCAAGACTCGCTCGACCAAGGCGCATCTGCACGTCGAGGTATGCAGCCGGTGTCATCCTTTCTTCACCGGCGAGCACCGCATCGTGGACACGGCTGGCCGTGTGGAGCGCTTCCTCAAGCGCTACGGCCTTCAGGAGGGGAAAGAGCCCGAGGCTGTTGCCGAAGCCGAGGCCGTGGCAGAAGGCGAAGAGGAGCCGCAGCCCGAAGCGGAACCGGAGGAAGAGCCCCAAGCCTCCGTCGAATCTGAACCGGAAGAGGAACCACAAGCCGAGGCCTAGGGCGTCTTCGCCCGTCCTTTTGTTCATCTACACAGGACCTGCCTTTGGCCAACTCTTTCTATTACGGCGGCCAAGCGGTTATAGAAGGGGTGATGATGCGCGGTCGTCGCCTCGTGGCGGTGGCTGTGCGTCGCCCCGAGGGCGACATCGCCTTGAGGCGGGAGAGCCTCGGCGGCCTGTATACCGGCCCCCTGCGGCGCATCCCCTTCCTGCGGGGCATCATCGTCCTGTGGGAGACCCTGGCTCTGGGCACTAGGGCCCTACTTTTCTCCTCCAACGTGGCCCTGGGGGAAGAGGAGAAGGAGATCAGCCGGCCCGTCCTATGGGGAACGGTGGTGCTGGCGCTAGCTTTCGTCATCGGCATCATCTTCGTGGGACCGGTGCTGGCGATGGGCCGCCTGGAGAGCGCTCTGGATAACGAGCGCTTGGCAGCGTTGGTGGAGGGCATAATCCGCCTGGGGGTGCTCTTGGCCTATCTCTATCTCATCGGTCTCCTGCCCGACATCCGCCGCGTCTTCGCCTACCACGGCGCTGAGCACAAGACGATCAATGCCCTGGAAGACGGCGCCCCCCTAGAGGTGGATGCGGTGCGCCGCTATGGCACCGCTCACCCTCGCTGTGGCACCAGCTTCCTTCTGGTGGTGGTTGTCATATCCGTGTTGCTGTTCGTTCTGGTGGGGACACCGCCCCTGTGGCAGCGTCTCCTGTCGCGGGTGGCGCTGGTGCCGGTTATCGCCGCCATCAGCTACGAGGTGATCCGACTAATGGGAGCTCTTCAGGGCAACAGGCTGATGCGGGCCGTGTTCAGACCCAATCTGTGGCTTCAGTCGCTCACCACTCGCGAGCCGGACGACGCTCAGGTAGAGGTGGCCATCTGCGCGTTGCGAGAGGTGCTGGCGGCGGACGAAGGCGGCGAGGCGAACGCCAGCGAGCAAGCCTAGGCCTGCCCTGCTACGATGGGCCTTCTTCCTCCAACTCGCGATAGAAGCAGGAGCGGTTGCCGGTGTGGCAGGCGGGGCCTAGCGGCTCTACTTTCACCACCAGGGCATCTTCGTCGCAGTCCTTGAGGATGGTCTTGACGTTAAGGAAGTTGCCGGAGGTGGCCCCTTTGTGCCAGAGCTCCTGACGGCTGCGACTCCAGAACCAGGCCTGACCCGACTCCAGCGTTCGGCGCAGGGACTCGGCGTTCATGTAGGCCAGCATCAGCACCTCGCCGGTGTTGGCGTCCTGGACGATGGCGGGGATGAGGCCATTTTCGTCGAACTGAAGCATGACGGTGCCTTCTCCGTCGCTAGAGGCGCACGGGGATGTCGCGGGCGGCCAGGTACTCCTTGACCTGGCGAATGCGGTAGGTGCCGAAGTGGAAGATGCCCGCCGCCAGCACAGCATCGGCCTTGCCCTCCACGACGGCCTCGTACATGTGCTGAGGGTTGCCGGCGCCGCCGGAGGCGATGACGGGCACGGAAACCGCCTCCGAGATGGCGCGGGTGAGGCCGAGGTCATAGCCTACCTGGGTGCCATCGGCGGCCATGCCGGTGACCAGCAGCTCGCCGGCGCCGAGCTCCGCCACCCTCTTGGCCCACTCGACGGCATCGAGGCCAGTGGGCTGACCACCCTCACGGCCGCCGTAGATGTACACTTCCCAGCGTCCTGGCTCCGCCGGCTTGCCGTCGATGGCCACCACAATACACTGACTGCCGAAGCGGGCGGCCCCCTCCGCGATCAGATTGGGGTTCTCCACGGCGGCGGTATTGATGCCCACCTTGTCGGCGCCAGACTCCAGGACCAGGCGCATATCCTCAGTGGTGCGAATGCCCCCGCCAACGGCGAAGGGAATGGACACCTGCTCAGCCACCTTGGACACCATATCGACCACGGTCTTGCGACGGTCGGGCGAGGCGGTGATGTCCAGGAAGACGAGCTCGTCGGCGCCCTCGGCCTGGTACAGGGCGGCCAGTTCCACCGGGTCGCCGGCGTCGCGCAGGTTCAGGAAGCGCACCCCCTTAACCACACGGCCGTCTTTGACATCGAGGCAGGGGATAATGCGCTTGGTTAGCAAAGCTCCCTCCTTCATCCTAAGCTAGACCGCCGAAGCGGAAATGATGACCCCTATGCTGGTGAAGACAAGAACAGCCAGCACCACCGTTCGGAACAGCTCCTGGTGCACTCGCAAGCGCAGCCAGGCGCCCGCCAGCAGGCCAACGGCCAGCGCAGGCAGGGCTACGGCGCTCATCCCCAGCACCTCCGGCGTCATCCGGCCAGCGATGGCCAGCCCTATGACCGTCAGCAGGCTAGAGGGCAGGAAGAAGGCCAGAAGGGTGCTGCGAAACTCCTCCATCTCCCTCTCACGACTCAGGATATACAGAACAGCCGGCGGTCCGCCCATACTGGTGCTGGCCCGTAGCATCCCGCTGAGCATGCCCGCCAGCAGCGGTGAGCCCACGCCGCCTCGGTCGAGCCTCATCCGCGGCGCGAAGTAGAGAATGAGGCTGGCGGCGATGACCACGGCGGCCACCAATATCTTTAGCGCATCGGGCTCGATGCGGTCAAGGATGACGATTCCGACGGGGATGCCGAGGAGGCTTCCCAGGATCAGCGGCACCACCTTCCAAGGGCGAATGCGTTGCCGTACCTCCAGCGTCAGCGGCAGGATGGCGACGGTGCCCAGAAGGGTACTGGTTACCACCGCCAGCTTCACGTCCCAGATGAGCGAGAGCAGCGGCACCATGACCAACGCGAAGCCGAATCCCGTGAGGGACTGGGTTCCCGCTGCCAGAAAGGCGATGCCGACGGCCCCTGCGATGACGGGTGCGGACAATCTAGAAGACGGTGTCTCCCCGCAGGAGCGACCGGGCGATGGTCCGCCGCTGCATCTCCGAGGTGCCGTCGGGGATGCGCAGGGTGCGGGCAATGCGGAAGGCCTCTTCCAGCCCCATCTCGC
>Ga0307439_1000516_pt1 | contig 26935 bp, 20 predicted proteins | sample SalMarWE160490MG_FD_202142 | JGI IMG/M metagenome (GOLD analysis project Ga0307439, IMG submission 202142) | Salt marsh sediment microbial communities from the Plum Island Ecosystem LTER, Massachusetts, United States - WE1604-90 | ecosystem: Environmental > Aquatic > Marine > Intertidal zone >... | reverse complement strand
CAAAATAAAGGTATCCTTGGTGTCTGTCCGGTCTGTGGATCCATACCAAGCCAATATGGACAAATAGCAATTATCCTGACGTCAAGTTTGGAGAGCTTTTTGTCGAAGTACCACTCTTCATACAGCATATATTGTTTTACCTCGTTAGGATTTGCTTCATCCATTATCGTTGAATCCTTTGTATTGCCGAATGCATCAATAGGGATTTGAATAGTTCTTTCCCTGGCACCCATCTGTGTTTCAATATCTTCGTATGTTTTAGATATGGACGTATCAAAAGCATCATAAGGAGTAATCTTGCCACTTTTGATCTCATCGAGCAAAATACCTATGAGATTCTGCCTCCCGTCATTTGTTTTACTTGTCGGATAGTATAGCGAATGATTGACCTTTTCCCTGAGGTCGATCATGCGGTAATATCTTTTTGACCATATCACTTCTGCTTCCCTCAAAAATGGATAATCAATCTTTTTTGCATTGGGGATCGATTTCTCGTAAATATCGCCGAATGTTTGTCCGCTGGCTAATCCGGCAGAAAATGACACAGCGATAATTCCCAATATTATTCTCTTCTTCATAATATGCTTAAGTTATTTTGAACATGTTATTCCACTTTTAGCACAATTGCCCCCAGGTCACGTGTTATCCCGTCGGGTCCTAGAGCTCTTATGTTTTTAATAGTCAGGTCTCTTCCTCTTGTAACACTATTCAGAATGTTTCTTTGTTCATCTGTAAGTCTCCAGTTGTTGCTGTCACCCTGATGGGCACCCATTCTGTCGGAGTATGAGATAGTATATGACACCACATCATATTTCAATTCAAAGTCAAAATCCTGGCCCAGTGAGGCAAAGACTCCGGGTTGTGAAAGTGCTTCGGATTTTGTTATTGATCCTGATGATTTGTTGGCAAACCTGGCAACAGGGTCCGGAAGTCTTTTTACCCTGAATGGGATAGGAGCGTATGTAGTGACTTTTCCGGCTGCATCTTTAGTGATAACAATAACCTGGACATCCTTTCCGACTTCATTTGGACTCACTGCCCAGTTACCCCTGAAATATTCACCTCTGGCATTCTGGACTCTCTTCCGGGAATAGGTTCCGCCGTTAACTCTGATGTCTATTCTGTCAGGACTTACGCCGGGGACAGAAACATCAATAGGATTATCGAGTCCTTTATACATAACGTTCATAGCTGTGGGTGATACAACAACATTTGGTTCACCCACAAAATATGAAGCGTCGAACGGATATGGTATGATTGAACCGTCAGGAGCTTTCATATTAATGATACCTCCCCATGCTTTTGGGCCAATTGAGCCTGGGCGGATAGTATAGATACCTTTCCCGGTTTCATCGAGGGGCAGCAGCTGATCTCCGACTAAAATTTCAGGATGTTGTGTTGTATCTGTAGCAGAAATAAATACAGTTGCTTCGTAACTGCTGCCAAGTGTTACATAATCCGATTTGGGAATTACAACAGCATTAAGCTTGTTAAATTTGAATGATGAGGCGTCGATCTGTGTATAAAGGTAATTAAGGACCTCTGTTTCGGCGTTTCTGACATCGACCTGCATTTTAGAGAGTATTGTGATACAGGCTACGAGCGGGAGGTGATAGAAAGTAACATTTTCCCAAATTTCCGGATCTCCGGATGCATCTTTACCGTCATCGGTATTAAGAGTGCTGCGTAATGAAGCTTCAGCAGCCTGGTTACCTCCTTCAAGTGTCTCTATCAGGAATTCTCGATAATCAATTATCATTGTCTTAAGCCTGAATGCTAATCCTGCCTCATTACTGCCGATAAGAATCTGGGACGGAATGTTGTTTTCATCTATTTTTTTTACTTCATCAATTATAACATTGGTTCCCTCCACAGCCGGTGTATCATCACCTTCAGCTTCCTTTATGACTTGTATCTTAATACCCTGGAGATAATCGAATAATTCATCAGCACGTTCTTTTACTGCGTATGCAGCGGACCGCCATTTTCCTGCTTTTTCGGGATTTTCAGCAGCGGCTCTGTCAAACTCACTGTAAATGAGATTATTCTTTAAGCCATAATTCCTAACGGTAAGGGTAAGACCGTTATCAACTTTTTTAAATGCCTCCACGGCCTCCTTTGATACGTTAAGCGCAAGCATGGCGGTAAGTACCAGGTACATCATACCGATCATCTTTTGCCGCGGAGATAGCTTTTCGTGAGCCATTTTGTAGATAGTTTAATTAAGTGAAACCAATGCTGTTTTATTTAACATTCATAGCAGCAAGCATATTTCCGTAAACGTTATTCAGGGCTGACAGGTTTTCATTAAGTTTTGTAATCTGTTCACGATATTTTGTGGTATCACCTGCCGAATCACTAAGGTCTTTAACCAGTCCCTGAAGGTTTTGATAGAGTGCTTCGGATTCTTTAAGATGATTATCTGCTCCCTGTTTCTGCAGTTCATAAACGGCATTAAGGGCAGAAAGGTTTTTATTAAGTGTCTCTAATTGCTCCTGGTATGATTTTCCTCCAACCTCAATTATTGAAAACGAATCAGCCATATTTTTGTAGGTAGAACCGGATTCGTTAATTGCTTTGGCAGTTTCGGTATAAGATTCGGTAAGTTTGCCGAGTGATTCAGTTGCAGAACCGATTGATTCTGCATATTTCTCTGAAGCAGCTGATATATCGCTCATAGTACTAATATTCGATGTTGCCTGGCTGAGTTTTGTCATCCCTGCACCCAGTTTTTTGAAAAGCTCCGGTGTTATTTCGGCACTTTCAAGCATCTCATCGAATTTTGCGAGGGCAGCGGAACCTGCACCACCGCCGCCAACACCACCACGGTATTTTGCGTCGTGTGATGGCAGTTCTTCAGCTCCCTCTTCGGGAATTCCCGCAAGCTCGGGGTAGACAATTGTCCAGTCTATCTCTTCATGCAAAGGTTCGAATGCCGAAAAGAAGAAAATAACGGCTTCTGTTAAGAGACCAATGGTAAGCATTGTTCCTGCCATAGGCCAGTGCTGTATTTTAAACAATGCACCAACAATAACGATGGAAGCACCCAAACCATATAGTTTTGCGATGAAATTCTTCCACCCGCTGCTTTGTACTAATTCTGCTAGGCTCATATACCTGATTATTTTAGGGTTATTTCATTTAAATTTCTGCTCCTATATAGGATCTTACATTCCGGAATCCGACATATGGTTTTGTAGAATCCTGATACTCATAATCTCTTGCACTTGTTTGAAGAAAATATGAAATGTCTTTCCAGGAACCACCGCGGATAACTTTTCGTTTCATAACGGGAGGATCCTGTGGTGTTGCATTGTACTCATAATTAGGCTGAAGGTCGTGCTGGAAAATATATGCCGATGGATGATATGCACCGGATGTCCATTCCGCAACATTACCTGCCATATCATAAAGACCATATTCGTTGGGCTCATATGATGCCACTTTCCCGCAATATACATTTCCATCGTCAATATAATTACCCCGTAATGGTTTAAAGTTTGCCAGGAAGCAGCCTTTGTAATTGCGGGTGTAAGGACCACCCCATGGATACATGGAAAGATCAAGTCCTCCCCTTGCAGCATATTCCCATTCTGTCTCCAGTGGCAGCCTGTATTTCATGACATCAACAATACCCTGTTTCCTGAGGGCTGTATTCATGTAATCGGTCCTCCAGTTACTGAAAGCTGTTGCCTGAACCCAGCTGATTCCCACCACAGGATAATCATCAAATGATGGATGCCAGAAATAGAGATCAGCCTGAGGATCATTGAATGAATATGTAAAATCCCTGATCCAGCAAAGAGTGTCAGGATAAATATTGATAATTTTATGTTTGATAAAAGAGGAACGATCCTGAACATCAGTACGTGAACCATCCAGATTTGTCACCTGTCCCTCATATCTGCCTGTATTATTCTCATAGTCATAGACATACCGTGATTTCGCAGCCTGCTGATAATCTACCCAATAATAGGAATAATTATATTTTCGGACATCATACTGCTTTTTCCCGTTGAACCTTTCTTCAGGGGGGTAATACATTTCTTCAATAATACTTTTTGTAGTCTCCTCTTCAGGGTCGATTTTTTCATCCCAGTTTATTATATTGGGTTCGATAACATTTCCCTCTTCGTCCACAAGAAAATACTCCCTGTCAGGGATACCTGCATCACCGAGTTTAGTTCTGAGGATAGAATCACGTACCCAGTATACAAACTGGCGATATTCGTTATTAGTGATTTCAGTCTGGTCCATCCAGAATGCATCAACAGTAACTGATTTTGAGAGACTGTTCATTGCAAACATAGCATCCTGGTCACTGGGCCCCATCATGAAATTTCCGGCAGGTATAAATGCCATTTCCACCGGTACCGGCTCAAAGAACTTTTTCCTTCCCAGGACCCCGGTAAGCTCACCGGTTTTTGAAGAGCCGCACCCACTAAGTAAGATTATAATTACCAGTGCAGATAGGATAACCTTTTTCATACTTTTTTAAAATTTATAATGCAAGTAAGTTATTTTTTTTTAATAATCATAAAAATCTGATACTTTTATATCTCATCGGGCTTTTACCCAAGCTGATATCAAAACAATAGTTTACCATAAATTCATGTGATCCGCTTGTACTTTTCCTGATGTCCGACAGCGGGAAATCATAGGCATATCCAATACGGATTCCATTATATAACTCAAAGCCAATCATGCCTGTAAGTGCATCACCGGCTCTGTATGAAACGCCACCCCATACCTTTTTATTGTATTGCACAAGTGATGTTACACTAAATTGTATAACCTTGCCGTCACTGAATGCAAAAACCGAGGGCAGAAGCTCAAGCGAAGGATTCGGAAGCTGTACCGTATAACCTCCCGTAATATAGTAATGCCTGCTGATATAGCTGATGGCTGAAGAATTGTCTTTAGTATATTTAATTTTAGGCTGGTTTATATGGGTTACAGAAACAGAGGCATAGTATTTATCAGTTCTGTAATAGGCTCCTAATCCGGCATCAAAGGCAATAACACTCTCCTTATTGACGGGGATAAGCGGGTCTTCATTGGCCTGGGTGAATTCATCACCGGTGGGAATAATCCAGTTGGGTTCAAGAGACTTATTCACAACTCCCAGGCTGATCCCTATTCCCAGCTTTCCCATTCCCACATCCATAAGATAAGAATAGGCACCGGAAATATTAATATCCTTATCAAAACCGATATTGTCGCTTTTAACCAACAGGCCGACACCGCTTTTGATCCTGAAAGGAGCAACAGGCGCCGTGATGTGAAAAACAGTCGTTGAAGGAGCACCGTCAAATCCCAGCCATTGCTGCCTGTTAAGCGCTGTTGCACAGATCATCCCTGAAGTGCCTGCAATACCCGGATTATATGTCATTGTATTGAACATATAATGACTTGAAATAGGATCCTGCTGCGACCAGACAGAACAGATTGCTACAGTTAAAAAAAGAAATGTAATATTTAGTTTTTTCATTTCTTTGCCAGCAGATGCATTCCCCGTAAGTATAACAAGTAAAATAAATAAAAATATAAAACGTAAACAAATATACTTTTATTTTATTTCAGTCTTTCATATCCCTGTACCCATCTTCCAGGGATTTCATTCCTGTTCGCCTTCAGATAATCCTCATGCGAGCATGCTATATACCGTGGTTTGTCATCTCCGACCGACAGCTCCATCCACCATCTGTCGGTAAGGTTGCTTTTTACAAAAATAAGATCATCGTCAAGGTCCGTCACCTTTACATGATACCTGATAAACCTTCCCTGGTTGCTATTGCTTAATACTGGTGTTTCATACTGTTTCTGCGAGAATCCTTCAAGGAAAAACCATAAAATCTGGGCAGCCAGCCCTGAAGTTTGCGACCTGACATCAATATCAGGGTCCACATCGAAAAGACCGAAAACCTTCAGTTTATCAGATATGCCGGCATATCTTGCCAGTGTGCAGATCTCTTCGCCATAAAAGCCATTGGGAGAGGGGCTTATGGTTCCGGGAGCATCAGACTGCCTGACAGCTGAAATGTCAACTACAGCCACATCGGAATCCCTGAAAAAGGGCTCGGTAAGGTTAATGGCTTTTCTTACATCACCTATCCTGACGAGTTCGGACTTTCGTTTTAAAAACCTGTTTATCACCTGCTGGTCGTTCAGGTATGTCTGGTATCCGATATTGATGTAATGAGTGAAAGTGGATTTATGATTGTGTAATATATTATACAGATAGTTGAATGAATCAGACTCTTTCCTTTCATTAATGAAATCCAGTCTCGGATCGACGGCAATAAGGGAATATTTAGTATTTAAGCAGGTAAAAGCAGAATCGATAGCTGCAACCAGTGCACTGCTGCCCCCGATGATCACGGGGAACACATTTTCACTCAAAAGCCAGGTAAGAACATCCGATAGTCCTGCAATGGTATCGTTAAAGGTAATTCCCCGCTTCATATTGCCCAGATCGATGATCTTTGATTTACCCGGAATCCTTGTAAGCCTGTAAAGCTGACTCCTTATGCTGTCAGGGGCTTTCATCGTTCCTGTCCCCTGAGAATTGCGCCCTTCAGGAACTCCTAAAAGTGCAATTTTATATTTCCCGATCTCTTTCACGGGGTTATTTTCTGTATGGATTACGATATTGTGAGGAAAACCTGCCTGCTCTGCCAGGTGATCATATTCAGGTTTTTCAATACTGACGGGGTCAAAATAATCGCTTGGATCTGTCATGGTAATTTTCAGGAACTTTTTCTGGATTTATTACTCTTTTCAATGATCTTGATACACTCTTCCCTGGTGAGCTCTTCTGCACTTTTTCCACGGGGAAGCCGGTAATTCTGTTTATCCCTTACCAGGTAAGGGCCATACCTTCCGTTAAGAAGCTGTATATCACCAAAATCCTTTATGATTTTCTTTTTTTCATTTTCATTTTTTTCACGAATCAGTTCGAGGGCTCTTTCGAATGTTATTGTATATGGATCATCAACTCCTTTCTTTAGTGAGAAGAACTTATTTTTGAATCTGATATATGGTCCGAATTTCCCGAGGCCCACTGTCATCTCTTCTCCTTCGTGTATTCCCAGGGACCTGGGCAGGCGGAACAGATTCAATGCCTCTTCAAGGGTTATGGTTTCAATAAGAAGGTTTTTTGTCAGACTAGCAAATCTTGGTTTACTGACGCTTTCCGAATTCCCTATCTGTGCCACTGGTCCAAAGCGGCCCATACGTACCGATACGGGTTCACCGGTTTCGGGATGGTTGCCCAGCATCCTCACACCGGTCTTTCTTTCTTTCTTCTCCAGTGTATTTTCAACGGTTTGATGAAATGGTCCGTAAAATGTGTGAAGCATTCCTGTCCATTTTAGATTTCCCAGTGCAATCTCGTCGAATTGCTCTTCAACTTCTGCAGTAAAATGATAATCAACAATTTCCGAAAAATTCTCAACAAGAAAATCATTAACGATCATACCTATATCCTGAGGGAAAAGTTTAGATTTTTCTTTCCCTGAGATCTCTGTTTTAGAACTGTTTGTCAGGCTCCCCTTTTCGAGAGTTATTATCATGACCTGCCGTTTTTCTCCCGGCCTGTCCTCGCGAAGAACGTAACCCCTGTTTTGAATTGTTGATATAGTAGGCGCATACGTGGAGGGTCTGCCGATACCCAGTTCTTCAAGTTTTTTCACGAGGCTTGCTTCCATATACCTTGGAGGAGGTGTGGTGAATTTCTGTGATGCTGTTACAGTGTTATAATAAAGAGGCATGCCTCTTGAAACGGGTGGAATAATATATTTCTCCTCATCTCCGTTTTCCAGGTCTGACGATTCTGAATAAACCTTAAGGAATCCGTCAAACTTAACAATTTCACCTGAAGCATTAAAGATTACGGGAGAATTGTTCATATCAACTGATATTGTTGTCTTTTCCACCTCAGCGTCAGACATTTGTGAAGCGATGGTCCTTTTCCGGATAAGTTCATAAAGTTTCTTCTCATTCAGGCTGCCTGTTATGGTTGAATGATCGATATATGCCGGACGTATTGCCTCATGTGCCTCCTGTGCTCCCTTCGATTTTGTCTTGAACTGCCGTGTCTTTGAATACTTTAGACCATATTCTGATATTATTACCTCCCGTGATTTTGCCAGGGCAAGCCTGGAGAGATTGGTTGAATCGGTCCTCATATAGGTTATTTTTCCTGCTTCATAAAGCCTTTGTGCAACAGCCATTGTCTGTGCAACGGAAAAACCAAGCTTTCGATATGCCTCCTGCTGAAGAGTAGATGTTGTGAAAGGGGGAGCAGGTGACCTTGTTCCCGGTTTGACAGTTATACCCGCAACCTTATATTCTGCTTCTGCACAAAGCTCAAGAAACTTACGGGCCTCATTCTTATCGATAAAGCGTTTTGATGCTTCAGCCCTGATGACTGAACCAATACTCTCTTTATCGTCGATCCTGAAAATCGCGTTGATCCTGAATGATGACTCGCTCACAAAGGAAATTATTTCCCTCTCCCTTTCGACTATGAGCCTTACAGCAACTGACTGCACCCTGCCGGCAGAAAGTGCCGGCTGAACCTTTTTCCAGAGAACAGGAGAGATCTCAAAACCCACAAGACGGTCAAGAATACGACGAGCTTGCTGAGAATTGACCAGGTTCATGTCTATCTTACGGGGATTATCAATTGCATCGGAAATTGCATTTTTAGTGATCTCGTGAAATACTATTCTGCGTGTAGCGGAAAGATCAAGCTTCAGGACATTTGCCAGATGCCAGGCTATTGCTTCTCCTTCGCGGTCCTCATCACTGGCGATCCATATATTCTTTGCTTCCGCTGCCGCCTTGCGCAGTTCACTGACAACCCTGACCTTCTCTTTTGGGATCTCATAATCGGGAGTGAAATCATTTTCAATATTTATCCCCAGATTCTTCTTTGAAAGATCCCTTATATGTCCGAAACTTGATATAACACGGAAATCTTTTCCAAGGAACTTTTCAATTGTCCTTGCCTTAGCCGGGGACTCAACAATTACAAGATTTTCGATCATTTACAACGAGATTTATTCTTTTAAAAACACGACAAAGTAAATCATTTAAAGACCAAACTTCAAAATAAACCTTTAAGTTTCTTCAAGATTTTACTATTTTTGAAACAAATATTTCCCTCTGATGAAAGGCAATTCAGACAACAGAAAATATATTATTTGGTTCTGGATAATTTATTCAATACCCTTTGCGGTTGTTATTACACTGTTTATTCTTATCTCGAATGAGAAGCTTGGGCCGATGCCTTCTTTTGATGAACTCGAGAATCCCGAATATTTTTTAGCAGCAGAGGTTTACTCGGAAGATGAAGTGCTTCTTGGTAAGATAAGCATTGAAAACAGGACATGGACCGACTATAAAGAGCTGTCACCTTATCTGATTGATGCATTAATTGCCACAGAAGACATACGATACTATAGGCATTCAGGTATAGATATCCGCGGACTGGCGAGGGCCTTAGTCCGTACTATCCTTCTTGGTCAGGATACCGGAGGTGGAAGTACTATCACACAGCAGCTTGCAAAACAGCTTTATCCCAGGGATACAGCAAAGGTTTCATTTGCCGTGAGAAAAATAAGGCTGGGAATCACCAAGTTCAAGGAATGGCAAACGGCTGTTAAACTTGAAAAAAGCTATACAAAGGAAGAGATCATCGCAATGTATCTCAATAAATATGACTTCCTGTATCAGGCGATCGGGATACAGTCGGCAGCCAGGGTTTATTTCAACACCACTCCTGATTCGCTAAATATCCAGGAGGCAGCCGTGCTTGTTGGTATGTTGAAGAACTCAAGCGCATATAATCCTCAAAGATATTATGACCGCATGTTAAGAAGAAGGAATATCGTAATTTCCCAGATGGCAAAATACGGTTATCTTGATCCTGCGATTGCTGATTCAGTCAGGAAGCTGCCCATTGAACTCGATTTCAAGATTGAAGACCATAATACAGGTCCGGCAACCTACCTTAGGGAATATCTCCGCAATACAATGCGACGGTCAAAACCGGACAGCAACAATTATGTACGGAGATCATCTTATGAAGATGCTATGTGGGAATGGGAGAATAATCCGCTTTACGGATGGTGCAATAAAAATAAAAAACCTGACGGATCAAATTATGATATATATAAAGATGGTCTGAAAATATATACTACCATCAATTCAAAGATGCAACAATATGCCGAAGAGGCTGTCACAGAGCATCTTACCAACGAGGTACAGCCCGATTTTTATGAGAGGGCAAAAAGCTTTAAGAATCCTCCCTATTCCGACGACCTGACAAAGGAACAGATTGATGAGCTGATAATGAATTCGTTGAAGCAGAGCGACAGATATTATATAATGAGGGCAAGAGGAATTCCGGAAGACTCAATCATGCTTTCTTTTAACACTCCTGTAGAAATGAAGGCATTCTCATGGAAGGGTGAGATAGATACCGTGATGACACCTCTTGATTCAATATGGTACTACAAATATTTCATACGATCGGCTTTCATGGTTGAGGATCCGCATAATGGTCATGTTAAAGCATATGTTGGCGGACCTGATTTCAGGTATTTCAAATGGGATGCATGTACCCAGCAAAAGAAACAGGTAGGAAGCACTATTAAGCCTTTTCTTTATACCCTTGCGATGCAAAATGGTTATTCTCCCTGTTATGAAGTGGAGAATATCCCCCGTTCATTTGAAGATGTAGTCAATGATACAGTCTGGACCCCCAGAAGCTCCGGCCCGAGAGCCTATCATGGCAAGATGGTAACATTAAAATGGGGACTGGCACAGTCAGAAAACTATATTTCAGCCTGGCTTATGGAACAGTTCAGACCCTCTGCAGTTGCCGACCTGATGCATAAAATGGGAATCAGAAGTTTTATTGATCCGGTATATTCAATATTCCTGGGCACCTCCGATATCAAACTTGAAGAGATGGTGGGAGCTTATGGGACCTATGCAAACAAGGGAGTATATACACGCCCCATGTATGTGACCAGGATAGAAGACAAAAATGGGAATGTTATTTTCAGATTTACTCCAAAGATAGAAGAGGTATTACGCGAAGAGACAGCATACCTGATGCTTAATCTCTTACAGGGTGTAGTCCTGACCGGGTCCGGAAGAAGGATGAGGAATGAGCCCTATAACCTGCTGAACCAGATCGGTGGTAAGACCGGAACTACCCAGAACCATTCCAACGGCTGGTTCATGGGCATTACTCCGAACCTTATAGGAGGTGTCTGGAGCGGATGGGAAGATCAGGCAATTCATTTTGAGACACTGGGTGAAGGACAGGGAGCAAATATGGCATTACCAATAATGGCTATATTCCTGCGAAAGGTATATGACGATCCCCAGTTTGGAATTATGGAATCAGATGAGTTTGAGCGTCCTGCCGGATTCAATATGGAACTCGATTGCGAAAAGGTTAAAAGAGAAAGTTCAAGAAGAGATAACCTGTTGATGGATCGGTATTAATCAGCTGAACAACATCTTCACCAGATGCTCAATCTTCCCAATTTTTACTAATTCAATATCACCGCCGGTACGGATTTGCAATCCGCTCCATTTATGATACTTTGACAGGCATATCTTTTTGAATCCCATTTTTGATGCTTCCCTGATACGCTGTTCTATCCTTGATACAGGACGGATCTCTCCCGATAAGCCTGCCTCACCGGCAAAACAGATTTCCCTCGAAACAGGGATGTCAAGATTTGATGAGAGGACAGAACTTATTATGGCAAGATCGATAGCAGGATCGTTTACCTTAATACCGCCGGCAATATTAAGAAAGACATCTTTGATCCCAAGCCTGAAACCGGCCCTCTTCTCGAGCACGGCCAGCAGCATATTAAGTCTTCGTATGTCAAAGCCTGTAGAACTTCGCTGGGGGGTGCCATACACGGCACTGCTCACAAGAGCCTGGGTTTCAATAAGGAAAGGACGCATTCCATCAATAGTCGCAGCGATAGCTATACCGCTTAGCAGCTCTTCATGCTGGTTAATAAAAAGCTCCGATGGATTGTTTACCTCAATAAGCCCCGACTCTGTCATTTCAAATATTCCTATTTCGGATGTTGATCCAAACCTGTTTTTCACAGAACGCAGAATACGGTACACATAGTTATTATCTCCTTCAAAATAGAGAACGACATCCACGATATGTTCCAGCACCTTTGGTCCGGCAAGTGTTCCGTCTTTTGTAATATGACCTATAAGAACTACCGGAATGCCGCTGATCTTTGAATATTTAAGAAGCTGGGCAGCACATTCCCTGACCTGTGAAACCGATCCGGCAGATGATTCTAGCATGCCGGTGCTGATAGTCTGAATGGAGTCAATGATTATAAGTCCTGGTTTTAGACTTTCGGAATGTATCAGGATATTTTCAAGCTCTGTCTCGGTTAAGACGTAGCACAACGGGTTGGAACCTTTAAGACGCCGGGCCCTGAGGCTTATTTGTTCATCACTCTCCTCGCCCGACACATATAATATTTTTGTCTGTTTTAAAGCCAGGGCCATCTGAAGAGCAAGGGTTGACTTACCAACACCCGGTTCGCCTCCGAGAAGAATCAGCGAACCACTGACCATACCTCCTCCCAGTATCCTGTCAAGTTCCGGCATTCCGGTATGATGTCTGTTCTTTTCATCAACAATAATATCATCAAGCAGCGATGGCTTGCTTTTTTGCTGCCCGGTCACAAATGACACGTTACGCGAGGATAAAGGAGCAATTATCTCTTCATGATATGTGTTCCACTCCTTGCAGGAGGGGCATCTTCCTATCCATTTTGGTGATTCAGCACCGCAATTCTGGCAAACAAAAACAGTTTTGGATTTAGCCATCTTATATCTCTATTCACCCTTTTATGGGATTATTAATTATGATTTTTGCCCCACATCAGAGGTAAGTGTGAGGTCAGTAATTTTTACTTTATGGTTTCTGCCATACATTAAATATATTGAAAAAATACCAATGATTATTTCAAATATTATCTGCGATTCATGTGTAAGCAAAGCATAAGTAAGTCCGTCTTCAAGACTTACTCCATGCATCACCACAAGTGCTCGTGATACGGCATAATGAAATGCCCCGAATCCACTCTGGACAGGCACTGACATTGCCAATCCGCCAATTACCAATATGATAAGTGAATTCCAGAATGAAATATTGGATGTGCTTTTAAGGGAGAATACAACTACCCATGTCATGAGGGCATAACTGATCCAGATTATGAATGTATGGAAAACAAATTCCCATTTTCTTTCTAGATTTACAATCGTTTTAAGTCCGCTGATCACACCTTTTACAATATCAAAAATCTTTGAAAAAAACCTTATTTTCCGTAGATTCTTTTTGTAACGGATCATGAGGTACAAAGCAATAATAGCTAAAAGGACCAGCAGTGCCCATAAGATCCATGAAAAGTACCATAGCGATAAGACTTTTTCTTTGAAAGGTATGAAGATGCTTTCTTTCAGAAACTCATTAATAATCGCTCCGCTTGTAAAAACAATGATTACCAGGAGTAACACGATCGAAAAGAAATCGATTGTACGTTCAATGATCACGGTACCCACCAGTTTATCAACCGGTATTTTTTCTTTTTTCCCCAGTGTCACGCAACGTGTTATTTCTCCTATTCTCGGCAAGGCAAGATTGGCCATATATCCAATCATCATTGCATGAAACGTATGCCAGAATGAAGGATGATATTCTAGAGGATGAATGAGCAATTGCCAGCGGCGGGCACGGCAAATAAAAGCTACAAAACTGAAAAAAACCGACAGTATGAGCCAGTAATAGTTTGCTTCCTTCAGGTTTTTGGCAAGGCTTTTAAAATCTATGTTCCGGAAAGCCAGCCACAGAAGGATAATCCCTACAATAAGAAAAGCAAGAAACTTAAGGATTTGTATTATGCTTTTTCTCAAATTCAGATCAGTTTATTTGTTTTTGTATCAGGGAAAATGATGGTGGGACAGAACTTTTTTGCTTCATCGGCATCAATAAATGCAAAAGCCATTATGAGAAGTATATCACCTATAAGAACCTTTCGTGCGGCGGCTCCGTTAAGACATATCTCCCCGGATCCTCTTTCCCCTTTTATTACGTATGTTTCGAAACGCTCGCCATTGTTCAGGTTTAATACCTGGACTTTTTCATTTTCAATGATATTTGACGCATCCATAAGATCTTCATCAATAGTGATGCTTCCAATATAATTAAGATTTGCCCCGGTAACGGACACCCTGTGGATCTTAGATTTCAGTACTTCCAGTATCATAATAAAAGGAGATATCAATTTAACGCTGCAAAGTTAGTTAACCTTTTTGATTCATACCAAAGGGAATTCAATATTATCAATAAGTCGTATTTTCTTGGCCCTTACGGCAATACATCCATAATAACGTTTTCCTTTTTCCATTTCTTTTTTTAAGCCGGCAGGAATTAATTCTCTGTCATCTACAATCTCGAAATATTCAACACTGAAACCAGCTCTCTTTTCAATACTCTTCTTTACGAATGCTTTTATTTCAGGGATGTCACTTTTCCTTATCATTTCTGATGCTTCCGAGATCGTTTTAAATATAACAGGAGCATTCTTCCTCACCTGAGGTTCAAGGAGAATGTTCCTGCTGCTCATTGCAAGACCATCGGGTTCACGCACAACAGGACATACGGCAATTTTTACCTTATACTGATTTTGTCTTATAAGCTCTTTTATAACAGCCACCTGTTGGAAGTCTTTAAGTCCGAAAAAAGCAACATTCGGAAGAATAATTTCAAAAAACCTGCTTACTATCTGGGCTACGCCATTGAAATGTCCGGGCCTGTGAAGAGACTCCATTAAATTATCTATATTGCCGAAGCTAAAGATCCTTTTATCTTCAGCCGGGTACATTTCATTATCATCAGGAGTAAAGACGATATCATTTTTCCTGAGGCATTTCCGAAGCATTGCAAGATCTTTTTTTAACGGCCGGGGATATCTTTTTAGATCCTCCCTGTCATTGAACTGGGTTGGATTAACATATATACTGACCACAATTAGCGGGCATTCACTGATTGCATTCCTTACAAGTGACAGGTGTCCTTTATGTAATGCACCCATTGTCGGTACAAAACCTAAAGAGGACCGGCGCAGCTCTTTTAACTGCACCTGAAGCTCTTTAACAGTACTGATGATCTTCATTTAAGAAAATTTAACATACAAAGCTAATATATAGTTACTAGTTACTTATTACTGGTTGACGGTTATTTTAAATTGAGCATAGTAACATTACAGGATATTCCCGGCAAATAAAACAAAAAACCGCATAATCTTGTGTTAATCAACTGAAACCGGAAATAAGTAACAGGCAACAAACTATAAGTGATCAAAGTAATAAATCAAAAATTTCTTTTTTAAAATTGCAGACATAACCAGAATATATTGAACACTGCCGGAACATAATCAATATTGACAGCTTGTAAATTTTCTCAATTTTTATTACTATCTTTGCACCTTAATACTAAAGGGTTATAGAGGCAGGTAAATGGAAAGCAGGAAAGTATTATTCATTTCACAGGAGATCACTCCATATCTAGGGGAAACAAAACTTTCAAAGATCGGCCGGTACCTACCCCAGGGAATTCAGGAAAAGGGCAAGGAGATCCGTACTTTCATGCCGCGATACGGATGTATCAATGAGCGCAGAAACCAGCTCCATGAAGTAATAAGGCTTTCGGGAATGAACCTGATAATTGACGACACCGATCATCCTCTTATTATAAAGGTTGCATCAATCCAGAGTGCAAGGATGCAGGTCTATTTCATTGATAATGATGATTACTTTCAGAGAAAACATATTGTGACCGATACCTCCGGCAAAGAATTTGAAGATAATGATGAACGGGCATTGTTCTTTGCAAGAGGAGTTATTGAAACGGTAAAGAAATTGCGATGGGCGCCTGACATTGTTCACTGCCACGGATGGATGTCGGCACTGATCCCGGTCTATCTCAGGAGTATTTACAACGATGACCCACTGTTCCACAATTATAAAATCATTTATTCAATCTACAATAATGATTTCAAAACACCGTTTAGATCAACGTTCACCGATAAACTGCGTTTTGATGGAATAGACGGGGAAAATCTAAAACTGATCAGGAACCCCGATTTTATTAATATTTCAAAACTGGCAATCAAATATTCCGACGGGATAATTATCGGAAGTGAACAGATAAACAGTGAATTAAGTAAATACCTGAAGACAATAACCAAACCAGTACTTCCATACAAGAATGAAACAGAATATATTGATGCCTATAACGACTTTTATGACAACATCCTATCATAATTCAAAAACATCCTTCAGATCATATCTTTCTCCAGATACTTACCTTCTCATTCTTGCGGGAATTCTGTTCCTTTGTAATTCCTGCGAAGAGGATGGTACCATAATTGGCAATAAAATGCTTCCCGGAAGTGATTTTGTCACTTTGCATTCAACAGACACGCTGAATATAAATTCATATACGATGTATACCGATTCCATCGAATCAGATAATCCCAGTTACTCATACCTTGGAGAGCTTTATGACCCTTACTTTGGATCAACAACAGCAGGATTTGTTACCCAGATAAGGATGAATGATTTATGGGGGGGTGGTGTTTTAACAGTAGATTCAATAAAACTTGTACTTAATCTTACAAATGTAGTTGGTGATACATCCGCAGGCCACATATTGACTATTTCAGAAATAGCGGAGGAGATTTATACCGATACAATGTACTATTCAAACAAAAAAACCCCGCTTACCGGGTATAGCATTGATGTCCCTCTTCCAGGACTAAAGGCCAATACGATCAATGAAGTTACACTTACCCTGCCGACCTCTTTCGGTCAATACATCATCAGGGACACCACAATGCTTTTTCACAGTAACTCCGTCCCCGATTTCAGATCATATTTCAAAGGATTGCAGTTTACCCTGAGATCAATAGGAGATCCTGTTTTTCTTACTTTAAGTCTTACTCCTCCGGATAGCTACAGTTCATATAGCCATTATTTTGTCATTTATCTGAGAGATGAAGATGATGTTACATCAGTTTTCTTTTTCATTCTCGACGCAAAAGCAAAGAATGCATGCTATAATATATATTCCCATGACTACAGTACGGCACAAGCTGATAAAAAAATTGAACATATAAATGACGGATTCAGAGACACCCTCGCTTACCAGCAATGTATGAGCGGAGTATTTACAAAGTTTACGATTCCCGGACTTGACGATATAAAGAATGATACCTCACTGAAAGGTATAAAGATTAATAAAGCCAGAATAACCTGGCCTGTTCATTATGACGGATATACCTATTATGGTTCATCTTTCCCGTCACAGTTATATATGGGATATTGTGACAACACAGGATCAAAATATCTCATACATGATTGGTACATAAGCACATCTTTTTTCGACGGGAAAATAGATACAACTGCCGGCAATTACATCTTTAATCTGGCATATTATGTACAGCAGTTCCTGGAAGACTCAACCGATGTTTTAAAACCGGAATTTCAGCTCATTCTCCCTGCAGGATCAGTTCAGAATGCTATTTTGAAGGCAAATGATAGTGCAAGTCCGGTAAAATTTGACTTAACATACACCAGATTCTGAATATCCTGATCAGGTTATTGGAATCGCATAATGTGTTTATAGAATATCTGATATGTGTGGAATTATTGGTTACATAGGTTCAAAACCTGCCCGGCAAATAATAATAAACGGCCTGAAACGTCTTGAATACCGCGGATACGATTCAGCAGGTCTGGCCCTTGTAAACGGCGACACAAAAATCTTCAAATGTAAAGGAAGGGTTAAAGATCTCGAGGAGATGGTAAGTAAGTCCAGCTTTGACGGAACAATAGGGATGGGCCATACAAGGTGGGCAACTCATGGTGAACCCAATGAACTGAATGCCCATCCTCAAATCTCGGCCAAAGGAAATTTTATTGTTGTTCATAATGGCATTATAGAAAATTATGCTCTGTTAAAAAAGCATCTTCAGGGACGAGGTATAAAATTTGCCAGCCAGACCGATACGGAAGTACTGGCCAACTTAATGGATCATCTGTATATTGAAGGTGATCTTACTGCAGAACAGGCAATTACATTAGCGTTAAACAGGGTTGAAGGGGCTTATGGACTTGTAATTATTTGTACAAAAGAACCCGACAAACTCTTTGCAGCTAAAAAAGGAAGCCCCCTTGTTATTGGAGTGGGAGAAGGAGAGAACTTCATTGCCTCCGATGCCACACCGATAGTCGAATATACACAAAGGGTGATATATCTGAATGATGATGATCTGGCAATTATAAAAAAAGAGGAGCTTATACTTAAATCGATTCAAAGTACAATGATTCAACCCGAAATAAAAAAGATTGACCTTAAGATCGGTGAAATAGACAAGGAAGGATTTGATCATTTCATGCTAAAGGAGATATTCGAACAGCCAAGAGCGATACATGATACTTTCAGGGGAAGAGTGCTTCCTGACCACACCGGGATAATGCTGGGAGGATTGCATGATATACTCGATGAAATATCTCAGGCTGAGAAAATAATAATTATTGCATGTGGGACATCCTGGCATGCCGGACTCCTTGGCGAATATCTTTTCGAGGAATATACCAGGATCCCTGTTGAAGTTGAATATGCTTCGGAATTCCGGTACAGAAACCCTGTAATAAATAAAGGCGATATTGTAATAGCTGTAAGCCAAAGCGGCGAAACAGCAGATACTCTCGCCGCAGTAAGGCTTGCAAAGGAAAAAGGAGCAAAGGTGATAGGCATATGCAATGTGGTCGGAAGCAGTATTCCCAGGGAAACGGATGCCGGAGTATATACTCATGCCGGACCGGAAATAGGTGTGGCTTCAACAAAAGCATTTACAACCCAGATAACTGTGCTGGCAATGATGGCATTTGAAATTGGCCACCTGAAAGGGATTATCTCAGACACTGTTTTTAAAAAGCTTATTGAAGAGCTCGTTTCAATACCCGGGAAAATTGAAAAAACACTGATATTAAACAACCAGATACTGACACTGTCATCAGTATTCAGGGAAACACATAATGCAATTTATCTCGGGAGGGGATATCTTTTCCCTGTAGCTCTGGAAGGGGCTCTCAAACTGAAGGAAATATCCTATATTCATGCAGAAGGATATCCTGCTGCCGAAATGAAACACGGGCCCATTGCTCTGATTGATGAAAATATGCCGGTTGTCATTATTGCAACAAAAGATGACACCTATGAAAAGATCATTAATAACATTCAGGAGGTAAAGGCCAGGAGAGGGAAAGTGATAGCTATTGTCACGGAAGGCGATGAAATAATAAGAAAAATGGCAGACTATGTTCTGGAGGTCCCTGAAACACTCCCGGTATTTTCAGGTCTTCTTGCAGTTATTCCTCTTCAGCTGCTATCCTATCATATTGCTGTTCTGAGGGGATGCAATGTTGACCAGCCAAGAAATCTTGCCAAATCGGTTACTGTTGAGTAATTTAATTGAACAATGCACCAATTACTGTTATGGTGAAAAAATACAGAAAGCTTACCCGCAATGAGATCCAATCAATGACCCGTAATAACTGCAGTTGTGATGACTGGGGAAAAATCATGGTCATGGAGGGATTCAATCCTTTACAATGCAAAAATGTTACTTTTTCAGGCGATATTAAACTGGGAGTATTTGATAAGCCATTTGTGGAAGAATCAGGCGTTAGTATTCCCGCCGGGATTCTGAATGCAAGGATACACAATTGTACCATAGGATCAAATGTTGTAATAAATAATACAGGAGAATACATTGCCAACTATAATATTGAAGATGAGGTAATTATTAAAAACTGTGGAAAGATCTGTACAGAAGGTATATCTAAATTCGGTAACGGCACGAGCATTGCAGTTCTCAATGAGGCAGGTGGCAGAATGGTAAAAATATGGGACCGTCTCTCAGCCCACGAAGCATATATCATCGCCCTTTACAGGCACCGAAGCAAGGCTGTGAAGATCCTTGGGAAGATGATAGACGATTATTCCGACTCCATAGCATCTGACAGGGGTATTATTAGCAGGAACTCACGAATCATCAACTGCAACAGTATCAGGAATGTTAAGGTTGGCCCTTACAGCCGTATTGAAGGAGCTGTCAGCCTTGACGAGGGATCAATAAACAGTTGTAAAGAAGATCCTGTTTTTATTGGTCCGGGAGTTATCATGGAACATTTTATTGTCTGTTCGGGGTCAATAATAACCGAATCAACACTGATCGACAAATGTTTTATCGGGCAGGGATGTGTGCTGGGAAAACACTATTCTGCCGGGAATTCACTTTTCTTTGCTAATTGCGAAGGATATCACGGGGAAGCATGTTCCATATTCGCAGGACCCCATACAGTTACACATCATAAATCAACACTCCTTATTGCCGGAATCTTCTCATTCATGAATGCCGGCAGCGGATCGAACCAGAGCAACCATATGTACAAACTGGGACCCATACACCAGGGTATAATGGAAAGAGGCTCAAAAACAACCAGCGATACATACATGCTATGGCCGGCCCGTATAGGTCCCTTTACATTGGTAATGGGCCGTCACTATAAGAATATGGATACTTCATCCCTTCCATTTTCGTATCTTATTGGGAGTAATGATGAAAGCATTCTTGTACCTGCTATAAACCTGAGAAGTGTCGGCACTATCAGGGATGCACAGAAATGGCCGCTACGCGACAAAAGAAAAGATCCGGTGAAGATTGACCAGGTTAACTTCAACCTGCTGAGCCCTTATACAATAAGAAAAATGATAGAAGGGAGAGATCTTCTACGTAATCTTAAATCATTGTCCGGGGAGGTATCTTCTACATTTACATATAAAAATATGCTGATAAAGGGAGCCTCTCTGGAGAGGGGTATTGAACTCTACCAGACGGGAATAAATAAATTTCTCGGCAACTCCATAATTAAAAGGCTTGAGAATAATACCCTTAAATCAAATAAGGAATTGCAAAAAAGACTTACCCCGGATAAGAAAATGGGTTCCGGTGAATGGGTCGATGTTGCAGGATTGATTACTCCAAAACAAGCGGTAGACAACCTTCTTGATGATATCGAATCAGGGATCATTAAATCGGTTGCGGATGTTGAGGAATCTTTCAGGAATATGCACAAATGCTATTATGAATGGGAATGGACATGGTCATGTGAAAGAATTGAAGAAGAAGAGGGAAAACCTGTGACTGAATTTTCTGCAGACGATGTAATAAGAATTGTTGAGCGATGGAAAAAGAGTGTAGTCGATCTCGATAAAATGCTTTATAATGATGCAAGGAAGGAATTTACCCTTTCATCAATGACCGGATTTGGTATAGATGGCGGCGACGAAGAAAAAAAGCAAGATTTTGAGCAGGTAAGGGGTGAGTTTGAATCAAACAGCGTGGTGGCGGCAATACAGGATCATATAAACCAAAAGACTGCCCTGGGAGACGGACTTATCAAACGGGTGGAGACAATAAGATAATAATGCTTTATCTTCACGAATACATTGAATCATAATACCTGGTGTAATCACCCGAGATTACATTTTCAAGCCATGTACTGTTCCAAAGATACCAGTCGACAGTCTTCTCAAGCCCGGTTTCAAAATCTGGTATGGGAGACCACCCCAGTTCTTTCTGGAGTTTTGATGAGTCGATGGCATATCGCAGGTCGTGACCAGGCCTGTCCTTTACCAATGTTATAAGTTTTTCTGAACTCCCTGCCGGACGGCCAAGTTTCCTGTCCATTATCCGGCAAAGCAGCTTTATAAGATCAAGATTCTTCCATTCATTGTTGCCGCCGATATTGTAAGTCTCCCCGGCCTTGCCGCGATGATAGATCAGATCTATTGCATAAGCATGATCCTCAACATAAAGCCAGTCACGAATATTTTCACCCTTTCCGTAAACCGGAACAGGCTTGTTGTTTTTTATGTTATTGATAGCCAAAGGGATAAGCTTTTCCGGGAATTGGTTCGGACCATAATTGTTTGAACAGTTAGAGATCACGACAGGTATTCCATATGTGTGATTATAGGCTCTTACCATATGATCGGAACTGGCTTTTGAGGCTGAATATGGACTTCTGGGATCATAAGCAGTCTCTTCGGTAAACAATCCCTCGCGGCCCAGCGATCCGAAAACCTCATCGGTGGAAATATGATAGAAAAGTTTTCCTTCATATGATTTCTTCCAGCAGTCAAGAGCAGCATTAAGCAGATTTACCGTTCCGACAATATTTGTAAAAACAAATTCATCAGGGCTTGTTATTGATCTGTCAACATGCGATTCAGCTGCAAGGTGAATAATTCCGTCAAAACAGTATTTGGCAAAAAGTTCGGCAACAGCCTTTTTATCAACAATGTCGGCTCTTTCAAATAAATAATTCTCCTTTTTCTCAATATCCCGGAGATTCTCGAGATTACCGGCATAGGTCAGTTTATCGGCATTTACAATAAGATAACCGGGGTAATTATTTACAAACCTTCTGACCACATGCGATCCGATAAATCCGGCACCACCGGTAATTAGGATTTTTTTCATATTTACACGTTTTTCTTTCTGATATTCTTTTCCCATTCCCAGGCAGTGCGCATTGCTTCGTCGAGGGAACTTTTCGTTTTCCAGCCGAGCTCCCTGTTGGCAAGTGAAGGATCTGCCCATATCTTCTCAATATCTCCGGCCCTTCTGCCTGTAATTCTGTATTTCAACTTAATACCCGAAATATGTTCAAAAGATTTTATTGCTTCAAGTACCGATACTCCCTCTCCTGTCCCGAGGTTAAAGATCTCATAATCCTTTATATTTTTCTTTTCGATAAGTCTTTCTATAGCAATTACATGTGCTTTTGCCAGGTCCACAACATGCAGATAATCCCTGATACAAGTTCCGTCGGGAGTACTGTAATCATTTCCGAATACTCTCAATTCATCCCTCAGTCCAATAGCTGTCTGGGTAATTAAAGGAACAAGGTTTTCAGGAACCCTGCGAGGGAGTTCTCCGATAAGTGCGGAAGGATGTGCTCCTATGGGATTGAAATACCTTAATGAGATTGCTTTAATGTTATTTGCGGCCAGTACTGCATCCCTGATTATTTCCTCACCTATCTTCTTGGTGTTCCCGTAAGGTGAAACTGCCGGCTGAACGGGAGTATCCTCTTTAACCGGAAAAATTTGCGGTTGTCCGTATACGGTGCATGATGAAGAAAAAACCATATATGGAATGGTATATTGTTTCATTCCCTCGAGCAGGTTCAACAGTGACACAAGGTTATTCCTGTAATACTCCAGGGGTTTTCTGACCGACTCTCCCACTGCCTTGTATGCTGCAAAATGTATTATTCCGTCAATGTTTTCATTATTTCTGAAGAAGATATCAAGCTTCTCCCGGTCACACAGATCAAATATCTCCAGCCGCGGTGTCACTCCGGTGATAGCAGCTATCTGTACAGCAACGGTTGCTTCTGAATTATACAGGTTATCTATAAGAATAACCTCATATCCCTCTTCAATAAGCTCAATAGCTGTATGTGAACCTATATAACCTGTTCCGCCGGTTACAATAATTTTCTTTTTCATCGGGCTGTTCAGGTAAAGGATGCTGACTTTAAGAAAGGATGATAATCACCCTTAAGTTCTGACGCTTTGGAATTGCGAATTATATAAGCTGTTTCCACTGACTGGCGTGATTCCTGCAAGCCAAAACCATTTCCGGCCAGTATCTCTTTATAGGTAAGAGTATGTAAATCCGTAAATCCTTCACTGAATTCGATTTCCTCACCATCAATCAATATAGATCTGAAGGTTCTCTGTCCCTTTTCACGTACCGGTGAGGGAAGGTCTCTGTAATCGAGGCTGAGGAACCATCTTATTCTTGCTTTCTCAAGTTCAAGAAAACCGGCAGCTTTGTCAGACTCGGAAAGATGTACTATATTTTTCTTTGTTTCACCAAAGATCCAGCCGAGCATATCAAAAAAATGGATCCCGATGTTTGTAGCAACGCCTCCCGATTTCTGGATATCCCCTTTCCAGGAAATAGAGTACCAGTTCCCCCTGCTTGTAACATATGTAAGATCAATATCATAGATTTTATCAGCCGGACCGTTCCGGATTCTGTTCCTTAAGTCAATGATCCTCGGATGCAGCCGGGTCTGGAGTACAGTAAAGATCTTATGCCCGGTCTCGTTTTCAATTTCCTGAAGCGCATCAATGTTCCATGGATTAAGCACTATCGGCTTTTCACAAATAGCATCTGCACGATGCCTTAAAGCAAACCTTATATGGGAATCGTGCAGGTAATTTGGTGAACATATACTTACATAATCAATTTTTGTACCACCTCTTTTCAGCTTATCAAAATGTCTGTCGAAGCGTTCAAACTCGACAAAGAAATCGCTCTGTGGGAAATAACTGTCAATAATTCCAACACTGTCAAACCTGTCAAGGCTGGCCAGAAGGTTATTTCCGGTATCCTTTATCGCTTTAAGATGACGGACAGCTATATATCCTGCCACGCCTATCAATCCGAAATTCTTTGGAGTTATATCCATTATAATTTTTTGGAAAGGTAAAATTACTAAATTATTTTAGTCACAATACCATGCTCAAGCCGGTATCTATCGCCGCTTTCAGGACATATAGCGAAGCCCTTTTCATCGAAGAAAAGTTTATGTCCGAATTCACTCATCCAACCGGTATGTCGTGCGGGATTCCCTATAACAAGGGAATAAGGCTTAACGTCGCGTGTGACAACCGCGCCCGCTCCAATGAATGCATACCTCCCTATTATGATGCCACAGAGAATTGTAGAATTTGCACCTATCGTGGCCCCTCTTTCTACAATAGTCGTCAGGTAGCTGTCCTTACGTACAATTGAACTTCGCGGATTTATGATATTCGTAAAGACCATCGACGGTCCGAGGAAGACATCGTCATCACAGATAACACCGGTATAGACTGAAACATTATTCTGGACCTTGACATTTCTACCAAGCTTAACTTCCGGGGATATCACAACATTCTGTCCGATATTACAGTTTTCCCCGATCTCCGAGCCAGTCATGATATGACTAAAGTGCCAGATCTTTGTACCTTTTCCTATTTTACTGCCCTTATCAATGACAGCTGTTTCATGTGAAAAATATTCCTTCTCCATGGTCATTTTGTTTCGAAGAATTTTAAGATGTTACAGGTGATATATTCAAGCTGTTCCTGCTCCATGTCGGGATGTATAGGCAAAGAAAGAACCTCCTTGCATAACAATGATGTGACAGGAAAATCCTCTTCGGCATATCCGAGATAACGGTATGCATCCTGAATGTGTAACGGGCCCGGATAATAGATCATTGATGGTATCTTCACAGAAGCGAGATAGTTCTTCAGTTCATCTCTCAGACCATTCCCAACCCTGATTGTATATTGATGAAAGATATGTGAGGAATACGCTGATCTTCCGGGAAGTGTTATTGATTTGCATCCGGCAAGAGCCTTATCATAAAAGTCAGCAACTGATCTTCTTGCGTCATTGAACCGGTCAAGATATTTCAATTTTACATTCAGAATTGCTGCCTGGATAGTGTCGAGTCTTGAGTTTATTCCAATATCATCATGCCGGTATTTTATTTTCATCCCGTGGTTGGCTATGCTCCTGGCCTTTTTTGCCAGCAATTCATCATTTGTAATGAGAGCTCCACCATCACCGAAACATCCAAGGTTTTTGGATGGAAAGAATGAAGTAGTGCCAATAATTCCTATGGTTCCTGCTTTCTTGCCGGTACCGTCTGAAAAAATAAAATCAGTTCCGGTAGCCTGTGCCGAATCTTCAATAACATAAATGCCATTATCTTTTGCAACCTTCATGATGTTTTCCATGTCGGCACACTGACCAAAAAGATGAATGGGAATTATAACTTTTGTCCGTGGAGATATTACTTTTCCGACTGCCTCAGCTGTTATGTTATAGGTATATGGATCAGGATCGACAAGGATCAGTTTGAGACCAAGCAAAGCAACTACCTCAATTGCAGAAATAAAGGTAAAATCTGATGTAATGACCTCATCCCCGGGTTTCAGTCCAAGAGCCATAAGGGAGATCTGCAGAGCATCGGTTCCGTTGCCGCAGGTGATTACGTAATTTGTTTCCAGGTATTTCTGAAGTTCTTTCTCAAAAATACCTACCTCGGGTCCCCTTATAAATGCAGTCGACTTAAGTACATTTTTGATCGCTGCATCAATTTCAGGTCCAAGTTTCTCATACTGAATCCTGAGATCAACCATTTGAATATCTCTCATCAGAAGCAGAATTATACGAACTACGAAGATAATTAATTTTATACTTAGTGCCGAAAATAATCTATATATCAGATGCACAAAGAAACTCAGTGTTCATTTACTATGAAGTATAAAAGAATTTATTATTTTTGTGCTGAAGGATAAAGGTAACAATGGATATTACAGCTTTCATACGGGAATTATTATTCAGTCATGATTGTGTGATTTTACCGGGATTTGGCGGTTTTGTGGGGAATTATACTCCTGCCCGTATTGATAAGGGCACTGATACTTTTTTCCCTCCGGTAAAACAGATATCCTTTAACAGGAACCTTAACCACAATGATGGTTTGCTTGTTGGCAGTATATCAGGATCGTCAGAAATCAATTACGGTGATGCCAGAAATATGGTGGATGAATTTGTAGCTTCTCTCAGAAAGAAACTGGAAAGAGGGGAAAAAGTCCGCTTCGACAGAATAGGCATTTTTACTAATAACCAGGAAGGGAATGTACAGTTTGAGCCAG
>Ga0307439_1000509_pt1 | contig 27086 bp, 22 predicted proteins | sample SalMarWE160490MG_FD_202142 | JGI IMG/M metagenome (GOLD analysis project Ga0307439, IMG submission 202142) | Salt marsh sediment microbial communities from the Plum Island Ecosystem LTER, Massachusetts, United States - WE1604-90 | ecosystem: Environmental > Aquatic > Marine > Intertidal zone >... | reverse complement strand
CGGTGAGCAGGTGCCGCACTTCGAGGCGCTGACAACACATGGCCCCCTCACCATGAGCGACCTGAGAGGCCAGTGGGTGGTTCTCTTCTCCCATCCCGCTGACTTCACGCCCGTCTGCACCACCGAGTTCGTCGCCCTCGCTCAGCGCGCCGAGGAATTCGCCCAGCGCAATGTGAAGCTGGTCGGCCTGAGCATCGACAGCATCCATTCCCACCTCGCCTGGTTAAGGAATATCGAGGAGAAGCTAGGAGTCAAGATCCCCTTCCCCATCATAGCGGACGTGGACATGAAAGTTGCCAGCAAATTCGGAATGGTCCATCCGGAGGCCAGCACCACGGCCGCTGTGCGGGCCCTCTTTGTCATCGATCCGGACGGGTTCATCCAGGCCATCGTCTACTATCCCTTGCAGACCGGCAGAAGCATCGATGAACTCCTGCGCCTCCTGGATGCCCTGCAGACTACCCATCAGCACCACGTGGCTACGCCGGCCGACTGGCGCCCCGGAGAGAAGGTGATAGTACCCCCGCCCCTGACCGAGGAGCAGGTTGAGGAACTCCTGCGGTCAGACTACGAGAAGACCGATTTCTACCTGATGAAGCGAGACCTGTAAGGAGAGGACGAGGGAAGTGGAAAGCGCGGTGTGAATTGCTGGCACGTTATAGTCTTCGGAATTCCTCGCGCAGAGCAAAGAGGTCAAAAGATGCCCAACATGCGGTCGCAAGTTGCACCCCAGATGGGGGAAAGCCAGCCTGGATGATCTTCCTGCCCTTTTGATCGAGGAACTTCACTGCAGGAACGAGGTCGCCATCGGACGAGACTACTATTGCAACGTCGTAAGCGTCCTCCCACGCAAGGCGAATCATGTCCGTAGCGATGGCTGTGTCGACGCCCTTCTCCACCGTGGCCTCGATTCGATTATTGCACTTCGGGCACGTTTCAATCACCTGGTGGCAGGCGGGGCACTTGGGTGGTGCCTTGGGCTGCCGCTCCAGTGCGACAACCTGAATACCTGGCTGACGGTCAAGCCAATTTGAGAGAAAATTCTTGAACTTCGGGTCAGCACGAGGATTGTAAGAAGAGTAGATAATCGCCCCTTCGTAAGAGAATTCAGAGACCTTAAGAAGTTCTGCTGCCTTGCCAGCGACCAAGCCAGGGAAATCCTTCCACCTGACTAGAAACCGAACGTCATCCTGTCCAGTGGTTTCACTTTCTCTATCGTTCAATGTGAGCTGAAGATTCCAGTAATCGATAAAGACCCGGATTCGAAGCCTAGAGGTGGATTGTGCAGCTTGGGACATATTGGTCATGGGTTCCCTCCGCGTAGACTCGATGAACAAAAAACTCAGGGGACGCGCCATACATATGACACGCCCCCTGGGGTTTCAATTATCAGCGACCTCCCCGTTAGGGGTTAAGGCATTTCGCTGATGGGCTTCAACAGCACAATGATCTTATCAAATAGTCCCCTTTTGTCAAGCCCCCCACTCGATTTTCTTTCGTTACATTATGACACGGGCGCGTCGAAAATCTTACCCCTGGGCCGATGGGACTTTTTTCTCTGCACTCTTCTAGACGCTTCAAGTGTGGCTCCTGTTACGCCACCTTCGTCGCACACCGTCGCATCTCGACCATCCCCCAGCTTTGATCCTCGCTATCGCACAAGCCTGAGCGGAGGCGTGTGCCTCCTCCGAGCCGCCGGGTGTTGCCGCCCTAGCCTTCCTTCCTGGGCAGGCCCGGCTCGGTCATCGAGGTAGGGTCGAGAGCACGCCGCAGGTCCTCATCCGATAGCTCCGTGCGCTCCTGCGCCACCTCCCGAACCGTGCGCCCGCTGCGCGCCGCCTCCTTGGCTATCTCCGCCGCCGCGTCGTAGCCGATAATCGGAGCCAGACCCGTCGCTATGCCAAGCCCCTTCTCCACCAGCTCCGGCCCTCTCTCCGTGGCCTGGAGGCCGTCCACGCAGCGCTCCGCGAAGTTCCTGGCCGCGGCCGCCAGCAGCTCGATGGACTGGAGAAGGTTGTAGCCAGCGACAGGCATCATCGTGTTGAGCTCGAAGAAGCTGCGCTGACCGGCGATGGCCACTGTTGCATCGTTCCCAATCACCTGGGCGCACACTTGAATCAGCGCCTCCGGAATAACCGGATTGACCTTTCCAGGCATAATGGAGCTCCCCGGCTGAGCCTCCGGAAGCAGCAGCTCGCCCAGACCGGCTCGTGGGCCCGAGCCCAGCCAGCTGATGTCGCTGACGATCTTGAGCAGGGCGATGGCGGCCGCTCTCAGCGCCCCGCTGCACGCCACGACCGCATCGAGGCTGCTCTGAGCCTGGAAGTGGTTATCGGTCTCGCGCACCGCCAGGCCGGTGGCCGCCGACAGGCGCTCGCATACCCGCGCCGCGAACAGAGGATGCGTGTTGAGCCCGGTGCCCACCGCAGTGCCGCCCAGTGCGACCTCCTCCAGCTCCGCCGCCGCCCTTTCCAGCCGCCGCAGAGCACGCGCCACCTGCCCGGCGTAACCCTGAAACTCCTGGCCCAGGCGGATGGGCGTGGCGTCCTGAAGGTGCGTGCGCCCCGTCTTGATCACCGGCCAGAACTCCTCTGCTTTCGCCGCCAGTGACGCCCGCAGCGCGCTCAGCGCCGGCGTGAGTTCCTCTCGTATGGCCAGAAGCGCCGAGAGGTGGATGGCTGTAGGCATGACATCGTTAGAAGACTGCCCGAGGTTGACGTGATCGTTGGGATGCACCAGCTTCGATCCCCGCTGGCCTCCCAGAAGCTCCGCCGCCCTGTTGGCTATCACCTCGTTGGCGTTCATATTCGTCGAAGTCCCCGATCCCGTCTGGAAGACATCTACCACAAACTGGTCGTCGAGACGCCCCTCGACGACCTCATCAGCGGCACGAGCGATGGCTTCCGCGAGCCCCGGCTCTAGAAGGCCGAGTTCCGCGTTCACCTCCGCTGCACTGCGCTTGATGAGCCCCAGAGCGCGGATGAACCGCCGGGGTAATCGCAATCCGCTGATGGGAAAGTTGAGGACGGCGCGCATTGTGGACGCGCCGTAGTAGGCCTCCTCCGGGACCTGCACCGGCCCCATGGAGTCGCTCTCGGTTCGGGTGCCCTTGACTTCGTCCATGTTCCCCTCCCGTCGGGAGCTTGAACGGGCCCCGCACTTCAGTTCTGATGGGCTGCCACCCTGCGGCCGGCCACACCTGGGTTGTGCACCGCTCCGCCAGGCATCAGTCCCGCGCAGTCTCAGTTCCCGGTCAGGATATGGTCGTCGTACTCAATTTCGAACCGCAGCTTGTGCTTGGCTTCCTCCTGGGCAAGGGCTAGCAGAATTTCGCGCAGCGCTTCGTCGTCCGTCGCCGCGGCGAGGTCGCTGTACAGCTTGAACGCCGCCTTCTCCTCTTTCATCGCGAGGATGAGTGCATCCTGGTAGTCGAGACCCGAACTGGTCTCGACGTCCATTAGATAATCGCCGATCTTCAGGTCCATGACCTTATCCGCCACGGGCAGCAAGAGCTTATCCTGCTTGATTGCCAGCAGCTTCGCCTTGTGCCCCAGTTCCTCCTTGGCGAACTCCTCGAAGACCTGGCGCATCCACGATTTCTCCGTCTGGCGGGCCAGGCTGGCGTATAGTTGGGCGGCTTCCTCTTCCTTCCCGATCGCAAAGTCCAGGATCTCGTCAACTGAACCGAATGGCTTCATTGTTCCGTCCTCCTGTTATTCACACAGCTCCCTCAGCTTCTCCGCGACGAGCATTCCCAGGGAATAGCACTGAGCAAGGGCTTCATCATCGGGCACGTACTTGGCCTTGATGCCCTCCCCTACCAGGTCGACCTTCATCCCCCTGAGCACGTCCTCCACCTGTCCGACCGCCTCGCCGCTCCAGCCGTACGAGCCGAAGGCCTCCCCAATGAGATTGCGCGGCTTCAGCCCTTTGAGATAGGTCAGAGCATCTGCAACGGTAGGAAAGATGTTGTTGTTGAAGGTTGGGGAGCCTACCAGGAGTGCGCCGGCATCCAGTATCTCTGTGGCTACGTCGGTGCGATGACACACCCGCAGCGGCAACAGTTTGGCGTTTGCTCCACCAGCTCTGATCCCCTCACCGATCGCCCGCGCCATGGCAGCGGTGCTTTCGTACATCGTGTCATACACGACCGCAGCCTTTTTCGTCGGTTTCTGAGCAGCCCATTTGGAATAGAGCTCGAGTATCCTGTTGACGTCTTTGCGCCAGATCGGGCCGTGGTCCGTTGCCACGATCCCCTTCGTGACATCAAGACTGCCTATCTTCTCCAGAAGCTTAGTGACAGGGGTAGAAAGCGGCAGCAGGATGTTGGCGAAGTACTTGGCCGCCTCGTCCTCCAGAATGTCGTCATCGATCTCGTCGTCAAACCTCTCGGTCGAGGCGAGGTGCATCGAGAACACATCCTGCGAGAAGAGCGCGCCGTCCTCGGCCAGATAGGTGAACATGCTATCCGGCCAGTGGAGCATGCGGGTCTCCATGAAGGACAGGTTCATGTTGCCCAGGCTAATGCTCTCCCCGTCGTTCACAGCCACGATTTCCCGGTCCAGGCGGAAATGCTCGGCCAGAGCATTGGCCCCCATGACGGAGGCAAAGACCTTCTCCGGCTTCACCGCCTGTATCACCTCGGGCAGGCATCCGGAGTGGTCCATCTCAGAATGGTTGGAGATGATATACGTGATGTCTCCAGGATCGACGACCGAGGCGATACGGGAGAGCATCTCGTGCTTGAAGGGGGCCTTGACCGTGTCTATGAGGGTGATCTTGTCGGCGAGAATGAGATAGGCGTTGTAGGTTGTGCCTCGGCTGGTCAGATGGCCGTGGAATTCGCGGAGCGACCAGTCAATCGCCCCCACCCAGTAAACGTGGTCGGTTACTTTTGCCGCCTTGAACGGTCCGCTCATGCTGCTGCCTCTTATCCTCCCAAGGCCGCCATCTCTTTGCTCAGGACGGCGATGTGGCCCATCTCCTCCTTGATGATGTCGTCGATTCTTTGCTTGCTCAGCCTTTCTGGAGCTATCTCCTTTATCCCCAGGTAGAACACGATGGAGTCCTTTTCCAGCCCGATAGCCGTCTTGAGAATGTCTTCCATCGTTTCCTTCCCCGTCAGCCGTTCGGACGGATCCGTCCTCACATCGAAGACATGTCCGTCTGCCATCCCCCGGACATACAGGATCGCTTCGCCGTAGGGGTCGGGAACCCTCGGCTCCCGTTCTTGCTGCAACAACTCCCCTCTCATGGCAGCGAACACCTTTTGGTGTTCATCTTCCATGGCGGCCAGGTCCAGCAACTGCTGACGGGCACGCGAATCGGTAACCCCTTGCGCCGCCCGGCGATAGAAGCGAGCCCCGTTCCTCTCGATCTGTTCTGCCATTTCGAAAATCTCGTCGGCAGTGGGGGGAACGCTCATTCCGTACCTCCTTCCGTTGTTGCAGCCAGCGCCACGAATGTGCGCTGGGCCAGCTCGCGATCGATCATCAACAGCCCGCTAGGCTCATTCCGCAGTAGCCTTGGCCCGTTCCTCATGGGACATTTCGGCCAGGCGCTCGACCTCCTTAACGTCCAACCCGAGCCCCTCGGCCACGCGACGGCCGTACTCGCGGTCGGCCTTGTAGAAGAGAGCTGTCTGGCGCAACTGGATGCGCTTCTGCGCACCGCCCAGGTGGCCCACGATGTTACCGATCAGGTGGGCCCGATCCTCGTCGGTCATCACCTTGCGGTACAGATTACCAGCCTGCACGAAATCGTCGTTGGGGTGAGTGTACCGCTGACGCGCAGCCTTCCCCGAGACCTCGAAGACCGGCTCGGCCGCCTGTGGCTGGGGCACGGGGCCACCAAAGCTGTTGGGGTAATAGTTGGGGCTGCCGCCGCCGTTGGCGTCAAAGCGCATGAACCCGTCGCGCTGGTAGTTGTTCACCGGGACGGCCTTGGCCGAGTTCACCGGCAGCAGATGGTAGTTGGGCCCCAGGCGGTGGCGATGGGTGTCGTGATAGCTGAAGAGGCGCCCCTGGAGCATCTTGTCCGGCGAGGCGGCTATCCCGGGCACGAAGTTGCCGGGCGAGAAAGCAGCCTGCTCGACCTCAGCGAAGTAGTTCTCCGGGTTGCGATTGAGAACCATGCGGCCCACCGGGTTCAGTGGCGCGTCGCCGTGAGGCCAGACCTTGGTGATGTCGAAGGAGTCGAAGCGGTAGTTCTCGACCTGTTCGGGGGTCATGATCTGCGCGTAGACCTTCCAGGCCGGGTACTCTCCCCGCTCGATTGCTGCGTAGAGGTCGCGAGTGGCATGGTCGGGGTCCGCACCCTTCATGCGTTCAGCCTCTTCTCGGGTCAGGTTCTGGATGCCCTGCTCGGTTTTGAAGTGGATCTTCACCCAGAAGTACTGGCCCTTGTCGTTGTACCACTTGAAGGTATGCCCGCTGTAACCGTTCATGTAGCGGTAGGTCCTGGGCGTACCACGGTCGGAGAAGAGGATAGTGACCTGGTGGATGGACTCCGGCGTAAGCGATAGGAAGTCCCAGAACATATCCGGATCCTTGAGGTTGGTGGCGGGGTTCCGCTTCTGGGTGTGGATGAAGTCGGAGAACTTCAGTGGGTCCCTGATGAAGAAGACAGGGGTATTGTTCCCCACGAAATCGTAGTTCCCCTCTTCGGTGTAGAACTTGACCGCGAACCCACGGGGGTCGCGCTCGGCGTCGGCCGAGCCCTTCTCGCCGCCCACGGTCGAGAAGCGCGCGAAGAGCTCGGTGCGCTTGCCCACCTGGGACAGGAACCTGGCTCTCGTGTACTGGGTTACGTCGTCGGTGACCTCGAAGTAGCCATGGGCGCCCGCGCCCTTGGCGTGCACCACACGCTCGGGGATGCGTTCGCGGTCGAAGTGGGCCAGCTTCTCGACCAAGTGAACGTCCTGCAGCAGGGCAGGTCCGGGGCTGCCGGCGGTCATCGTGTTCTGGTCGTCGTCGACCGGCGTGCCAAAGCTGGTAGTCAGAACCTTCTTGTCCTCCGCCATTGTCCTCTACCTCCTTCCGTTTTCTTCTCCTGCTATTCGCCGTTTCCGCGGCTCATCCGCCTTGGCAATGGGAGGCAACGCTCACTCCGCACCTCCTTCCGTTGTCGCAGCCGGCGCGACGAATGTGCGCTGGGCCAGCTCTCGATCGATCATGAACAGCCCGCTGGCGTCATCGCCCACCAGCTTAAGCTTCTGCACCACCTCGTCGGCGGACGCTTCCTCCTCCACCTGCTCAGAGACGAACCACTGAAGGAAGTTGTTGGTGGCATGATCTCTTGCTTCCACCGCCAGGTCAACCAGCTTGTTGATCAGGCCGGTGACCTTCTGCTCGTGCTCGTATACGTGCTCGAACGTTGCCAGCGGCGAGTCCCATTCGGAGGGCGGTTCGTCCACCGGCTGCAGGACGACTCTGCCGCCACGCTCGTTGACGTAGTCGTAGAACTTCAGCGCGTGCGCCAGCTCTTCTTGCGCCTGCACGCGCATCCAGTTCGCGAAGCCGCCCAGGTTCACCGAATGGAAGTAAGCGGACATCGACAGGTATAGGTAGGACGAGTATAGCTCTGCGTTGAGCTGCTTGTTAAGGGCCTCTTGCATTTTCTCGTCGATCATGGAAAGTACCTCCTCTACCTTCGGTTTTCTTCTGCTAGCCGCTATTTCGATGGCTCATGCCCCTTGGCAGCGGGGACAAACTCCGTAGAACTCCAGACGATGGTGGACATCAGCGTAGCCCCTCTTCGCAGCCACCTCCTCCGCCGCTGGTCCGAGGTCGATGTCAAGGTCCTCGATAGCACCGCAGACGGTGCACACGAGGTGGGGATGAGGGCGAGGGTTGCGACCGTCGTAGTGGCTGCCGCCACTGAAGGGAAGCTCGAGGACTTCCCCCATCTCCTTGAGCCGCTCAAGCGTGTTGTAGACGGTGGCCAGGCTGGTGGTAGGAAAGTCCTTCTGCACCTGACGGTAGATCTGCTCCACGCTGGGGTGGCTCGTGCTCTCCACCACGATCTTGACGATGGCCAGTCTCTGGGGCGTGATGCGATTGCCAGCACTCCTGAGCTTGACCACGAGACCATCCAGCCGCGTTTTGGGGGTTGGTTTGTTTAGAGCCATTCTTTCGTGATATCCATTCTATCATGCCCCTGGACCTTGTCAACACCCTGGGGCGGGAGATCAAGAGCGGCGGTACAGCCCCGTCCAACACAACGCGCACCCTCTCCCCAGGGGTGAACCTGCGGCGGGCGACTCTTCATATCCGCCGAACGCATAGCATCGCCTTTCTTGCTGGCTTGACGAGACCCAAGTGGGAGCGAAGCGTATGATTGATGCGGGGGCCATGAACGAAAGCAACGCCCGGCTATACATAGAGCGGATCCTGCCTCGCCAGGCCGACCGCCAGCGCGTCGCTGCCCTGCTGGAGCGTGGCTGGTTCCCACCGGTGCGGCGAGACCACCCCCTGGGTGAGTTGCAAAGGTGTGCCGTCGGCCCGGCCCGGCTGCTCGTGCTTCTGGGGCCGAAGAACGCTGTGGGCGCGTCCTACTTTCAGGCCTTCCTCAGGCTCGCCGATGCCCGCCTGAGCGACGAGCCGCTGCTCTTCGGCCTGCACAACAGGGGTCGCTACCCCGCCTACAACTGGATCGACCTGATCCGCTATGAAGGTATCGCCACCTTCGCCAGCGATGAAAGGTTAGACTTTGCCGCACGTGGGCTGGACCGTCGCCTGTTCCGCCTGCTGGGTCAGCTCATCCCCCCTGGCGGCCACCTCATGGTGGAATACGAGTCGGAGGGGCAGCGGCTCACCGAACGAATGCTGGCCTTGGGCGTGCCGCCGGTGGCGACACCCCTGGGCTACCTCATGTTTCTGAGCGGCTGCGGGGCCAGCTTCCGCGACTGGTACATTAGCGAAGGAGGTCGAGAAGGCCCCCGCAAGCTTCAGGGGTTCAAGCCGCTTGACGATCGGCACGCTCGCGCCAAGGCTCACTCGATGGCCGAGGAGCTGCGGCGGTTTCTCGCTCGCGCTCCCAGGAAAGAGCATCGCCAATGGAAAGGGCTGGCCCGCCGCCTGGCCCGCAAGGTGCTCGAGCGGCTGGAGGTGGATACCCTGGCCAGAGATCCACACCCACCGTCGGCCCAGCCGCCCCATTCGGCCGACGCTGGCCAGACAGCCCGCAGTGGGCGATAACAGCGGGCCCCTGGTAGAGCGCTAGCCTTCGCCAAACGTCCTGCGCATGACAGGGAGAGCTATAGCCATGTGTGTGAGTACGACGGCCTCCTTCAGAGATGGGCCACTGCCATGCTGGGCGCGAGCGCCCGCAGACCAAGGGCTGCGAAAAGGTGAAAATGGGCGAGAAAGAGGGGAGGTTGGTACCCCCGGCAGGACTCGAACCTGCAACCAACTGCTTAGAAGGCAGCCGCTCTGTCCGCTTGAGCTACGGGGGCACCGGCTTGCTGCTAGGCAAGTCTCCTCAATGTAGCAACCGCCTCTTGTCGTCGTCAACTTGGACGACGCTGACCAGGCCTGCCCCCTAGGCCCCCCGATAGACCGTCTTCACCTTGTGCAGAGGGATCAGACCCCTTCCCACAGGGGTCACGCCCACGATCTCCAGGCCATCGAGGTCGGCAGAGGTAGTGACGTGCTTCTGAATCAAGCGGCCCAAGGGCTGAGCACTGACCACCGCCAGCACAGCCGCCGCAAGAACACTGGGCAGACGCTCGAATCGCCGCCGATCGCCCACAGCCAGCAGAGAAGCCAGCCCGGCCAGGATGCCAGCCACCGCCAGGTTGGTGCCGCAAAGAGGCGATACAGCCAGATGCGATTCGCCTTGCTTGAGGCGAGCCAGCCCCTCGGCGGCGCACTCGCCGATCTTCTCGGCCGGGACGTTGCCGTAGATGTAGAAGCCGTCGAGGGAAGCCCGTCCCACCAACCGCATGTGCTGTCCCACCCTTCCCAGCAGAATCGATACGGTGGCATGCTCCAGGCCATGATTACGACGGATAGCAGCGATCATTCTGGCCACCATCTGAACCCTCCGTGCCTCAGTATATCACGACGCCGCAGGGCATCCCCTAGCTCTTGGTGATGCCTGGCACGAAGGACTGGGCGCGAACACTAACAGTCACCGTGATGGTCTTGATGTTGTCCCTGGCGTAAGGCACCTCCACGGTTATGGTGCCCACGTATTTGCCCTTGGGCATGCCTGCCAGGTTGGCCTGAATGCCCAGGGTAGACGTGTCGCCCCCCAAATCCTTGCCCAAGGCTAGCCCCTGTTTCGCCGATAGCTGAAGCCACGAAGCCGAAGGCGTGGCCGTCCAGACCAGGAGACCGGTACCAGGGTTGGAGATCGTCACTTCGGCGGATTGGCTCAGGCCCTCAGGACGCGCAGTCAGCTCGACGTTGAGGATGCTCACCTCCAGCGCAGGCGCCCCCACTATCGCCGAGCGGTCACCGTCCACTTCCGTCGGGTCCAGGTGGGAGTCGGCGGGCCGCGGCATGTCCATGTTGTCGTAGCAGTAGTCGGGAGAATCGCAGGCGAAGTTCTCCAGTTTCAGGGCCTCGGCGAAGTCCCTGTGCGACAGGTCGGGCAGAGCGACCTCCAGAGCCTGCCAGAGGGGGCTGTCCTCTGGCTCGGGAGGATGAGCTATGCATCCCAAGACAAGCTCCTGATAAGGATACTGAGAGCGATCGTGGCCGAAGCCGTCGTCGAAGGGGCCACAGCTATAAGAGGTGCGCGGCCAGGCGGGAAAGCGAGGGTTGAGGGGATGGTTCACAAAGACGAAGCCGTTGTAGCCCCAGATAGCGTAGTACCAGTCCTCGATGACCTGGGGGGTGCGGTCGGCCACAATGGGGCGGAACTCGGTGGCCAGGTTCCATTTGTCGACCAGGATGCGTGTGCCGCGGGCGATGTTGTAAGCGAAATGGGCAGCCACCATAAGCTGCTCCCGCGTCGGTTCGCCAGTGGTGTTCTGCATGCCGGTGGTGACCTGCATGATGCCATAGCCGCAGTCGCGGGAGATGAGGGCCGGGCCAATGCCTCCGTAGGGGACGGAGAAGGCCGCCTGGGACCACGAGCTCTCGACCCAGCCGATGGCCTTGAGGATAGTGGGGGGAATGTATGGCTCGCTGAGGCCGGGACCGATGGGCGGGAAAGGCGTCGGCGAGCCTGCGGCCGTAGCGGTCGCTGTCTCCGTCGGCGTCGGCGAGCCTGCGGCCGTAGCGGTGGCCGTCTCCGTCGGCGTCGGCGAGCCCACGGGCGTAGCGGCCGCTGCTTCCATAGACGCCGGCGAGCCAACAGGCGTAGCGGTCGCTGTCGGCGTCGGCGAGGCTGTGGGCGTGGCGGTGGCTGTCTCCGTCGGCGTCGGCGAGCCCACGGGCGTAGCGGTGGCTGTCTCCGTCGGCGTCGGCGAGCCTACAGGCGTAGCGGTCGCTGTCTCCGTCGGCGTCGGCGACACCGGAGTGCGGGGCACACGCAGGCCTGTCTCCAGGGGAGGCAGGCCGAAGTAGAGGTCGCCGGGGAAGAGGCCATCGACAGCCGCCAGCTCGAAGGTCTGAGTATAGACGGTGCGATAGTCCTCGGGGTCATAGGAGATCACATCAAACGGCCCCATGGGGCTGCCCGTCGCGGCGCACAGATCGAAGTCGCCAGCCCGCGCCGGCGGCGACGCGCCGTCGGCCTGTAGCAGAATACCCAGGCTCAAGGACAAGAGGACAACTGTGAGACGTAGTCTACTGGGAATCATTGGTCAGCCAACCGATGAATTCCAGGTTGCCTCTATCAGCCACTGTCTGCCGTCCCTTACCCAACTCGATGATCACCAGATGCTCCCGGCCGGGTTGGGCGGCCGAACTCCCCTCGAAGGAGCGTACAGCCAGATAGTCACCCTCGGGCGACCAGCCCACCGGCACGTCGAAGCCCTGATCGGGCCCGGGGGTGACCTCCTCCAACTCTCGTTCGCTCAAGGAGACCAGCGCTGCCGCACTGGCCCCGTCGGCAGGCGACCGCCCCACGGTGATGCGCTCCCCATCTGGGTGCCACACCGGATTGAAATGGTCACCGGCGTCCAGCGCCTCCGAGAAATCGGACAGGGGCTGCGGCGCTGCACCCTCGACAAGCTCGACTACGAAGGCCCGAATACCTATCCGATCGTCCGTGGGCTGGCCGGCCAGAAAGACAACGCGGGAGCCGTCCGGCGAGAGATGCCAGTCGCGAGCCACCTCGTCGCTGGCCTGAACCAGCAATCGGGGGCTGCCCCCCACCGCCGCCACCGTCCCCAAGTGAGTGCCGCCGAGGGTGATCTGAGCAAAATAGAGGAGGGTGCCATCGGGAGAATACCCTATGGGGAACAGCCCCAGCACATCATCGGCTTGCATCAGGGGGGTCTCGCTGCCGTCGCTCACGTCCACCTTCAGCAGGGAAACAGCCTGGCCGATCTGGGCCTGCGGCCCGTTTCGGCGCACAACAACGGAGCTTCCATCCGGCGACCAAACCGGCTTGCCCAGCACGTCCAGATCGCTGGCCAACAGGCGTGTCTTGCCGCTACCCACATCCAGCAGCCAGGCCTGGCCATCCAGGGCCGGGTCTCCGTCAGCCGCAGGCAGCACCAGGTAGGCGATACGCTCGCCGTCGGGCGAAAGGCTGGCCGATATGCCCACGCCGGGGGTGTGCTCCACCTCAGCCACCTTCGCCCGCGTTCGGGGCTCGGCCGCCGCCGCCAGCCAGACGATGTCGGCCTCGCTGCCGAACTCCTTGTACACCAGCCGCAGCCCTTCCTCGGGTACGCCAGTGGGCAGCGGCGTGCCGGTGGGCGTCGGGCTGACCTCCCCTTCCCCGTTGCAGCCGCCCATGACAAGCACCGCCAGCACAATCAGCGCCAAGAAGACAATTAGACTTCGCACGACCCTTACTCCTCACTCCCCGACACCGAGGTCTCAGCCTCCCCTAGAACAGTGCGCACCCGCCGATATATGTACCAGGCCACCAGTGCTGTCAGGACTATCAGGATGGGTATATCCGCTGGACGCATCCACTCCCTGATCCGCTCCCAGTTCTCGCCCAAGAGGTAGCCCGCCCAGGCCAGCCCCAGCGACCAGGGGAAGGACCCGACGAAGGTCAGGATGGTGAACCGCCAGATGTTCATGCGGGCGATCCCCGCCGGCAGGCTGATGAAGGTGCGTACTACCGGCAGCACCCGCGAGATGAACACCGCCCGAGCGCCGTAGCGGGCGAACCAGCGTTCGGCCTGCTCCACCTCGTGGCGAGAGATGAGGAAGTAGCGCCCGTAGCGCAAGAGGAAGGGCCGTCCGCCCCAGGCCCCCACGGCGTAGGCCAGCAGAGAGCCAATCAGGTTGCCCAGGGCGCCGCAAAAAGCAGCGAGGAACAGCCACTGAACCCCCAGCCCGCGGTCGTCCACCAGGAACCAGCCGGCCAGGGGCATGATGATCTCGCTGGGGAGAGGGATGCAGGCGCTCTCGATGGCCATCAGGGCGACGACCCCTGGCCACTCGATGAGGTCGTAGACGTACTCGACGAAGTTTAGTAGTAGCTCTTCGATCTCCCTCCACCACCTTGCCGGGCTTCCACCACCAGCAAGAGCAGGCTACGTTGAGACCGGGGCTTCGTCCATTCGCCTGAGTTTAGCAGCAGGTTCCAATAGGTGTCAACGTTTGCCCGCTGCTGCTGCGAATTGCACGATCGTCTGTCGGTGCCGCTTGTTTGGCTCCGCTAAAGCTCTAGAGCAGACACAGCAGGACGAGGATCCGCCGGGGTCTGGGGAAGAACCTGATGGAGGGGGGAGTTAGAGGGCTAGTCGACCAGCGTGACCACACCCGATCCGTCAGCTATGCGGCGGAACACCTGCTCAGGGCTTATCTTCTCCTCAAGGAAAGCACAGTAGGCCTTGAATAGCTCCGGCGTTGAGACAAGGGCGATGCTATGATTCTCCGCGGTGGTCTGGACGTTGTCCGGGAAGATTGACTTGTCCGGGGTGCCGCGTTCCTGGGGCGGTAGGCCGATCCAGGCGTTGCCGACCAGCACGCCCTTAACGCCCTGGCCCACGTCGTGCAAGTAGTTGCCCTGGTCCTTGATCAGCTGGGACAGATCACGCCCGGCTATGCTCTTTCCGGTGCCGGTCACCTCGACGAGAACCTTCTCGTCACCCCAGACAAGCATGAACTCATCGGATACTGGGCTGTCGACCGTGCTTATGCCTATCGCCTCAAAGGTTTTGCGGGCGATCTCCTGAAGCGGGGGGCCCTTCTCGTACAGCAGCCGCTTGAACTCGTCGGCTGCCGCCTGCGCCTCAACGGCCTCGTGGTGCTTGCGCTGGGCGTCCTCCAGCGCCTTTGTTGCGTCCGCCAACGCAGCTGTGCGAGCCTGGTCGCCTGGCATCTCGATGGCTCCAGCCCAGTCCGGCGGAACGGCTCGAGCCAGCACGCCGCAGAAATCCTCTAGAAGGATGCGCAAACCCTCGTCGGCCGACACCTCCGTCGGGGCAGGCAGTAGGGCAATCTGGCCAGTCCGCACGCTCAACGCGGCGGCTTTGGCGATGGGTGGGGGAACCCCCGACGGTTGCAGTTCAAATACCACGCGGAGCGCAACGGGTTCCTGTTGCCGGTTGACCGCAATGGGATCGGCGCGCGCGGAGACATGCCAGTCGCGTCTGGCCGCCTCGCTTAAGTCGGCCTCCATCGTGGCGTGGTCCACCGGCGCAAAGGACCGCTGCCAGGAATGCACGTGAGCCAGGTACCGACCGAACGCCTGATCGCGGATCTCAAGCGTCTCGCCCTCCTCGTCGTGAAAGGCCACCGTGACCGGCAGCCAGGGCAGGGTCTCCACCTCATGTACGTACGGGTCCCGCTTGAGCTCGATGAATTCACGCCCTGGGAGGATGGCGTACACTGAGCCGCCCGAGGTCAGCAGCGCGCGAAGGAGCTCGGCCACCCTGTCGGTTCTCCAGCGAAGACCCTCGTATGGCCCCTCCCAGCGGCCAGACTTCATCCCTCGTCGGTCGAGAGCGGCGAGACGCGGGACCAGACTAGGGCCATTGACCAGGACGATGTCGAAGTCAGCCAAGTTGGGAACGTTCGGGTCGGACCAGTCGTAGCAGGGGACCCCTGCGAAGCCCCCGCCGCCGACGACAAGTATCCTCGCGGGCCGATTAGCTGACTCGTTACCCATTCCGATCAAACCCTCGTTCCGACGGCGACGCCGTGCCTGGCCAGGACCGGCCGCAGGTACTGGCCGGTGAAGCTGGCATCCACCTGAGCGACCTCCTCGGGCGTGCCCTCACTTGGGCCAGCTCTGCGCCACTACGAACCACGTGATGGCGTTGGCCACCAGCACTCCCTCATCCTACTCGCAGCCGCGAGGGCGAGCAAGGGGAAAGCCGACATGCAAGACAACCAGGCCCACCTCGCTTGACGCCAACCCGCCACATAGTATGATTCGAGCCAAGGGTTCGGGAAACGATGCAGGCTGTTGGTAACTGGTTCGCCGTTGCTGGGTTGATTCTCGACCCCCGCCTGAAGACGGGGGCATCGGATTCAGCTTCTCATGCCCCAGCCTTGAGGCTGGGGTCGCGTGGCAACCTGGAGCCCTCGACCTGAGAGCAGTGGATATCGGCAAGCTTCCCAACCAACTCCTAGGCCAACTCCTGGCCCGCATCGGCCCCGACGTGTCGGGGCGGGTGATCGTGGGGCCGGGCGTGGGCCAGGACGCTGCCGTCATCGACATGGGCCCGCGGCTGCTGGTGGCCAAGAGCGACCCCATCACCTTCGCCAGCGACCTCATCGGCTGGTACGCCGTCCACATCAACGCCAACGACGTGGCCTGCATGGGGGCCAGGCCGGCCTGGTTCCTGGCCACCGTCCTCCTGCCCCAGGGGGCCAGCCAGTCGCTGGCGGAGGGCATATTCGACCAGATCCTCGACGCCTGCCGCCAGATGGAGATAGAGCTCGTCGGCGGCCACTTCGAGATCACCTATCGCCTCGACCGGCCGATCGTGGTGGGGGCGATGCTGGGGGAGGTGGAACGCGACAGGCTGGTGCGCGGGTCGGGAGCGCAGGCGGGCGACGACCTCATCCTCACCAAGGGCATCGCCATCGAAGGCACGGCGGTGCTCGCCCGCGAGGCGGCGGATGCTTTGCGCCGGAAGGGGGTGTCCGCCGAGGTGCTGGAGACGGCCAGGGGCTACATCTTCCAGCCGGGCATCAGCGTGGTCAGGGAGGCCCTGCTGGCGGTGGAGAAGACCTCCGTCCACGCCATGCACGACCCCACGGAAGGGGGTCTGGCCACCGCCCTCTATGAGATGGCCGAAGCCTCCGAGGTGGGAATGCGGCTGGAAGAGGCGGCGGTCGCCGTGCTGCCAGCCACTCAGGCCGTGTGCCAGGCAGCGGGGCTGAACCCGCTGGGGCTGCTGGCTTCGGGCGCCCTGCTCATCGCCTTGCCCCCGCAGGACAGCGACCGCCTCCTGGCCGCCCTGGAGGAGGCAGGCATAGCTGCCGCGCGCATCGGCACGGTTACACCAAAGGATGCGGCGGTTATAATAGAAAAACGTGACGGCGGCAGGATGGCCCTGTCCACATTCGCCCGGGATGAGGTGGCTCGCTTCCTTGCCCAAGAGGGGCAAGCGGACGAGGCACGAGGAGGCGACAAGGAAGCGCCGTGACCGGCAAGAAACCAACAACCATTGGTGAGCTGCGCAGTTCCGGCTACGGCGTGCACAGCGTCAAGGAGGAGATGCGCCGGAACCTCATCGCGAAGATCCGCTCCAACGAGAGGCTTTTCCCAGGGATTATTGGCTTTGACGATACCGTGGTCCCCCACCTGGAGAACGCCATCCTCTCCGGCCAGGACATCATCTTCCTGGGCGAGAGGGGGCAGGCCAAGTCGCGCCTCATTCGCGCCCTGGTATCGCTGCTGGACGATGAGGTGCCGGCCATCGCCGGCTGTGAGATCAACGACAACCCCTACGCCCCCATCTGCAAGCGCTGCCGCGACTGGCTGGCCGAAGAGGGAGAGGACGTGGAGATCGCCTGGCTGGGTCGCGACGAGCGCTACGGCGAGAAGCTGGCCACCCCCGACATCACCATCGCCGACCTCATCGGCGAGGTGGACCCCATAAGGGTGGCCGAGGGCCGCTACCTCTCCGATGAGCTGACCGTTCACTACGGCCTCGTCCCCCGCCACAACCGCGGCATCTTCTGCATCAACGAGCTCCCAGACCTGGTGGAGCGCATCCAGGTGGGCCTCTTCAACATCATGGAGGAGCGAGACGTCCAGATCCGCGGCTATCGCATCCGCCTGCCCCTGGACGTCTTCGTGGTGGCCAGCGCCAACCCCGAGGACTACACCAATCGCGGCCGCATCATCACCCCCCTCAAGGACCGCTACGGTGCTCAGATTCGCACCCATTATCCCCGCAACGCCGAGTACGAGATCGCCATCATGGAGCAGGAGCGCACCCTCTTCGAAGGGGACGACCACTCGCTGAACGTGCCGCCCTACATGAAGGAAATGGTGGCCGAGATCACCCGCCTGGCTCGCCGCAGCCCCGATATCAACCAGCGCTCCGGCGTCTCGGTGCGGGCCTCCATCGCCGGCTACGAGAGCCTCCTGGCTAACGCCTTCCGCCGCGCAATTCGCTTGAAGGAAAAGGACATCGTGCCCCGCATCAGCGACCTGCCTTACATCATCCCCTCCTTCAGCGGCAAGCTGGAGTTCGAGACGCTGGAAGAGGAGCGAGAAGAGCAGATCATCGAGAAGTTCATCCAGGGGGCGGTGGCCACCGTGTTCAACCGCTATCTCAGCCTCAGCGAACTGGAGCCGGTGGTGGCTCGCTTCAAGGAAGGGTTTACGCTGGAAGTGGCCGACACCATGCCCTCGGCCCAATACGTGCGCACCGTCAAGCAGGTGGAGGGCATGGACGAGGCCATCGCCAGGCTGGAGGCGGGCCGGAACCCGGCCCTGGTGGCGGCGGCGTTGGAGTTCGTGCTGGAGGGCCTGCACCTGAACCGTCGTCTCAACAAGGACAAGATCGCCGGCCGGGCCCGGTATCGAGGCTAGCACATGTACCGCCAAGAAGAAGTAGCTGCGGGGCTTCAGCCCTGCCTCAAGGCATCCCAAAGGAGCAGACCTGAAGGTCTGCAGCTACAGGCCTGCTAGAAATGTACGCCTATCGTTATTCCCGGTGGGACGGCAGCCAGGACGTACCGCCCCTGGACGCCGACAACGTTCTGGCCAGCATCACCGACGACCTGCTGAACTTCGGTGACCTCCAGCACGCCCTGCGCAACCTGTTGCAGCGCGGCATGCACGATCCCCTGGGCCAGCGCCTCCAGGGCCTGCGCCAGCTTCTGCAGCAGCTTCGCCAGCAGCGCCGCCAGATGCTCGACCACTACAACCTTACCTCAGCCTTCGACGACATCCAGAAGCGCCTGCAAGAGATCGTGCGGCTGGAGAAGGAGACCATTGAGCGGCGGCTGGACGAGGCCACTCGCCAGCTTGAAGAGCGAGAGAGCCCCCTCCGGGCCTTCCAGGAGGCGCTGAAGGAGGCTGGCGTCCAAGAGAGTGCACCGGACCGCCAGTTCGCCCAGATGCTCCAAGACATCGCCGAAAAGAGGAAGGACTTCCTGAAGAGCCTGCCCGAGGACGTGGGCGGCCAGGTGAAGGAGTTGCAGAACTACGAGTTTATGGACCCCGAGGCTGGCACCAAGTTCCAGGAACTCATGGAGCTGCTTAAGCAGGCGATGATGGACTCCTTCTTCAAGAGCCTATCCGGCCAGATCGCCAGCCTGACCCCCCCCGAGATGCAGCGCCTCAAGGAGATGGTACGCGAGCTGAACCAGATGCTCTCCGAGAAGATGGCCGGCGGCCAGCCCGACTTCCAGCAGTTCATGCAGAGCTACGGCGACATGTTCCCCGACGAGTCAGGGCCTCAGAGCCTGGACGAACTGACCGCCCAGATGCAGCACCAGATCTCCGTCATGCAGAGCCTCCTGGATAGCCTGCCCGCCGACATGCGCCGCCAGCTTCAGGACCTGCTGATGGAGAAAATCAGCGACCCTGAGCTTCAGCACGACCTGCACGAGCTGGCCGTCAACCTGGACATCCTCCACCCCATGCGCGACCTGGGCAACCGCTACCCCTTCCAAGGTGATGAAGAGCTGAACCTCCTCGAGGCCTTGCACCTCATGGACCGCCTCGAGGGATTGGACGAGCTGGAGAGGCAGCTGGAGCGCATCCAGTACGGCGGCAGCCTGGACGACATCGACGAGGATAAGCTGCGGGAACTCCTGGGCGACGAGGCCTACGAGACCTTCCGCCAGCTCAGACAATTCCTCGAGGTGCTGGACGAGGCGGGCTACATCCGCCGCAAGGGGGCAACCTGGGAGCTCACCCCTCGCGCCATCCGCAAGATCGGCCAGAAGGCCTTGGGCGAGATCTACGCCCAGCTCAAGAAGGGCAACCAGGGCAAGCATCCCTTGCGTGAGCGCGGCTTGGGCGGCGAGCGCACTGACGAGATCAAGAGGTACGAGTTCGGCGACCGCTTCGACCTCCACCTGGGCCAGACCATCATGAACGCCGTCTTCCGCGAGGGGCCTGGCCTGCCCTTGCATCTGGACAGGGACGACTTCGAGGTCTACCGTTCAGAGCAGCTAACCCAGACGGCCACGGTGATGATGCTCGACCTCTCCTGGTCCATGGCCCTGCGGGGCAGCTTCCAGGCCGCCAAGAAGGTGGCTCTGGCCCTGAACAACCTTATTCGCAGCCAGTTCCCCCGCGACACGCTATACATCCTGGGCTTCTCCGCCTACGCCCGCGAGTTAACCGCCGAGCAGCTTCCCTACCTTCGCTGGGACGAGTCGGTGCTGGGCACCAACATGCATCACGCCTTCATGCTGGCCCAACGGCTCTTGGCCAGGCACAAGGCAGGCACCCGCCAGGTGATCATGATCTCCGACGGCGAGCCCACCGCCCACTTCGAGCGCGGCCGCTCCTACTTCGCCTACCCACCCAGCCCGATCACCATCCGCGAGACCCTCAGGGAGGTGCGCCGCGCCACTCGCAAGGGGATCATCATCAACACCTTCATGCTCGACCGTAACTACTACCTCAAAGAGTTCGTCAATCAGATCGCCAGTATGAACAAGGGGCGAGTGTTCTACACCACGCCCGATAGGCTAGGCCAGTACATCGTGGTGGACTATGTGGCGCAGAAGCGCAAACGGATCAGCGGTGCCTAGAGAGAGCCTCCTTCGGCGGCCCGGCAAGCCCTGAATCACTATCGAGGAGCGAAGCGAGCAAATGAGAAGGCCTGTTCAACCAAGACTGCCGCCTATCACGCCGGAGCGGCGCCTGCTGATATCGGCCTTTCTGCTCGCCGGCCTCCTCACCTTGGGCATTGTGGGCTACATGCTCATCGAGGGCTGGTCCTTCCTGGATGCCCTCTACATGACGGTGACCACAGTCACCACCGTGGGCTTCCGGGAACTGAAACCCCTTAGCGATGGGGGGCGCGTCTTCACCATCTTTCTCATATTGCTGGGAGTGGGAGTGGCCTTCTACATCTTGACTTCGTTGGTGGCCTTGGTGGTGGAAGGAGACCTGGGCTTGATGCTCGGGGTACGCAGAATGAAGGGCAAGATTGAAGCTCTAGCTGACCACTACGTCCTCTGCGGCTTCGGCCGCGTGGGCAAGGAGATCGCCCGCGACCTCACGGCTCGGGGCACGCCCTTCGTCATCGTCGACTCCAACCCGGAGGCCATAGAGCGAGCCCGCAAGCAGGACTACCTGCTGGTCGAAGGCGACGCCACCTCCGACGCTGCTCTCACCGAGGCCGGTATCCAGCGCGCTCGCTGCCTGCTGGCCGCCTCCGACTCGGACTCTGGCAACACCTATATCGTCCTCACCGCCAAGGCCCTCAACCCCCGCCTGTTCGTGGTGGCCCGCGTGGGCCACCCGGCCAGCGTGACGCCAATGCTACGGGCAGGCGCCGACCGGGTCATCTCTCCTTACAGCATCGGCGGCCGCCGCATGGCCCTTTCGGCCCTCCAGCCCCTGGTGGTGGACTTCATCGACACCCTAGTCAAAGGTCGCCACGGCGAGCAGATCCTGGCGGAACTGGAGGCAAGCGAAGAGTCAGGACTGGCCGGCATGACGATCGAGGGATGCTTCCAGGCCTGTCCCGCTGCCACCGTCCTCGCCCTTCAGAAGGCCAGCGGCACCATTCACGTGGGCCCGCACGGAACCACCGTCGTGGAGCTGGGCGACCGCCTGATAGTGCTGGGGGACGAAGCCGACCTGGAGTGCCTGCGCCCGACGCCCTCCACCGAGCGGGCAGCCACAGCCCAGGGGACTGCTGTTCAGCCGGATGAGAGTGCTGAGATCGCCTAGATGAAGAGAAGTCGGGGTATTCTACGCCGATTGGAGAGGTCGGACAGTGCATCCTAGTAGAGCACGTGGCGGAGCAGGAGCGCAAGCGCCTGGGCAGCGAGGCTACTTAGGTTCCTTCCGGTGAGAAGGCTCACACCCTGGCGCAGGCTGGCCATTGGCGGCACCGCTGCCCTCGTTCTGTGGGTGGTGGGCGTTGTCGGCTACATGACGATCGAGGGCTTCAGCTTCCTCGACGCCGCTTACCAGACCATCACGGCGATAACGACGGCGGGGTTCGGGGAGATCAACCCGCTGGGGGATGCGGGACGCGTTTTCACGATTGCTATTATCGTCGTGGGGATCGTGGTTATCTTGTACATCCTGACGGCGGTGATGCAGGTAGCCGTGGAAGGCGAGTTGGAGAGTCTACTGGGGGTGCGTAGAATGAAAGGAAAGATCGAGGCTCTACGTGAGCACTACATCCTCTGCGGCTTCGGCCGCGTGGGCCAGGAGATCGCCCGCGACCTCATAGCTCGGGGCGTGCCCCTCGTCATCGTCGACTCCAACCCAGAGGCCATAGAGCGAGTCCGCAAGCAGGACTACCTGCTGGTGGAAGGCGATGCCACCTCCGACGCCACCCTGCTCGAGGCCGGCATCCAGCGCGCTCGCTGCCTGCTGGCCGCCTCCGACTCCGACTCCGGCAACACCTATATCGTCCTCACCGCCAAGGCCCTCAACCCCCGCCTCTTCGTGGTGGCCCGCGTGGGCCAGCCGGCCAGCACAACGCCAATGCTGCGGGCAGGCGCCGACCGGGTCATCTCCCCCTACAGCATCGGCGGGCGGCGCATGGCCCTTTCAGCCCTCCAGCCGCTGGTGGTGGACTTCATCGACACCCTGGCCACCGGCCGCCACGGCGAGCAGATCCTGGCCGAACTGGAGGTAAGCAAAGAGTCGGGCCTGGCCGGCATGACCATCGAGGGATGCTTCCAGGCTTGCCCCGCCGCCACCACCCTCGCCCTTCAGAAGGCCAACGGCGCCATCCAGGTGGGCCCGCGGGGGAATACCATCCTAGAGTTAGGGGATCGCCTGATAGTGCTGGGGGATGAGGCCGACCTGGAGGCCCTGAGTCCGACGCCTCCCGCCGAGCGGCCAGAGGAAGCAACCCCGGAGAGAGCCTAGCCGCCACCACGGCGGAATGCCCTTGCCCCCTCCCTGACAGGGCGTTAGCATGGCCCTGGAGCGAACCGCTCATGCAGTCGGCCACCGTAATCGTTAATCCCATCTCCCCCAATTTGCCCTCCCGCCACCACCTGCGAGAGGCCGCCTCCTGGCTGCACCGCCAGGGCTGGCAGGCGGATTGGGCTTTCACCCGCTCGCCGGGCGACGCTACAGCCATGGCCGCCCGCGCCGCCCAGGAGGGACGCTCGCTGGTTGTAGTCTGCGGTGGCGACGGTACTCTCAACGAGGTGGTGAACGGCCTCGCCGGCAGCCAAACGGCTCTGGCGGTCATTCCGGCGGGCACAGCCAACGTCTGGGCCAAGGAGGTGGGCATCCCGCGCCAGCCCATCGCTGCCCTGGAGGTGGCGGTACGCGGTCAGGCGCGACGCATGGACCTCGGTCGGGCCAGCGCGCCGTCAAGGGAGGGAGGGCGCTACTTCTTTCTGATGGCCGGCCTGGGCCTGGACGGGAGCATCGCCGCCTCCCTGCCCCTGAGCGTCAAGCGATATCTGGGGGCTACTACCTACGCCTTCATCGCCGTCGGCCAGTCCCTGCGATACCGGGGCCAGCGGGTCAGGGTGATCATCGACGATGAGCCACTGGACACCAGGCTTCTGATGATGGTGGTGGGCAATACCCGCAACTACGCCGGCATTACCCAGGTGACGTCCCGCGCCTACGCCGACGACGGCCTTCTGGATGCGTGCATCTTTGAGGGGCGACACACCCTGGACATCATCTTCCATACCCTGCGAGTAGCAGCCCAGGCGCACCTGAGGGCAAGCCCCGTCCTCTACCGGCGGGCGCGTCGGCTGGAGGTACATAGCGACACGCCCCTGCCAGTACAGCTCGACGGCGATTTCTACCCTGGCTATCCCACCATCTTCGAGGTTGTGCCAGCAGCCCTCACGGTGATGGTAGCCCAGAAGAAGCTTCCCCTGTTTCGGCGCCGGAAGCTCCAGCCATAGCTTCCAGCGAGCCTCCAGCCACCTGGAATAGGGTCGCGCCCTCCAGGAAGTCTGCCAAGAAGCGATCCAGCTCCGTGGCCGTAACCAGCACCTGTTCGTAGTCGGCGATGGCAGCCAGCACCGCCGCCCGTCGCCGGCCGTCCAGCTCGGAGAGGACATCGTCCAAAAGGAGAACGGGTGACTCGCCTTGTCGTTCCAGGAGGTAGCCGGCCTCGGCCAGGCGCAGGGCTAAGGCGATGGTGCGCTGCTGGGCCCGCGAGGCGAAGGTAGCCGCCGAGATGCCGTTAAGGTGGAACAGCAGATCGTCGCGGTGAGGGCCCAGAAGGGAAACGCCAGCCCCTATCTCCCGCCCGCCCCAGTGACCTATGACCTGAGCGAAGGCAGCAGCCAGCTCGCCCTGGCTAAGGCAGGCGGCCTGAAGGCCATCGATCGCTCCCCCCAACTGGGGCTGGTAAACCAGCGCCAGCTCCTCCTGGCCCTCGGTTAGGGCAGCGTGGGCAGCCGCGGCCAGGGGCCCCAGGCTAGCCACCGTCACGGCCCGCGCCTGGACGATGTAGCTGCCTTCCCGCACTAGCTCCTGGCTCCAGAAGGCCAGCTCCTCTCGGCGAGCGCTGCCCTCCTGCACTCGCTTCAGGAGATGGTTGCGCTGGAGGAGCACCTTGGCATAGCGCTGAAGGGCCCGCAGGTAGCCCCCGTCCACCTGTGAGATGGTGATATCCAGGTAGCGGCGGCGCAGGGATGGTGGGCCGTCAATCACCTCCATGTCGTGGGCGGTGAACAGCACCGCGTTCAACTGCCCTACGGCGTCGGCCAGGCGCCTGGCGACGCCGTTCACCCGCACCACCTTGTTGGCGCGGGGGACGCCAGCGGGCCGGGCAACAAGCGAGCCCAGGCCTCCGCTGCGGGCAACGATGGCCATCTCCAGCCGCAGAGGCCCACTACGCCCCTCCACCTCAGCCACCAGGCGGGCCAGGGGCGGTGTCCCCTCCACCTGAGCGGCCTGGTGACGGATCAGCTCGCCATCGCTGTCGGCCCGGGACGAGCGCATCGTCGAAAGGAGATAGACCGCCTCCAGAAGGTTGCTCTTGCCCTGAGCGTTGCCCCCCACAATGACCACTGGCCCGGTGGGGAGAGAGAAGTCCAGCCGGGGGAAGTTGCGATAATCGGCTAGCTGAAGGCGGCGCACTCTCATGGCAAGCTCCCAGGCTGCTGAGGCCTGTCAGAATGGAAACCCTGCCTGCAGACAGGCAGGCGTCATCATTATAGCCCATGGGCTGGAGCAGGAACCCAGCGGTAATCGGAGCAAATGGCCCGGCAGCGGCGGGAAGCCTAGGTGGTCGCCACCTTCACAGGCTCGACGGCGGGCTCCAAATAGCGCTGAATGGCCAAGAAGAAGGTGCTACCGCCCTCGTCGCTCTCCACCCAGATGCGCCCGCCGTGGAGCTCTGTTAGAGATTTGGCGATAGCCAGGCCCATGCCCATGCCGCCAGGCACACGCCTGCCGGAGCCCTCTCGGCCCCGATAGAAGGGCTCGAAGATGACCCGCCGTTCGCGCTCGGGGATGCCGGAACCGGTATCGGAGACGGCGATGATAACCTCGTCCCCTTCCTCGCGCACGTTGACGCTGATGCGCCCACCGGCAGGAGTGAAGCGATGGGCGTTGGATAGCAGGTTCACCAATATCTGTTCGAAGCGCCGTTGATCCACCAGCACCTTGGGCCCGGGGACGTCGAAGTGAACATCGAGGGTCTGCCTTTTCGTTTGGATGAGGGGCTGGAGAAGGTTGCAGGCGGCCCTCGCCATCTCGCCCGTTCTCACAGGCTCCAGGTTCAATTGGAGCTGGCTATTGTTCAGGCGGGCCATGCTCACCAGATCGCCAATGAGGGTGTTGAGGCGATTGACGCCATGCACGATATTGCGAATGAGCTGGCCCCGTGGACTCTTGGCTGGCGAGTCATCCTCCTCCAGGAGCATCTCAGCAGATGTCTTGACCGAGGTGAGAGGCGTTCGCAGTTCATGGGAGACCGTGAGGAGAAAATCACTCCTCATTTGGGCTAGCTCTTGCAGTCGCTCAGCCCGCTTCCTCTCCTGATCGTACAAGCGGGCGTTATCAAGGGCCAGGCCAATGGCGACGCCGATAGCGCTCAGGAGCCGACGGTCCTTGGGATTGAAGGTGGCACTATCGCCTGCCAATCCAAGGACGCCGATCACCTTGTCCGAGGATAAAAGGGGTACGTAGGTCACAGAATACGATTCGCCGAGTCCGGAAAACCAACGGTCTCCGGCCGCCGTTCGCTTGGTGACTACCTGACCTCGCCGTACCGTGTCCTGGAGCCCGCTTTCGGCCAAGGAGAGGTGGGGAGCCACCTTGAGCCACTGCTTGGGAAGGCCTGCACTGGCCAGCGGCTCCAGCTCTTGCAGGTCGCTGTGTATCCAGGCCACCACAGCCATTTCTGCCTCCAGAAGCTGGGCCACCATCTCGGCGCTGCGACGGCAGGCCTCCTTGAAGCCCTGCAAAGGGCTCAGCTCCACGGCCAGCTTCACCGGATAGAAGCTTGCTCTGGTCAGGCGAAGAATATGACTGAAGGCCAGCTCGATGGCCAGGGCAACAGTGACCGCCATCGTAAGGAAGATGAGGACGCCCTGTCCCACAGACAGGTGGAAGGCGAACAGGTAAAGCAATACAAGGGTGAGGGTTGCTAAGAAAGCACCAACCGTCACCCATCGCTTGAGAAGGCGCACCTCTCGTAAGGGGTCGCTGGCAAAGGGATACCGTCTAATACGAAACATGGGCTGACCTCGGCAGGCTCTCTAAACATAAAGACACCGCAGCCACGCCCCTGTTACAGGTTCTCCCCGCTACGAATAAAATCTGTTATGCGAGGCTATCGCTGAAGAGAAGGGAGGAGAACTCCAATAGTGAGGCCCCAGGCGAGTTCGCCTGGGGCCTCGGCTATTCAGCCTTGGGAGCAAACGATCTGTTCGCTACTTGTTCGGCCGCCTGAGCGCCCACACAGCACTGCCCATGCTCGTCAGCATCAAGGCCATGGCACCGGCCAAGAACGCCAGCGCAGGCCAAACCGTGGTCAACGGCGTTGCGCCGCTGCCTCCGGTCTCCGGCAGTACCGCTGGTGCGGCCGTGGCAGGAGCCGCCGGCGGCACTGGAGTTTCGACCTCCGGCAAGACAACTGGCGCGGCCCTTGGGGTAGGCGTCGCCGTCGGTGTAGGCGTGGGTGTAGGCGTGGGCGTCACCGTCGGTGTAGTCGTGGGTGTAGGCGTCGGTGTCGGTGTAGGCGTCCCCGTAGGCGTAGGCGTGGGTGTAGGCGTTGCCGTTGGCGTCCCCGTAGGCGTAGGCGTGGGTGTAGGCGTTGCCGTTGGCGTCCCCGTAGGCGTAGGTGTGGGCGTCGGCGTAGGCGTGGGTGTCGGTGTAGGCGTGGGCGTGGGCGTCGGCGTAGGTGTGGGCGTCGGCGTAGGCGTGGGTGTCGGTGTAGGCGTAGGCGTGGGCGTCGGTGTAGG
>Ga0307439_1000507_pt1 | contig 27120 bp, 27 predicted proteins | sample SalMarWE160490MG_FD_202142 | JGI IMG/M metagenome (GOLD analysis project Ga0307439, IMG submission 202142) | Salt marsh sediment microbial communities from the Plum Island Ecosystem LTER, Massachusetts, United States - WE1604-90 | ecosystem: Environmental > Aquatic > Marine > Intertidal zone >... | reverse complement strand
AAAAAGAGAGCTTACCACAAGAAAAGAAAGTGGGTCTGTCCGCAATGTGGCAAGGTGATAATGCAGATTCAAAAAAGGATGGACTCAATCGATAGGAGTTAGCCAAAATTATGAGATTTGGATTCCAAATCTCAATATCAGGAGGATTCTCCCGGGTGGTTGCCCGGGCTACCCATCTCGGATGTGAGACCATACAGATCTTCTCGGGCAATCCCCGGGGATGGAAAAATAAGCCGTTATCTTCAGCCGTGACGGCAAAATTTAAGGAAGGGGTAAAGAAAGAAAAAATCAATCCAGTTTTTGTGCACATGCCCTATCTTCCCAATATCGCCTCGCCCAGGGAAAATCTATATTTTAAATCAATTAAAAGTCTACAGGAAGATCTGGTGAGGACAGAAAAGTTAGGGGCTACCTACCTGGTCCTTCATCTCGGAAGTAGAATCACATCCAGTGAAACTAAGGCCATGGGAAGAATTACTCAGGCCGTAAATCACGCCTTAGCTCAAGTTAAAAATAGGGTTATTGTTCTTCTCGAGAACACAGCCGGTCAGGGGACAGCGATTGGATACAGCTTTTCTCAAATCAAGGAGCTCCTTAATGGCATCGATAATAAAAACCGAGTTGGAGTATGTTTAGATACTGCTCATGCCTTTGAAGCCGGCTATGATTTATCAGAAAAAGAGGGGTTGGAAAAGGCGATAGAGGAGTTTGACCGGTTAATCGGTCTAGAAAAACTCTACCTCCTTCACCTCAATGATTCTAAAACTCCTCTTTCCTCACGCATTGACCGACACTGGCACATAGGAGACGGATATATCGGCAGGGAAGGTTTTCGAAGAATCATTAATCATCCAGAGCTTTCTCATCTTCCAGCAATCCTGGAGACTCCTCGCAAGAGTGATGAGGATGACCTCAAAAATATCTCGGTAGTAAGAGACCTGGTGGAGCAATCTGAACGTGACTAAACGACTTGGTCATGGCGGCCCCGTGCTCGGTGTTTTTCCAACGTTGCCGCTGGGTTCTACTTATGTCTTTATACTGTAGCGCGTATGGGCGACATATAGGTTGAGAGAAGAGCTAAAAGTCTGGAACGTATAGACTCGCCTTCATCGCGGCTGCCTTATGGAAAACACACTCGCCGGGCAGCAGAAAAAACAGGATTTTTCAGGAAATTGGAGATCTCCTCCGATTGACAGCAAGGGTAGATTATCCTAAAATAACTTAATGAGCTTCAGATAGTCTGTGAGAGAAATAATCACCAGACTTTTTAAATAGAGTGTTGACTCTATTGACCAAAGGGAGGTGGCAGGAATTGTCAGCAATGCTCGGCTGTGAAAGGCCGGATCATCTGTTCCGGAGATATTCTGGTAACCCCATACTTACCCGGTCACTTTGGTCTTATCCGGTAAATACGGTGTTTAACCCGGGGGCCACCCAATTCCAGGGTGAGACGGTACTACTCGTTCGCGCTGAGGATATGAGAGGTTTCTCGCACCTCACCCTGGCTAAAAGTAAGGATGGTAAAACAAACTGGCGCATCTCTTCCCGCCCCACTCTGAAACCAGATAGTAGCTTGGGGGAAGAGCAATACGGTCTTGAGGATCCTCGAATTGTTTGGCTGAAGGAAAAAGAGGCCTACGCTATTACTTATGTTAGCTTTTCATCGGGAGCCCCTCTGGTTTCCTTGATGACGACCGAAGACTTTGAAACATTTCATCGAATGGGCCCTTTGTTGCCACCGGCGGATAAAGATGCTTCTTTGTTTCCCCATCGTTTTAAGGGTCGATTTGCCCTGATTCATCGACCCGTCATCAGGGGAGAGGCTCACATATGGATTTGTTTTTCCCCTGATTTAAAGCACTGGGGAGATCATCAAGTGGTTATTCCAACCAGAGCAAGATGGTGGGACTGCCACCGAGTGGGATTGGGGGCACCCCCGATCGAAACCCCCGAAGGTTGGCTGCTTATTTACCATGGAGTTAGAGTAGCTGCCTCCGGTAGTATTTATCGGGTTGGTCTGGCTTTACTGGATCTGGATGAACCAGGGAAGGTAATTTTTCGTAGTGATCAATGGATTTTAAGTCCCACTGCCCCGTACGAGCAGACCGGCGATGTACCAGGGGTTGTTTTTCCCACTGGGGCGGTTGTAGACCGGGACACCAATGAACTCCGTCTCTATTATGGGGCGGCCGATACCACAGTTGGCCTAGCTACGGCTGATCTGGGGGAACTCATCCAATCTGTTAAGCGGGGTGTAGAAAGACAGCCATCTGATAGGGGGTAGCCGAAATCATGAGATTTGGATTCCAGATCTCAATATCAGGAGGATTCTCTCAAGTCGTAGTCCGGGCTAATAGGGCTTTCCCATCTTCCCGCACTCCTGGAGACTCCTCGCCAGAATGATGAGGATGATCTCAAAAATATCTCGGTAGCGAGAGGTCTGGTGGAGCCAATCCGTCGCGGTCCGGTCTCCAGCTTACCACGGGAGAAGATAACTAGAACCAGGATAAAAGAGCCCTGGGAGACACATCAAATCTGTCCTCAAGAAACTCCATCGAGGAGAGGAAGCCGCCTACCAGCCACGAGAGATTCTGCAAGATGAAGATGTTTCTTGGCTTGAACTGCGTAGGAGTATTTCCTGGCATATTCTCTACTTAGTCTTTGCGCTTCTTTCCTCAACTCCGGGTGTAAAGTAAACCTCTGTATTGTCTCTGCCAATTCTTCCAAAGTCTCGCTTGCTGGGAGTCCAGAGAGCTCCAAAGTCTCTCCAATACCTTCTATTTTTCGACCGACTACACAGGCACCGGCTCCTTGAGCATGGGCCATTCTCCCCGATTGAGTAGCATTATGACACCAGAAAACGCTAAAATCTAAAGCTCTGAAGACCAAAGGAAGGAATGCTTCAGGGATATGATTCTCGAAAAATAAATTCTCCTGCCCGTTGTGTATGGACTCGAGTCTTTCCAACAAAGATATCTTGGTTTTCTCTATTCTTTTATCTTTCCTGCGTTGAATTCTTCCAAAAACAAGAGCGACTACTCTATGGTGGGGGAGTTTTTCTTGAACAAGCCGGCGAAGCTGGTAGAGATCCGAAAAAGCTTTCTCAACGGTAATAAACCCGATATTCCCCAAAAGAACTGTCTTAGGGGAAAAGAAAAAAGAATGGTACTTTTTAAGATCCCTCTTTTTTTGAGAGGGTATATCGGCCTGATCAATGAGATATCCAATTAACTTTTCTCTCGCTTCCGTTTGGCTAACTAGAGGATGAAGATAAACTCCGTGACGAATCACTACCACTTTCTTCCTATATTTGGAAAAAGCTCTGGTTAGTGCCTGATGGGCTCCTCTGGTAAATACTGTGCAGGCATCCAATGAAGGTAGCGCCTTCTCCAGAAGATCTATCTCTTTTTCTTCCATACCCCAGTCGGTCTCAGGGGATTGAAAATGGATAGTATGAAAACTTGCTACTACCTTTTTGCCCTTTTTTTTCGCATCTTCCAGAAGCCTTAAGAAATGAAAAGGATCTTTTCCCCATATGCCAAAGGCATGTTGAAACCAAATTATTCTTCCCTTTAAAGAAGCCGGAGGAGTAGGATCTTTCAAAGAAAGCTCATAGAGAACCCGGTCCTTGAATTCATAAGGCTCTGGAAACCGAAAGAAATCATTTAACTTGAAGGAGATTACCCTATAGGCATCTAGAGGCATATGGGAGACCAAATACTTAGTATAAGTTCCTATCCCACACATTATGGGAGGAAAGGTAGAAATAAACTCAATCATAACTTTCAGCTTTTTCTAATTTATGGTACAGAAAATTACTCACAGTTTCCTGAACAACTCCAGGAATTTGCTGGCTATTTTCTCAGATGAGTTTTTCTCGGCATATTCCTTTGCCGCTTTTCTACAGATCTGATATCTCTCATCTTTTTCGAATATGCTACGCAGATTTTCCTTGAATTCTTCTAGATTCCTGTATTTTAAAACTTCTCTACCTATAAGTTCAAAGAAGTTCGAGTCTCTGGCAACAATTGGACATCCACATCCCAGTATGAGGTGAGCAGTGCTTGAAAGAACAGCTCCCTCAGCCGAATGTTTTCCAAATATCGTTGCATCAGCAGCATGAAGATACCTACCTATCCTGTCTTGTTCCAAAACTTCTTTTCTTATCCTTACTTTCCTTTCCAAATGTTCAAAACCAGCGACCCGCTGAGCAGCGCTAAATATCAACAAGAGCAGGGGATATTCCTCGCTTATATCCAAAAGTGCCGGCACCAGCTCCAGCATATTCCTCCATTTCTGTCCGAATACGAATATTATTTTCTTATCCAGAGATAATGAGAGTTTTCTCCTCTCTTTCTCTTGATCAGAATCTGGCCAGACTTTGCAGGGAAAAGGTATAATGTGGATTTTATCCTCAGGATATACCCCCTTCAAGAAATTCTTATATCTATAATCGAAACATACGATAGCATCCCAATCAAATTGATAAAAGGAAGGGTCATCTCTTAGTTTATTAGTATGAACAACAAGCACTGTCTTTGCCTTCCTTTTTATAGACGGAAAAATCATGGCCAGCTTGTCCCGGGGGAGCATACCTAAATCCTGAGCCACAAAGAGATCATAGTCCTCTCTCAGGAAGGGTAGGGGATTCAGGTAATTTGATCTCGCAGGAGTTCCAAAGCATCTTATCACATATTCCTCATCGGTTCCAATAAGAGCATATCCGTGAAAGTCTCCCTCCAGAAAGGAAAACACTCTTAATTCATTTCCCATCTTCACCCACTCTCTGCCCACCAATTCTCCGTGAATAGCCACGCCAGAGGTTTCGTTCCAGGCAGACATCATACCTATCTTCATAGTCTATCACCCCCGAATATTTTTCTCCATACTTACCACAGCAATAACAGTGTCGGATATCATGACGGTGAATTCAAGACTTCAATAGTTTCTCGAAAAGCTCTATGAACCTTCTTCCTATCTCGTAACTTGAATTTCTTCTCGCAAACTCCCCAGCTTTTCTCAAGGTCATTTTCACCCCTTTTTTCCCCTCAAATACCTCCTTAAGCGAGCTGGAAAACTGCTCGTATCCGTATTTTATGATCTCCTCGCCAAAATTTTCCACGAAATTTGTACCATTAGCTAATATAGGGCACCCAGAACCAAGGCAGGTATAAATAGTTGAAGAAACCACAGTATCTTCGGTGAACTTCTTATGAAGAATAAGAGCGTCTGATGCATGAAGATAATTATAAAGCAGTCTCATTGAAATCGGGCCCTTCCTGAGCTCGATAAAATCGTACCTCTTCCGAGCTACCTCAAAGAGATCATACCAGTCTTGAACCTGGGTTAAGGTGAGAAGCATAAGGGGATATCTCTGGGAGAGACGCTCTAGCTCGGGAAGGAGGTGAAGATGACGAAAGACCCCCAGACCATAGTTGAATACTATTCTCTTGTTCAGAGGAAGACCAAGAGCTTTCCTCGTTTTCTCCTGGTTGCCCTTTTCTAAAGGGTGACAGGGGTAAGGAATTATATGAATTCTTTCTTGAGGAAAGATACGCTTAAGGAATCTGTCTCGATACCTTTCATCAAAACATACCACCCCATCAAATTCAAATTCATAGAAACTTCGATTTTCTGGGGCTTTACCTTCATGAATCACTAGAACTGTTTTGGCAGTTTTCTTTATCTTCGGAAATATTGAGATAAGGAGCTCCATGGGCATTCTTTCAAGATTCTGAACAACAAAAACATCAAAATCCTCAAGGAAAGGATTTCTATCAAATGAACGTGTATCTTTGAAGGTTTCTCTTTCTCTGATATGAAATCTGTAACAGCGGACTACATATGATTCATCCTGGTCAGTTAGAGGTGTAGTCTCTTCTCTGGGGGCGAGGATCTTAACGTTGTGACCCATCTCAACCCATGTTCTACCTACCAATTCTGTATGCATGGAAACCCCGCAGGAGGTATTCCATCTGGACATCATTCCTATTTTCATCCTGGGTTCCTCGGTGATCCCACCTATCAGTACTAACCCGACCCCAGACTGAAGGCTGTTAAAGATCAAATCCTACCGTTAACAAAAGCCGTTTTAGCACAAAATTTGGCGGAGCATGACAATAAAGTAGGTTCCACCTGTCTTGGACATTGCTGTTACGAGTTCAGCTTCACTTAACATTCCCGTCATTGCTAGGAGTCCAGCTAAAAGATAAGAGAGAATAGCCGCAGGGCCAGCCAGAGCATGAGCAATCCCGGCCAAGATAAACAGCCCCGAACTGATCGTAGCATCTTCTCATCACTTATTTCTTGTGACATCCCGTCTAATTCAATTATATACGAAATTCGCTTTTTGTTCAAGGTCGCCTCATTGACATCCAGATTCTTCAGTATAAAATGACTTAGCGGTTGTAACCTGATCGAATGAAATTAAAAGGGGGAATTTATGGAGCTAGATTTTATTCTTTCCAAAGAGAAGGGTTGAAGAACTCCGTAGAGGTCTCTTTAAGAGTGGTGAAAGGAGGCTAAGGTGAAGTCAAAACATGAAGAGCTTTCATTTGAGCGATTAAAGAGAAGCTACGACCTAAAGGGATTTACCTGTGAGACTACAGAAACGGTACCCCAAATAAAGGGTATGATCGGACAGGATCGTGCCATCAGGGCCATTGAATTTGGCCTAAATATCGACAGTCCGGGTTATAACATCTACGTGGCTGGTCTGAGTGATACCGGAAGGACAAGCACGGTAGAAAGAATCTTGAGGGAACTGGCCGCCAAAAAAGAGCCACCGAATGATTGGTGTTACTTACATAACTTCCAGGATCCTGACCAACCCAGAAGTATTGGTCTTCCTCCAGACAAAGGAAGAGAGTGGCAGAAAGAGATGAAGGATTTGATTGAGAGCCTGCGGACAGAGATACCCAAGACCTTGTGACAGGAGCGGAATAGCAGCCGTTATGGAATATGGCAGCAGACTCGCGGCAGATCAGGAGAAGCTTTCTCTCCAGTTCGGGAAAATTGCTAACCTCTTAAGGGAGGCAAATTTCTGGGCCAAAGCTGAAAAAAGCAGGTACGTCACCAGAAAATATGTAGAAAAGGCTCTGGAGGAAAAAGAATACCGCAGTAATCTCATGGAAAAAAAGATCCAGGAGATGATTGAGCGAGGTACCATTTACGTCGACACTGAAGGAGAAAAGGTCGGTCAGGTAAATGCCCTTTCGGTCTATGCTTATGGGGAATTCTCCTTCGGCAAGCCTTCCAGAATAACCGCTCAGACTTTCATGGGAAACAAGGGAGTCATAAATATCGAGCGTGAGGCCAAGCTGAGTGGAAAGACCCACGACAAGGGGGTACTTTATCCTCTCCGGCTACTTAGGAGGAAAATATGGTGGCAATATTCCCTTGTCGCTGTCGGCAACTCTGACCTTCGAGCAGAGTTACTCGTTCGTGGAGGGAGACAGTGCCTCCTCGACCGAGCTCTTTGCTATACTTTCGAGCTTGTCTGAGCTGCCCATTAAGCAGGGTATAGCCGTTACCGGATCGGTAAATCAGTGGGGTGAGATCCAGCCAATTGGGGGAGTGAACCAGAAGATAGAAGGCTTTTTCGATAAGGGAATGGAGATCCTGACCAGCGCTGAAGCTGGTGAGAGAGGTAAGGATGGATCTTTCCCTGAAAATACGGTTAACGGTAGAGTCCAAAATAAACTTAAGTATCTGATGAAGGAGCAAGCGAGGCTAAAAAAGGAAGCTGAAGCAGAGGCTGAATGACCAACGTTATCTTCCTTGACCCGGCGTTTCAGCTCCCTACCTGGGCAAAGATTATCTGATTTCTCACCCATCGTGTCCTCTCTCCCCTTGTCCTCTCCCAGTTTTGCGCTATTCTTTTTCTGGGCCATTACTTCCTTCTTTCCCATAAGGTCTTTCGTTTTTTCCCCTATCCAGGAGGAATAACGGCCTTTTTGTCAAGATCACAAGAAAATACAGAAGTTACAGGGTATAATCTAAAATTCCTATGAGAAAAAGTAGCAACCTAACCAGATTAAAAGCTTACCTGCTAAGGCACAAGAGAAACTTAATATTAGCAGTTTTTTTCTCCGCAGGTACCAATTTGCTTGCCCTTTTAATCCCTTATGTATTACGCTACACCATAGATGGTTTGAAGACGGTGATGAATAAAGAGACGTTACTCCTATATGCCGTGCTAATAGTGTCCATTTCAATTATGGCAGGATTCTTTCAATTTCTAATGACTCGCAGACTAATGGGAGTTGCCTTCCAGATTGAATATGAATTGCGCAATGATTTATTTAGTCATTTACAAAAGCTATCTTTATCCTACTTCCACAAGACAAAAACGGGAGATATTATGGCGCGCGCTACCAATGATTTAAAAGCAGTGCGAATGCTTGTAGGCCCGGGTATTCGTAATTTACTAAATACAATAATTATGGGCTCGGCGGCTATTATTTTAATGCTGATCATTGATTACAAATTAACTCTCTATTCGTTAATACCGCTACCGGTTTTAACTATAGCCGTTACCATTTTCAGCTCCAGAATATTCTATCGGTTCCAAAAAGTGCAGGAACAATTCTCCAGTATCAGCGTAGGCGTGCAAGAAAATTTAACCGGGATCCGGGTAGTAAAAGCATATGTTCAGGAAGGGAACGAGAAAAGAAAATTCAAGCAATTGAATCAGGACTATATGGACAAAAATATCTCCCTGGTAAAGATTTGGGGACTGTTCTTTCCCTTTATTATGCTTATTGCCGGAATAGGAATGGTAATTGTTTTATGGCTTGGCGGCCGGCTAGTCATGGCGGGCAAGATTAGTCTGGGACAATTCGTACAATTCAATGGATACTTAATGATGCTCACCTGGCCTATGATGGCTCTGGGTTGGGCAATTAATTTGGTACAAAGAGGTTCTGCCTCAATGGGCAGGCTCATAGAAATACTGGATCAAGCACCGGAAATTAAAGATAGTGAGTATCTGGAGGATATTCGTACTCTTGAAGGGGAAATCGAGTTTAAAAACGTGAGTTTTGCCTATAATAAGAAAGTGATATTGAAGAATATTGATTTGAAGATACCTAAAGGTATAACTATTGGTATTATAGGCCCCACTGGATCGGGTAAAAGCACCCTGGTCAACTTAATTCCCCGATTACTGGAAGTAAGGGAAGGCTCTCTTACTATTGATGGTATGGAGATCAAAAGTATACCCCTTAAAATATTACGTAAAAATATTGGTTATGTTCCTCAGGAAACTTTTCTTTTCTCAGAAAGTCTTAAGGAGAATATCATCTATGGGTTAGAGGGTTTTGATGAGGCAAAACTAAGACGGGCCGTCAGTATCTCAGCGCTGAGTGACGAGATTGAAAGGTTTTCTCAAAGATATGAAACACCGGTGGGTGAGAGAGGAGTAACTCTTTCTGGCGGTCAAAAACAAAGAACCGCTCTTTCCAGAGCCATTATTCGTGAGCCCAAGATTCTCATTCTTGATGATGCCTTCTCCAGCGTGGATGTCCATACTGAGGAGAAAATCCTGAAACAATTACGTAAATTCCGGAAAAGACGAACCTGTATTCTAGTATCGCATCGAACATCCACTATCGAAGATGCTGATTGGATAGTAGTACTTAAGGACGGTCGAATTGTAGAACAAGGTACTCATGAAGAGCTTGTAGCCAGAAGCGGTATCTATACTGATATATGGCTACAGCAACAGCTAAGGAAAGAGCTAGAAAAAATAGCTTAAGGGATTAATCTATGAATCAATATCAGGCAGAAGAAGAAGTACTAGGAAAAGCATATGATAGTCGATTAATGCGTCGATTGATCAGGTACCTGGCTCCTTACAAGTTATATGTGGCTGTATCTATCATTTTGCTTTTATTTATCTCGGTCTTACAACTGGCAGGACCGTATCTTACTAAAATTGCTATCGACCACTATATAGCTACCGAGGATGTCTCGGGCTTATCTCGGATCGCTCTCATATTCCTGGCTATCCTGGTAGTAGCCTTTTTCCTGCGCTATCTTCAGATTTATATTATGCAATTTGTCGGTCAGAGGGTAATGTTTGATATGAGAATGGAACTCTTTTCTCATCTACAAGAAATGTCACTTTCTTTCTTCGATAAAAATCCAGTAGGAAGACTTATAACCCGACTTACCAACGACGTAGAAGTTTTAAATGAAATGCTGACCTCCGGTATCATAGCTATATTTGGCGACATTTTCAGTCTCATAGGTATCGTCATAGTCATGTTATGGCTTGATTTCAAACTGGCCTTGGTAAGTTTTATGGTCCTACCTTTACTAATTTATGCCACCCTACTCTTCCGCCAAAAGGCGAGAGAATCTTATCGTGCTATTAGAACAAGAATAGCCCGCATTAATGCCTTCTTGCAAGAGAGTATCGTCGGTATGCCCATTATTCAGATATTCAACCGAGAGAAGAAAAATCTTCGTAAATTCGAGAGATTAAATCATCACTATCTTGAGGCCTGCTTGCGGTCTGTTTTTTACCATGCTGCCTTCCATCCTTCGGTAGAGATTATTGGCTCCCTTGCCGTTGCCTTGATCATCTGGTACGGTGGAGGTCAAATCCTCAAAGGAGCACTCACATTTGGAGCATTGGTAGCTTTGATCCAATATGTGAATCGATTCTATCATCCCATAAGAGACCTGAGTGAGAAATATAATATTATGCAATCAGCTATGGCTTCCTCAGAGCGAATATTCAAATTATTGGATACTCCAGTAGAAATCAAGGATCCGGAACTGCCTTTATCTATAGAGGGAATTCGGGGAGAGATTGAATTTAAAAACCTATGGTTTGCCTACAATGGTAGGGATTATGTCCTGCGTGATATTTCTTTTCGTGTTCGAGCAGGGGAAAAAGTAGCTATTGTAGGAGCAACGGGAGGAGGTAAAACCTCAATCATCAGCTTATTGGCTCGTTTTTATGATCCGCAAAAAGGAAAGATATTAATTGATGGAATCGATATAAGAAATTTTCGACAAAAAGAGTTGCGTCGCTACCTGGGAATAGTGCAACAAGACGTCTTTCTTTTCTCAGGAACCATTGAGGATAATATCAAGCTAGGAGAGAATAAAATAAATTTTCAGCAGGTAAAAGAATCTGCGAGTTATGTTAATGCAGATAAGTTTATCAAAAAATTGCCCCACGACTATCAAGAGGATGTGCGTGAACGGGGCAGCTTATTATCAGTCGGTCAGAAGCAGCTTTTGGCTTTCGCCCGTGCTCTAGCTTTTGATCCCAGAATATTGGTTCTGGACGAGGCTACTTCCAGCGTAGATACAGAAACAGAGATGCTCATCCAGGATGCATCAGCCAAACTACTCCAGCATAGAACTTCTATTGTTATTGCTCACCGGCTTTCTACTATCAAAGACGTAGATCGGATAATAGTAATACATAAGGGTAGAGTTAAAGAGGTAGGTACTCATCAAGAGCTTCTGCAAAAGAAAGGAATTTACTACAGATTATATCAACTACAATATCAAGCAGAAAAAGGAAAAATTTTACTTAGTTAAAAAGAGAGCTCATTGGCTCAGGGGCTAAAATCGCTCTAAATTTGACTGGGAAGCTGGCTATTCTTCTATTAGTTCCATATCCTCACCGCAGCAGACCAAAGTACCGCCGCCAACTTTGGTTACCTCGACCTTATTGCCACAGACATTGCACCGGTATTTCTCTCCCACTGTTTTGACCGCCATTTTTACCTCCTTTTGTGCATCTCGTGACTCATATCAGGCATCTTTTCACCTCAATAATCAGTTCTTTCATATTACTTGTCTCAATCTTTTTAGTAATATCATCTAACGCTTTGTGGGTATATGAAGTTGCCGAAGGCGAATTTGGGCGGAGCAAAACGCAGCCATATACCTGCTGTCGTATGATGTTAGGCGACGTTGCTCATTATGAGTCCTTCAAGTAAACTTCTTTTAATGATTTAGAAGTTTGTGGAACTCTTCATGCCCTCCAATCCCAATTTTCTCGCACTCTTCTTTTAACTGTTCTGTGGGCCGCATTGCCCATTTCCTTTATTTTATTAGAAAGCTGTTTCCCTATCTCAATTACTTTTTGGTGATCATCGGCTGATGGAGGACCATTTATCTCAAGTGTTCCAACCACTTCGATTTTTGTTGGGCCTAGGATTTCCTGCACTTGTCGTGGAGCCCCTCCACCCCAACCATAAGAGCTGAGAACAGCGCCATATTTTAAGGGTGGGCGCAGCGCCTTTACCAGATATGATGCGTATATAGCCAGAGGGTGCATCCCTGCCAACACTGTTGGCGTCCCCAGAACAATTGCTCGCGAATCAACAAGGTCCCTGGCTATATCGCCTATGTCCGCAGTGGGAAGGTTGTATAGACTTACCTCAATGCCTTCAGATAGTAGCGTTTCAACCATCGTTTTTATCATTGCCTGGGTGGAGTTCCACATGCTTACATAAACGATGATTACCTTTTCCCTTGTTTCTCCAGCAGTCCATGTACGGTACGCCTCAAGAATTCTTTCAGGCTTTTTATAAATAGGACCGTGGCTCGGTGCAATAAATTCAATCTCCAGCTCCTTTACTTTCTCCAGGGCTTTCCTACCCATATTCTTGAAGGGCATCATTATTTCTCCGAAATATCTCTTGGCCAAGGGAATTATTTCTTCAACATTCTCATCGTAGAGTCCAAAAGCAGTATGAGACCCAAAGAAATCACAGGAGAATAGAATTTTATTGTCGACAAGATAGGTGAACATCGTTTCGGGCCAGTGGAGCCAGGGAGCCTCGATAAATCTCAAGGTTTTACCACCAAGTTCAATGATATCTCCATCTTTAACTGTTTTTATTCTTTCTTCTGGCACGTTATAGTAGGTTTTCGCCATCTTTGCACCTTTTTCGGTGGTAATAAGCGATGCTTCTTTACTTACCTTGATTATATATGGAATCGAACCAGCATGATCTGGCTCAGCATGATTCATCACAACGTAATCTAGATCAGCTAGATCTATTACCTGACCAATTTTCTCACCCAATTCTTTTTCGAATCCTGGATTGACAGTATCAATAAGAACAGTTTTTTCTTTTCCCTTCACCAGGTAGGCGTTATATGTTGTTCCCTGAGGAAGGGGGATAAGAGCATCGAACATTGTGCGGTTCCAGTCCTTTACCCCGACCCAGTATACACCATCAGATATTTCTGGCACGCTATACTTTTTCATTTTCATCACCTCATAGTTTTCTTTTTGCAATGTCACCTGACTCGTTCATATCCACACTGCCTCGGATACTCTTCCAAATTGGTGGCATATCCGAAGTATTTCAGATTTACCAACCGATGGCTGAATTAGTTTATGTCTCCATCTTCTTTGCAGTTTTAACATGGGTATTGCATTTATGAGCAAGCCATCATTTTGATTACCAAGGGTTCCTATTCTAGCCAAAGATAGTGTCGAGCACCATCATAATGACGAAGCCAGCCATTAATCCAAAAGTGGCATCTCGTTCGTGGCCCTTTCGATGGCTTTCAGGAATCATTTCGTCACAGACGACAAATAACATCGCTCCGGCAGCAAAAGCAAGGCCCAAAGGAAGAAGGGGCCGTGCCAAAGTGACAATGGATACCCCCAGGAGGCCGCCAATAGGTTCCACTAAACCGGTGAGGGTGGCGTACCAGAGCGCTTTTCCTCGGTGATATTTTTCCCGCACCAATGGTAAGGCCACCGCCAGACCCTCGGGCATATTTTGAAGCCCTATCCCGGTAGCCAAGGCCGTCCCGGCCCTCATATCTCCACTGCCAAAACTCACTCCTACTGCCCAGTCCTTCGGGAAAATTGTGAATGGTTATAGCTAGAATTAAGAGCCAAATACGCCTAAGGTTTGAAGAAGGTCCTTCTGGTCCGGATATGAAATAAAGGTGGGGGGTAAAGCGATCAACTAGATGGAGGAACAAGCCTCCAATTACGGTCCCCAGAACAGCTATCCAGATCCCGCCCAGCTCAATTGCCGGAAGAAGGAGACTGAAGGCAGTAGCCGCCAACATCACTCCGGCGGCAAATCCGAGCATGACATCCAGTATTCTATCCGAAACCTCTCTGGTAAATAAAACGGGCAAAGCCCCCGCACCGGTGGCAAGGCCAGCCACCAAACTGGCTAAAAAGCCTATTCTTATGAGCTCTGCGCTTGGAGGCATCGGTCATCTCCCTGGGTCATATGTAGATTCCTATTGGTTTTACATTTTTCATCCACTTACTTTCCCAGTGCCTGCTCAAGATCCATGGCATGTTCTTGTTCCATGGCCAAAATTTCTCTCAGGATAAAGTTTCCAGCAAAGGCTTGATCTGAGAAGGATCCAGTTTTTGCCTCCATAAGGGACCTTTTTTGAGAGCTGCCAGTTGGTCCTCGAAAGTTGGTCTTTGCTTTCGGTAAAAAATACCGATGGGTATTCTATCTCCCCACTCCTGAGCCCTTTCAAAAGCAGCTAATCTGTCAGTGGGATCATATTCTTCAGCTAGTTTATAGACTCTCTCTTTATACCAGCGGTAGGTGTTCTTTTTATTAAACGTCACGCAGGGCTGCAAAATGTCTACCAAAGAAAATCCCTTATGTTGAACGGCCTCTTTTATGAGCCAGGAAAGGTGATCTATATCGCCAGACCAGCCTCTACTGACGAAACCAGCATCCTGGGAAATAGCCAGAGAAAGAGGGTTAAAAGAAGATGAAATTACTCCTTGCGGTTGAACCCTGGTGACAAACCCGAGATCACTGGTAGGAGAGGCTTGTCCCTTGGTTAACCCATAGACCTTGTTATTGTGAACCAGCAAAGTTATATCTATGTTCCGACGAATGGCGTGAAGGAAATGGTTACCTCCTTCTCCGTAATTGTCTCCATCTCCTCCCACGCCGATGACCACTAACTCCTGGTTAGCTACCTTGGCCCCGGTGGCGACCGGAAGGATTCTTCCATGAAGACCGTTGAAGGTATTGCATCGCATATAGTGAGGCAGCTTAGAAGCCTGACCAATTCCGGAGACGATTAATACTCGATGAGGCTCTAGCTTAAGGTTCACCAGGGCTTTCTTTAGCGCCTGAAGAATCCCGAAATCACCACAGCCTGGACACCAGGCAGTAACCTGACCTTGGTAATCATCTATAGTGACCATAGTCTATCCCTTCTTTTTCTTTAATTCGGTAATGATGTATTGGGAGCTAAAAGGATGTCCATCGAACTTAAGAATTTTTCCCGTTACCTGCTTGCCGGTCTCAGCTCGAATAATATGAGCTAGTTGTCCGGTAGCATTATTTTCTACGCAGAAGCTTTGCTTTGCCTTACTCAGGACAGAGGTGACAAATTGGGTCGGAAAAGGCCAGATCTCCTGAAAATGCATCAAACTAACGTTCACGCCCTGATCGATTAGAATATCCACCGCTTCTCTCAAAGCTCCATAAGTTGATCCCCATCCAATGAGGATTATTTGAGCATTCTCATGGGGATAAACTTGAGGAGGCTCAATCTCGGTGGCTAGAGCTTCTATCTTTTTCAGACGCTTTTGAACCATCTTCTTTCCCATCTCCAGATCCTCGGTAAGATGCCCATCCTCATCGTGTTCATCACTGTCGGTAATTACAATTCTACCTTTCTGGGAAGGAAAAGCCCTCGGGGAAATCCCGGATGGAGTAAATCGGTGGCGCCTGTAATCTTTGATTTTTGTCAGTTCCGTATCAGAAATGATTCCTCTCTCAATCTTCACTTTCCTAAGATCGAATTTGTGGCAGGTGCGGTAAGAATCGGCCAGGTGCTGATCACTCATGATAATTACCGGCACCTGATATTTCTCCGCCACATTGAATGCTTTGACTACTGACCAAAAGGCATCTTCCGCAGTAGCCGGAGCGAAAATGGCCCGGGGGAACTCGCCTTGAGAAGCATGGAGTACAAACTCCAGGTCAGCCTGGGCGGTTCGAGTGGGAAGTCCGGTACTGGGACCAGGGCGCTGAGCCTCTATGATAACCAACGGGGTCTCGGTCATACCGGCGAGACCCAGGGCCTCTACCATCAGGGAGAATCCCCCGCCCGAGGTAGCTACCATAGCTCTCACCCCGGCGAAGGAGGCTCCGATGGCCATATTGATGGCGGCGATCTCATCCTCAGCCTGCTCAGCAACTAAACCAAATTCCTGGGTCTTCCCCGCCAGGTAGGTTATGATTCCCGTGGAAGGGGTCATAGGGTAGGCAGACATAAATTTACAACCGGCGGCCATGGCTCCCAGGCTCAGGGCTTCATTGCCGCTGATGAGCATTTTTTTGTCGCTTTTGCCCGGCTGAAGCGGGGAAAACTGAGAATCCTTATAGTTTTCCCGGGTAAAGTCGTATCCGGCTCTGGCTGCTTTAATATTATTCTGGACAGTTTCCTCTCCTCGCTTGCCAAATACTTCCCTCAGTACCTGGGCTAAAATATCGAATCTATAATCAAGAACTCCTAGGGCAGCCCCCACCGCTACTGAATTACTGAATAGCTTATTTCCCCCTTCTTCTCTGGCCATACGCTCGAGGGGAACACTCAGTAGATGAGGTGGCTGGGGGGAAATATCGATGTGTTCACCATCAAAAATGATCACCCCTTTTTCTTTTAGTTCAGGGCGGTGGATCTTGACCGTAGCTTTATCTAAGGCAATCAATATATCTACCTCTTCCGACAAGGTATATACGGGCTCCCCTTTGACTCTTATCTGAAAAAAGTTATGTCCTCCCCTTATGCGTGACATATAGTCTTGATTGGCAAATAGATGAAAGCCGCCTCGAGCGAGGGTTTTAGACAAAACATAGCCAATGGTCTGCATGCCCTGTCCTGCCTCTCCCCCTATCTTTAGAGTAAGATCAACAGACACATTCTGTCTCCCTCTATGCCCTCAAGCATGGTTCTTCTCCAACTGCTGAAGTACTTTTTCTCAATCGGTGATTCAAAAAAATCATAGAATCTGCCAATCTGGTTATACCTTCTTTGGGTTTTGACAGTTTCTCGATTCATTTTTGCAGCTAGTTTTTTCTTTAATGCAACTATACGCAGGGAAAGCTACCTTGGTTGGTTCTTTGGCAAGTGGTTGACACTAAGGGAGCCTCTTCTTTCCTGAAAGAGCTTCTTTCGGCTCAACCTCCCTCAGTGCCTCTTCGTTCAGAGTGGTAAGCTGCGGTGTTTCTGGCAATTGAACTGCTTATGTCTTTTTTAAAATAACAAAAATGCAATATTTGTCAACTGCTGATACTTCATCTCACAAACGAATCTAGCGAGGCTTCATCTCCTTGACGATCTTCGCTTTTACTGTAGAATATAGCTGCGTGAGTCCAGGTTTCTGCTGAAAAAAACAAAGTACCTAGGTAGCCTACCAGAAACAGAGGTAAAAAATGAGAAAAGTCTATCTTGACCATGCTTCTGGTACTCCCATTCATCCCCAGGTAAGAGAAGAGATGCTTCCCTATCTAAAAGAAATCTTTGGCAACCCCTCTAGCTTGCATCAATTTGGACAGGAATCCGCCAGCGCCATAGAGAAAGCGCGGCAAAGAGTGGCCGGGTTAATCGGAGCCGAACCCGAGGAGATCATTTTTACGGGCAATGGAAGCGAAGCCAATAACTTTGCCCTCAAAGGAATAGCCCTGGCCCATCAAAAGAAGGGGAAACACCTCATCGTTTCCTCAATTGAGCATTTCTCGGTTCTTCATTCTGCTAAAACCTTGGAAAAATGGGGCTTTAGGGTTACCTACCTTCCCGTGGACCAGTATGGATTGGTGGATCCTCTTAAAGTGGCCAGGGCCATGACCGAGGAGACCATCCTGGTTTCCATTATGCATGCCAATAATGAGATAGGTACCATCGAGCCCATAGAGGAGATCAGCAGGGTCGTTAAAGAAAGGAAGGTTTACTTTCATACCGACGCCGTAGCTACCACCGGAATTGTCCCTTTGGATGTGGGTGAACTGGGAGTAGATTGCCTGAGTCTTTCGGCTGATCAATTCTATGGTCCTAAGGGAGTGGGGGCTCTCTTTCTTCGTAAGGGAACGAGAATTATGCCTTATCTGGAAGGGGGAATACAGGAGGATGGGAGGAGAGCCGGTACGGAGAATGTACCCGGGATCGTGGGATTAGGCAAGGCGGCCGAGCTAGCAAAAAAAGAGATGGAAAAGCGCCGGCGACACCTGCTCCTTCTGCAAAAAAAATTGATCGATGAGCTTCCTCGAAGAATCGAACACCTTCGTATTGATGGCCATCCAGAACTGCGCCTTCCCAATAATGTGCACGTCTGCATTGAATTCATTGAGGGAGAATCGATGCTTATGCTTCTCGACAGCCAGGGGATTGCCACATCCAGTGGTTCTGCCTGCACTTCCAGGGCATTGAAGGTCTCTCATGTTTTGACAGCCATTGGGGTCCCGGCAGCAGTAGCCCAGGGATCTCTTCTCTTCAGTCTGGGCACGGATAATAGCGAGGAAGACATAGATTATCTACTGGAGACTCTTCCTTCTGTAGTGCAAAGGTTAAGAGAAATGTCCCCCTTATACAAAAAGTAACAGTTTTCCTTTTTGCCGCGTCTGTAGCAAGAAGCTGCGATTTTGCACGCAGTGTGTGGGAAAACTGTTCCGGGAGAGGCCCTTTTTACCCACAATTTGGAGCAAAACTTAAAAAAGAATAGCTTTTAATAGGGATAAAGATGGCGGAAAAGGTAAATATTATCATTTTTAGTGGAGATCTAGATAAGGTCCTAGCTGCCTTTAACCTGGCACTCGGCGCCGCGGCCATGGAGATGAAAGTTACCCTATTTTTTACCTTCTGGGGATTAAACGTGATCAGAAAAGATAAAAAGGTAAGTAGGACCAGGGGCATAATGCGCAAGATCCTTAGTTTAGTTAACCGAGGTGGGGTGAGGAGACTTCCTCTATCCCGATTGAATATGGGAGGCCTGGGTAGATCGATGATGAAGAAACTAATGGAGGATTCCAAAATACCTTCTTTAGAGGAAATGATCAACATGGCCCAAAAAATGGGAGTAGAATTTGTCGCCTGCACTACCACCATGGGGATGATGGGGATTTCCCGTGAGGATCTTATCCCCGAGGTAGGTAGATTAGCCGGCGTCGCTACTTATCTGGGGGAGGCCACAGAAGGGAAAATCAACCTCTTCATTTAAAAATAGGGTAAGGAAAAAATGAAGGCAGATGCGATTTTAGATACCCTGGGACTATATTGCCCCATGCCTATTGTGAAGACAGCAAAAAAAATCAAGGATCTTAAAATTGGGCAGGTACTGGAGGTCATCTCTTATGATGAAGGGATAAAAGAAGATATGCCTGCCTGGTGTAAGCGCACCGGAAACGAATTCCTGAGAATAGAAGAGGGGGAAGGAGAATACCGGGTCTACGTCAGGAAGTTAAAATAGAAAGAGGGATTTTGGAGAATAATACCCGAAGACGTGAAATTCTGGAAAGTATTCCTTTCCGAGTGGGCTATGGCGTTGAGATTGGAGATCTTTTGAAATAATGGCCAAGTTCCTGGGAAAGAGGTCATCAAGAATAAATGACTTGATGAGATCAGTCTCCACTTATGAACTCCAATAAAACAAAAAAGAAGAATATAGCCCTTGTTCACTATTCCTATCCTCCTGTCATTGGCGGTGTTGAATTCATCATGGAGGCCCATGCCAAGCAATTCGCTCAGGCAGGACATCAGGTGAAAATCATCACCGGAGTGGGTAGGAGCCTTGAGGAGAACATTTCGATTCACCGCATTAAAGACTTTTCTACAGATTCAGAAGAGACAGAGATTGTTCAGGAAGAACTCAGAAATGGATTTCTCACAGAGCGTTTTGGAAAATTGAAGAATAAACTCAAAAAAGAGATTCAAAAGGCCCTTGGTGATATCTCTGTCTGCTTTGTCCACAACGTCCTCACCATGCATTTTAATATGGCCTTGACAGCCGCCTTTTCTGAAATCATCAAAGAGTGGGGAGAAGAAAAAGATTTTTATATCTGGTGTCATGATGCTACCCTCAATAATCCTGATTATCGGATTCCCAACCGAGGTAAATATCCCTGGAAACTATTGCAAGAAGTTCAACCTCACGGACGATACATTACTATCTCCTCATGGCGAAAAAAACAGTTGAGCGAGCTTTTTGGGGTGGGTTCTTCCTCTTTCCAAATCGTTCCCAATGGAGTAGACTTGAGGTCTTTCTTAGGAGTCACTGACTTCATCTGGCAGATAGCTCAGGATTTGGACCTTTTTCACCAGGAGATTGTTCTCTTTTTTCCTTCACGAATACTGAGAAGAAAAAACTACGAATTGGCAATACATATCACCCATGCCCTCAATCGACTAGGAAAGAAAAGTCTGCTTTTGCTCACAGGTCCGCCTGATCCCCATAATTCTAAAACTAAAGAATATCTTAGTGAACTCTGTGCTTTGATTAAAAAGCTTGATTGCGAAAAAGAGGTTATCTTTATCCATAATTTAAAAGAAAAATACGGACAGGATTTTAAAATTGGCTACTCCCACCTTCAGGCTCTTTACAGTCTCTCTGATATTCTTCTCCTTCCCTCTTCCCAGGAAGGATTTGGCATTCCTCTTTTGGAAGCAGCCAGTAAAAAACTGCCCATTGCCTGTTCAAATATTGCCTCTTTCACGGAAGTTACCAAAGAGTATACTCTTCTTTTTAATCTTAAGGATGATCCCTACGAAATTGCCCAACGCATCATTGATTTTCTTAATAGTCAGCCAACCTATCACCTGTTTAAGAAAATTATGAAAACTTATAGCTGGGAAGCCATCTATGAAAATTACCTGAAGAAATTAGTTAGTTGAGTAAAGGAGAGGATAAGGGTTCTATGATAGACAAAAGGAGGCTAGAGGTGGATCTTAAGGCTTTGTACAAGATAAGTTATGGTTTATATGTAATCAGTTCAAGGAAGAAAGACCGACTAAACGGACAGATTGCCAATACCCTCTTTCAGGTCACCGCCGAACCTCCGGCTGTTGCTGTGAGCATCAACAAAGAAAATCTTACTCACCAATTTATTGAGAAAAGCCGAATCTTTAGTGCCTCTGTGCTCTGCGAGGATACACCCTTAAATTTTATCGGTCACTTTGGTTTCAAGTCAGGTAGAGACATAGATAAATTCAGCCAGGTACATTACAAAATGGGTAAAACCGGAGCTCCCATAGTTCTGGACCACACTTTAGCCTATCTGGAGGCTCGAGTGACTAAAGAAATAGATGCGGGGACCCACACTATCTTTATAGGCAAAGTAGTAGAGGCAGAAAACCTCAGAGAAGGAGTCTGTATGACCTATGCTTACTATCATCAGGTAAAGGGAGGGAAGACTCCTAAGACTGCCGCAACTTACCTAAAAGAACCACTCAAAGAAGGAGTTGCTGATATGGAAAAGTTCAGATGCACGGTTTGTGGATATGTTTATGATCCAGAAAAGGGAGACCCGGATAGTGGGATAAAGCCGGGAACACCTTTCGGAGAGTTACCCCAGGATTGGGTATGCCCTGTCTGCGGCGCATCCAAGGATCAATTTGAAAAGGAAGCCTGAAAATGATTGAAGATCTTGCCAAAGAGGAGTTTGAGGCGAGAAAAGACTACTATAGGGGGTATGATATGGAAGTCTACCGTTGTAGAATATGTGGGGAGGTGTATATTGGTACCGAGAAACCGAGAAGCTGTCCCTTCTGCGGTGCTCACAAAAATTACTTGGTTGTAGCTAATGAATGGAACATGATAAAAGCAACCAGTCTTTCCGATGTTTCCAGGAAAAATCTTCAGAAAGCCTTAGAGCTAGAGATAGATAACACCAATTTCTACCGAGGCGTGTCTCAAAAAACCGAGAATATCTATGTAGAAGGTATGTTCAAAGGTCTATCTAAAGTAGAAAGAGAACATGCCTCAACTATATGTAAACATCTTGGTATTACTAAACCTGAATCAGATGTAGGTTTTGATAAAGCAGTAGAATCAGATGAGGAAAACATAAGTGAATCCAACAGAAGGGAAAAGAGAGCCGTTAGGTTCTACCTGGAGGCAAGGAATGAAGCTACTGAGTCAGAAATCAAGGAATTCTTCAAAGCTCTTATGGAAATAGAATCAGATCATATCAGACTGACCGAACAGGGAATATAGAAAAGATACGTTGTTGTAACTTTGATTCTGTGGAAGCTATGAATAAAGAATAAAGAGCTCTATCCGCGGACAAAGGGGGTGAGAGAGTATGCCAAGTTATGAAGATAGAACCAAGTTAAAGCCTGAAACACTGGATCAGGAACGCGCTTCTCAATCCCTAAGAGAAGAACTGGAAGCAATTGATTGGTATCAGGAGAGAATTGATGCTACTCAAAATAACGAACTGCGAAGAATCTTAGAGCATAATCGCGATGAGGAAAAAGAACATGCAGCCATGCTCATTGAGTGGCTCAGAAAAAACGATTCTGTCTTTGATAGGCAATTTGAAGAGCACGACTAGAAAGTTGGCAAGTAGAAGGTAAACGAGGCGGCGTTGGTGGATATAGGGAAATGTGTAACGTGGCCGCTAGTAAAGATCATGGTACCTATGATCTCTCTGCGGCGATTCTCAATGTACCAACGCCGCTACAATTCGACCGAGTGAGAATCCAATCCCACAGGAGGCCCCACCAAATAGGAGGGTTTCTATACCACTTCGAAGCCAATGAACCTTGGTAAATCTGGTTTTCCAGACTCCGAGAATAAAGAGGAGGACTACCACCACTGCGGCAGCGATGAGGAGGGCTTTGGAAACAGAATACACAAAAAAGAAAGGAGTGATTATCGGAATACCTCCTATCAAGAAAGAAACCGCAGATATTAATCCGATGCTGGTTGGATTATCCATGGTACCGGGTACCAGGCCAATCTCTTCTTGTATCATAAATTTGAGCCAAAGATCTTTATTGGAAGTAATCCTTCTTACAGCTACTTCTAAATCATCTTCTTGAAAGCCAAAATCACGAAATATATCTCTGATTTCCTCGGTCTCTTTTTGAGGCATTTCCTCTATTTCTTGCCTTTCTCTCTCAATTTGGTTCTCGAAAAAGTCTCTTTGAGCCTTAGTTGAAATATAGGCTCCGAAGAAGATGGCAATGGTTCCTGAGGTTATATGAGCTATTCCAGCCAAAAGGATGTCTCTGGTTACGACCAGAGAAACCGAGACTCCCGCTAGAAAAGCAATGGTAGTTATCAAACCCGTATCTATGGCGTAAACGATATCCCTGATGGTCCTACCTTTAGAGGTATGCCAGTCTTCCCCATGCCAGTTTTTTAGCCGAAATTCTAGGGGACTTTCTAGCTTGTTTCTCTTCATAAAACCTCCTCCCTCAAATCTCAAAGAATAGCTCTCTATGAATATCTTGAATGTTGTCAAGAGATAGATTTTATTTTTCTCTGCGCTACTCCTTTTGCCATCCCTTATTAGCTGCAATACCTTTGGTTATATTTTTGTGGGCTCGAAAAAATTCCTAGCTTGCAGCCAATCGCTGGCCAGCCTCGAATGCTTCCTTAAGAGCGCTGGGGTGTTTCTTGATGGCTCCTTGGGCATCTATCCTTCGAAAGGTGAGCTCACCGGTGTACTCAACATTTAAAGCATCGAAAAAGTATCTTACCGTAAGGATTACTCCCTCGAACACCTTCGCTCCTCGGGAACCGGCCACGGAAAGAAACCACCCTTTTCTTTTGGTGGTTCTTTTCTCCTCGACTGGAGATTCTTTCAAAACGTACTTTCTGGCCCAGAGTGCCTGACACCGATCTATCATTCGCTTTGCCTGGGCGGTAACTCCATAAAAGAAAATGGGCGAAGCCAGGATGATATAATCTGCCTCCGAAAGTTTGGGATAGAGCTCTTGCATTTGATCCTGGACCACGCAATTTCCAGTCCTCTCACAGGTGCGGCATTCTCGGCAGCCTGAGATGTCCCAATCGGAGAGGAAAATTCTCTCAATTTTGGCCCCCTGGCTTTCAGCTCCTTTTAGCATCTCCTCCAATAAAAGATCGGTGTTGCCTCCCCGCCGAGGACTGCCAAATAAACCGAGCACTTTCATACCTACAAGGGTGGAATAACGCCAACCACCCTTTTACCTCCAGTAATTATCCTCATAACTTCTCTATTATACTAGTCAATATCTTGAATTAAGCAAGTTCTTTGTCTTCTTATAAGGGGGATCGCCCTCTTGCCACTCTAACCCTATCGGACCTCGGGACGGCTCGTCTTGAAGACCAGAAAAATGTCCCCGAAGCTAGCTTTTTTGACATCATCAAATTTTCGACTAAGATGAGGATGGTCTTATGATCAAAATACTGCCTAAAAAGATTTTTTTTCAGTGGGTGGATTCCCTTCCCCGGGAATATGCCATAATTGGACCGGTAAGGGAGGGAAGAGAGATTGTATTTCAGCCCATCAAATCCTCTCAACAGCTCCAAATGGATTATGTCAGTACTATGGCGGCTCCCCGAAAATTCATCTATCCTTCCCGACAACTCCTTTTTCGATTTGTCCGCCAGAACAATAATCAGCTTGTTACAGAGGAGATCCTTCCCCAGAGCCAGCAGATCCTTTTAGCAGTGCACCCCTGCGATGCCCATGCCATTATGGTGCTCGATAGAGTCTTTATGGGTGAATTTATCGATCCCTATTATGCAAAACAGAGGCAAAACACTGTCCTGGTTGTTCTTAACTGCCAGGAGGTTGATAAAAACTGTTTTTGCGATTCCATTGGAACTGGTCCCTTCCTCCATCCCTGGATGGGACAGGATCCGGCAAAAGGTTGCGATCTTGAACTCACCGATCTGGGAGATCGGTATCTGGTAGAGTTTTTCAGTGAAAAAGCTGAACAGCTTTTCTCCTTTCCCTTGGAAACAGCTACTAATGAGGATGTTCAGCTTAAGAGAAAAAAAGAAACCAAAGTAAAGGAAAAATTTATCAAGAAACTGAACCTCGAAAACCTACCTTCCTTGCTTCTCGAGAATCTGGACCATCCGGTCTGGTACAGGGTAGGTGAAGGAATGTGTCTCTCCTGCACCAATTGCACTATGGTCTGCCCCACGTGCTACTGTTATAATACTGTGGATAGGGCCGAACTTGATTTGAGCAAAATTGAAAGATATAGATACTGGGACTCCTGCCAGGAACTTCATTTTGCCGAAGTTCATGGAGGCAACTTCCGTTCCACCAGAGGGGCAAGGTTAAGGCAATTTGTACTTCACAAACTCAGCTATTGGGTAAAGCAGTACGGGTGTTTTGGCTGTGTGGGATGTGGACGCTGTATTAATTGGTGTCCCACCGGTATAGATTTGACGGAGATAGCCAAAGAAATTCAGAGGATCAAGATCCCATGAACAATATCCTTAGACCTTTTATGGCCAGAATCGTCTTTAAAAAAAAGGAGACTTACGATACCAGTACTTATGGATTCCAGTTAAAGGAGAATCCGGATTTTTCCTTTCTTCCCGGACAATTCAATATGGTAGGTATTCCCGGAGTTGGGGAAGCTCCTATTTCTTTTAGTTCTGACCCGGGGGAGAAAAATAAATTCGAACACACCATTAGAGCAGTGGGAAGAGTCACTCAGACTATCGCTCGTTATAAGGAGGGAGATGGGCTGCAGATCCGGGGTCCCTATGGTAGAGGCTGGCCTCTGGAAGATGCCCAGGGAAAGAATATCCTGGTGGTGGCCGGAGGGATTGGACTGGCTCCCCTACGAGGCTTTCTTCTCCAGGTTTGGAAGGATCGTAATGATTTTGGTAAGGTGGTCATCCTCTACGGAGCCCGCACCCCTGAGGATCTTCTCTTTAGGGAGGAGCTACCTCTATGGCGCAAAAAACCAAATACTCAGCTTCTGTTAACGGTAGATGAAGTTCCCCCCCGAACCCGATGGGAAGAAAATCGAGGAGTGGTAACCACTCTATTTGACAGGATGGAGGTTTCTCCCGATAATACGCTGGCTTTGGTCTGCGGACCGGAGATAATGATGAGGTTTGTAGTGGTGGGTCTTCTCCAGCGCGGATATCCGGCTTCAAACCTGTATCTATCTCTTGAAAGAAGGATGAAATGTGGAGTAGGACAGTGCGGACACTGCCAAATCGGGTCCAAATACGTCTGCCGGGACGGGCCAGTTTTTTGCTACAGGGAAATTCGGAGCTTTCCCGATACTCTAATTTGAGGAATAGCTATGAAAAAAATTCGCCTGGGTATCTTTAAGTACAGCTGCTGTGCTGGTTGCCAGTTTCAATTCTTCTTTTTTCAAGAACATGTTCTGGAAACCCTGGGAGTAGTGGATATTGTCTACTGTAAAATGGGAACCAGTGGTGGGAAAAAAGAAGGTCCCTTCGACGTGGCTTTAATTGAGGGAGCCATTACCGAGTCCTGGCAAGTTGATGAACTAAAAAAAATAAGAGAGGTCAGCCGTTTCTTGGTTCCCATAGGCTCCTGTGCCGTTAACGGAGGCATCCCGGCGATCAAAAACATCTACCCCGAAATTGAAGTAGAAAAAAGGGTCTATAAGGACCTTTCAGTTATTCATTCTGTGAAAGCTCATCCGATAGATGAGTATGTGAGAGTAGATGGATATGTAAGAGGCTGTCCTATGGGAGAAAGGGAACTTCTGGAGCTACTCTCTTCTCTTCTTTTAAACACCAAGCCCGCTTTTCCTGAGTACTGTGTCTGTGTAGAGTGTAAGCTGAAGGGAAATATCTGTCTTCTGGTAGCCGAAGGAAAACCCTGTATGGGACCGGTAACCAATGCTGGTTGCGGAGCACTGTGTCCTTCTCACGGAAGAGCCTGTTATGGCTGCTGGGGACCGGTGAGCGATGCCAATGCTCCGGCTCTGGCTAAAAAATTTGAACAATTGGGCGTATCTCCTGATGATATAGTGAGAATGTTTACCCAATTTGCCAGTCCTAGGATCGAGTTTCGCAAAGGAGCAGAAATGTATGAGTGAAAAAGTTATATCCATAGATTATTTGGCCAGAGTGGAAGGGGAGACGGCTATTAAAATCAATATCAAAGGTAAGGAGCCCCAGGAGCTGAAACTTAAGATTTT
>Ga0307439_1000506_pt1 | contig 27123 bp, 24 predicted proteins | sample SalMarWE160490MG_FD_202142 | JGI IMG/M metagenome (GOLD analysis project Ga0307439, IMG submission 202142) | Salt marsh sediment microbial communities from the Plum Island Ecosystem LTER, Massachusetts, United States - WE1604-90 | ecosystem: Environmental > Aquatic > Marine > Intertidal zone >... | reverse complement strand
AGAACTTCTCGAGCTAGTCCATGGGTTCTTGATCTTGAACCATCCTCACCGGTCATATTGAGAAGATATGAAGGGGTAAGTCCATTAGCTTTGGCCTTATAGCAGGCAAGAGAGCTTTCCTTTCCTCCACTCCAGGAAACAAATACATCACTCACTCTGAATGGCCCCACAAATGCGGCAGTGGTTTGCCTTTTTTTCTATTCCTGCTCCACATCCAGCACAAGCTGCGTCGCCCTTTTCAGGAGCTGGGATTTCTCCTACCACTCTTCGATATACCTCGTAATAGTAAAGATGCTCTTTGCTCATAAATCTCACCGGGTAAAGCCTTCTTTTTTCTTCAAACTCTTCATCGGAAATCTTCTCCGAGATAATCCTGCGAAGCCTTCTTGTCCCTGAGCCATATTCCAGAGGTCTTTTGTCCTGCCAGATAATTTTTGGTGGCAGGACATCTTCAAAAGCCTTGCGAAGAATCCATTTGCCCCATCTCTTTTCCCCCTCAACCTTTATTTTAAGGTCCTTCGGTATCTCTAGAGCCAGCTCGATTAGCTCATTAGAGAGGTAAGGCTGCTTTATTTCTACTCCTAACCTCCGGCCGAGAATATTGGAGGAAAAACAGATCTTGTTCTTAAGTCCTCGGGTATAACTTCCTAGATCGGGCAAATCAAACATATAACTGTAGCCGGCAAAGAGCTCATCACTCCCATCGCCGGTCATCACACGTTTTGCTCCTTTTTCTTTGGCCAGTTTCAGTCCAAAGTAGGTAGCTATATCATTGGGGATAGCCGGATCAAAGCTTTTCAAAATACCGATTACGGCGGGTATCGAATCGACTGCTTCCTCAATACCAATCATCCTGTGATAGGATTTAATAGGGAGGATTTGAGTAAGTATCTTAGCGTACTCTCCATCTTCTCCATAGGGTGCCAGAGTAACTGTAAATGCACTAACCCTGGGAGCAAGCGCGGCGAGGATGCTTGAATCCAGACCACCGGAAAGTAGAAGTCCCTCAGCTTCACTCTCATCCACGGCACGGATAAGTCTTTTTCTTAGTTCATCAATTAAGACTTGCATCGGAATATCTCTTGCAGGCTATTAGAGAAAACACCAAGTATATCCTTCAGCTCAAAAAGACTCGAGCTTTGCTTAAACTGTAGATGGAAAAAAGAGCAGTCAGTTCAATAATTTCATTGAGGGCTCCCAGGGTATCGCCGGTAATTCCTCCCATTCGACTCTTAAAATAGAGCGTGGAGAGATAGGTTATCCCCAAACATACTCCTATAATATAGAGGAAGGGAAATTTGAATATAACCAGCCCCAGGACAGTTACACTTAGACTTGCCCAAAAAATGGTTCCTTCCCCCCTGTGGGTGATAAAGGCTTTCCCCAGCCCTTCCACGCGGGCATAAGGGGCCAGATAAGCTGCCACAACCATAGACCACCTGCCAACCATTGGTGTTAGGAGAAGAGTCCCCGTCTTGAGGAAAGGCTCTATTTCTAGAAGCAAGAGGAATTTCAGCCCCAGAAGGCCCACCAGGCCAACTGTACCTTTAGCTCCACTGGAGGGGTCCTTCATTATTTTTAGTCTTTCCTCTTTAGTTTTACCCCCGGACAGTCCATCAATGGTGTCCATGAACCCATCCAGGTGCAGGGCCCCGGTGATAAAAACCCAGGCTATAAGCACCAGCGCATTGACTAGGAGAGGGGAGAAGAGGATAGAGCTAATTTGATGGGCTAAAAAGAGAAAGCCCCCAATAAAGAGTCCCACCAGGGGGAAAAAAGTCATAGAGGAGGCAAAAAGCTCATCACTTTCCTCTATTTTTACTCTGAGAGGAAGAATAGTTAGGAAACGAAAGGCTGTTAGAAGGCTTTTCAATTTAATTTTTTTCCCGGGATACCCGGGCCTCTTCAAAAGTAGCCATCTCATTGAGAACTTTGATTCCCAGGTCCACCAGTTTCATACCCAGGACTGCCCCTGTGCCCTCACCCAGTCGCATATTCAAGTCCAGCAGGGGAGTCTTATCCAGATGATTAAGGGCAATTTGGTGTCCTTTCTCCTGGGATCTATGCGCGGCAATTAGATAATCCTTTAGAAAAGGACAAAGCTCACAGGCTATGAGAGCACTAGCGGTAGAGATGAAGCCATCTATGACTATAGGGACCCTGTGGGCGGCAGCCGCTAGAATACAACCCACCAATCCTCCTATCTCAAATCCTCCCACCTTACTCAAAATATCAATGGGATCTCGAGGGTCGGGTTGATTGATCTTAAGAGCCTTCTCGATGACTTCTATCTTTCTCCTAAGTTTCTCATCCTCTATTCCCGTTCCTCGACCAGTAACATCTTGAACTCTATACCCGGTGATGCAGGCTACAATGGCACTGCTAGAGGTGGTATTAGCAATGCCCATATCTCCAGTACCGGCTATATCCACCCCACTGGTAGCTGCTTCCTCCTCAAAAATCTCTATTCCCCCTCTGATCGACTGAAGAGCTTGTTTCCTGCTCATGGCTGAACCCTTCATCATATCCTGTGTTCCAGAGGCCACTTTTTTATTAATCAGGTTTTTGCTGGACTTTATCTTGTCAGCTACTCCCATATCTACAACTAGAACTTTTGCTCCCACTCCCCTGGCTAGAACGTTTATGGCTGCTCCTCCCTGAAGAAAGTTATAAACCATCTGAACCGTGACTTCTTGAGGAAAAGCACTTACTCCTTGCCTGGCTACACCATGATCTCCCACCATGGTAAAGATAACTTTTCTATCCAGGGTGGGGTTTTCTCTGGCGGTGATGGCTACCACTTTTTTGGCTAATTCCTCCAATCTCCCCAGACTTCCCTTAGGTTTAGTGAGATTATCCAGTCGACGCTGAGTCTCTTTGAGGATTCTGGCATCAATCGGCTTTATCTTCCCTATAGTCTCGGTGATCTTTCTCACAAAGCTCTCCTTTGTTTATTTTCTTATAAATTCCTCTTTATCCTCATGGGAATTCCTGATATCATAAGATAGACTTCCTGAGCCTGCTCAGCCATTATTTGATTAGCTTGACCACAAATATCTCTGAAGTTTCTGCCCAATCTGGTATGAGGTACCACTCCATAACCTACCTCATTAGAGACCACGATAAAAGTAGGCCGAAGATAAATTACCTCGTCAGCTATCTCCCTCACCTGTTTGATGATAGTATCTTCCTCGGTATTATCGAGAAGAAGGTTGGAGATGAGAAAACTCAAGCAGTCTATTACCACCAGCTCGCAGGAAGCATCAAGCTGGGAGAGAACGAGGGAGAGGTTCTTTTCTTCCTCCACCAATCTCCAATGGCCAGGGCGATCCTTTTGATGCCGTCCGATGCGCTCCCGCATTTCCTCATCCTTTGCCATAGCTGTAGCTACAAAGGTCACCTTACTGGCCAACTGTTTAGCCAGTTTTACGGCAAATCTGCTTTTCCCGCTCCTGGCCCCTCCAGTAATAAAGATAAGTTTAGCCATTTTTTGGAGAGATTTTCCTCCTAATTCAACTTTCATAAAAAAACACCTCCTTTGTGATGCGCAAAGGACGAATGGCTAGAAAAACAGATAGGTCTTCTGGCTTAGGGACAGCCTACTCCCTCCCTTCCCAGAACTTCACGTTCCAGTGGTTTGTGAGGTTTCGTTTCCCATTACAGCAGCGCCACTGCTTGGGATTTTCACCCAATTCCCTTCATCTGCTCATCTCATACGTAACCCAATTTTCAAATCGTCTTCCAATTTACGTTATCAAGACAGATTTGTCAAGGATATCTCGGGACTCTTCCCCTCCGTCGCTGTCATTGTGAGCCTGCCGAAGGCAGGCGTAGCAATCCGCGAAGCGTTGCGAGGTTGTTGAAAACAACCGTGGCAATCTTATGGGATTGTGGAGCTTGTTCCGAGCCTGTCTTCCAAGAAATGCAAGGACTGCAGGGAATATAAACCTTAACATCACAATTGGGTTGACAAAAAGTAACAATGTGTTAATAATATCTGCAGAATGGTCTTTAAGTTAGAGGAATCCCCAAACCAATTTGTGGTTTGGGATTTTTTTGACAAGGATATTATCAACTCTAACACTTCCCTGGACTTTCTCCTTTTAAAAATTTTGGGGAAAGCCCAGCAAAAAATATATCTTGACATTAAAGGCTCGTTAGAAGAAAATCAGATAAAATAAAAAGGAAAGAAAGATGACAAGAGACTGGAAGAAAAGGCTGTTTTCCAGGGGAATCCTAGTTCTGGATGGAGCCTGGGGAACAGAAATGATAAAGCGAGGACTTGTGCCTGGTGAGTGTCCAGAGCTGTGGAATCTAGACCGCCCTGATGATATCCGGGCCATTGCCAGAGCTTATCGAGAAGCTGGAGCTGATATTATATTGACCAATACATTTGGCGGCAATTATTTTAAATTGAAAAAAGCCGGTGTTTCATCGAAAGTAAGAGAGATAAATAGAAAAGGTGTGGAGTTATCTAAGGAGATGGCGGAAGATTCCTTAGTATTTGCCTCTATTGGCCCTACTGGCGAATTTCTGAAGCCTTTAGGCATGGCTACAGAGGATGAGATGATTTCTTGTTTTTCAGAGCAAGTTAAGGCTTTTGTAGAAGGAGGTGCTGATGGTGTAATCGTTGAGACAATGACAGATCTTAATGAGGCTAAGTGTGCTCTAAAAGCTGTTAGAGAGAATTCTGATTTCCCGGTAGCGGTATCTATGACTTTTGAAAAAGGAGAAAGAGGATATGCTACAATAATGGGCATAACTCCAGGAAAAACAGTGGTTGAATTAGAAAAAGCGGGAGCAGACATAGTAGGAGCAAATTGTGGCTTTGGAATAGAAAATACAGTAGAAATAGCCCGTATTATACGTCCTGCTACTACCCTGCCTTTGTGGATAAAACCAAATGCAGGAGCTCCTCAACTAGAAGAGGGAAAAACTGTTTATCGGGAAACTCCAGAAGAGATGGCAAGGTTTATTCCTGACTTGATAAAAGCAGGAGTAAGTATGATTGGAGGATGTTGCGGAACTACCCCTGAGCATATTCGTTTAATTGCTAAAGAAGTCCCCAGTTACATTGATATAGCTCATAAATATTTAGAAACAGTGATTAAATTTAGAAAGTAACTTAATTGGTTTATCTGGTTTTAATCAAGAAGCAGGAACTGGGAACTAACTAGGAGAAGAAGCTATGTTCACAATTATTGGAGAACGCATCAATATGACGCGAAAGAAAATTAAAGAAAAGGTATGGGAAAGAGATGCTGATTTTATTATGTTAGAAGCACATAAACAGACTGAAGCAGGTGCCACTCATATAGATGTTAATGCCGGCGGTGATCCAGCAAAGGAAGTAGATGATATGAGATGGTTAACAGAGGTAGTATCTAAGGCAACAAAGCTTCCCCTTGTATTTGATTCAGCTAACTCCCTAGCACTGGAAGAAGGGCTGAAGCTATGCAATAAACCAGGAACTATAATAAATTCTATAACCGGAGAAAAAAAGCGCATTGAAGATATCCTGCCTTTGGTAAAGAAATATAAAACAGGTGTAATTGTATTAACTATGAATGATAGCGGTATGCCCGAAGATTATGAGGGAAGAATGAGGATCACCAGGAACTTAGCAAAGATAATTGAAGAAGAAGGGATTCCTCTGGATAAAGTTTATTTTGATCATCTTGTCCGTCCCGCCTCAACCAATCCCGGACAGGCAAAATCTATCTTAGATGCCATTATTGCTACCAAAAGAGAATTCCCCGAAGCTCACATTGCTCTTGGATTATCAAATATTTCCTTCGGGCTTCCCTTACGGAATAACTTAAATAAAGTTTTTCTGGCTATGCTTATGGCAGCCGGATGTGATGGGATAATTATTGATCCCTGTGAGCGCGGGATGATGAATATTCTACTCTCAGCTCGAGCAGTCCTTGGATGGGATGAATACTGTATGGATTATATTTCTGCCTATCGCCAAGGGAGGTTGAGGTGAGATGACGAAGCTAGCTATACTTTGAAAAGGCAGGCATAAAATGGAAAATCATTCAAAAAAGGAAGAGGAAATATGAAAATACTGTTGATTTCACCTACCTGGAAAAAAGAGACAAAAATTAAGAGAATGGGCAGAGGTAGAATCTTTAAAGTTCCCCCCCATAATCTTCTTATTGTATCTGCCTTGACTCCTAAGGATGTAAAAGTGGAGATAATTGATGAGAATATTGAAGAGATAGATTTTGATAAGAAGGTTGACCTGGTAGGGATAACTACTATGACCGCTTCCAGTCCCCGTGCTTACGAAATAGCGGATACATTTAGAAAAAGAGAGGTTCCGGTGGTCTTTGGGGGGATACATGCGACAGTTTTGCCCGAGGAAACAGCTCAACATGCAGATGCAGTAGTAATAGGAGAGGCGGAAGGATTATGGGAGAAACTAATTGAGGATTTTAAAAGGGGAGGAAAGCAAGCACTGGCTAAGTTCTACCGAAATTCCCGGAGGCCGGATCCTACGAAGATACCTATTCCCAGAAGAGAGCTCATTAAGGATAAAGGCTATCTTCTTAGTCGTTTCTTGCAATTGACCAGGGGTTGTCCCTTTGATTGTAGTTTCTGTTCGGTCTCTAAATTTTTTGGCAAGAAATATCGCTTTCGTCCTGTAAAAAAAGTCATAGAAGAAATCAAAGGTATGGTAAGTAAACCCCTAAAAACGCGCTTTCTGGGATTTCTCGATGATAACATTGTCGGGAATATTGCCTATGCCCGGGAGCTGTTTAAGGCTTTGGTACCCTATAAGCTTTTATGGATAGGGCAATCTTCTATCAACATAGCCCGGCATGAAGACGTTCTGCAACTGGCGGCAGCCAGCGGATGTAAAGGGTTATTCATTGGTTTTGAATCAATTTCTGAAGCCTCCCTGGCGGAAGCTGATAAATCTCAAAATAAGATAAGATTCTACGAGAAGGCTATTAAAAAAATCCACCAGTTTGGGATATCAATTGAAGGAGCCTTTATCTTTGGCTTTGATCACGATGATAAAAGTATCTTTAAAAAAACAGTTAAATTCATAGAAAAGGTAAAAATAGATGCTATTCAATTCAGCATTCTCACTCCTTTACCAGGAACAAGATTGTATGAAAAATTAGAAAAAGAAGATAGAATTATAGATAGAAATTGGTCAAATTATGACCTGGCCCATGCGGTCTTTAAACCAAAATTAATGACTCCTCAGGAGCTAAAACAAGGATTTGACTGGGCCTATCAGAGAATCTATCGTCTTTCTTCTATTTTTAAGAGACTGACCAGTTTATCCAGAGGAAGAAGGTGGAAATATCTACTTCCTGTTCTCACTTTAAACCTGGGTTATAGAAGGATCTTTAACGGAAAGGAAAAAAAGTAGTCCACTAAATGAGAGAATCTATGTCCGAGCAAAACAGATCAATCTTTGGAATTAATAGGAATGTACTTTCATTGGGGTGGGTGAGTCTCTTTACCGATATGAGTAGCCAGATGATTTTCCCTTTAATACCCTTATTTTTAGCTAATGTTCTGGGAGTAGGAAAAGAGGTCATCGGTTTAATAGAGGGAACCGCTGAAAGTACGGCCAGCATATTGAAAGTATTTTCTGGCTGGATTTCTGACAAGCTTGGAAAGAGAAAAGGTCTGGTCTTTGTGGGTTATACATTCTCTACCTTGAGTAAAATTATCTTTGGTTTTTCTACTATCTGGCAGCATGTTTTTATGGGCAGGTTCCTGGATCGCGTGGGAAAAGGGATAAGGACTTCTCCCCGGGATGCCCTCATTGCCGATGCAATCGATAAGAAAGGAAGGGGCAAGTATTTTGGCTTCCATCGGATGATGGACAGATTAGGAGCAATTATGGGAACTCTGTTAGCTTTTGTATTTCTTGCCCAATTTCATAATGACTTTCGCAAAGTATTTTTAGTCTCAGTAATTCCTGCCGCTGTTGCTGTTTTAGTTATCATATTCTTTGTAAAAGAGAAAAAGAGAATAGACAAAGGGATGAGAAAATCTCCCCAATTAAGTCTTAAATTAGTGGACCGACGATTCAAGATATTCATTATAATCGCTGTCCTGTTTGCTTTGGGCAACTTTAGTTACGCTTTTTTAATCTTACGGGCACAAGATTTAGGAATACCCGCTGTCATAATACCTTTAGTCTGGCTCCTCTATAATATTACCTATGCTTTCTCCGCCATACCAGCGGGAGTTCTTTCCGATAGATATGGAAGAAGGAGAGTACTCGCCTCTGGGTATGCTCTTTTTGGAATAGTATGCTTGGGATTTATATTAGCCCCCAGTGCCGCTTATGCCTGGGTACTTTTTGGTTTATACGGGGTGTTCGTCGCTGTGTTTGAATCGGTTTCCAGAGCATTTGCCTCTGACCTTGCCAGCCAAAAAATAAGGGCGACAGCCCTGGGTGTTTATCACACATCCGTTGGGTTAGCTGCCTTTCCGGCAAGTTTAATGGCCGGTATGCTCTGGCGCTTCCGGGGCTCAATGGCTACCTTTTCCTACGGAGCTGTTCTAGCCTTCATTGCTGCTTTGCTTCTGCTCTTTTGCCTGAAAGAAGGAAAATAAAAAAATTTGGAACGTTCAACTTGACAAAAAATTTTGATATAGTATTATAAAATATCTGTTCTTTCCTGTTCTGGTTAAAGTATATAGGTGCCCTATGCGGGCTAAAAAGGGAAGAGGGTGAGAAACCCTCGCGGTTGCGCCGCTGTAACCGGTAGCGAAATCCGCACTATGCCACCGTCTCTTAACATAGTAATTTTGATGAGCCAGTGAGATGGGAAGGCGCGGAGAGTAGAAAAACCTCAAGAGCGAGGTCACCGGGAGCCAGAAGACCTGCCTATATGCGTGCATCCTCCTTCTTCGCATAAAAGATAGCGAGGTTTTTTTGTTGAATAATGGAACCCCAGCTTTCTTCACCGGGAAGGCTGGGGGTTTTTTATGGGAGGTGGTTTTATGAATAATTAAAGAGTCACTTGGAAGGATGGAGTATGTAGGTTTGCGTCCTCAGATACAGTGAATAAGAGAAAAGGAGAGAACCATGTCTTTGCGTAGCAGATTATTTGTGGTAACCTTGGGTTTAGTGCTTATCTTTTCCGGTTGGACAGAGGCTCAGGAAAGTAGAGAAGAAAGCATCTTAGAGCTAGAAAAAATAGTTATTACCGCTACCCGTACTCCCCATTTATTAAAGGATGTTCCGGTGAGCACCACGGTTATCACTGAAAAAGAGATCGAACAAACCGGTGCTTCAACAGTGGCTGAGGCATTAGAGAACGCAGCAGGAATGAGAGTGACCGCTTACGGGGGTCCGGGTTCGCTTACTACAGCACATATTCGCGGTTCTGCAGCAGATCAAGTCTTAATTCTAATGGATGGACGAGAATTGAATCCCGCCGCTTCCGGAACCGTAGATCTTGGTCTCCTTCCGGCAGAAAACATCGAAAGGATCGAGGTAGTTAGAGGTCCTTTCTCTTCTCTCTACGGAGCTAATGCCCTGAGCGGCGTTATCAATATCATTACCAAGCCTGTTCCTGAAAAGAGGCAGACCCAGCTCCGAGCTTCCTATGGCACCTATGAAACCAGTGAATACACCCTTACCCATGGTGGAAAGCTAGGTAAGACTGGATACTTTCTTACAGCTAAGCTGGGAGATTCAGCCGGAGACAGAGAAAATAGTAGCTGCAACGAGACACATGCGACAGCCAAGCTCACTTACGAAGTCGATGATTTATCCGGGTTCTCTTTATTGGCTGGTTATTCTCATCGAGACAGCGGAGTTCCCGGCTCCACCACTTATCCCACTCCTAGTGCCCAAGAAGAGGACAAAAGGAGCTTTTTAGATCTGTCCTACCACAAAGATCTAAAAGGAGGATCTCGTCTCCTTGCTAAAACTTTTATCGAGCAATACGATATATGTTACAAAAACCCTGAGGCCTGGGGCGGTCCGATGAAGGATACAACCGAAAACTTTGCCAGTGGTGTGCAAATACAGTATAGCCTTCCCTGGGGAAAGCAGCTCCCTACGGCAGGTTTGGAGTTAAAACAGGATCGGGTCAAAGTCACCACTATTGATGGAACTTCCAGAATTGGTGGCCCCCGGAAGTTAGATACGGTTTCTATTTATCTTCAGGATGAGATAAATCTCTCTCCCCGCTTAGTCCTCGTCCCGGGACTGAGGTACGACAACCCCTCCGCCTACGCTTCCCAGTCTAGTCCTCGAGTGAGTCTCCTTTACCTTTTAGGACACAATACCCGTCTTCGTGCTTCTTATGGTCAGGCTTTCAGGCCCCCTACGGTAAATGAACTTTACTGGTATGAGGATTGGGGTTGGGGAATGGGTCTATTTGGAAATGAAGATCTTAAACCAGAAAAATCCAGAGGTTATGAGTTGGGATTGGAGCATAAATTTAACCTACCTCTACTAGCTAGGGTAAATTGGTTTGATAGAAAAACTGATGGGTTAATTAGCTGGGTGGAGATTTCACCCTGGCACTGGCAGGCTACCAATGTAGACAAGGCCCATAATCAGGGTATAGAATCGGAGCTGAGACTACAGTTGACCTCGAGGCTATCTGTCGGATTAAATTATCTCTATCAACAAGCTAAGGATGAGGGTGAGGAGTATAAAGGAAATCATCTGGTATATACACCTGAATACAAAATGGGTTTGAGTTTAGGATATGAGACAGATTTTGGATTGGGCATCCGCATAGAGACAGAGAAGGTAAGTGAGCAGTACACTAATAGAGAAAACACCCAGAAATTAAAGGGCTATACTCTCCTTAGTGCCAAGCTTTCTCAAAAGATATCCGAGAAAGTTGAGGTCTTTGCCACGGGAGAGAATCTACTGGATGAGTCATACCAGGTGTTCAGAGATTATCCTATGCCGGGTAGAAGAATCAATCTGGGAATGAAAATTGGCCTCTAGAATGAAAGTGAAAAGAGAGAAAGCGGGAGTTGGTAAGGAAAGCAGAGTGTGTAAATTGAAAGTAGAGACATTTTCTCTTCTCATTTCCATACTCATTCATTTGGGATTTCTTACAGCCCCCTTTTCCCTTTCTCCCCCGGAGTCTGCCAAATATGTCAAAAGTATAAAAGTAGACTACATTATCTCTTTGCCTAAAATAAATCAGCACCTGAGGGAATCATCAGGAAAATCCATACTCTCCCCCTTAACCCTAGCATCCAAAAGAAAGAATAGGGAGCTACTCAAGCCATCTTCGGTTCTCACGAAAAAGCCCTCTATTTCTTCCAATCTGAGATCTCAGGAGAGAATCCTTTCTCCCGAAGAGACATCCAATCACAGGAAAAGAAAATCTCCAGCCCTCTTTTCCCCACCAACAAAGGTACGTGAATTCATCATGGAATCTAACTCTCTCAGAGAAGGAACATCCAAGATGGCGGGTAAAACCCCGGGAGTGAATCTTTTAATTGACGAAGCCAGCATCCTTTCCTCTTCCTCACCCTTAACCCGGGTGGAAAAATCTCCTCTCCTCAGGAAAATTGAAGCAAGCGTTTATCTTGCGAGGGAGGAAAACTTGAGCCAAAAAAGATTGGCCGATCATACCCCGAGTTTCGCTACTGAGCCTGTAGGTTTAAGCCAAACTCTACCACTAAGGCAAATGGAGGGAAGCCTGGCCTTCCTGGGTCTTCTTTTCGAGGAAAAGAAATCGGAACCTATGCCAGGTTCTTATTCGCCCAATCTTTTATCATCAAAAATAAGCCTGCCCCGAGTTAAGACAGGCTTAGATCTTTTGAATCTTGAGGAAAAGATGCCACTCTCTTCTATTTTTCACTCTTTATCAAAAGAAAGAAAGATGGAAATCAAGCGCATCAATTACACACCCGGTTACTATGCTGGGTGGACCAAATCAAGGGATAGCGGTGCCTGGATATCCCAGAAAGAGTATGAGAGAAAATATAAATCCAGAATTATATCGCCTTCTTTGGCTCCGTTTTTTTCACCGGAAAGGAATCTCAACCCTTTCCCTATGAGGCAAAGTGAGAAGGCTTACCCCCATTATCAAATTTTGTCCTCTTTCCAAGATTTGATTGTGCAGCCAAGGATTCGTGGTTATTCTCCCATCGTAGAAGAAAAGAAATTCTCACCTCTTGCCACTGAGCCGTATCCCCACCGAGAAAAGATCAGGACCCCGAAGGAAAATACAGAGCTCCTCACCGAGAGTCTTCGGCTGAGAGAATATGCAGAAAAGATTCGAAAGTTAATCAAGGCCAACAAAAAATATCCACCGGTTGCCAGGCAACACGGATGGAAAGGAAGAATAAAGGTCAGATTCACGATTAATTCGGGCGGCGAAGTAATAAAGACTGAAGTTGTATCTTCCTGTAGTTACGAAGTGCTCAATCGCGCCGCAGAAAAACTGATAAAAGATACCTCACCTTTTCCTCCTTTTCCCTCTTCCTGGCAGAAAAATTCTCTCACTGTAGAACTACAAATTGTTTATCAGCTAAAGGAATCTACTTTGATCAAGGAGGATGAAGATTGAAGAAAATAGTAGTGTTTTCATTCCTGATAGGCCTGGGGATAATCTTATTTTCTTCAGGATTGGCATATCCAGAACAAAACTCGGCACCATATATTAAGCTCGGACTGGATTATTATCACTTGAAGGAATACACCAAAGCCAGGCAAGCCTTCGAGCAGGCCGTTAAACTGGAGCCGGACAACTTTGAAGCCCACTATAACTTAGCTCTCACCGACCTCGAACTCAAGGAATATGAGGAAGCTACTGAGGAGCTTATGGTCTGCGTAAAACTTAAACCAGCCTATCCAGGGATTCACTTGCTATTGGGAAACCTATTTTCCTATCAACAACTGCCTGAAGAAGCTATAACTGAATATGAGAAAGAAATAACCATTAATCCTTCCGATGCTCTAGCCTGGTACAATTTAGGCCAAATCCTTTACTGGCAGGGGGAATACGAAAAAGCGATGGAGAACTTTGAAAAAGCTATTGATCTTAACTCTAATTTAAAGAGAGCGTATACGAGTTTAGGAATGAGTTATTTTAAGCTCCATCGTTGGGACAAGGCTTTGGAATCCCTCCAGAAAGCGGTCACTCAGAACCCTAAACACGTAGATTCTCATCTTTATTTAGGAAGGGTCCATCTTGAACAGAAAAACTATGAAAAAGCAGAGAAGGAGTTGCAGGTAGTGATAGAGCTGGAACCCAAAAATAGTTATGCCCATGCCTATCTGGCTAGCATTTATATGGAACAAGGAGAGTATCCTAAAGCAGAAGCGGAGCTAGAAAAAGCATTACAAATAAAACCGGATGAGCCTGTCTTCCATTATAATTTAGCTCACACCTATGTCCAGCTACAAAAGTACGCACAAGCAATTGAGGAGTTTCAAGAGGTCCTAAAACTGAAACCTGTTTTTCAGGACACCTACTTTCATCTGGGTAGTATTTACTACAAGCAAGGTAAAAACGAGCAAGCCATTGAGTGTTATGAGAAAGAGACCCAGCATCATCCCGACAATCCAGATGCCTATTTCAATTTAGGCCTTATTTATTTTGAAGAGAAAAAGTACGATCTTGCTGAACAAAACTTGAGGAAGGTAATACAGATTAACCCGCAGGACGCTCAGGCCCATGAGCTACTAGGGGACCTGTACGCAGAGAAAGGAATGTATTTACAGGCGGCAGAGTACCATGAAAAAGCCGCCCAGCTAAAATCTCAGGGTTCTCAATCTCCAGAATAAGTTTTCCTGAATTCTATGATTTTTGCTCAAAGTTGTTTTCGACAGCCTCTTCAAGAACTTCTAAGTATCTTTGATAGCCCTCTTCATACAGCCTGATGTTTTCATCCCGGGGAATTACAAAAGTGGGTTTTTGCAGGCTGAGTTGAATCCCTCTTTCAAATAACCTGGCTGATACCTCTTCTACCGGCTCATCAAGCACTCCTGCTGCAGCAATGTAGGCAGCGCCAACCGCGGCACCCTCAGTATGAGGATTGATAAGCTCCTTGCCGTAAACATCCGATCTTATCTGGCTAGCTTCTTCGCCTTTAGAACCGCCCCCGGTAATGGTAATTCTTTTCGGCTCAGCTATTTTCTGCTTTTGCATACCTCTTTGTAAGAGCTCAAAGCCATACTTCATAGCATAGGCTACTCCCTCCATTACCGCACGAATCAAATCTTCCTTTTTATCCTTAGTCGGATCATATCCCTTGATGTAGAGTTTACCCTGAGGCGCATAGGGAACCCTTTGTCCATGGATAAAAGGAATAATGATTTTGCCATTGGAGCCTGCCGGCGTATTTCTGGCAACTCTGTTAAGCATCTCGTAAGTGAACCTACCTTTTCCATAAACCTTCTCGGCGATATAATCTATGGCACTGGCCGCATCAATAATACAGTGCAAGGGCTGTCTTGGTCCCCGGGGATGATTAAATCTATCGTCAGGAAGAATAAAAGGGTGTAGGGTTCCATCCACGATGGGCTGTTTAACCCTGACGGAAAAGGTACCTGAGGTACCTACGCTCTCTAGAAGATAGGCATTATTGCCTAGCGTACTACACGGATTATCTCCTCCTCCACCGAAGATTCTGGTATCTACATCTAAGCCTGTCTTTTTAGCTATTCCCTCTGAAACAGTACCTACTTGAGAAGTAGAAGGAAGAATCTCCGGTACCCAGCGAGAATTTAATTTCATAACCTTCATTACTAATTCCGACAATGTGCCATCTAGCCTTAGATAGCCCGAGCCAGAAAGATCAGAAAGTTCTGTTGCCCACCTTTTTTCTCGGCTGATCTCTGTCTTTAGCCAGTCCTTGGGAAATAAAAGTTGTTCTGTCCTTTTATAAACCTGAGGTAGGTGCCTGTAGATCCAGAGCACCTTTGGTCCTTGAAAACCAGGCATAGCATGCATACCAATCTCTTCAACATAAGCATCTGTTCTGGCAGTCTCTTTAGCTACACTTTCTTCTATATCCTTACATTCCTGAGCACTCCTTTGACAACACCATAAAATGGCTTCATACAAAGGTTGATTATCCTTATCCACTACCACTGCTCCGTGCTGCTGACCGGAAAAAGCAATCCCCTCAACTTCTTTACTTGCAATTCCTGCATTTTTTAATAGCCTTTTAGTTGCCCTTATAAATGCTCTTTTCCAGAGAATAGGATCTTGTTGAGCCCAGCTTGGCTTAACCCAGTTCACTTCATAAACCACACTAGCAGTTGCCTTAACCTCACCGGTTTCCATATCCAGAAGGACTGCTTTGTACCCGGATGAGCCCACATCACCGCCACTGACATATCTAGCCATCTTATCGTCCTCTCTAATCCTTCCTCATCGCATTTTTATTTACAGTTTAGCTATCTGATTCTATAATAAAAGACGGTTAAGTTTTTTCCCTCTCTTTATTTTTCTTTACCCACCGGGCATATTCGCGCATACCTTCCTCTACAGTATATTGGGGATAAAATCCAAGCTCCTCTTTGGCAAGAGAAATATCCAAAGTCTCTCCTCGAGGAAAGAGTTTGCCCGGGCCTATCTCCACCTGAGTAGGTTTATCACTATACTTTTGAGCCAAGCTTATCATCTGGGGAAAAGAAATCGACTGCTCAGAAGAGATATTTAACGATTTGTGCTTGAGATCCTCAGCCTGGTAGAGAAGATAAGTTCCATAGGCGGTATCTTTAACGTAAGTAAATCCCAGTTTCTGATCGGCACCCTTTTCCAGTTTTAGATCAGGAAGACCCTCAAGAGGTCCTAAAAGGCTCTTAAACAGCTTTGTTTGCTGAGAAGGAAGCCTTCCCGGGCCGAAGAAAAAGTAAAGACGAGCACTCCGAAAATCAAGACCGTAGTGATTTTCATATTGCTGGCCGATGAGCTCCCCGGCCACCTTGCTGGCGCCATATAAGTCACTAGGATGAAGAGGGTGAGTAAGTTCAGAAGGGTTGTCTTTTACCTCTCCGTACACTGCTCCTGAACTAACAAAGAGAAATTTCTTAATTTCAAAGAGTCTAGCTAGCTCGAGCATATTGACTGTCCCGGTCAGGTTTATCATAAGACCCTGGTGAGGGTTTCCCCAAAAAGCAGGATCGGCAGTTATAGCCACTGTGTGGATAATCCCCTCAATCTTATTCTTATATCGGATAAATACTTCCGCCAGTTTTGGGAAATCGAGCACACTTGCCCGAATAAATCTAATCTTATCTTTTACTTCCCTTAAATAATCAAGGTCCTTATCCACCACATCGAGAACTATAACCTCTTTTCCCTCCCCGGCAAATTGGTAGGTAAGCCAGGACCCTAATTGTCCATAACCTCCCGTAATAAGAACAGCCATTGAATTACTCCTTTAAAGCTATCAAGGAATGAGAAGTATCTTGCATCCTTGGCCCGAAATTGCTATATTGAAGGCCTTCTCGAAATCTTCTAAGGAAAATTTATGAGTAATTATAGGATCTATATTGAGTTTTCCCGTGGAAAGAAGATTCTCGGCTATCTCCCAGGTTCTCCATATTTCCCTTCCGAATAATCCTCTGACCCTGGCTTCCTTGAGAATAATCTGAGGAGATCCATCAATCTTTAAAAGCTCCTCAGGATGACCTATCATAAATAACTTCCCCCCAGTCCTTAAGTAATTAAATGCTTTCTCTAAGGCTTTAGCATCACCGGAAGCCTCGATTACCACTCCTGCTCCATTCCCGTTGGTCAGAGATAAAACTCTATCCACGAGAGATTCTTTTTGTGGATTAACCAGATGAGTCGCTCCCATTCTCCTGGCTAGGTTTAGCCTTTTCTCGTTAATATCGGTAGCGATAATCTTTTCGGCTCCTTTTATCCTCGAAATTCCCACCGCAAATTGCCCGATAGGCCCACATCCTATAACCACTACTGAATCTCCCTCTACTTCTCCTTCGTATACAGCCCTCAAGGGAATCCCCATTGGTTCGAGAAGACATCCCTTCTCAAAAGGTAGATCATCAGGCAGCTTCCTGGTGGAGACCAGGGGTATTACACAGTATTCAGCAAAACAGCCATTTACAGTGTGACCAAAAAGTTCCATATTCTGGCAGGTGTGGGGACGGTTATGCTGGCATTGCCAGCATTTTCCACAGGGAATATGGGTTTCCGCTGCTACTTTATCCCCTACTTTTATCCTTTTAACCTCCTTTCCAACCTCCACCACCTCACCGGCACATTCATGCCCTGGAATAAATGGCAAAGACTTAACCACATTTTTACACCAGGGTATCCATTTATAAATTTTCAAATCTGAGCCACATATAGCAGCAGCTTTCACTTTAACAAGAACCTCGTTGGACTTAGGCTCAGGAACAGGTATTTCCTCAAGATCAAAACCTACGGCCTCCTTATTTTTTAAAATCGCCTTCAAACCATTTTCTCCTTTCGCTTAAATTTTTCCCAAAGCGAGTTAAACTGCCAAGTTTTAATCTATTAACCAAGTCTAGGCAGCATATCACCTCCATGGTCTATAAGCCCTATCTTCACCCTTTTCCCATGCTTTGATAAGACCATTTCCCATGCCTCATCCAGGCTATCAGCGTGCCTGAAGCCAAGCCTTTCCTTTTGCTCTATAGACAGTCCCTCCGAAACGCAGATAACTTCAGAGCGACTTCTAACCAGCGCATGGCAAGCTAAGATAGAGGCACAGACGAGATCCTGGATCTTATTTTCTTTAATTAGCCGCTTTATCTCCTCATATGGCCTATCTCCGTATTTTTCAAACTCAGAGTGCGTGGGAGAGATGCCATCGGGGAAGGAAGCTAGAAGGATAACCGTGCCCTTTTCTCTAAGGCCGTTTTGAGCATAAGAGAGGGCCTTGGCACCCTGCCAATAGTCTATATCGGCTGGATAGGCGCTTGCTATAATCACATCAGCTAACTCGGGTATTTTTTGCTCATAAACCTTCCTGGCTACTTTTACTCCCTCTCTGTGGGCCTTCACTGGGTCACCGGAAACTACCTTGACTATCTTTCCTTTGCCATTGAGTACTACATTAACAATGAAGTTTAATCCAGCAATTCTTGCCACCTCCTCCATTTCCAACCTGGCCTCATTTTCCGAATTTCCTGCAACTTCAAAAAAGTCATCCCTTTCTACCGCCAGAAGATGCGTTTTCCCAGTGGTCTCCCAAGAACAAATTCCAGGCTGGACTATCTTAGCGCCTCCTCCATAACCAGCAAGAGAATGAGGAACAATGCTGCCTACCCCAATTAGATAATCAGCCTCATGGGCAATTTTATTAATGGATACGGGTATCCCCCTGGGAGTTGAGCCCAGGTAGATAAAATTAGCTTCGTCCTCCCACTCATGGTTTAAAATGGTTACTCTTGCCGTAAGCCTTTTCCCAAAACAGTGCTCTATCTCCTCCTTGCTCATATAACGATGGGTCCCTAGAGCAATCAGCACCGTGATATCTCTATCAAGTATGCCGGCTTCATTTAATCCATCCAGGAGGGCGGGAAAAATCTTCGCTCGGGGTGTGGGCCGAGTAATATCATCTGCCATGATAACCACCTTCATCCCTTTTTTCACTTCTTGAGATAGAGGAGCTGAGCCTATGGAATTCTCTAGTGAGTGCTTAATAGATTTTTGCTCATTCTCTAGTCCAGGAAGACCCTCTGGCTTTATAGCATATATAAGATTTCCCAGGGGAATTTTTACCTCAATCTCCTTATCTTTATACCTTAAAGTTAATCTTTTCCTCATTTTTTTCAATCATTCAAAAACTTTGGTTTCCAATAAGTTCACTAAGCCATAATATGAGATTTTTCTAAGAGAGTCAATTTGACAGCTCCACCAAATTATACTAAACTTAAGCATTAGATTGCGCTAATATAGAGGAAAAGCTCAAGGAGGTAAGCCAAAAATGCCTTTATATCGATACAAATGTGGCAGGTGCGGGGAAGAGTTTACCCGCTTGGTAAATCTGGGTAAGGAAAATAAACTTAAATGCACAAAATGCGGTAGCTCCCAATTGACAAAACTCCTTCCTCGATTCATCAGCGGGAGAACCAAAGAAGGCACACTAGGTGGAACGAACAGCTGTGCCACCTGTCAAGTACCAAGCTGTACCTCCTGCCATAGATAAATGATCGAGAAAATCAGGCGCTTCTTTAAAGAAGGTGGGTAAGGCGATAATAAATGAAGTGCGATCTTTGTGGAGGTAAGGTTGTCGCTCTAAAATAGGTAATTAGGAGTGAGGTATGGATTTATGGGCCGAAAGATTCACTGAGGAAACCGATGAGCTGGTGAAGGATTTTACCTTCTCTATTGACGTGGACAAAAAACTCTATCCCCACGATATAATCGGGAGCATTGCTCATGTCAAAATGCTCTCCAAGGTGAGGATCATCGAGGAAAAGGAGGCTCAAAAGATCATCCTGGCCCTGGAAGAGATAAAAAAAGACCTGGATGAGGGAAAGCTTGACTTCACCGGAAAAGAAGACATTCATATGGCTATAGAGGAGGAGGTAATAAGAAGAGCCGGGGAGGCTGGCAAAAAGATTCACACGGCAAGATCCAGAAATGACCAGATAGCCCTGGATGAAAGACTTTTCTTGAGAGAGGAAATAAGTGCAATCCTCCGCCTTATATCTAATTTCCAAAGGGTGATCCTTGAGTTTGCCGAAAAAAATAGGGAGGTTATCCTACCCGGCTATACGCACCTACAATATGCCCAGCCAGTTCTTTTCTCTCACCATCTTCTGGCATATTTTTGGATGCTAGAAAGGGATAAACTACGGCTAAAAGACTGCTATGCCCGAGTCAATGTCCTTCCCCTGGGGGTAGGGGCTCTGGCGGGAACGTCTTTGCCCATTGATAGAGCCTATGTAGCCAGGCTTTTGAATTTTCCCCTCATTACTGAGAACAGTATGGACACCGTGAGTGACCGTGATTATATTATTGAATTTCTATGTTGTATGGCTCTTTTAATGATGCATCTTTCCCGTCTCTCAGAGGATCTCATCCTCTGGTCATCTCCTGCCTTCTCCTTTGTTGAAATAAGTGATGCCTTTACCACCGGTTCCAGTCTCATGCCGCAGAAAAAGAATCCTGATGTGGCCGAACTCATCCGAGCAAAAACGGCCAGAGTTTATGGGGATCTTTTTTCTCTTTTCACCACCATGAAAGCTCTTCCCCTCTCCTACAATCGAGACCTCCAGGAAGATAAATCTTCTTTATTTGAGGCGGTGAAGATTATCAAGCGATGTTTAAAACTGTACCCCAGGATGATAGGTAAGATGAAGCTAAAGCATGAGAATATGAGAAAACAGGCCCAAAAGGGCTTTTTCGCTGCTACGGACCTGGCTGATTATCTGGTAGAGAAAGGCGTTCCTTTCAGAGAAGCTCACGGAATGGTGGGAAAATTGGTTAAGCACTGTTTAAAGGAAAATAAGAGTTTTGAGGATCTAACTTTAAAGGACTATCAAAAAATTTCTTCTCTTTTTCAGGCCGATGTTTTTCAAAGGATAAAGCTGGAAGAATCTGTTTTTAATAAAGAATCAACCGGGGGTACCGGAAAAAAGTCTCTGGCCAGACAGATAAAACTGGCCAGGGAGAAACTGGAGCAAGGAGAAAATCCCATTGCCAGCTAATAGAAAAAGCCATTTTCACTATAAGGCCAGGCAGCTTTTCTGCGAAGAGGTACCACTTGGCCAGGTGGCTGAGGAGGTAGGAACTCCCCTTTATCTTTACAGCTATAATAGCCTAATCGATGGTTACAGGGAAGTCTGCCATGCCTTCAGTAAACTCTCCCCCTTAATTTGTTACTCCCTCAAGGCCAATGAAAATCTTACCCTTTGCCGGATTCTGGTCACCGAAGGTGCGGGAGCAGACATTATCTCAGGAGGAGAGCTATACAAAGCCCTTCAGGCTGGATTCCCTCCCCAAAAAATAGTTTTCGCTGGACCGGGAAAAAAAGAAGAGGAGATAAAATACGCCTTAAAAGAAAATATCTTTATGTTTAACGTGGAGTCACAAGGAGAGTTAAGATTAATAGAAAAGCTCAGCCGCCAATTAAACCAGACTGCCAGAATCTCCTTGCGCATAAACCCTGATGTGGATGCGAAAACTCACCGCTACATCACCACCGGTAAGAGGGAAAATAAGTTCGGTCTTGACTTTGATAAAGCAGAGAAACTATACCCCCAGATTAAAAAATCGCCCCTACTAGAGCCCGTAGGGATTCATTTTCATCTCGGCTCCCAGATAACCAGCCTTCAGCCTTATCTTAGGGCTCTGGAAAAGATCCTGGATTTTCTTGAACTTCTTAAAGAAAAGGGACTGAACCTAAAATATGTGGATATGGGAGGGGGATTTGGCATGAGCTATGAGGAAGGAAAGCTCCCTTTAAATATTAAGGATTTAGCAGAAAAAATCTATTCATTGATAAAGAAGACCGGGGCAAAATTAATCCTTGAGCCAGGAAGATTCCTGGTGGGACCGGCCGGGGTCTTAATCACTCAAGTACTTTATAAAAAGAATAGAGGAAAAAAGAGATTTGTCATTGTAGATGCGGGGATGAACGATCTCATTAGACCATCCCTTTACGGAGCCTATCACCAGATAAAAAAACTAAAAGAACCTCAGGAGGCGGGTTCCCCTGAGGTGGTAGATGTAGTAGGTCCGGTCTGTGAGTCAGGAGATTTCTTGGCTCGGGAAAGACCTCTTCCTCAAATCAAGGAAGGAGAGTATCTGGCCATCATGGATACCGGAGCCTATTGCTTTAGCATGAGTCTTACTTACAATGCTCGACCCAGACCAGCAGAAGTGTTGGTAAAGAAGGACCAGTGGTGGATAATTCGAGAGAGGGAAGCTTATAAAGATCTGATTAAGGAGGAGTCCATCCCTGAGGAATTATTCTCCTCCTTTAGAGGTTCTCCCTTGAGTTCTAAATCTCGCTCAACAAGCTCCATGAGGAAGAAAAAAACTATTCTTAATCCCATCCCTTTCACCAAGTTACAGGGAAGTGGCAATGACTTTATCGTCATTGATAACCGAGCCCAGTTTATCAAGAATAGACCCGAATTTTCCAGAACCATATGTCCTAGAAAGACCGGCATTGGAGCAGATGGAGTTCTCTTTCTGGAAAAATCTGAGCTAGCTGATTTTAAAATGCGTATCTTCAATCCTGACGGCAGCGAGCCGGGAATGTGTGGAAATGGAGCCCGATGCATAGCTAGATTTGCCCACCTTAAGAAAATTGTGGGGGAAAAATGTTCTTTTGAGACCTTATCGGGAAAGATTTTCTCCCAGGTAAAAAAGAATCGGGTCCGCATAAGAATGAAAGATCCTTCCAGGCCTCAGCTAAACTTAGAGATAAACCTTGGGGATGGCTCCTACACGGGCCATTTTCTGGATACGGGAGTACCTCACTTTGTTCTCTTTGTCCCGGAGGTAGAAAAGATTGATCTTCCCAAAATGGGATCCCGAATAAGATACCATGGAAAGTTTCAGCCAGAGGGCACCAATGTTGATTTTGCAGAAATAAAGGATGATACCGTGAGGATGAGAACTTACGAAAGAGGGGTAGAGGCAGAGACTCTAAGTTGCGGTACCGGAGCAGTAGCTACAGCTTTAGCAGCAAATCTAGTCTACGCACTTAATTCTCCGGTGAAGATAAAAACCCCCGGGGGAGATCTGAAAGTCTATTTTCAAAAATCAGGCACCCATAATTTTACTGAAGTTTCCCTGGAAGGTAAGGCAGAAGTGGTATATGAGGGAAAATGGGAAGGGGAGGTTAGCCAATGTTCAAAGGATGTTATGTAGCCATAGTTACTCCTTTCAAAGGGGGGGAGGTAGATGAGGATAGTTTCCGCAAGCTCATCAGGTTTTGTCTAGAAAAGGGAGTCGATGGAATAGTTCCCTGTGGAACTACGGGAGAGTCACCTACCTTGTCCTTTGATGAACACGAACGAGTGGTAGAGATAACTGTGAAAGAGGTCAATCATCGAGTTCCGGTAATCGCCGGGACTGGTTCCAACAGCACCCATGAGGCCGAAGAGTTAACTAAATTTGCCAAGGAAGCCGGTGCAGATGCTGCTCTGGTAATCACTCCCTATTACAATAAACCCACCCCTAAGGGTCTGGAAGCTCATTACCGGAAATTAGAGGCCATTGGCCTTCCTATTATTATCTATAATGTCCCTTCACGCACTGGAGTCAATATTGATGCAGCATTGGTAGCTAAATTAAGCAAGCTCACCCACATAGCAGGTATTAAAGAGGCAAGTGGTAATATGGACCAGGTATCAACTATTATGTCTTTATCCGACCCTAACTTTTCTGTCCTTTCCGGAAATGATTCTCATACTTTGCCCATCCTATCTCTTGGTGGAGTGGGAGTAATATCAGTGCTAGCGAATATCTTACCCGGAGAGATGTCTCAAATGGTGGAAGCTTACTTAAAGGGGAATATCAGCAAAGCAAAGGAGCTTCACTACAAGACATATCCCCTGTCCCGGGCTATGTTCATAGAGACCAATCCTCTTCCAGTAAAGACAGCCATGGCCTGTCTGGGGATGATTGAGCCAGAGTGGAGACTTCCTCTGGATGGGATGAAAAAGGAGAATGAGGAAAGGCTGGAGAAGGCTCTGGCTGAATATGGACTACTTTAATCTATGAAGAGTGTTTATCTTGATCCCTCCATTCCTTCTGCTTGCTGCGAGACCTCCCAGCCGCAGCGCCGAAGGATCACTCGTCAGTGGTGGAAGACCCAGATTCCTCACTACTTGGTAATAATCTCGAGGTTAACTATTGATGAAATAAAGGCCCTGGAAACTAAAGATAAAAGAGAGGCCATCCTCTCCTTAATTAGTGATTTTCCTACCCTAGAGGTCTCTCCCTTGGCCGAGAAACTAGCTAGAAGGTATGTCGAGGAAAAGATCATTCCCCCAAATGCCTTCAACGATGCTCTACATCTAGCGCTGGCAGTGGTAAATAAAGTGGATATATTCGTTAGCTGGGATTTTGCCCATCTGGTCAAAACCCAGGTAGAAAGAAGAATAAATGCCTATAATCTGATTAGCGGTTATCCCCGCATAAGGATTACTACCCCCGAGAAGCTCATGAAACAAGAAGGAGGCTAAAGTGATAAAAAAATTTCCCCTTTCTACCCATTCCCGGACAGAGTTAATTGATATCAGTTCTCAAGTAGAGGATATTGTAAAAGAGGCCCAGGTAGAAGAGGGGACCTGCCGGGTATTTGTTCCTCATACTACGGCCGGGATCCTTATTAATGAAGGAGCTGACCCCAGTGTGAGAAGAGATATACTAAATCAACTGGATAAGATCATCCCCTTGAGCGGTGATTATCAACACCGGGAAGGAAACTCGCCCGCTCATATAAAGGCATCTTTAGTTGGCTCTTCTGAAACTGTATTCGTCGAGAAAGGCCAATTAGTCCTGGGCACCTGGCAGTCCATCTACTTCTGTGAGTTCGATGGCCCCCGCCACCGCCAGGTAATAGTAAAGATTGAGTAGACTTTTTGCCTGAATGTGTCCCGTATCATTGTAGCCAAAAGAAATTTTTTTAACCTTCCTTGACGCTCGCTTTCTCTACGGGAAGCCGCGGCGTTTCTGCTCATAAAACTGGATGGAAACCGGATATTACCACAAAAGTATCACTTCAGCTTTCTGCGTCCTTGTAAATAGGTTTAGCAGCTTGAGAACCTACTGTTGCATCACCGACAATGCCACATTTCTTGAATGCCTCTCCAATAGCATTGAGAAGCCGGTGTAGTTTATCTTCTGTTGACGAGTGACCCATCAGTCCAATCCTCCAGGCCCTTCCACTGAATTTCCCTAGACCACCGCCAATCTCTATATGGTAGCTTGATCTGATTTCTCCACGAAGTTTGCCATTTTCTAATCCATGAGGAAGGTAGACAGCGTGAAGCATAGGAAGTCTTTGGTCCTGTTTTCTCACAACATAGGTAAAGCCTAATGCTTCAAGCCCAGCCTGAAGGGCTGCCGCATTTCTTCTGTGACGCTGGAATCTCGCCTCAAGTCCTTCTTCCAGGACTAACCTGAGTCCTTCATGGAGGGCATAAATCATATTTATCGGGGCGGTATGATGATACTTTCTTTGATGTCCCTCACCCCAGTACTGTTCTATCACCCCTAAATCAAATTTGGTGAACAATCTCGCTAAATGGGAATGGTCATTCGATTTTTAGTTTGATACAGCATTCTTAACATGGCCTGGGTCTCGTCCATTATTTTGATGAATTCTGAATCTAAGTGGCCCAGGGTAGTCATCGACATCGCTCTTAAAACCTCTGCCGCAACATCGCTCGGTCCAGGCCCATGTAAATGTATTTCCAAACCGCGCTCATATGTTGGACTGACTTTCATCCCTCTTCCTCCTCGTTTTGTTCAACCCGCTCTCATCTCATTGAGTCTGGTTACTTCACTCTTTTTTCCATAAATGCCTGAGTCCTTGATTTAACCCAGCACTATCTCCATTCATCCCTCCCCTTTCTGCGCATTCCGAAAAACCCTCCCTCTATTCGTAAAAATTCAGTGAAGTACGTTCCTTTCTGTCATTGCGAGGAGTCCCGAAAGTCTTCGGGACGACGTGGCAATCTCTGATGAAGGTTGAGATTGCTTCGCTTGCGCTCGCAATGATGTGAGGAGAAGCGGAAAGACCTTTGTATTTTGTTGGATATTCTGGTGAAACTTGCCACCGTAAGCCTCACCCCTTTATGAGGGGGGAGAATGTTACTTCTTGACACCTACATTTTTTGCTTGTTCGAGAGCGATTTCATTAACAGCTGAAAGAGCCTTAACTCCGGAAGCTCCCTCGATAACCTTAACTGCAATATTCTGTACATCGGATATAGCATTATTCAATTGTTTGGTTAGGGATTCGATTTGAGTTGCTTGTTTTGCTATAGTACTCTCAAGAGTTTTAATCTTAAGTTCAGCAACCTTTTCTCTTCCTTCAATCTCTTTGGCTAAGAGTTCTGCTTTTTGTTTAGCCTGTTCTTCAATCAGGATAATGGTTTCTTTTTTAGCCTTTTCAACCGCTTTTGTAAGCTCAGCCGGGAAAGCTTCTGCCTTAGCCTTTAATTCTGCTATTTCCGCTTCTTGAGCAGTTACAGCTGCTTCTCTTTCAGCTAATTTCTTTTCTTGAGCTTCTCTTTCTTCCTTGAGAGCTTTCTTTAAAGATGCTTTCTCTCCTTCGTAAGCATCTTTATCTTTCTTTCTTAATAGAGCTAAGTTGTAAGCATATTCTTCTGCTTCCCTTTCTTTCTCTTTTTTAAGATTTGCATCTCTTTCTTTCGCAGCCAGTTCGTGCTCTTTTTGTTCCTTCTCCCACTGTTTCCTTGTAATTGCCATTTCTTCTTCGAAAGCTTTCTTTTTTTCTTCATTTGTTCGGATAAGGGTGGCTATTGTCTCGGCAGTAACTTTAATGTCGTAGATTTCTTCAAGATTCTTGGTTTCTGTAGCAATTGTTTGCTGAATCTCGTTTAATTTATTCACTTCTGCTATGAGCTTATCTGATAAATCAGCTAGTGTCTTACTCAAATCCAATTTAAGATTGGCCAGTCCTTTGACAATATTTTCTACTGTAGGAGCCGATGCCTTTCCCACTACGGTTTTCTGAGCTACCTCTTTAGTCTCTTTGTCTATACCCTTGGCAACCTTTTCTTTCTCCTTGTGCTTAGCTAGCAATTCTTCATATTTTTTGAGTATCTCCTCTTTTTTGTTTTTCATTGTTAATTTCTGTTCCATTCCAGGCCTCCATTTTAAACTTTTTGAGATTTAGCATTTATATAGATGGTACTTCTAATTTTCACAAAGTTCTTTATCTTTTATTGTCAGAAAATATGATATATTCCCCTATTTGAATTTCTATCCTTAATTGTCTTACCATAATGAATAGATTGTATTTCAATTGTTTGGAAATATCAAAAGTTGGTTTTCTTTTGGAGAGCTGTAGCGTGAAAGCTTTGTCTTCTAACAAGCAACTTTACACCTTAGATCATGAGTCAACTGCTGACAGCTAAAGCAGTCAGCTTGTAGTTACAAAAGCACTACTTAGGGGCTGGTTGACAGACAGCCCAACCTGAGGAGCTTGCCCCTCAGT
>Ga0307439_1000503_pt1 | contig 27152 bp, 22 predicted proteins | sample SalMarWE160490MG_FD_202142 | JGI IMG/M metagenome (GOLD analysis project Ga0307439, IMG submission 202142) | Salt marsh sediment microbial communities from the Plum Island Ecosystem LTER, Massachusetts, United States - WE1604-90 | ecosystem: Environmental > Aquatic > Marine > Intertidal zone >... | reverse complement strand
AATCCCTGGGAGGTAATGCGCTTTTTATCCATGAAACATGGAAGGGAGAGGATGTTCAACAATACCTTACGGATCTTGGAGAAGCGATAAAGGCGCACAATAATATCGAGATATTCCTCAATTCCAGGATAACCGGTGTGGAGGGCTTTGTGGGCAATTTCAAGACAACTATCGAGCAGGACGGAGAGGGCAGGGACCTTGAACATGGTGTAACCATAATAGCGTCAGGTGCCTCCGAACTGAAGCCCGACCAGTACCTCTATGGTAAAGATCCTCGTGTGGTCACCGGACTGGAATTACAGCATAGACTTATTAACAATGATCCCGGGATGGACCAAGTCAATAATGTTGTCTTTATACAATGTGTGGGATCCCGTATACCGGAGCGGCCATATTGCTCCAAGGTCTGTTGCACCTCTTCCATAAAAAGCGCCATGAGCCTCAAGCAGATCAATCCGCGCATGAATGTCTATATACTTTACAGGGATATGCGACCCTATGGCCTGAGAGAGGACCTCTACCGTGAGGCGCGTTCCAGGGGGATTATCTTTATAAATTACGATTTTGACAGGGATCTTGATGTTTCAAAGGTAGATAAGGACATTGAGGTGACCTTCACGGAGGTTGCTCTCAGGAGGCGTATAAGGTTAAGGCCGGATCTCCTTGTGTTGGCCTCCGCCATTGTGCCTGAAAAAGATAATCCATTGGCCAGATTATATAAATTATCCCAGAATGATGACGGTTTTTTTATGGAGGCCCATGTCAAGCTAAGGCCTGTTGATTTTGCCACCGATGGGGTATTTCTGTGCGGGCTCGCCCATTCGCCGAAACCACTGGATGAATCAATAGCCCAGGCACAGGCAGCCTCTGCAAGGGCGGTAACCCTGCTTTCCGCAAAGACGATATCGGTAAGCGGAACGGTCGCCGCCGTAGATTCCTCGGTTTGCAGCAGCTGCGGGGTCTGTGTCTCGATCTGCCCCTATTCGGCTCCGGCATTTGATGAGGAGACCGGAAAGGCCAGGATAGAGCCCATTTTGTGCAAGGGCTGCGGGCTTTGCGTGGCCTCCTGCCGCTCAGGGGCTATAAGACTAAAGGGTTTTGAGACATCACAAATTATGTCAATGATTAATGAATCGTAGGGGAAAATGGCCAAAGATTGCTGCTGGAATTGCAGATATTATATTGCCAAGGGAGATAATGAACCCGCCATCTTAAGTAGTGCCATGTCAAATGTCTGCGTGTACAGCGAAGATGAAGACGATAAAAGGAGTTGGGTAGAAAGGGCCTGTCCGGTTCCGCCCAACTATGTGTGTCGTCATTATAAAGAGAGATTCTATTAAGGGGCTCAGCGATTTCTCCATAACCGAAGTATCACAGAAAAGTACAGGGCATAAGGTACAAGGTGCAGGGTTTATCTATCGTTCAAACAGGTATGCACACATGAGTACTGAGGGAGATATTGTTCTTATTCATTACCAGGATCGGCCGGCCATGTATGCCCGCATTGAGTCAATAGAGCCGGATATCAAGAAGGGCTGGTATCAGGTGACGCTGTTGTTGCTAACGATCCCTCAACAAATAGTCACCTGGATCCTCCGCGAGGAATATATTAACGGTGCCCCTTTTACCATGGGAGAAAAGGCAATGATGCTAAAAAAGGCAGAAAGGGTTCAAACCAAAGGAATGCCGGCCGGCGCTTCACAACAGAAGGGTATAAAGGCCAAAGGGAAAAGGGGAAAGGTTATTCCCTTTAAAAATACCCCCGAATAACCGGGGTGTTGATATGAGATATCTGTTTATATTTCTTTTACGCCTTGCAACATCCTCTATTATAGCATGCATCATAAGTATCTTCTTCTTTAATGGGATACACCTGTTTAAGACATCCCTATTGGCGTTGATAATGATTGTGCTGGCCTATTTGTTCGAATACACCGGAAAGAGAGACAGTGGGTGAAAGCCTTATTGCCGGTAATGGCAGAAATTATATAATTTTTTGCTGAGTTTTGAAATAGTGTCAAACTCATTTCCCAGCTTTGTTTCAGGCTTTTCAGGAGCTTGAATTATATTTTTTTGTATTAAGGCAACGGCATTTTGAAAAGTTATACGCGAGATCGCGCCTGCATGTTCTATTATTCCCATCTTATGGTATCGCTTGGAGAGATAATTAATATTTTTTAAAAGCCCTTCAGTTGTCCCGTTTCCGTCTTTTTTCTGACCCATGACCTTGGCGGTTATCCAGTAGGATTCAATGAAGGTCTTTGTCAGTGAGGCCCACATGGGAAGCTTATCATAACCCTGTTTGGTAATCTTGTACCCGCTCCCGTTACCAGACCCAATCAGGAAGCCTTCCTCAAGGAAATATTCGATTATGGAAAGAACTTTTCCCCGGATATCATTCTCATCAACAAAAAACTCCATACTTAACAGTTCTTTTAGAAAAACATAGTCAGAGATCACAGATTCCGTGCTTTTCATTTCTTCGGTCCCTGTTAAAAAAGAAAGGGCTACAAAGGAGTGATGGATAAGAAAATGGATAATGTTGTTTTTGTAATATTCAAGTTCCACCTTCTTATCATCTTCCACGAAGTAAAAAGTCTCTTCCTCTCCGGAAGCGTCCTCCAGAGAATCGGCCACCTTCCAGTTGATTAGAAGAGAGATAGTCTCAAGCACGGCTTTTGAAGGGTCATGCAGTGTGTTGGAAAGGGGAATATCATATTTGTAAAGGAATTTCATAAGGATATTAACCGATTCCCGGAGTTCCGAGATAAGGAATCCCCTTCGATGATTGGCCAGAATAGCAGTGCTTACCAGGGAAAGGGGGGTGACAAGAGTGATCTCGTTGATGGCATTTGTAATGTAAACAGCCAGATCCCGTTGAAAGTCCTTTACTTCTGGAGCCTTTCCTGAAATGTATTCCTTCAGTGAAAAAGGTTCATTAAAACGGATATAGATTTTTCCGTATCTCCTTTTGAGAAATCTTCTGGCTCCTATGAATTGTCTCAGATTCTCCCTTTCCTTGTTGTGACCTCCAACCTCTTTAATGTATGTCTTCCCCTCAATGATCCGGTCATAGATTATGGAGGCGGGCACGAATATTAGGTCCTTGCAATATCCTTCATCATACGCCTGAAGTAATATCGACAGGAATCCGGTCCTGGGGAAACCCATTTTTCCGTTTCTGCTTCTGCCCCCTTCTATGTAAAATTCAATAGGATGTCCTTCCTCTACTAATGCCTTGATATACCTGGCAAAAATCCCTGAATACAATTTTGCTCCCTTGAAGGATCTACGGATGAAAAAGGCACCGGATTTTCTGAATACGTGTCCCATCGGCCAGAAGGCCAGATTCTGTCCCGCGGCAATCCTGGGAATATGGATGTGATTCTCATATAACACATAATTTAGGGCCAGATAATCAATATGGCTCTTATGAGAGGGGATGAATATCAAAGGCCCTTTTCTGGCGGATTCCCTTATCTTTGCGATACCTGGCAGATCGGTTTCAATCCCTTCAAATAACCTTTTCCACAACCATTTTAAGCTCATGCGAAATAGATCGACATATGTATTATTGTAATCGGCGGCTATCTCGTCAAAATACTCGCCGGCCTTTTTTCGCTGCTCTCTCAGCTCATTAGCGTCACCGGAGGCCAGTTTTTCAATCAGTTCATTTATTTTTTTGTCTTTCAGGACAATCTCTTTGAATTGTTGCATTGATTTCATGATAGGGCCCAGGATAATCCGTTTCTGGCTGTCGATCCTTTCTATAAGTTCCTGCTTGATCTCTGTTGCTATCTCATCAAGAGGCCTTGTAGAAGGCTGGTTATCCATATAGGCATGAAGATCTATGGGGCTGCCGAAATCAATGAAGGTAGTTCGATAATGCCTGAAGAAAAGTATTATTTTTCTAATAAGGCCGACATTGTCTTTGTATCCGAAAAGTGTCTCTGCAAAACCGGAGCGCTTCTTTTCAGAACTCTGCTTGAACAGTATCAATTGCGGCACAATAAATATGGGTTCATTTATCTCTTTCTGGGTTTCAAGTAAAAAGCGCAGGTGATCATGCTCCGAGTGGATAAAAGACCTGGTAAAATCCGTGGGATCCACAAGAGATATTAGGGCGGAAGTTCCTTGTTTGATCGCCCTGCTGTAGAATCCTGTCTTATAAGGACTGGGAATCTTTCCATATTTGAAGAGGCAGGATACCTGTGAAATTAAGACATCAAAAAGCCTCCCTAGAGGCAGAACCATGGAAACATTCAAGTCGAATGCAATCTTGGGATAAGGAAGCCGGCGTCTCCGGAAGGTGTAATGATAGAGGAGATAATCAAGCAGGCCTCTGTACTTGATTGCGTAAACTACTGTCCCTTTCTTCTGCATCTCTTTCAACGCTGTTTTCACATTTTCGTTGAGGCGCACCTTTAGAAAAAGTTTGTACAAAAGCCAGTTCAGGAAGAGTCCGGGCTTATGATCAAGGACATAGGGATAGTGTATTATTTCTTTATCTTTCTTTGTCATGTTTATTTTATATAGCTTTTATCTGATAAAAATTCCATAAAAATTTTCCCAAACTCTTGAAAGTAAGGCTGCTGCAGGCTTTGGGCAGGCTAAACAGAGAGATTGTATTTACTCGCCTTCGCCAGGATGCCCCGTGCGGGAGCACGGGAAGGATCAGCCTTCGCCAAAGGCTACGGCTCGACAAGATGGCGTGAGGCGACCGCGACGTAGCCCACTGGGCGCCCGTCCTCCGCAGTAGCCTGTCCATCCTCCGTAGCAGGCCACTGCGGAGGACGGGCTACAAAGGATGGAAAGTCGGGTGGCTTCGGCGGAGTTCCGCCCGGTTTTACCACTGATGTCCCGCGCGGAAGCGCGGGGAGCTTCACTTCAGAACTGAATAGTCATATTCTAAAGCATGAAGAAAGTTGTGTTGACAAATATAGCAGTATATTTAAGAATATAATCAAAAGATATTGTAACACAGATTTTAAGGGAGGCAAGTATGTTAAAACCCATGATAATATCAGGATTAACGGTCGATCCTCTGACAAACAGCCCTATTGTAATACTTAAGGAGATCGACGGTGATGAAACATTGCCCATATGGATAGGCCTGCTGGAGGCTACCGCTATAGCCAGCGAGCTGGAGGGGATTGAGTTTTCAAGACCCATGACCCATGACCTTCTTAAAAACATACTGGAAACGGTGGATGTCAAGGTAGAAAAGATTGAAGTATGCGATCTGAAAAACAATACATATTTCGCCCTTATACACATATCCCACAAAGGCAGGGGCATGACCATCGATGCAAGGCCGAGTGATGCACTGGCGCTTTCTCTAAGGGTAGATGCACCTGTTTTTGTGTCCGAAGAGGTTATTGAAAAATCAAAACAGATAGACCTTAAGGCGGTACCTGAGGATAAATCAGAAGAAGGAAAGAGATGGCAGGAGATCCTGGAAAACCTGAGCCCGGAGGATTTTGGGAAATATAAGATGTGAGTATCTCCTAATGATGGTTGATCAAGCATACAACAAGTACAGATATCTGATTGATAATGATAGACCTACACACACATTCGTTATTCAGTGACGGAGAGTTGATCCCATCCGAGTTGGTAAGAAGGGCTGAATCTCTTGGCTATCAGGCGATAGCCATTACTGATCATACCGATTCCTCAAACCTTGATTTTATTCTTCCAAGGATTATTAAAATCGCCAATGAACTGAACGAATCCCAACCAGTCAAGGTAATTCCTGGTACGGAACTAACTCACATTCCCCCGGGATTGTTGGGCAGAATGGTTGCAGGGGCACGGGAAATGGGAGCTGCCATCATTGTGGTCCATGGCGAGAGTATTATAGAACCTGTGGCGCCGGGAACGAACAGGGCGGCGATTGAAGCCGGTGTGGATATACTGGCCCATCCCGGTCTGATAAATCACGAGGATGCCAGCCTGGCTGCTGAAAAAGGCGTTTTGCTGGAGATATCGGCGAGAGCCGGACACAGCCTTACCAACGGCCATGTGGCAAATATGGCCAAAAAGGCCGGGGCAGGACTTATCCTGAATTCAGATGCCCACTCTCCCCATGACCTGATGAGCGGCAAATTAGCTCGAGAGATAGTGGAAGGGGCTGGGCTGCCTTCAGAATCATTTTCCAGTCTACAATCTAATGCCCGCCAATTATTGGAAAAGGTCGGATATCCTGTTTGAGAATCTAGTATCGTACCAATTCGGGTTTATGCCGGCGATCTCCGGTTAGAACTTTATATTTCATTATTTGATCCCATGTCCGGCAATGAGATCCTTTAAGGGCGAAAGCCCGCGGTAGTCCGCCCCCAGATCGAACATTCCTTGTATTACATCTATTATTCGTATATTCTTGGTGTGTTGGGTGAAAAGAACCTTATGGTGGGGAGAATTCTTCTAAAATGATGAAATCAGTAAAGAGAAAACATGTTTTGAATATTCTAGGCGTAGTTGTGGTCGCATTCTGGGTAATTATGATGGCGCTGATGGTGAGAAAGGAAGATTTGAAACACCTATCAGAAGGGGTTAATAATGGTATCGCCAAGCCGCTGATTGACTCAAAAGAACGGGAATGGAAGGAGATATTCCTTAACGGAAAGAAGGTCGGATATTCTATTAACATAATCCAACCTTTTGGGGATGGCTATTATATTCAGGAGGAAATATTTTTGAGGCTTAACCTTATGGGGCTGGAGAGGGGCTTATATACCATTACCCAAAGCGGAGTGGACGAGGATTTTATCCTGAAAAACTTCAATTTTAAGATGAATTCGGGTGTTATCAGCTACAATATATCGGGGAGGGTGGAAGGTGATGAGCTTCTAGTCATGACCGGAGAAGGAAGAAGGCGCAGGAGTCAGAGTATCCATTTGTCTGAACCGCCGACAATCGGCGCCGGTATGGAATATATGTTTAAGACATTAGGGATGCATGTGGGTGATTCTTACAAGATTCCTTTTTTCGATCCTTCCACAATGAGCCAGAATGAGGCTGTATTCAAGGTTATGGCGCAGGAGCCTTTAAAGATAAAGGACTTAACCTACAGTGCCTTCCGGGTGGAGACAGAGATGTGGGGCAATCGTCTCACCTTCTGGCTCGACGAGGAAGGGAATGTTTTAAAGGAGGAGGGATTCATGGGTTTGGTCATGATAAAATCGAGCGCCGCCAATGCGCCCCTGGGTATCGAAGGCGATGAGGATACCGATTTTTATGAAATGACGGCGGTGCCCGTGGACCGGGCGTTGCCTGCTCCTGAGAGGTTAAGTTATCTGAAGCTGAATCTGGATGGAGTCGACGATTTAGATATTACCAGGGATGCATGGGCAGGCGGGCGCCAAGGGCTCAGCGACGGAGATATTATTGAGGTATGGCTTGAAGAAAAACCCCTCATGGGTTCCTATTCAATACCCTATGACCAGCATGACCACGAATTGACTCCTTTTCTGGCATCCGAATTCAATATTGAGAGTGACGTGGATGAGATCAGGCAAAAGGCTCGCGATATCCTGGGAGAAGAAAAAGACCCTGTCAATGCATCCCATAAACTTTTAAACTGGGTTTATTATAATCTGGATAAAAGACCCGTTGTAAATGTTCCCAGCGCCCTGGAGGTATTGGAAACCAGGATGGGAGACTGTAATGAGCACGCAGTCCTTCTTACGGCCCTGCTCAGGGCATCGGGAATACCTGCCAGGCTGAGTATCGGGCTTGTATATAATCAAAAAAGGTTTTTTTATCATGCCTGGAACGAGGCCTATGTGGGTGAATGGATATCAATGGACGCCACACTGAATCAGATGCCTGCCGACGTGAGTCATATCCGCTTGATAAGCGGTAATCTTGATAAACAGGTGGAGATTATGGGATTAATAGGCAAATTAAACATAGAGGTGCTTGATTTTGAATATGATAGAACTAATAGCCCTGACCAAGGTTTTTAAAGGCCTCAAGGCCGTTGATGACATAAACCTAAAGGTGCGAAAAGGGGTTGTCTACGGTTTTTTGGGTCCCAACGGAGCGGGCAAGACCACCACCATCAAGATGATGGCCGGCGTATTAATGCCCACCAAAGGGGAGGTAATGATAAACGGAATGGAGATATCCAAGCAACCTTCCGAGGTAAAGGGATGCACCGGTTTTATACCTGACCGGCCCTTTCTGTACGAAAAACTGACAGGCAGGGAGTTTCTTCGTTTCCTTGCCGGGCTTTACAACCTGGATCATCTCTCTTCTCTTAACGCGCGACTGGCGGAACTCCTCGAGCTCTTTGATTTGAGCCACTGGGCTGATGAATTGATCGAGAGCTATTCTCACGGCATGAAACAGCGGCTGGTGATGTGCGGAGCCCTGCTGCATGACCCCCTGGTCCTGATTGTTGATGAACCTATGGTGGGTCTCGACCCCAGAGGGGCGAGGTTGGTAAAGGATATATTCAGAGATCTGGCCCAAGAGGGGAAGACTGTGTTTATATCCACCCATTCCCTTGACGTGGCCCAGGAGGTTTGTCAGGAAGTGGCCATAATACAGGAGGGCAGGATTATCGCGACCGGGTCGCCCAAAGTGCTCAGGGAGAAGACGGGGGTGGACGGTAATCTTGAGAATGTGTTTCTTAAACTCACCGAAGGGAAGAGAATCGCTCATGAAAGATCTCTATCTGCTTCTTAGCCCCAGAATACTGGGCCTGAAAAACAGCCTGCTCAGCGCTTCTTACGGAAATAGAAAGAAACCATTAATCATGGTTATTGCCGGTCTGGTTTTCTGGGGACTGATGTTCGTTGTTTCCAGCCGCATGCTGATCTATTTCCAGTCCGTGGAGGTTATAGGGGATATACTTGCGCATCATCTTCTTGCAATGGTGTTTTTAACCTTTTTCTCCCTCCTGATTTTTAGTAATATTATCACAGCCCTTTCAAATCTATACCTTTCAGAAGATCTTGAACTCTGTCATTCCTTGCCATCCTCTCTGGAAGAGGTTTTTATCAGCAAAGCGGTTTACACGTTGATAGACAGTTCCTGGATGGTAATCATATTCGGGATGCCGATTATGATGGCATACGCGTACGTTTACAGGCCGGCACCGGGATTCTATTTCGCACTTTTTCATTCAGGGCTGGCTATTTGCATTATCTCCAGCGGAATAGGCATCCTTTTTATTATGATAATGGTAAGCATTTTCCCGGCCCAGAGGACGCGGGATATCATAATGCTGTTAATGATCTTCATGATTGTAGCCCTGTATCTGATGTTCCGTTTCCTCCGGCCTGAAAGGCTTGTGAATCCCGACGCCTTTTTCAGTATCACGCAATACGTAACCTCATTACAGGGGCCGGATCATCCCTTCCTACCGACCCATTGGGTAACCGAACACTTGTGGGGGTTCTTGGACGGGCAGGAGGGGAGAAGCGAGGTGTTTGAGGTCATCCTCCTGTGGAGCTCCGCCGCGGCCATGATGGTGATCAACATCTGGGTGGCGGGAGGCATATATCTAAAGGGATATTCCAAATCCCAGGAAGCCCGGCGGCGAAGGGGCGGCAAGGGGTTACTGAACCTGCTTATCAAATATGTTAAAAAACCCATGGGACCCGATCTGGCATCCATAATGGACAAAGACATTCGAACCTTCTTTCGTGATAATACCCAGTGGTCCCAGTTGCTTCTCCTGGGAGCCCTGGTGGTCGTCTATATCTATAATTTCAGCGTGCTGCCCCTGGAAAGAAGCCCCATAAGACTGGAATTTCTGCAGAATGTTATTGCATTTCTCAATCTGGGACTGGCCGGATTTGTCCTTGCCGCTGTTTCCGTCCGCTTTATTTTCCCCGCCATAAGCTCCGAAGGCAAATCCTTCTGGATTATCCAGGCCTCTCCTGTTTCCATGAAACGTCTCCTGTGGGGCAAGTTTTTTATCTACGCACCTCCCATGCTTGTTCTGGGAGGGATACTGATTATCGTGACAAATTACCTCCTGCATGTAACCACATTTATGATGATTCTCACTTTGGCTACCATGCTTTTAACGGTCTTTGCCATTATTGCCATGGGGATCGGTTTTGGAGCGCTTTACCCTGATTTCAAATATGAAAACATCTCTCAGGTGGCTACGGGATTTGGAGGTTTGTTGTATATGATCTTCAGTGCCGCATTTATGGCCGTTATTATCATCCTGGAGGCAGGGCCGGTATATCTCTTGTTCATGGCCGATGTAAGGGGATCGACAGTAACAGTGTTCCAATGGTTTCAGATTATTATTGCCTTTTCCATAGCCTTTATTATCATCTGTTTTGCCGTATATGAACCCATGAAGCTGGGTCTGGAGGCCCTTGAACGATATGAGTAGCAGAGGATTCAAGGATTCGTGTGTTCGACTCCTTGAACCATTGACCCCTTGAATCCTAGAGTCCTTATTTTTAATATATGCAGGTGCGGTATGTTCAAATATGAATATACGGGAAACATCCATATCCATTCCGTCCATTCAGATGGCACCAAAGGTTATGCTGAAATAGCGGGTATAGCCGCCAGGGCAGGACTTGATTTTATAATCTTTAATGATCATGATTATTTAGAGCGTTCTTTGAGCCTCAAAGATGAGGGTTTTTATGGAAAGGTACTGGTTCTTATAGGTCTTGAAATAGGGCGACGATATCATCATTATCTGGGCTTTGACCTCAAGCATATGACCAGATCTGATAACCTGGGGCCCCAGGCCGTGATTGATGAGGTCAACCAACAGGGCGGTTTTGGATTTCTTGCCCACCCCTTTGAAAAAGGAATGCTTTTCCATGAAAAATCTGTCGCTTATACATGGAATGATCTATCTGTCAGGGATTTTACGGGGATATGCATCTGGAATTTTAGTTCGAGATGGAAAGAGCGTGTCAAAACACTATTTCACGGGTTATTCTTCCTGGCCTTCAAGAACCAGTCCCTTAAAGGACCCAGCATAGAGACCCTGAGTTTCTGGGACAAGCTCTGCCTGGACAGGAGAGTGGTTGCGGTGGGAGGTTCGGATGCCCATGGCACAACATTCAGGAAGGGCCCCATAAGTATGGTGCCTCTCTCCTATGATTTTGTCCTAAAAACCATTAATATACATATCTTGTCCAAGAGAGCCATATTAAAAGACTTTAAAAATGCCAAGCAGGATATTTATGAGGCCATGAAAGAAGGCCGTCTATTCATTGCCAATGACAAACTCTGCCCGGCCAGGGGATTCAATTTCTATTTCGTCGCGGATGACGGATCCGACGTGTTTATGGGCGAGGAGGGGTTTTTTGACGAAGGAAACCTGATAGTCGAGCTTCCATTCAAAGGGGAAATAAGGATATTCAGGGACGGTAAGGGGGTGAAAAGGCAGCGGGGCTTAGAGGCAGTGTATCGTGTAACCGCCCCGGGTGTTTACAGGGCCGAAGTTTATCGCCGGGCCTTTCCCTTTGGCTGGTGTCCCTGGATCTTTACCAATCCAATATATCTGAGGTGCTGGTGATTAAACGAAAAATTATGATCTTGACATAAAATCCTGGGGGATTTAAAAACGCTTTATGTTTATGCCTGGGTGGCGGAATAGGTAGACGCAAGGGACTTAAAATCCCTCGGTACAATGTACTGTGCGGGTTCGATTCCCGCCCTAGGCACCAATGAAGCTCCCCACCGCTTGCGGTGTGGTGTCAAGCGGAATTCCGCCATAGCCTACCCGGCTGCGCTCTCACGAGCTTCGCCGTGGTTCACCTCGCCATTCATCCCTGCGGCAAGCCACAGTGTATTCCGGCGAAGGCGAATAAATAGCTACCACTGCTTGTCGTTGCTTTAATACGCAACAAACCAACACCTAAGATGACAACTTGGCTTTTTTTCAAGTGCTCCGAATCACATAACAGAGACAGCCTGCCTATCTGGTTCTTTGATGCCACGATCGATCATTTTGGCAGGAAGTTCGGGTTGGCGTGAAAGTGTTCGCCGGCGAAAGGGGGCAGAGATCAATTTCCAGATGTCGTATTTTTTCATATATCGGCTAAAGGTACGTACAAGTCGATAAGTTTGAATTGGACGCCCAAAGATACGATGAAGGAAGAGCAATGCAATCCCCTTCATCCGTGCCCGGTTCACCACTTCACTCGGCAATATAGCTGGGTCGATGTCAGAGCACTTGAACCATTTATGCCAATCTCGCTCATCATCGATGATCCCGCGGTTAATGTATTCCTGCCACAGGGGAGTACCTCTGTATACACACAGGCGATTAAAACTAAATGTATCCAGATCCAGCCGGGCTGCAAAACGAAAGCTTTCCATTATTTCTGCTTCGGTTTCGCCGGGAGAACCCACCAGGAAAAAGCCGTGGGTTCTCTCAATCCTATTGCGCTTGGCTTCGCTGACTGCATATTCGATTTGCTCTAATGTCTGACTTTTATTAAGTCGATCGAGAATCTTTTGGGTACCGGCTTCGATGCCATAGGCCAGAAAGGTGCAGTTTGCCTTGCTCATGAGTGGCAGTTGATCAACGGCCACTGAATCGACCCGGCCCTCGCAACCCCAGCGGAACTCAAGACCACGTTCGATTATGCCATTGCAAATTTCAGTGATGCGCTTGCGTTTGAGCAGGAAATGGTCATCCGTAAGATAGATTGAACGGTAGCCCGCATCGTTGAGTTTCTGCATCTCTCCCAGAACGTGTTCAGCTGAGCGGTGACGCCATTTGCCATTAAATAGAGAAGGTATATCGCAGAAAATACAGCCATATGGGCAGCCTCTTGACGTCTGCATCGTACAGAATTTATCGAGCGACAAAACCGCGGGAACATCCAGAGGAAGTGATTCAATATAATCGATCGGTAGACTCTCCCGATCAGGATAGGGAAATTTGTTCAGGTCACGGATAAGAGGGCGAGGCTCATTTTGTATAATGTCGTCACCCTTGCGCCAAACCAACCCTGCCACACTGCCGGGGTTATTGAGATTGTTGAGGTAATCCGGAAAAAGTTCCTCACCTTCTCCGACTCCCACACAGTCCGCATAGAGGCAATCCTTCAAGATATGCATTGCATTCATGGAAGCGAAAACACCTCCCAAAATGATCGGCGTGTTCGGTGCAACCATCTTGAGTCGTTTTGCCAAGTTCTTAACCGGGGGATAGGCGGTCGTAGATAGGAATGAAAGAGCAATGACCTCGGGCTGCTCCTCCTTGACTGCTTGAGCGATATGCTGGGGCTTCATCTGCGGATGACATGTGTCAAGCATTCTTACTCGGTAACCATGTTGACGCACCACAGGAGCAAGAGTTTCAATTCCCAAAGGCGGAAACGCTATAACCTTGACCCTTTTGTCGCCTGGCTTTGAACCTCCAAGTTTTTCTGGTAAAAATTTATAGTAATCTTCGTCTCGAACATATACTAAAAAGATATTCACAAATGCATCCTCCTTATATATACAATTAAAAACATTGATGGCCCAACGCTTGTTCCATTATCTTTTTCAGATGTTTTTATTTTCAACAGGCCTATCTGTAATATTGAGTTAATGAAAAATTAAGTTGATTGAAATTGTCATTCATAAAAGGCTGAGTCTTTATCCTTTGACCATCTTTTGAGGTTTTATTTCACTGAAAAAACTGTCGGATTGAACATATATTAATCCGCCTTTATGTCCTAATTTTTAGCGCTTACCATTAAATGGCCACTGTTTCAACTACTGATAACTTGAGAAGACTGCATACGGGGGAAAAGCTGTGATATCCAATGGAATCAGCCCAAAATTAGACGGATTTAAAACTTTAGATTTACTTGTAAAAGTTGATAATCGGACAAAATTTAATTTTATTGAAAGTTTGATACCGTAATAAAAACCTCATTTGTTGATTAGGATTTAACGAAGCCCGAGAGTTTTGGGTTTGATGAATATTATCCCAGTATCTCCAGAGTAAATCGCTTTCCTAATTTTTTGGAAGCCGCGATGAGGATGTATCTCATGGCATCGGCATTGCGTCCACGCTTACCAATGATTTTTCCAATATCTTCCTTAGCGACTTTTAATTCAATCACTGAGATATTCTGTCCCTTTATTTCTGTAACCACGACTTCCGTAGGTTTATCCACTAGAGCCTTTGCAATATTAGCAATCAAATCTTTCATCTCAATCATCGGCATCGGAGACCTTTCTTCAAAGCGAAATCGACCTGTGGATATAGACCATTTACATTAAAGGCTTTTATTTATTCAACCTTCTTGAATACTAATTCAGAGCATCCTTTAATGCCTTCCCCGCAACAAATTTGGGGACATTCTTCGCCTTGATTTTAATTTCTTCCCCAGTCTGGGGATTCCTTCCAGTTCTGGCCTTCCTTTTATCAACCTTGAACGTACCAAAGCCCACCAATGTGACGGTGTTCTTCTTTTTCAATGTTCTAATAATAGTTGAGAAAATACAATCCACCGCTTCCTGAGCCGCTTTCTTAGTATTAACAACCTTTGCCAACTCGTTGATCAGATCCCCTTTGTTCATGTCTCTCCCTCCTTTTAAAAATGGTAACGTGATTAATGGAATAGCGTCTATCTAAAATGATAGAATCACCCGGACTAAAGTTGTTGATAGCTTGCAAGAACCGTTTGAAGAATTATAACCGAGATGGGGATAGATTGCAAATTTAAATGGGAAAGGGAAAAGGGGTCATACATCGAACCCTAATATCGGGAGCCTGGATTTTCCGGAAAGTATAGCCTACATCTGATGGTGTTGGATTTTGCAGGTCGGTGAAAGTTCAAGCAAAGTATAATGATACTTGAATTCTATCGCATTGGAATTTTAATCAAAAGAATTCCTGGCAGCTCTGCTGCGGGGTTGCCGTTTTTGTGATATAAATGTCTTTATGAGTGAACATATTCTGAAACGGCATAATAAAACTCTGATTTTGTATCACATTGTTTGTCCAGCAAAATACCGACAAAAGGTATTCACAGAAAAAGTTGAGGTGTCACTTAAAAACATATGTTTTGAGATTGAAAAACGATACGAAATACATTTTGTGGAAATTGGCTCAGATGAAGACCATGTGCATTTCCTTGTCCAAAGTGTCCCTGTTATGTCACCAAGTAGGGTTGTGCAAATAATCAAGAGTATTACTGCAAAGAAAATATTCAAAAATCATCCCGAGGTCAAGAAATTGCTCTGGGGCGGTAAATTTTGGACAAGTGGTTTCTATCTCAATACCGTTGGTCAATATGGGAATGAAACCATCATCCAAAAGTATGTCAAAGACCAAGGGAAAACCTATAAACAGATCCACCGCGGACAGCTGAAGTTATTTGAGGACTTCGCATAACTCAGATACCTCGCAGCTCTGCTGCGGGGTAGTTCATTAATCCAAGCTACTGTGAGAAACTGAGTTTACATATTTGTCAGACAGATCCACGCTTGGCTCTAATTGCAGGTACCTGCTATGCTGCGCCAAATATCATCCAGCCAAAAAACTGCGATATCAGATATATACCCATGATAAGTAATTGTTTAGGGTGAGCCTTTTGATGGCTTCACCCTGAATTGCAGTTGGCTACGCATATAGGTTATCGATCCATCTTATGGTTTCTATATCGCTGAGATTTTGTTTGTTGTTTTGTCCCTTAGGTCATCCGGTTCAGGAATGAGAGGATCTCATCCGAGGTTATTTCATGGACATCCCTATCACCGAATTCCCTGTCGAAATTGGATATGACCACCTGATAGGCTTTTAGGGTGTTATCCCGGGAGTGGGATTTATGATATTCCAGCCAAATTTTGATTACTTTCGATACTTGCACGGTACTTCCTCCTTTTCTTGAGGTTAATAAAAATTGCCTACCATACAAGTATAAAATATCATTCGGATATATGGACGGAAATTTCAATCGAGTGAGTTGTGGATCTGGCAAGAAATCACAGCTTTTCAAAAGAACCATTTCCGTGTAATATTCTCAATAAATCACAATAGATTCTGAAGCTGAGATCGAGGCAAGGTTGGTATTTGCATATCTGCTATTAATCAAAGCTCTCACTCCTGTGTTCTCAGGTTTTGATTACATTATATAATCTAAACTTTTATCCGGTGGAATCGAATTTTACATTCTGGCAAGGATAGTTACATTTTCAGGCTTGCAAAATAGTTAACAATTTGTTTTCCTTACGTTACAAAAATAATCACTATTGAGAAAGAAGTACTAAATGAAAAGAGTCGGCTTTATTTCCACAAGGATTTCGGGCACGGACGGAGTATCCATGGAGACATATAAATGGTATCAAGTCTTGGAGAGAAATGGATATGAATGCTATTTTTTCGCAGGGGAACTGGATACACCAGAAGGCCGATCCTTTTTAGAGCCTAAGGCATATTTTGAAGAACCGGAAATCCTGGAAGTCCATCAGCAATGCTTTGGAACAACCACAAGGGAATTGTCTATTTCTAAGAAAATTCATGAAATAAAGGATTTCCTAAAATCAAAGCTTTATGAATTTTGTAAACAATTTAATATTGATGTTATTATTCCTGAAAATGCTCTAGCCATTCCAATGAATATTCCCCTGGGGATGGCGATTACTGAGATGATCGCTGAGACCGGAATACCAGCTATTGCCCACCACCATGACTTCAGCTGGGAGCGTGATAGGTTTGTGATTAACTCCGTTCAAGACTATCTGCACAATGCATTTCCTCCGGTTTTAAAGTCCCTCCGGCATGTAGTTATTAACTCTGCTGCTTCCAGGCAGTTGAGTTATCGTAGAGGGATAAGCAATGTTGTCATCCATAATGTTTTTGATTTCTCAAATTCCCCTCTTTACACCAAAAAGAGCCAGGAATTACGTGCTAAATTGGGATTTGATAAAGATGATCTTTTTGTGCTACAACCTACAAGGGTGGTTCCTCGCAAATGGATAGAGCGTGCCGTTGAACTAGTGAGCCTTCTCAATTTGAAAAGACCTCGGCTGGTTGTATCTCATGAATCCGGAGACGAAGGTGACTTTTACGCAGAAAGGATTCTTGAGTATGCCAAGCATGTCGGTGTGGAACTGATATACATCGGAGATAAAATCGGAACATCTCGTTGCTTCCAGAAAAAAGATAGGTCCTATACCATAGATGATGTCTATTATAGCGCTAATTTAGTCACCTATCCATCAGGATATGAAGGCTTCGGTAATGCATTCATAGAATCCATCTATTTTAAAAAGCCTATTGTAGTGAATCGTTATTCTATCTATGTGGAAGATATTGAACCGTATGGTTTTGAAGTTATCCCCTTCGAGGGTTTTGTTACTAAAAGAGTTGCAAATCAGGTTAAGAAGTTTCTTGACCTAAAGAATCTTGCGCCCGCCTTAGAGAAGAACTATGATTTAGGGAAAAAATATTTCTCTTATGAGGTCTTGGAAGAAAGTCTCCTCCCTATCATAGAATCATTTCAATGATGTTATTCATGCATTAATTGGACATGACTCAATAAAAGACCCCGGTTTTTTAATAAATCATTTAATCAATCTAAAGTTTGGGATCGTGCAATGGATAAGCCTCTTGGAATCGGAATTCTTCATTACTCCTGCGCGCCAGTAGTGGGTGGTGTGGAAGAGATGCTTAGTCAACAAGCATTCATCCTTCACAAACTAGGACAAACAGTCACTATCCTGGTAGGTATGGGAGAGGTCTATATTGATTCCTTCCCGATTCGCATTGAACCGCTATTGGGATCAAAAAATGCGAGTATCCTCAACGCCCATGAACAATCCCGTAAGGGAAATCACAAACATCTAAAGCGACTCACAAACCGGATATATCAGATCCTGCAAGAATGGTCCCTTAATCTTGATATCATCCTGGCACACAATGTACTGCATATGCCATTCAATCTCCCTCTAACCCTGGCCCTGCGTCGTCTGGCCGCATCAGGGAATGGTCCGGTAATCGTGAGTTGGGCACATGATTCTCCTTATTTTCAGCCAAATTATCCGGAATACCTCAACGATCACCCCTGGAACGTACTCAAACGTCCGTATCCTAATATCCATTACGTGACCATTTCAGAGTCCCGAAGGCGCCTCTTTACAGGACTCTTCGGGGAGGTTCCTTGGAAGCTCATCCCTAATGGTATTGATCCTGCAAGTTTTTTCTATCTTGACCCGATATCCATAAAACTGGCAGATGAACTTGACCTGTTTAGTCGCGACATGGTCGTGGTTCAACCATCAAGGATCACTCCTCGCAAGAATATAGAACTTTCCATTCACATCGTCCGTGGCATTAAAAATTTGGATTATAATATCCTTTTTATCTTGACAGGCGCCTATGATCCTCATGAAGAAAAGGCCGTTTCCTATTACCGCAGACTCAACTACTGGATAAAAGAGCTCGGGATGCAGGACAATATTGCCATTTTGGCCGAATATAGGTTTAGTAACAGAAAGAAGCTTGTTCCAGCCCGCAATTTCATCCGCGACCTTTATCTCATGGCCGACCTGCTGCTCATGACCAGTAAGGATGAGGGTTTTGGTCTCCCGCTCATTGAGGCTGGAATGATCAAACTCCCTATTGCATGCTCAGATATACCGCCATTTCTGGAGTTAGGAAACGATATCTGTTTTTTTCGTTTAGATGATCACCCATTCACTGTCGCCGGACGTATTGTGGAATACCTGGAACGTACAAACACACATACGATGTTTCGCTGTGTGATGAAAAAATATATTTTAGATGTTATATGCAGAAAGGAGATCATGCCGTTTCTGCGTAATATTATCTCACAAGCCGATGACAAGTCTCCAGCCCCTATCCTTTAGGGTGAAATCCTTCCCAATTTAAGGTTTTGCTATCTACATTCGTAGAATAGTCTCTGTAAAATTCCCGCATAGTCACCTGAAACTCGATCACCCCCAACTCGGAAACTTTCCAATACATTTGGTATGGTGAAGAGCTTGGCGGATTATAAATATATTATCGATACGTTTGTCCCGACGCATACCTAAAATTGAAGTATTGTATTCGTAAGCTATACCTCACTGAAAATTCAGGTTTCTGCGATTGATGGCAGATCTCCAGGTAGTTTCGAAGTATTGTACAGCTCCAACATACATGACATAAGCGTAAACATGGGATATGTGCTATTAAAACGTAACAAAATGATAGTTGACTCTTAGTTGGTTGAAGTTCATTATCTGTCTGATTTTTCTATTAAAAAGGAAAAGGAGGCAGATATGCAATGGGAACAATTATCGTTTGTAAGTCCAGGTTTTCCCTCCCTATCAGAGTCATTCGATCCTCATTCCAATGATAAAAGAGATATCTTTTCCGAAAATGTCGATCCCGATCTACTACCTGCAAATTACATCCAAAGGATTGCCGAGACTCAGCCGGTTCCCGCCCGTCAGCGGGTATTGGAGCGTATTCTGGAGAAGATATGCGAGAGTGATCTTCCAGGCAAACAACATGTTGAGCAGTACCTACGACATAAGTACCGCTGTAACTGCAAAGTGAATACGCTAAAGTCATCGGCAGCATCCCTAATGCAGTTTTTGTCATTTTTTCAAACCTCGGGTAGAAAACAGCTTGAGCAGTTAAGCAGGGAAGACTTTGAGGCTTTTGTGGAAGATTTACAAGACCGAGGGCTAATGCCGGAGACGGTTCGTACACGGCTATGTGCGGTGTACGCATTTATGCACTATTTGATTAAAAACAAGGTTTTCAGCTATGAGCTTTTAGAGCACAGGATAAGGCTGAAAATGCCTGACCGGCTGCCTCGTGCCATCGATCCCCAGGATGTGACTCTGTTTCTCTCGGTTATCAATGCCGTACGTGATCGTGCGATGATTTTACTTTTGCTTCGAACCGGTATGCGCATCGGGGAGCTTTTAAACTGCAAGGTTGATGATGTGGATTTAAAGCAGCAAAGGATTCTTATCTACCAGTCGGATAAGACTTCTGTGGGTCGTGTAGTTTATTTCAGCGATGATGCGCGGGAGGCGCTATTAGCCTGGTTGAGACTTAGAGATCCTCTTAAAGAGCTGTTATTCTACGGCCAGGGCCGTCAATCAATGTGTTATGAGGCTGCCCGTTCAATGTTTAACAAGTATTTACAAAGAGCTGGGCTTGAAAATCGTGGCTATACCCTTCACTGTCTGCGGCATACCTTTGCCACTGAACTACTCAATGCCCGCATGCCATTGGAATGTTTGCGGGTGTTGTTGGGCCATACCAATTTAGAAGTCACCAGGCGCTACGCACGGCTTAGCGATAAAACGCGCGAGCAAGAATATTTCAATGCCATGGAGAAGATCCTTAAAGGAGGGCTCAATGCTGATGATAAATGTGATTATTAATTTTAGACGATATCTGAAACGACGTAATTACTCGCCATATACAGTTAAGTATTATCTGAACATCCTCAAACAGTTCGTCATTTGGCTTGATATTCCCCTGGAGCAGATAACCGATAAAAAGATAGATGCCTATATCGACTACCTTCACAGTAAACGCATGCAGCCTGCCAGTATCAACTGTTATTTGGCTATCATCCGGGTATTCTATACTTATCTGAGATACGAAGAGCAGATAAGGCTGGTAAACCCGATCAAAACCGGCAGGCGCCTACGAGTCCCCAAGCCGCTGCCACGTGCTTTGCGAGAAGAACAAGTTGATCGGCTATTTGATATTATCAAAAGTAAACGTGACTGGGCCATGTTTCGGCTTATGCTGCGGTGTGGTTTACGCGTAGAGGAAGTGGCCAATTTAACCGTTGGTGCTGTTGATTTTAAGCAGCGCAGGATCATGGTATTAAATGGAAAGGGCAGCAAAGATCGGATTGTCTACATTAGCGACGACGCTGCCACTGGCTTAGAGGTGTACTTGAAGTCGAGATCTCACTATCGGGTGAAAAAAATCTTTTTAGTTGATAAGGGCACTTATAAAGGAAGGCCGATCTCTGTTCGTGGAATTCAGAAACGCATGGAATACTATGCAAAGAAAACCGGTTTAAACGTGAGTTGTCATCATCTCCGGCATACCATGGCCACCCAGTTGTTAAATGCAGAGGCGGAGGTAGAAACTATCCAGGACCTTTTGGGACATAATTGGATTACTACTACCCAACGTTATTGCAGCGTATCGAATTTGAAAGTTCAAAGGGACTACTTCAAGGCCATGAATTTGATATTGAATCGAAACACCCAACAAACGTTTAATCAGAGTGTTAACTACGAATAAAGGTAAAGAGTAAAAGAGACTTGACAATATCAAAAATCTAGGGCAGCTTAAACATATATAACCTACCAATATTAATAGAAAAATTAGAATTTGTTACGTTTTACTGCTATTGATCACAACCCTGCCAAAACTTGTGATAATAGAAGAATATCCATCGACTAGATCTTCTAAATAAGGCTTTTTTTGTTGGAAGCAAGAGATCTCCTGATTGTCATATTCCAGCATTCTGATAAAGTATTTTTCATATTTATTTTTCCTCCTTGTTCTAAAAGCTAATAGCTAAGAGCTATGAGCTATTATAGTTACATTTCCTTTTCCTAAGAGCTAACAGCTAAGAGCTAAGAGCTGATTTTAATCTCCGATAATTCTTGACTTTCATGGGCAGGTTTATTAATAAAAATCTAATTAAAACAATTAATTATAATTCATATTAGTATCCTATATAAATATTCCGATGTTCATTTGTCAACCTATCATTAAGGGGTGAAAATGGCCGGTAAAAGAAAAACCCTGTTTCTCAGATTGAGGGCAGGGTTTTGTGTCTTTTTGGCCGAAGTGCATTGACTGCGCTTGGCGCTAGGCATGATATAACTTGGCAAGATTAATAGTTACTGGTTATTAGGATAAGAAACTTAATAACTTAACAGCGTCCCTATTCAAAGGCAGACTTGACCACTTTAACTGGGTATTGCTTTCCTCGGGGAAGCACTATAATTTTGGCACTTCTACTAAATAACCAGATGGTCAAGGGTTTGGTCCTGACCCTTTTTTTACCTCAGTGGCGGTTTGAAATAGCAAAGGGTTCATTCTTGTAGCCTTTGACAAGACGGGGGCGAAAATATTATCTTACTTAGTGATAATGGACTGAATATGGGGGTGAGAGCATTGGACATACTCGAAGAGCTGGCACAAATTGCCCGCACTAGGCCGGAAAAATTGAAAAAACAGAAGGGGAAAGGGGTTAAAATAGTTGGCTATGTAGGCAGATTCGTTCCAGAGGAATTAATCCACGCCTCTGGAGCAGTGCCATACCTGATGTGTAGAGGGGGGGAGCCTGAACCACCTGATGCAGTAATCCCGTACATGCTTCGGTTCATGAGCCCTTATGCCAGGTCGCAAATTGGATATCACCTTTTAGGTATAGACCCGGTAGTGCCAATGCTTGACCTCATAGTGGCGCAATGTAGCGATTGTCATGAATCAAGATTAGCTGATTTATTGGAATACTTTAAATTGCCAACGGTGAGACTGGGTGTTCCACCCGATTGGAAAAAGTCGCTCTCCCGAGGGTATTACCAAAAACGGTTAACATGGTTGAGGGAGAAATTGGAGGTTCTCACCGGCGATAAAATATCAGACGAAAAGCTTAAGAAATCAATTGAGTTTATTAACCATACAAGAGACCTTTTAAGCAGGATTAACCTACTGAGGAAAAAACAGCCACCGCCTATAGGCGGTTACGATATCATTCGGCTCAATCATTATTCCTTCTATTGTGACCTAGAGAAGCTGCTTCCGAAACTCAATGACCTGTATGAGCAGCTGCAAAAGGGCAAGAGTCCCTTTTCCAGAGAGGCGCCCAGGATACTCCTGGCTGGTCATGTAGTAGGCATGGGCGATTATGTAGTTCCCAAGTTGATTGAAGACTCTGGCGGGGTGGTAGTTGCTGAGTTTCTGGACGAAGGAATGAGGCAATGTGCCTGGAATGTGAAAACGGACGGCGATTTAATGAACAACCTGGGAGAGACCTATTATTTATTAAGGACGCCGCCGTCTATATTCCAGCCAGCCTGGGAAGAAAGGGTCAAAATTATCAAGAAGCTCATAAGAGATTTCAACATTGATGGCGTGATATGGTACGAGTTGTCCTTTGAGGAGATATATGACCTGGAATGCTCCATTATTTCAAAAGCAATGGATGAGGTGAACATGCCTTTCCTGAAACTTGAATCCTCATACGAATATTCAAGGGAAGCCGCGGGGCCGCTAACCACCCGGGTTGAGAGTTTTATCGAGTCAGTCAAGCAGAGGAGGAGTTGATCTGAAATGGCAAAGGATATAAATGAGGCATTCTTAAGATTAACCGGTTTTGAAGAAAACGAAATAGCAGAATATCTACCCCAGTGGCGCCAGGCATGTGAAAAGCTTGGCCTGACCGAAGATGATGTTAAATTTGCTACCGAAGAACGCCTTCCCGCCTACTTTGCTGTGGAATTGGAGGGTATCAGGAAATTACTGGGCTGCTTTGTAAAAGAAACTATAGATTTAACCAAAGCCAATGAGTACAAAGAGAGAGGGGTAAAGGTAGTATATGGCATTCTGCCAGCAATCTTACATTATTATTATGCCCTCAAATTAACGGCACCGGACAAAGTGTACGTTTCCTTTCCAGATATATTTCTGACTATGGTAATGAACGGTTTCTTCCACAAACTTGCCCCTTACCTGGAGGAAGTTGAAAAGGCTGGAATCCCATACGGATGCCGTCACTGTGCCCTGAACAAAACGAGATATGCCGCTCGCCGATTAGGGGTTATTCCCCCGCCTGATATAAGCTGGATATGGGGTTTTATTTGTGATGAAGGACCTAAAACCGATGAATTTATTTGTCTCTACCATGACCCCGAGTGGAAAACCTATATTACACGTCTGCCTCATGACCAGTCCCTGGGTACCGTGGAGGATGAGGTTATTGACCGGGTTGAGTACCTGGCTAATCAAATGAGAGACGGGTTCGAATCAGTTCAGAAGGAAATCGGCATCAAGGTCCCAGAGGAGAAGATAACGGAAGTGATTGGCATCTGGCAGCGGTATGCGGCTAAACTGGCGGAGTTAGCTCGGCTGATGACTGCCGACCCGCAACCTCTAGGCGCAGTGAGCGGGCGTCTTTTCTGGGAAGGTTTGTTCACGCCATTTAACACTGGTATGGAATCAATGGAGGAGGCGCTGGACATTACAATTAGAGAGGTTAAGCAAAGGGTGGCTGGCAAAGAGGGCCTTTTGCCTGAGGGGGCGCCAAAGCTGATGATTTATAGTATTCATCCTACTGTTCCCTGGATAGCCAAAATGTTCGAGGATAACGGGGTGGGAATACCCTTGAGTGAGTTTTTTATACTTACCAAGAAGCAACTGACGTCGCCTACATTTGAAGACCCTTATATGGCGGCGGCTGAAGGCTGGCTCAGGACATCGGGGATGGTTAATCCCGGCTATCAGGCGGAGCAAATATGTGAAAAGCTGGAAACACATAAATTCGATGGCATGGTCTTTGGTTTAATGGATTTTGACCGCTGGCTGGGCAGTAGCCACCGATTACTGGCCAGAATGGTGGAGGAAAAGACCAAATTGCCGGTATTCTACATTGAGGGAGACAATTGGGACGATAGGGATTACAGCGAGGAAGCTTTAAGAACCAGGATTGAAAGCATATGCGAGATAATGAAGATGCGGAAGGCTTGAAGTTATGTTTGCCGGTGTTGATATAGGTGCAGCTACTACCAAAGCAGTAATAATTAACGGGCGGCAAGAGATTTTAGCCTTTTCTCTGCTACCAACCAGCTATGACCGTGAGCAGAGCGGAACCGAAGCTCTTAACCTGGCTCTGGCTAAAATCCAGAAGTCTGGGGATGCCGTAAAGTATATTGTGTCAACCGGTTACGGTCGTAGAGCGTTTGCCTCCTCGGATAAGGTGTTACCCGAGATAGTTTGTCACGCTAAGGGAACAAAGTTCCTGTTTCCTGAAGTTAGGACAATTATTGACATCGGCGGACAGGACAGCAAAGTAATTGAACTGGATGAGAATGAGGGGGTTGTCAGGTTCGAGATGAATGACAAGTGTGCTGCTGGAACAGGAAGGTTTTTAGAGGTCTTAACCGAGAGGATATTAAACCTCCCTCTGGCTGAGCTTGGCCCACTTGCCTTGAAGTCCAAGAAGCATTTAACTCTCAGCAGTGTTTGCACGGTATTTGCTGAGTCAGAGATACTTTCTTTCCTATCAGAGCATAAGGCAAGGGAAGACATAGCTTATGGCATAAGCAAAGCCATTGCCAAGAGGGTGATTGGTATGGGGGCGGGGGGACAAATCAGTTATAATGAGCCCATAGTTTTTTCCGGAGGAGTAGCCAAGAATATCGGGGTAGTTAGGGCAATTGAGGAGGAATTAGGCAAGGAGGTCATAGCTCCGAAGGAGCCCCAAATAACGGGTGCCCTAGGCGCAGCTATTTTTGCTAAAGAGTACAGTCATGACGGGGGCTGAAGTATAGCTCCCGATTGCCTGCCTCTTTTCCACCTCAATATATTGTATATGACATTATGTAAACTTAACGTTTGATTACTGCTTAATCTAAACTTTTGGTCCCGCCTTCTTAGGTTTAGATTAGATAATCTAATCTAAAATAATAAAATGCCATAAAGCGGGACGCTGGTAAAAAAGTAAGTATTTAGGGTACGTACGTTAAAATATGAATTGAGAAAGTAAGCCGCAATTACATACCACCTTTAGGGAAGTTATTTGATAATTTAATGATGTCCCTGAAATCCACACACCCCGCTATCTTTTATTTCGGAGGATGATACCATGCGCCGGAAATTATCACTTATTGCCCTCATTTTTATTTTAACGGCCTTAATAGATGTTACCGGCATCGCGATGGCGCAGCCTTCAGATGCAATTCTTAAAGTCCGACAGCGGTTTTTGGATGCCGACATTAATACACTCACCTTCCACAATATAGATGAAATATTCGAAACCAGGAAAGTATCTACAGAGGGGCCTGTTTGGAACCTTCCGCTAAAGCCTGTGCCTCCGGACTTTTCCTATGAATTTAATGGTAAAAATATTCCGGCAGCAGATTTCCCTGAACGTACCTATACTAATGCAATATTAATTATAAAAGGCAATACAATAGTCTTTGAGCGTTATTTTAATCAAACCAATGAAAATACTCATTTTCTTTCAATGTCAGTTGCTAAATCGATTACGTCGGTTTTAGTGGGGATGGCGATCGCCGATGGTGCTATTGCATCGGTGAATGACCTTATTGTGAAATACATTCCTGAACTTAAAGGCAGCGGTTACACTGATGTTACAATTCGTCAAGCACTTATGATGAGGTCAGGCTGCAATTGGGATGAGAGATATGATTTTAATAAAGCTACTCCCATGTCGGAGCTTCATAATGGCGCTATTGTTGAAAATCGATTTCGTTTCACATCTCCAGCGCTATCTCTTAAAAGTATTCACCCTCCGGGGGAACAATTTAATTATTCAACGGTTGAGACCGGTGTTCTGGGATGGGTCGTTGAACGTGCAGTTGGTAAGCCTATTGAAGATTACATGGCTGAGCGCTGGTGGAAAAGGGCAGGTATGCAGTCTTATGGATTTTGGATTGCTGATGGTAAGACCGGTGTAGGCAGGGTTGTGAATGGTATGGGCTTTAATGCGGTACTTCGTGACTATGGGCGTATTGGATTAATGATGTTACATAATGGCGAAGTAAACGGTAAACGATTATTACCACACACATGGGTCAGTGAATCAACTATCCCTGATAAATCTAACGAACCGATCGCTCCGGGCTTTTCTTTAGGGTATCAGTATCAATGGTGGACACTCAAAGATTCTGATGCCTACATTGCAATTGGCCTGCAAGGGCAGTATATCTATATTGATCCGGCAACGAACACCGTTGTTGTTAAGCTGAGTTACTTTCCGCCTGGTGAGGAAAACGCAGAGAATGAAACGCTAGCTTTCCTGCACGCAGTTTCAAAATGGCAGCCGTAGTTCTACGGAAGAGAAAAAAACAACAGTGTCAGGTCTTCACATTTGACAAAGTTGGAGGAATAACGAAAATGTCAAATATGAAGACTTGATAATCATATAAAGGGCTACATTCAAGAATAAGACTTAAAAAAGAAG
>Ga0307439_1000499_pt1 | contig 27384 bp, 19 predicted proteins | sample SalMarWE160490MG_FD_202142 | JGI IMG/M metagenome (GOLD analysis project Ga0307439, IMG submission 202142) | Salt marsh sediment microbial communities from the Plum Island Ecosystem LTER, Massachusetts, United States - WE1604-90 | ecosystem: Environmental > Aquatic > Marine > Intertidal zone >... | reverse complement strand
AGCCCGATCCCGCCAGGTAGCCGCGGACGATGATCTCCACCGGCAGGACGTTGGCCTTGCGGCAGATCATCATCCGGCCTCGCAGGTCGCGCTTGCCGGCCTCGTCGGTGAACTTCCACGGCAGTGAGTCCGGGCTGGTGCTCATCAGGTGGTTGTGGATCAGATCGGACGTCTCGGCAAACCAGAAGCGCGACAAGCCGGTCAGCACCCGACCCTTGTCGGGAATGGGTGTCGGCAGCACGACGTCGAAGGCGGACAGCCGATCGCTGGCCACCAGCAGCAGGTTGTGCTCGATCTCGAACAGGTCGCGCACCTTGCCCGAACGGACGAACGCGTCCGAGCCTTCGAGCGTGTGCCCGGCAGCCCGCGGGTCGCCGGGGTTCTCGGGCGCGCCCGACTTCGGCCTAGCGGGCATCGGCGGCCTCCTTTCGGGTGGGCGGGAGCAGGTCGTCCAGTCGGGCCATCGCGGTGGCAACGTTGCGCAGAAAGTGGCTTTCGTCGAAGCAGGCCGCCAGCGCCTCGTCCGAGAGCCGCCCTGCGACGTCCGGGTCGGCCATCACCACCTCGCGCAGATGACGGCGCTCATCGGCGGCTCGCAGCGAGTTGCGCTGGACCACGGCGTAGGCGTTCTCGCGGCTCATCCCGGCCTGATCGACCAGGGCCAACAGAACGCGGCTGCTGCAGTGCAGGCCCAGCCCGCGCTCGATGTTCTCGCGCATCCGCTCCGGCCGCACGACGAGCCGCTCCACGAGGCCGCACGCCTTGACCAGCATGTAGTCCAGCAGGATCGTGGAGTCCGGGAGCAGGATTCGCTCGGCCGAGGAGTGGCTTATGTCGCGCTCGTGCCACAGCGGCTGGTTCTCCATGGCCGCGGCGGCGTAGCCGCGCAGCAGTCGGGCCATGCCCGCGATGCGCTCGGAGAGGATCGGGTTGCGCTTGTGGGGCATGGCGCTGGAGCCCTTCTGACCGCTCTTGAACGGCTCCATCAGCTCGCCGATCTCGGTGTGCTGGAGGTTGCGGACCTCCGTGGCGATCCGCTCCAGGCTGCCCCCGGTGATGGCGATGGCGGCCAGCAGCGCGGCGTGGCGATCGCGCTGGACGATCTGGGTGGAGATCGGGTCGCGGTGCAGGCCCAGGTCGGTCAGGACCTCGTCCTCCAGATCGGGGTCGAGGTGGCTGTACGTGCCGACCGGACCGGAGACCTTGCCGGTTGCGACATCGTCGACGGCGGCCGCCAGGCGGGCCCGATCGCGGGCGATCTCGAACGCCCAGCCGGCGATCTTCAGGCCCAGGGTCGTCGGCTCGGCGTGGACCGAATGAGTCCGGCCCATCATGACCGTGCCGGCCTCGGCGCGGGCGCGGGTGACGAGGGTCTCGACGAGCGCATCCGCGTCGTCGAGCAGCCGCCGGCCGGCGGCCTGGAGCTGCAACGCCAGTGCGGTGTCGACGACGTCGCTGCTGGTCAGGCCCAGGTGCAGGAAGCGGCCCTCCTCGCCCACGGTCTCGGCCACCTGGCTGACGAAGGCGATGACGTCGTGATCGGCCGTCTTCTCGATCTCGGCGATGCGATCGACATCGACGCGGGCCCGGCCCTCGATGGCCTTCAGCGCCTTCGCCGGAACGGTGCCCCGGCTCACCTGCGCCCGGGCGACGGCGATCTCGACGCGGAGCATCTCCTCGAAGCGGGCCTGGTCGGTCCAGATGGCGCCCATCTCCGGCAGGGTGTAGCGCGGGATCATGGCCGTTCCTCCGCTGCCGCCCATCCGGACGAGATCGGCTGCGCAGCGCCCTCGGGGGCTGGCGCCGGCAGCCTGGCGGCGATGTCGCGACGGCGCTGCATGCCATCCCAGCCGACCTTGTCCGCAACGCGCTCCGCTTCCGCCCGGGCGGCGGCCAGGCTGCTGCCCAGGCCCACGACCGCCATCACCCGGCCGCCGTTGGTGCGGTAGCGGCCCTCCTCATCCTGCACGGTGCCGGCGTGGAAGATCGTGGCCCCGGCCCGGGCCGCCTCGTCGAGGCCGTCGATGACGTCGCCCTTACGAGGGTTCTCGGGGTAGCCGGCCGCGGCCAGGACGACGACCACGGCGGCATCGCCGGTGGTGGGCAGGATCATGCTCCGCAGCCGCAGCTCCGCGGCGGCTGCAGACAGATTCCCCCTGGCCGCGGCCAGGAGCAACGGCCCCAGTGGCACCGACAGCCGCGGCAGGATGGCCTGGGCCTCGGGATCGCCGAAGCGGGCGTTGAACTCGAGCAGCACCGGCCCCTCGGGCGTCAGCATCAACCCGGCATAGAGGGCGCCGCGGAACGGCATCCCGCGCCGCGCCAGCTCCGCCAGGACCGGCTCGTGGATGGTCTCCAGCAGCGTGGCGCTCAGGCTCTCCGGGATGTCCGGCACGGGCGAGTAGGCGCCCATGCCGCCGGTGTTCGGGCCTTCGTCGCCGTCGAGCAGGCGCTTGTGGTCGCGAGCCGCCGGCAGCGCCAGGGCGTTTCGGCCGTCGCAGATGGCGATCAAACTGGCCTCCCGGCCCGCGAGCCGCTCTTCCAGGACGACGACCGGCTGCGCCTCGCCCTTCCCGGCCGCCTTCGCGCCCCCGCCTGGCAGATCGGCGAACAGCGCCCCCAGCGCCGTCTCGGCGCCGGCCAGGTCGTCGCAGACCGTCACGCCCTTGCCTGCGGCGAGGCCGTCCGCCTTGACCACCACCCCGCGAGAGCCTCGGGCGCTGGCCAGCTCCGCGGCGAACGCCAGCGCCGGATCGAGCTCGGAGAACGATTCGCCGCGGGCCATCCGCACCTTGGCCGCCGCGGCCACGTCACGGCAGAAAGACTTGCTCGATTCGATGCGGGCGGCGGCCTGCACCGGCCCGAAGCACGGGATCCGGGCCTTTGCGAGGGGATCGGCCACGCCGACGGCCAGCGGGGCCTCGGGCCCCACCACGACCAGGTCCACCTTCTCAGACCTGGCCAGAGCCAGGACCGCGGCCGGGTCCAGCGCCGAGACCTCCGGCACGCAGCGGATCTTGCGCTCCGCGTCTATGGCGTGGCTCCCCGGGGCGACGATCACTGACTGCACGTCCGCCTCGCGGGCCAGTCTCCACGCCAGGGCGTGCTCCCGGCCCCCCGACCCCAGGACGAGCACCCTGGCGGGACCGGCGGCCTGCGACCTGGAGCGGACGGTCCGGCTCATTGCGGCCCCTTCGCTCCCTTCGCCACCTTCGGCCCCTTCGCCTTCGGCCCCCTGGCCGTGCCGGCTGTGCCTGCGGCCGCCTTCACCTTCGCCCGGCCGTTGCCCTTGGGCCGCTGAGGTCGCTCCATGCGGACGATCGTCTGGTGACGCTCCGGCCCCACCGAGACCAGGCAGATCGGCGCGCCCGACAGCCGCTCCACGGCGTCGAGATAGCGGCGGGCGTTCTCGGGTAGGTCGGTCATCGAGCGGCAGTCGTGCAGCGGTTCGGTCCAGCCGGGGAAGCGCTCGTAGATCGGCTTGGCCCGCTCCAGGATGTCCGCGTCCGACGGCCACCAGTCGACCCGCTTGCCGTCTACTTCGTAGGCCATGCAGATCAGCACCTCGTCCAGGCCGGACAGGATGTCGATCTTGTTGAGCATGATCGAGCTTACGCTGCTGACCGCCACGGCATAGCGCAGCGGAACGGCGTCGAACCAGCCCACCCGGCGCCGCCGGCCGGTCGTGGTGCCGTACTCGCGGCCGCGGTCGATGATCCCCTCCCCGATCTCGTCCGTCAGCTCGGTGGGGAACGGGCCCGAGCCCACGCGCGTTGCGTAGGCCTTCATGACGCCGATGACCTCGTCGATCTGCAACGGCCCGATGCCGCCGCCGGTGCACGCCCCGCCCGCTATCGGGTTGGACGAGGTGACGAACGGATAGCTGCCGTGGTCCAGGTCGAGCAGCGTCCCCTGGGCGCCCTCGAACAGGAGGTGGTCTCCGCGCGCCAGTCGCTCCTGGACGAGCTGAGTCGTGTCGGCCATATGGGGTGCGAGGCGCTTGCCCCATTCGACCCCCACGACCACCAGGTCCTCGAGGTCGAAGCTTTCCATGTGGTGCTGGCGCTGGAGAGTGGCGTTCTTCTCGGGCAGGATGCGGGCCAGCTTGTCGCGCAGGGCCTGGCCGTCCAGCAGGTCCTCCATTCGGATGCCGATGCGCCAGGCGCGGTCCGCATAAGCGGGGCCGATCCCCCGCCGTGTCGTCCCCACCGCGGCCTTGGCCAGGCGGGCCTCCATCGCCCCGTCCAGGGCGATGTGGTAGGGCATGATCACGTGGGCGTGGCGGCTGACGCGGACGCGGTCCACCTCCAGCCCGCGGATGGCCAGCATGTCCAGCTCGGAGATGAGCGTGGCCGGGTTGACGACCACCCCGTTGCCGATGATCGGAGTGATGTGCGGGTAGAGCACGCCGCTCGGGACGAGGTGTAGCTTGAAGACCTCCTCGCCGAGCATGATCGTGTGGCCGGCGTTGTCGCCGCCCTGGTAGCGCACGACGGCCGTGACGTCCTCGGCCAGGAAGTCCGTCGTCTTGCCCTTGCCTTCGTCCCCCCACTGCAGGCCGACGATCACTGTGGCGGGCATCCTATCCCTCTCCCTCCAGCCTGACCCCGCGGCCGTCCGTGCCTGTACCCCGGGAAACAAAAAGGCCCTCGACCTGATGGTCAGGGACCTGGGTAGACTGCCCCTCCGAAGGAGCCGCCGCGACTCCTGGGGGCGCGAAGGTGGTGGCTCGTCTCACGGGGCGAGCGCCACGCCTTCCTGAGGCAACGTGCACACCTCGGCAATCATCGATTGGCGCGGGGACCTCCTCTCCCGCACCCGAAGTATAGCAGGCGGCCCGGGGCGGGCTGAGGGGTCCGGCCTCGTGCCTCTACTGCTCGTCGCTGGGGGAGGTCCCCGTTTTCGCGGCCGGGGCCGGCTGGGCCGCCAGGGCCGCCTTGAGCGCCTCGGGCCCTCGAGCCTGCCACTCGGCGCCGATGGCGGCGGTGGCCGTGGCGCCGACCCGACACGCTCCGGCGGTCAGCATCTGGAGCAGCGCCTCCAGCGTCCGGACGCCGCCGGCGGCCTTGACGCCCACGCTCGGCCCCACCACTCGCCGCATCAGGGCGATCTCGCCCGCCTCGGCGCCGCGCGGCGAGTAGCCGGTCCCGTTCTTGACGAAGGCCGCCCGCGCTTCCACCGCGACCCGGCACGCCGCCTCCACCTGCTCCGGAGTGAGGTACGCGGTCTCGATGATGACCTTCACCGGCGTCGGGGCGACGGCGTAGACGATGCTCGCCAGCTCGTCCCGGGCGTAGCTCACGTCGCCGCGCAGGGCGCCGATGTTGGCGACCACGTCCAGCTCCACGGCCCCCTGGTCCACAGCCACGAGCGCCTCGCGCTGCTTGATCTGCGAGACGTGCGCCCCGTGCGGGAAACCGATGACGGTCGTAGGGCCGACGAGGCTGCGGCGGACCCTCTTGACGACCAGCGGCAGATCGGCCGGACGGCAGCAGACGGTGGCGGTCTGCCACTCGATCGCGACGTCGACGGCCGCCTCGACCTCCGCCTGCGTCAGGTCGGGGCGCAGGACCGAATGATCGATGCAGCCCATCAGCGCCGCCAGATCCAACGCTCCCAGATCCAACGGGGAGCGATTGGCGAGACGGGCCTTCATCTGGCGCATGGCTACCTCATTCCCGGGTATTGCCGCCTCGCATGATCGCGGCCAGGTGATTGTCCCGCAGATCCGACGAGAGCCGCCGGCCGAACCGAGCCGGCTCACGCTGGAGCGTGACCGGAAGGTCCAGCCGCCGCAACTGCCCGTCCGCTAACACCCAGAGCGTGTCCTGCACAGGCATGACTGCGTCCCACGACCCCGAGATGGCCCACAGTGGCCCGATGAGACGCCCGGTCTCGGGGTCGATCTGCCTCATGATCGACGACCCGGTCTTGTCCTTGTGCCGGACCCACATGACGCCGCGGACCGTCTCGATTCTGGCCGAGACAGTCCCTCTGGGCTCAGCCCCCGAAGCAGTCAGTCGGAGGATAGTGGTCTCGATCGTCTCACCTTCATCACGCCAGATGGTGAGCCAGCAGTGCCCTCCAGCTTCCACAGCACGCTCGATCCCGGAGGTTTCGGCCATGGACCGAATGATCCTTCCAGAGCTGTCGATGCGGAGGTATCTGTCATCCTCGAAGGTCCAGAAGGAGCCGCAGCTGCTGTCGAAAGACCATCCAAAGGCCAGTTGCCCGTTGACAGTCCCCGACTCGCTATCCACGAACTTCGTAGCGTAGGTCGACTGGCCGACATTCTCGGTGATGAGCACGGTGGAGGGGTTCGCGCCCGTGATCTCGCCCGCGTAGCTGGCCAACACCGCTTTGCTCTGGAGGTCGATCCGCTTGGTCCACGCCGGCTCGTCGCTTGCAGGGTCTTCTGAGGCCCAGAGGAAGCCCGGTGTCACGGCGATCCGCGTACTGTTCCCCGCGCAGTGTCCCCCCGTGTCTTCCCAGCAGGGGTTCGCGCCGAACACGGACCTGTAGGTGGCGACCGCCTTGTTCGTGGTCAAGTCAATCGCCACCACGTCCTGCCCACAGATCACGTACATCCGGCCGCCATAGATCCCGCCGCTGCCGCCGGGATAGGGGCAGGTTGCGCCGCCTAGCATCTGGGGCGCCAACGGCTGCCCCATCGCCCACCATTCCGGCGGCAGAGTCGCCCACGGGACGGGGGTAGGCACCGGTTCCGACGTAGTCCAGGAAGGACTTCCGACGGCAAGAGCCGACTGCGCCGCCGTCGGAGAGCTAACAGCGCCAGGCTGAGAGCGGCAAGACAACGGGCCCAACAGCAAACCGGCCAGGAGCAGGAGCACGATCACCCCGCCCACGGCAGCCGCGACCACCCGTCGCGGCTTCTGCCGGGTCGCCCCACGAGCCCGTTCCCGAACACTGGCGACGGTCCGAGAGAGCGGTTCGAGCCGAGCCTTCCTGGGCTCTTTCGGAGGCCAGATGTCCGAGTCGGACGTCGACCAGTTTTCGGCCGTCGCATCGCCCGAGCTACCCGACATGGCGACCGTGGCTGCGGATCCACCCCGGAGGCGCCCGATCAGCTCGCCAGCGCGGCTCACCACCAGCGAAGGGCGGTATGCCACAACTGCCGTGCCGAGCCCGATGGCGACCGCGATCAGGATGAGCAGCGGCAGTGGCAGGCTGCCGCCCCCATTCGAAGCCGGGGCGGCAGCAGGCGCAGGGGTCGGATTCGGGCTCTCGGTCGGCGTAGCGGTCGGTTCAGGCGTGGGTGTGACCAGGGGCGGAACGGCCGGCGCTGTCGGCAGCGTGACGGCCGGCGGGCCATCTCCGATCGAGTTGTGGGCCCTGACCGAGAAGGTGTACGGAGTGTCGTTCGTCAGCCCGCCGATCGTGCACGAGAGGGTCTTCGTGGTGGTGCAGGTCTGGCCACCCGGGGCCGCGGTGACCGTGTATGAGGTGATCGGGCTGAACCCCGGATCCTCCGGAGCGGACCAGGAGATCGTGACCGCCCCGTCCCACGGAGTCACGCTGACGCTCGTGGGGGTGTCGGGCGGCAGCTTGCCGACGGCCAGGCTGTGCTTGTAGCCGGCCCCGACCCAGCTGAAGCTTCCCCCGCCCCGGGGCGGCTGCGAGGCTTGCCCCAGGCTGTTGTCGCCCCAGCCCAGGATCTGCCCGTTCGAGAGCAGGACCAGGCTGTGATATCCGCCGGCCGCGACGGCCGTGATTCTGGTCAGGTTTCTCGGCACGTTCGTCTGGCCGTATGTGTTGTCGCCCCAGGCGACGACCGTCCCGTTCGACCTGAGGACCAGGGCATGCTGCTGGCCCACCGACATGCCTACGACCTTGTTCAGGCCGGCCGGGACGTCGATGGCGCTGGGTGGCCTGGAGCCCATGGCGACGACTATGTAGTCGCCCCAGGCGAAGACCGTGCCATCGTTCATCCGGGCGACCGTGGCGTTGCCGCCGGCCTCGACGTCGACAATGCCGTGCCAGTCCATCGACAGCACCGAGTCCGAATCTGACGGTGTCACCTGGTGCTGGCCGTACGTGTCGTCGCCCCACACGTAGACGTCCACGGCGCTGCGGCGGCGAGCGATCCCCACGCTGTGCGCGTCGCCGGCGGCGATGTTGGTCCACCTCCAGCCGCTGGGCAGCGTGGGAACGTTCGTCTGGCTGGCGGAGTTGTCGCCCCAGGCGACGATCGTGCCGTTGGACTTGATGGCAATGCTGTGGTCACAGCCGGCGACGATCGCGACCACCCCCGATTGCGCCTCGAGCGGGACGTTGGTCTGGCCGTGGCTATTGTCGCCCCAGGCGACGACCCGGCCGTCAGCCCTGAGGGCAATGCTGTGCGAGCAACCCCCCTGGGCGGAGATGACGCCCGACCGCGCGTCGGCCGGGACCTTCGTCTGACCGGCGGAGTTGTCGCCCCAGGCCACAACGCCGCCGGTGGGCAGGCTTGCGGCCGCAGCAGGAGCCGGCGCGGCTGCCCAGGCAGGCCCCAATCCGGCGACCGCAAGCGCCACCGCGCCGGCCAGGCGCCAGCCACGGGCCAGCCCCCACGCTCTACCTTCGTGCCGCCTCATGCGGATGCCCTCCATGCAGCGCAGCCCGGAGTCGCCCATCCCGGAGCGGCTCGGATGAAGCTGCCTTCTTGACCGCCGTCACGTCCGAGTATGTGACGCGGGCGGTCTAGAACGGGCTCTTCTCGTTCCAGGTGTCGTCATCTGTCGGCGGCTTCCGCGTCCGGGGCTTTCTGGGGCGCGCCGGTGGAGGGGACGCCGGTGGAGGGGCGGGAGGCGCCGCCGTGGGGCCGCCCTGCCCGCGCCCGCCCCGTCCGAGCATGAACGCGGTCACGGCCACGAGCGCCACGCCGAGCCCGATGACCACCCCGACGATCAGCACGAGCGCGGCATCGAGACCGCCGCCACCATCGCCCGACCCGCCGGACCCAGGGCTTTGCGACGGCTGAGCGCCGCCGCTCTCCGACGGGCCGGCGCTCTCCGACGCTCCGGGCTCAGGCGAGGGGGTCTCAAGTGGAGGCGCCGTCGGTGCGGCCTCCGGGTAGACCATCGACGAGGCGGCTGAGGCCGGGCCCTCCCCGGCCACGTTCCTTGCCCTGACCGTGAAGACGTAGCCGGTGCCGTTCGTCAGCCCGCCGATCGAGCAGGTCAGCGCACCGGTCGAAGTGCACTTCTTCCCGTCCGGGGTGGAGGTCACGGTGTAGAGCGTGATCGGGCTGCCGCCGTCGCTGGCCGGAGCCTGCCAGCTGATCGTGGCCGCGCCGTCCGTGGCGGTCGCGGCAACGTTGGTGGGCGCACCGGGCACGCTGGCCGAGGCGATGGCCAGGCTGTGCAGATAGCCGCCGGCCATGTACGTGTAGTGCAGGCCGCTCGGCGCGGGAGGCACGTCGGTCTGGCCGTTCGTGTTGCGGCCCCAGCCAACGATCGTGCCGTCGGACTTCAGGGCCAGGCTGTGGTAGGCGCCGGCGGCCACGACGGTCACGTTGCCGAGGCCGGACGGGACGTCGATCTGGTCGTAGCCGTTCTCGCCCCAGGCGACGACGCTCCCGTCCGACTTGAGCGCCAGAGCGTGCTGCCAGCCGACGTCGATCGCCGTGACATTCGAGAGGCCGGACGGAGGTGTGAGCAGGCTGGCCGGGGTCGTGCCATGCGGCGCGACAGTGCCGTCCTTCTTCAGGATCACATAGACGAACTGGCCGTTCTCCACGTCGGCCGCCGGAGGCGGTGTCGCGGTCACGCCCGAACCTTCACCCCACTTCATGTACACCTGGTGTGTGCCATCCGTAGCAATCGCGACGTTCGTGCGCCAGCCCGCCGCTATGGCAAACCACTTGTACCCGGCCGAGAGGCTCGGCACGTTCAGCTGGTGGTAGGTGTTGTTGCCCCAGGCCACGATCGTGCCGTTGGACTTCAGGGCAAGGCTATGGTTGCACCCAGCCGAGATGGCCACTACCCCGGATTGCGCGGCAGCCGGGACGTTGGTCTGGTCCATGCTGTTGTCGCCCCAGGCGATCACCTTGCCGCCCTTGAGAGCCAGGCTGAAAGTGCAGCCGGCGGACACGCGGGTCACGCCCGACAGCGCCTCGGCCGGCACTTCCGTCTGGTGCCAACCGTTGTAGCCCCAGGCGACAACCTGCCCCGGCGCCACGTTGAGCGCCGCCGCCGCAGGCGGGGCACCTGGTACGGCCCAGGCGAAGGAGAGGCCCCCCAGCGAAACGGCGACGGCTGCCGCGACGCGGGTGCCCCTGCGAAGAACTCCCGTGCCTCCGCCAGACAGGTGCAAGCCGAACATCGAAGACGCTCCCTTCCTCGAAGCCGGGGCCAGCTGTCCGGCCTCCCCCGGCCGTCCGTTGTCGTCACCAGCATAGCCCTCGCAGGCCCCCGAATCGCAGCGACTTCTGCGCGCAGGCCTCGGGCAAGCCGCAGATAAGCGGCCGGTGAGCGCCAGCCAAGCGCCCGGGTCTACGGTGCGTCTGCCCGCCGCAGACAGAGTGGGCGCCGGCGGCATACGGCGGCGCCGGTAGAGGAGATCGGGACCATGAACAAGGTCCTTCTGACAGGCCGCTTGACCCGCGATCCGGAGTTGCGATCGCTGGCCAGCGGCTCATCCGTGGCTACCTTCTCGGTGGCCACCAACGAGTACCGCGGCAAGGGCAAGGAGCGGGCCGAGTACCACAACGTCGTCGTCTGGGACCGCCTGGCCCAAGTCTGCGGCCAGTACTTGGGCAAGGGCCAGCAGGTGGCCATCGAGGGCCGGCTGCAGACCCGCCAGTGGGACGACGACCGCGGTGCACGCCACTGGAAGACTGAAGTCGTGGCCACGTCGGTGGAGATGCTCTCCGGCCGGCGGAAGCGCGACTACGAGGCCGATTCGCTCGTGGCCCAGGCCACTGCCGAGGCCGCTGCCGGCGGCGCGGGCAGCACCGAGGGCAATGAGGGCGGAGAGGCTTCACCGGGCGAGGCGGCCGAAGCCGGCCTCTCGACCGCGGCCGACGAGGCCGCCTCGGACTCTGCGGTGGACGACGAGCAGGTCGTCGTCCTGGCCTGAATCCAGTCGTCGGGGCGCGGCAGCGCGTGTCGTCCATCTGACCGCGCCCCGGCCATCGCTGGGCTGCTCGCCAGCCCTGGCCTGGCAACCCGCTCCTGGCTGGCCCAGCCTGGGCTACGGCCACCTCCCGCACTGTTCGGGGCAGGTGATGAGGCTGCCATCCTTCATGCCCGCCAGGGCGCCATCCAGCCTGCCCTGGACATCATCCGGGACCGCGACGCTGGCGAGGTGGAACGAGGAGATGCCGATGCCATCGTTGGCGGCGCCGAAGACCGAGACGCCTCCTTCGGCCGTGCCCGCATCGATGCCCAGGATCGTCTCCGACACGGCGGAGGCCAGGCGCTTCACGGCCGAGGCGACGATGCAATCCTGGGCTGCCGAATACGACATGTACTGGTCCACGTCCGCGCCGACGGCCAGGATGCCGGCCTCACAAGCGGCGTCCAGGGCCCCGTTGCCGGTGCTACGAGCGGCCGCGAAGACGACGTCCACTCCTTTCTGGGCGATGAACTGGCGGCCGTAGGTCTGGCCCCAGGCGGGGTCGTCGTAGGCCTTCACCAGGTCCTTGGTGGAGAAGAAGCCCGTCTCGACCCTGACGTTCGGGTTGTACGACCTGGCGCCCAGCTCGAAGCCCTGCAGGTACCTGATGACAGCCGGGTCGCTGCTGATGGCGCCGATCCGGCCGATCACGCCACTGGCGCTCACGGATGCCGCCACGATCCCGGCCAGGTAGCCGAGCTGGTCCTCCTCGAATCGGATTGCGATGAGGTTGGGCAGCATCGTCGCCGGTCTACCCACGCAGACGCCGGTCGGATCGGGGTCGCCGTGCTCGTCCAGGCACGGCTCGACGTCGACGGCGACGAACCAGATGCCCGGGTTGAACGCCGCGGCTCGTATCGCCGTGTCGCCCAGATTGGGACCGACGGTAACGATGATCGTGCTGCCCCCATCGATGAAGGCTTGCACGCCGTTGGCGTAGTCCGCCTCATCGTCCGGAACGTAGTAGTCGAGGGTCGCGCCGAGCTGCCGGGCCGCCTGCTTCGCACCCTCGTAGGAGAGCTGGTTGTAGCCGTTGTCGTCGATGTGGCCGATGTCGGTCACGACCCCGATCTTCAGACTCGAGACCGAGGCGGAGGACGTAGACCAGGCCGAGGCGCAGCTGGCGACCGTTCCCAGCACCGCAAGGACGCCGAGCGCCCTCCGGAATCCAACCGCCATGTATGCCTCCACCTCTGCGCAGCCTGACGGCCGGACCAGCCCCCGCGCCGATTGTATGCCGGACCCGCCGGGCCTGAGGCGCGGCCGCGACCCAGCGCCATGGTGCGGATAGGAGTGTCGGCGGCGGGCCCGCCGGCCTACCATCTCCTCTATGGACAGCACCGCACCGGCCATCCTGGAGCTGGGCCTGGTCCTGCTCGGCGCCGTCGCCGCGGGGCGGTTGGCTCGGCGCATCGGCCTGCCGGCGGTGGTCGGGTATCTGGCCCTGGGCCTGGCCGTCTCGCCGTTCACACCCGGCTACATCGCCGATCGCGAACGCCTCCAGCTGCTCGCCGACCTGGGAGTCGTCCTGCTCTTGTTCGAGGTCGGGATCGAGGTCGATCCCAGGCGCCTTCGCACAGAGCAGCGAGGGCTGCTGCTGGCGGTCCCCCTGCAGATGGTCCTATCGACGGCCGTTGCGGGCGGTGCGTTGGCAGCCCTGGGAGTGGAGCCGCTGACCGCCGCCGTTCTGGGCCTGTGCGTCGCGTTCTCCTCGAGCGTGGTCATCGTCAACATGACCCGCAGCGTCAGGCGAACCACGAACCCCCAGACCGACGAGGCCCTCCTGGGCTGGGCCGTCCTGCAGGACGTGACCGGCGTGGTCATGGCTTCGATCCTGCTGGCATCGGTTGGGACGAGCGGCCGGGGCTTTCTTCTCACAATCCTGGGCCTGCTCGGCTTTGCCGCCGTCTCGCTGGCCACGGCCCGGATCCTGCCCCGCGTCCTGCGCGCCGTGGCCACCCAGCCGGACTTCTTCCTGATCGTGTCGGTGGCCACCGGATTCACGCTCGCCGGAGCCGGCGCGGTCGTGTTCGGTCTGCCGCTGGGCCTGGCCGCCTTCGTCGGCGGCCTGGCCGTCACCGAGAGCCCGGAATCGGCCGAGGCCAGGCATCGGCTCCTGCCCTTCCGCGACCTGCTGGCCGTGCTGTTCTTCGTCGCCATCGGGTCGCTGATCGACCCGGCCGCGCTGGGTCGGGGCCTCGGCTGGCTGGCTCTCCTCATCGGCCTCATCGTCGCCGCCAAGGTGTTGCTGGCCTACGTCCTGGCTCGCCTGTGCCGGATCAAAGCCCGACCCTGGCAGCTCGCCGTGGGCCTGGGCCAGATCGGCGAGTTCAGCTTCGTCCTGGCCTCTGCTCTCATCGCCGCCCACTCGCTCAGCGCGGAGATGTACTCGGCTCTCCTGACGGCGGCCGCGCTGACCATCGGAGTCAGCAGCGTGGCCGTGCGACTGGTCGGCAGACGCGGCGGATCCGACGCCGCCTCGGCCCAGAAGCGACCGGGGTCCGTCCTTGATCGAGGCGAGCCCGTGGCCCGGGGCCAGTCCGGCAGGCGCAGCCGGCCGGCTCAGGAAGGGCGGTAGAGGTCGCGCCGGTCGAGCCCGGTGGACCTGGCGACCTGCCTGACGGCCTCGGCCCGGCGTGCCCCGCCGGCAACCAGGCGCTCGACTTCGGCCCGGGCCTCGTCGAGCGACACGCCGGCAGCCTCCGGTGCCGCTCCCCTGCCCGCCCGCGTGGACTCGAGCACAATGACAAACTCACCCCGCAGGGTCAGCCCGCCCGACGCCGCCCGTGCCGCCACGTCGCCGAGCGGCCCGCGGACCACCTCCTCGTGGATCTTGGTCAGTTCCCGGCAGACCGCCGCCCGGCGGTCCGGACCGGCGGCGGCCGCAAGATCGGCCAGGGTGCGGGCGACGCGCGCCGGCGCCTCGTACAGGACGCAGGCCCGGGCATCCGCGGCTATACGGGCCAGGCGGTCGCGCCGCTCTCGGCCGCCGCGAGGCAGGAACCCCTCGAAAGTCCAACGCGGGGCCGGCAGGCCGCAGGCCACCAGCGCCGACAGCGCCGCGGAAGCCCCGGGGATGGGGACCACCGCGCCACCCTCCGCAGCCCAGGCCGAGGCCAGCTCCCCACCTGGGTCGCTGACCAGGGGAGTGCCCGCGTCGGTGACGAGGGCCAGATCGCGCCCCGCTCGAAGGTGCTCGAGCAGCTCCAGCTCGCGACCCGGTCCGCTCCGGGCGTGGTAGCTCTTGAGGGGCGTGGCGATCTCGTAGCGGGCGAAGAGCCGTTTCGTCAGCCGGGTGTCCTCGGCCGCGACGAGCGGCACCGAGCGCAGCACCTCCACGGCGCGGTAGGTCATGTCGCCGAGATTGCCGATCGGCGTGGCCACCACGAACAGCCGGCCGCTCATCGGAAGCCCGGCCTCACGATGAGCCTCAGCCCCGGGCCCTCCGGCCCGCGGCCCGACAGGCGCCCCTCCGCACCAAGCCCCTCCGCGGGAAGCCCCTCCGCCGGCCCTTCGACGGCCGGAATCACTTCTTGGAAGCTCCCGGCCGCAGCGGCGAGTGAGGATCTCCGGGATCGCTCCGCTCCAGCGCCAGGCCGGCCACCGGGGGCACGATCCGCTTGAACTCCGAGGCAGCCATCATCTGATGAAGCCGCTCGATCTTCGCCTTGCTGAAGCCCATGGCCACGAGCTCCTCGTCGGAGCGCCGCTGGTCGTACATCCAGAACATCATCCGATCCAGCTCCGGGTAGCCGAAATCGGCCTCTCCCTCGTCCGTCTGACCCGGCCAGAGGTCGGCCGACGGCGGCTTGCGGATGATCTCTTCGGGCACGCCCATGGCCGCCGCGAGCTGCCGGACCTGACTCTTGTACAGGTCGCCGATCGGGCCGAAGGCGCAGGCGCTGTCGCCATACATGGTCGTGTAGCCGATGAGCCATTCGGTCTTGTTGCCGGTGCCGGCCACCAGGCCGCCCCATATGACCGACCTGTCGTAGAGGACGGCCATCCGCATCCGGGCCGCCAGGTTGCCCCGGCGCAGAGGCGTCGCCTCGCGCGCAGCCGCGCCGCCGGCCCCCACCTCCGCCAGCAGGTCGCGCGCTTCCCCGGGCCGAGCCTCCCCCTCTCGCCCGAAGTACGCGTCCACCATCGGCGTGATCTCGACGAGGTCGCTGGCGCACCCGAGCTTGTCCACCACGAGCCGGGCATGCCCGACCGACTCTGGGGACGAGGTGCGATAGGGCATCAGGACACAGAGGACGCTGGCCGGCCCCACCGCCTCGGCGGCCAGGCAAGCGGTGAGCGCCGAGTCGATGCCGCCCGATAACCCCAGCAGAACGCGGCTGAAGCCGGCCTTGCGCAGCTGGGCACGGATGAAAGCCACGATCTCCCGGCGCACGGCGTCGGTGTCTATGACCAGCTCCTCGGGGAGCTCGAACAACTCATCGCCATTGGGGCTCATGCGACGGGCCTCTTCCGGATACTGGTGTTGCCAATGCCCAACTGCCTCACGACGCAGAGTCTATCCGGAGAGCCGCTCCCGTGACGCTGGGCCCGCACCCTACTCCGACAGATCGGCGGCGGTCTCGACCGCCGACTGCCGAGCTGCCACCTCCGCGGCGGCGTCCCGGGTCACCTGTTCCGCGAAGTGGCAGGCTGCTCGCTGGCCTGCGCCCAGGTCGCGCAACGGCGGATCGTCCACCACGCAAGTCTCGGGGTTGCCCAGCTTCTCCCGCAGCCAGCAACGGGTGTGGAAGCGGCAGCCGGACGGCGGGTTGGCCGGCGAGGGCACGTCGCCCTTCAGCACCAGCCGCTTGGTCCGAACGCGCGGATCCGTAACCGGGACTGCCGACAGCAGAGCCACGGAATACGGGTGGCGGGGGTGGCGGTAGAGCTCGTCCGTTTCCGCTACCTCGACGATCTTGCCCAGGTACATGACCGCGATGCGTTCGCAGAAGTACTGGACGACCGACAGGTTGTGGGCGATGAAGAGGTACGTCAGGTCGAACCGGGACCGCAGGTCCGAGAGCAGGTTGAGGATCTGCGATTGGATCGAGACGTCCAGGGCTGAGACCGGTTCGTCGCAGACCACGAACTCAGGAGCCAGGCAGAGCGCCCGGGCAATGCCGATCCGCTGCCGCTGGCCGCCCGAGAACTCGTGCGGGTAGCGTCGCGAGTAGTCGCGCCGCAGGCCGACTGCCTCCAGGAAATCGCCGACGCGATCGTCGCGTATCTTGCGCTCGCCCCAGCCGTTCTCCTTCGTCGCCTGGGCCAGTAGCCCCTCGCCGATGATGTCGCTGACCGGCATGCGCGGGTTGAGCGAGCCGTAGGGGTCCTGGAAAATGAACTGCATCCGGCGCCGCATCTGCTTGAGCTCGGAGCCTCTCAGCGCCAGCACGTCCCGGCCGTCCAGCAGGACCGATCCGGACGTGGCTCTTTCCAGGCGCAGTATCGTCCGCCCCAGGGTGGTCTTGCCGCAGCCCGATTCCCCGACCAGGCCGAATGTCTGGCCCCGGTTGATGGCAAGGTTCACGCCGTCCACGGCGTGAACGCGGCCTACCTGGCGGCGCAGGACGCCGCCGAAGATGGGGAAGTAGGTGACCAGATCCCTGGTCTCGACCAGAGGCGTCGACGATTCGGCCCGTGTCACCTGGCTCACGTCCTTGCTCACGTCCTTCATGCTTGCTTCGCCACCCGGCTGCGTGTCGATGCCGCCGCCGTCTTCTCGAAGGCCGTGCGGCGACTGGCGCCCTCGGACGTGTAGAGGAAGCACCTGGTCTGGGCCCCGGTGCCGGGCACCGGCATGAGCTCCGGCTCGGAGGCGCGGCAGCGCTCCCAGGCGTAGGGGCAACGCGGCTCGAACTTGCAGCCCGGGGGCATCCGGAACGGATTCGGAACCACGCCCTTGATGACGTCCAGCTCCTGGCCTCGCTTGTGCAGGGCCGGAATGGAATTCAGGAGCCCCTGGGTGTAGGGGTGCCTGGGCGAAAGGAGGACGGCCTCCACGGGGCCGGCCTCCACGACTCGCCCGGCATACATGACGGCGACCTGGTGGACGGTCTCGGCCACGACAGCCAGGTCGTGGGTGATCAGCAGCAGGGCCGTGCCGGTCCGAGCCTGGAGGTCCTTGATCAGCTCCAGGATCTGGGCCTGGATCGTCACGTCGAGAGCGGTGGTCGGCTCGTCCGCGATCAGCAGCTTGGGCTGGCAGGACAGGGCCATGGCGATCATCGCCCGCTGCCTCATGCCGCCCGACATCTCGTGCGGGTACTGCTCGACCCGGCGTTCGGGGGCCGAGACCCCGACCAGGCGCAGCGCTTCGATGGTCCGCTCGAGAGCTTCGTCTCTGCTCACATCGTTGTGGTAGAGGACCGCCTCCATGATCTGATCGCCGACGGTGAAGACCGGGTTGAGGCTGGTCATCGGCTCCTGGAAGATCATGGCGATATCCTTGCCGCGGACGGAACGGATCTCGTCGCCGTCCAGGGTGAGCAGATCGCGGCCGTCGAACCAGATCTCGCCGCCGGCGAATTCACCGGGTGGCGTGTCGATGAGGCGCATGATCGACAGGGCGGTCACGCTCTTGCCGCAACCGGACTCACCGACCAGCCCGACCGTGCCGCCCCTGGGGATCTCGAGGTCGACGCCGTCCACGGCCTTGACAGTTCCGTCCATGACCCGGAAGTAGGTCTGCAGGCCGCGGATCGAGAGCAGCGGCCGGTCGTATTCCAGGTCTCGGTCGGTCTCGACGGCGAGCAGCCGGGCTCGCTTTCGGCCGCGCAACTGGCGGTCAACCTCGCCCAGCACGCCGGCCAGGCCGAAGGCGACGAGCAGCAGGCCACACAGGCAGACGACGAGGAAGGCCAAGCCCGGCGCCAGAGAGATCTCCTCCTCGCCCATCAGCCTTGGGCCGTTCACCTCCGAGTGATGGACCACCAGGACGCCGAGCATAGCCAGGCCGACGACCAGCGCGGCTCCGCGGCGGATAGGTCGGGCGATCAGACGCCGAACGGGCGGGACGAGCAGGGCCACCATGGCCAACCCGCCGGCAGCTGCGACCGGCAGGGCCGGACCGCCGTAGCTCTCACTCAGCGAAACGGGCCTGTTGTCGCGGCCCACGGCTCCTGCCCAGGGCAGGAGCAAGGCCGAGGCAGCTGCCAGCATTCCGAGCGCGGCGACTACCTTGTCTGTCAGCGGCGCGCGCTCTTCTCGGTCGCGATGGGGCTGACCGGATGGGTGCGTGTCCTGAGCTGTCACTCGCGGCTCCTAGGATCGAGGGCGTCGCGCAGGCCGTCGCCCATGAAGTTGATGCCCAGCACCGTCAGCACGATGGCCATGCCCGGGAAGAAGGCCCACCACCAGTTGCCCAACTGCAGGTAGTTCTGAGCCTTCGAGAGAGCGTTCCCCCACGTCGGTTGGTAGTGAGCGTCGACGCCGTAGCCGAGGAAGCTGACGAAGGCCTCGCCGATGATGACGTAGGCGACCGAGAGGGTGGTGGCGACGATGATGGGGCTCATGGCGTTGGGCAGGATGTGGCGGAAGATGATGCGCCGGTCGCCGACGCCTACCGCTCGTGCCGCGTCGACGAAAGCCTCGGTCCGCAGGGACAGGAACAGGCTTCGCACCAGCCGGGCAATGCCCATCCAACCCAGGATGGCGAACACGACCAGGATGACGCGCCAGTCGCCCTGGCCGAAGACCTTGGCGAAGAGGATGATGACGAACAGCGTCGGCAGGCTCAGCATGACGTCGACGAGTCGCATCAGCAGGTTGTCGACCCAGCCGCCGAAATAGCCGGCTACGCCGCCCACGATTGCCCCGATTGTGGCCGCGAAGAGGGAGGCGCCCACGCCGATGAGCAGCGACAGTCGAGCGCCGTTGACGACCAGCGTCAACAGGTCCAGCTGCAGGCTGCCGGTGGTCCCAAGCGGATGCCCCGGCGTCAAGGGAGGACAACCGGGGGCGGCCAGCTGCGTCTCCGACCCCGGGCAATACTGGACGGGGTACGGGATGTCGAGCGGGTCGTAGGGCAGGAGGAACGGGCCGATGATGGCGATGACGCACATCGTGAGGAACAGCCCAGCTCCGAAGAGAGCCAGCCGGTGGCGCCTGAAGCGGCGCCAGGCCAGCTGCCACTGGTTCAGCGAGACGAGGGCAACCTCGTAGTCGGCGCCCTCGGGGGCGCCCGGCAGAGGTTCCGGCTCGGTTTCTTCGATAAGGGGGGCGTCGGCCCCGAACCTGGATCGCATTCTCGTTTCCTAGTCGTACCTGACGCGCGGATCGACGACCGCGTACAGAACGTCGGCCAGCAGATTGGCGAAGACCACGAGGGTTGCCCCGACCACCAGGATGCCCATCAAGACGGTCGTGTCGTCGTGGCCTACGGATTGGATGAACTGGCGGCCCATGCCCGGCCAGGAGAAGATCTGCTCGGTGACGATGGCGCCCGAGAACAGGAACGGGATCTCCAGGGCCATGTTCGTGACGACCGGCAGCAGGGCGTTGCGCAGGGCATGACGGAAGACGACTCGCCTCTCCGGCAGGCCCTTGGCGCGAGCAGTCCGCACGTAATCCTGGTTGAGGGCGTCGAGCATGCTGGAGCGGATGAAGCGCGAGTCGTAGGCAACGCTGACCACGACCAGCGTGAAGACCGGCAGCGCGAGGTGACGAGCCAGGTCGGTCAAGGCGTAGGCGGGGTTGGAGCCGAAGAACTCCCAGTAGGCGTCGGTGCCGAAGATGGGTACGGTGCGAGCGTCCCACATGCCGCTGGCCGGGAACCACTTCACCGGCTGCCCGACGGCGAAGAAGGCGATGAGCATCAGCCCCAGCCAGAAAGTAGGCAGGGAGAAGCCCACGTAGTTGAATATCGTGAAGGCCGAGTCGAAGGCGCTGTACCGTCTCACCGCCGCATAGACCCCGGCGATGAAGGCCACCGTGACCCAAATGACCCAGGCCGTCACCATCAGGATGAGCGTGGGCGGGATCCTTTCGGCGATCACGTCCGTGACCGGCCGTCCATCGTTGATCGAATAGCCCAGGTCGCCGTGCAGCAGGCCGTTGTCGCCGCCCGGAAGGTCGATGTCCAGCCCCAGAATCTCTACTTCTCCGCCGGGCAGGGCGTTGATCAGGAACGGCTTGTCGCCGCATGCGCCCAGCCACTTGCAGTACTGGATCGGCCAGGGCTGATCCAGGCCCCAGCGGTGCTTCCAGGCCGCGATCTGCTCCTGCGTTACGCGCGGGTTCTGGGCGAACCGGCTCGTCGGGTTGCCGCCCGTTGCCAGGTACATGATCCCGAAGCAAGCGAACGAGATGCCGATCAGGACCGGGATGGCCAGCAGAGTTCGCCGCAGGATGAACTTGAGCATCTGCCCCGCTCGGTTGCTAGAGAGGGCGACGGGCCCTGGGGCCCGCCGCCCTCTGCTTACGGTCTCAGATCGCTTGGACCAGTGGGCTTACTTGACCCACCAATCAACGATGTTCCACTCGCCTGCGAAGACGGTGGGGTTGCCCGTGAAGTTCTGAACCTTGCTGTCCACGATCCAGACGTCCTGGCGGTAGTACAGCGGCAGTTCGAACAGGTTCTGGTCCGGGTCTCCGTAGATGTCCTGGATAGTGAACATCGCCGCGCGGATCTTGTCGAAGTCGACGCTGTTCTTGACGATGTCGTAGGCAGCGTCGAGGTCGGGCAGGCTGGTGCGGGTGATGTTCTGGCCGTTGTGCGGCTCGTTGTCGGGGATGCCGCTGGAGTGGTAGACGTTGTACCCGCCGATCGGATCGAGCGGCGAGCTGTAGGCGAACTCGGCCACGTCGAAGTTGCCGTGGACGATGTTGCACTTGACGTCCGAGCCTTCGTCGTACCAGCCGCCAAAGACGTCCGGAATAGAAGGCTTGGCATTGACGTTGACCTTGATGCCAACGGCCTTCATCTGCGAGGCGACCAGGGCCAGGGTGTCCTCACGGACCTGGCGGGTGGTCGTGCAGTACTCGATTTCGAGCGTCTTGCCGCTCTTGGCGTAGTAGCCGTCAGCACCCATCGTCCAGCCTGCGGCCTCGAGCTTGGCCTTGGCCCCGGCCGGATCGGCCTTCGTGGTCCCGTCGATGTCCTTGTAGTACCAGGTCAACGGCGAGATGAAGTTGTTGCTGACCTTGACGGTGCCGCCCAGCGGGCCGGCGGCGATGGCTTCGCGATCGGTGGCCAGCTTCAGGGCCTGGATGATCGCGACGTAGTCGTCGCCGTACTTCTCCTTGAGCGACTTGTTGTTGTAGGCGTGCAACTCGTACAGCAGGGCAGGCTCGGCAAGAACCTGGTCGGCCGGGAGGTCTGCCAGCTTGGGCAGGTCGGAATCCTGCAGGTTCTGGCCAACGTCGAACTCGCCGGCCTTGAAGCCGAGGATCATCGAGTCGGCATCGCCGTAATACTTCCAGATAACGCTATCCAGATACGGCGCGTGACCGCTGATGGTCTCGTTGTTCGGGTTGGGCTTGAGCGTGATCTGGGCGTCGGTCTTGGCCTCGACGGGGATGTACGGGCCGCTGTACACGCCAGAGGCAAGATCGCCCATGGGATACAGATCGGTCGCCGCATTCTTGGCCGGGACCGTCGACAGATAGTGCGCCGGCAGAAGCGGGGCGATCAGGCCAAGGTAGCCTGAGTAGAGGGCCTTGTAGTGGATCACGCAGTCGGTTCCGGTACCACCGTCGATGGCGGTGATGTCCTCCCAGCCGATGGTCCCGCCGACGAGACCCGCCTGCGTGTCATCCATGATCCACTTCCAGGTTGCCTCGACGTCGGCGCAGGTGATCGGCTGGTCGTCGGACCACTTCATGCCGGACTTCAGGCTGAACTTGACGTCCATGCCGCTGCCGACGATCTCCACTCCGCCGTTGGCCACCGTCGGGACATCCTTGGCAAGGTCGGGCATGTACTTGAGGTCGTTGGTGACGATCCACAAGTTGTTGAGCATGCTGTCCGCGGCCTCGATGTCGGACAGGGCCTGAGCGTAGTACGCGTTGACGGAGTCGGGGTACTGCCACTCGGCGATGACGATGCTGCCGCCGGTCTGCGTCGGCGTGCTGGGCTTGTAGCTCGTGTTGGTGATGTCGACTCCGCCGGCAGTGGCGCTGGGGGCTGGCGTCGGCGTCGCGCCCTGGCTAGGCGCGGCCGTCGGCGTGGCTTCCGTGGACGAGCAGGCGCTCGCCACGATTGCGGCTATGGCGAACAACCCGAATAGCCGTCTATGCATGCAATGCTCCTCCATCTGTGTGCGTCCCCACGCGGAATGGTCTGCGGTAGCCGCTCGGTCGGTTTGCACTTGATGGTGTCGATTGGGCAAGCCTTCCGACAGGACTTGGGCGTGTCCCGGCCGCCGTATTGGCCGCTACTATGGGGACGCCTCCAGGACGTGTCAATTGCCCCGCAGATCTGCTATCGCCACCTCCTTCGGTGTTCGATCGGCATGGCTGGGACGCCCAGGAGGTGCTCCCTCCCCTGCACCCAGCGAGGCGCGGTCACAGGCGCGCGGAATAGCGCGACAGGGATGGGTTCGCCGAGGCGGATGTTGGGATGGCGTGCTTCGGCCGGCCGCCGTGGGCGGCGAGCCCGGGAGCAAAGTTCAACAGTGCCAGCTCCTGGTCCGTGGCGGTCCTCCTGGTTGACGCGCTTGGGCCGCTATGGAGTCCGGTCAGACCATCTGCCGCCATGCAGCCCGGATGGCCCGTGAGCCTTTGTCCGCGCATTGCGATCCCGGCCCTCCCGGGAGCACGGGCATCGCCCGCGGACGGCTAAAGCTTACACCTAACCGCCGCGATGCCAATTCAGGCGTCAAGCCGCCATCTCAACCCTGAGACGCCGTTTGGCCGTCGGGCGAGGGCCTCCACCTAAGATCGGGCTGGCGGGCTGCGCGCGCCTCATCCAAACGACGTACTGGCGCGGTGCGCGGTGCGGAACGCAGCTCTTCCGGCGACTGATGGGCTTCCTCGACGGCGGACCGCAGAGCCTCAACGAAGCCGTCCAGCGTCTCGAGCGATTCGGTTTCCGTAGGCTCGATCAGGAGGGATTCCTCCACGGTGTGGGGGAAGTAGATGGTGGGTGGGTGGTAGCCCAGGTCTATCAGGCGCTTGGCCAGGTCCAGCGTCCGAACGCCCGTCTCGGCCTTGAGCGAGGCTCCGGACGCCACGAACTCGTGCATGCAGGGGCGTGAGTAAGGCACCTCCAGGACGCCGCTCAGGCGCGCCTTCAGGTAGTTGGCGGCAAGAACCGCGTCCTCCGATGCCTGGCGCAATCCATCCGCCCCCAGGGCTCGCAGGTAGGCATAGGCCCGCACCAGGATGCCGGTGTTACCGGCAAAGGCGCGCATCCGGCCGATGCTCGAAGGTCGCTCCTCCTGCCGTTCCAGGCGGAAGGCCCCGTCGTCCTCGCGCAGCACCCGGGGCCATGGCAGATACGGCAGCAGCTTCTCCCCCACTCCCACCGGGCCGGCACCCGGGCCGCCGCCGCCATGGGGAGTGGAGAAAGTCTTGTGGACGTTGAAGTGCATCGCGTCGAACCCGGCCTGGCCGGGTTTGAAGCGGCCCATGACGGCATTGAGGTTCGCTCCGTCCATGTAGGCCAGCGCTCCGGCGGCGTGCACCGCCTCCAGCAGCTCGCCGACGCGCGATTCGAACAGGCCCAGGGTGGAGGGGTTGGTGATCATGACCGCCGCCGTCCGCGGGCCCAGGGCGGCCCGGAAGGCGTCCAGGTCCACGCCCCCGTCCGCCGCCGACGGAACGCTGACGGTCGTGAAGCCCGACATCGAGGCCGTAGCCGGGTTCGTCCCATGAGCGGAATCTGGTATCAGCACTTCCTGCCGTTCCATGTCGCCGCGAGCGCGATGGTAGGCCCGGACCATGAGGATGCCGGTCAGCTCGCCCTGGGCCCCGGCCGCGGGCTGGAGGGTGACGGCCTTCATGCCGCCTATATCGGCCAGGGCCCTTTCCAGCTCCCACAGCAGTTGCAGGGTGCCCTGGGCTGTCTCGTCGGGTGCAAGAGGATGAAGGGCCGCGAACCCGGGCAGCCGGGCTGCCCATTCGTTGATCTTCGGGTTCCATTTCATGGTGCACGAGCCCAGGGGGTAGAAGCCCGTGTCGACGGCGAAGTTGAGCTGGCTCAGGTTCACGTAGTGCCGCGTCAGGTCCGGCTCCGATACCTCCGGCAGGCCCGGTGCCTCGATCCGTAGAGCGGCCGCCGGGATGCGGGCCAGCGACTCCTTGGGCGGGGGCGGTACTCGTTCGCCTCTCCTTCCCGGCCGCGATCTCTCGAAGATGAGGGGCTCCAGGCGATCGCCGGCGGCGGTCATCGCGAGCCTCCCTTGGCTGGAGCCGCGCCCGCGCCTCCCAACTCCTCGCCCAGGGCTGCCGCGAAGCCGGCTATCTCGTCGGCCGTCGTGACCTCCGTGGCGCAGACCAGGAGCGCTTCGGCAAGGGTCGCGTCCGCGGGCTCCGCCTCGGCCAGGGCCAGGCCGGCCAGGATGCCCCGCTCCAGCAGCCGGCGGTGGACGGATCGGGCCCCGGGCACGCGGACGGCGAACTCGTTGAGGTAGGGGCCGGGGTGCAGGCGCGGCGCCCCCGCGGCCGCCAGGGCGGCTTCCAGCTCCGAGGCCCGGGCGGCCCCCAGGGCCGCCACGTCGTGCAGGCCTCGCGGCCCCAACGCCGCCATGTAGATGCCGGCCGCCAGGGCGCACAGGGCCTGGTTGGTGCAGATGTTGCTCGCCGCCTTCTCGCGGCGGATGTCCTGCTCGCGAGCCCGCAGAGTCATGACGAAAGCCCGGCGACCGTCGGCGTCCGCCGTCAAGCCCACCAACCGCCCGGGGATCTGCCGCATCAGCGCCTCCCGGCAGGCAAGGATGCCCAGGTAGGGGCCGCCATAGGCCAGGGGCATGCCGAGCGGCTGGCCCTCCGCGGCAACGATGTCGGCGCCGTAGTCCGCCGGCGAGGCCAGCACCGCCAGTGACACGGGCTCGGTCACGGCGACCAGCACCGCCCCGGCGGCGTGAGCCAGGGCGGCGGCCTCGGGCATCGGCTCGAGCAGGCCCAGGAAGCTCGGATTGGCAACCAGCGCCGCGGCCGCCGGCCGGTCCGGGTCGGCCAGCAGGCGCTCCATGGCCGCCAGGTCGGTCGTGCCCGCAGCCGGCCCATCGGCCAGCAGCGGAATCTCGTCGGCCGTCATGCCCGCCCCGGCGAAGTAGGTGCAGATCGTCTGGCGGTAGTGCGGGTGCACAGCCCGGCTGACCAGCACGCGCTCCCGGCCGGTCGCGCGACAGGCCATCAAGGCACCCTCGGCCGCGGCCGTTGCCCCGTCGTAGTGCGAGGCCGAGACGACGTCCATGCCGGTCAGCTCAGCCATCATCGACTGGTACTCGTAGATCGTCTGCAGCGTGCCCTGGCTGATCTCGGGCTGGTAGGGCGTATAGGCGGTGTAGAGCTCGCCGCGCAGAAGCAGCTGGTCGACGACAGCCGGGACGTAGTGGCGATAGGCCCCCGCGCCGAGGAAGCTGACCACGTCCGTGCGGTTGCGGCCGGCCAGGTCGCTCATCAGCCGGGCCAGCTCGGCCTCCGATAAGGGCGGGGGGAGGTCCAGGCCCGACGTCCGAAGCGCCACCGGGATGTCGTCGAAGAGGCTGTCGATCGAAGTGACGCCGATCACCTCGAGCATCTGCGTCCGCTCGGCCGGCGTATGGGGCCCGTATGCCATCCCTTCAGCTCCGATCGGTCAAGGTCCGTCGCCTGGAACGCCGCTCCTGCCGCCGTCAGCCTTCCCGGGTCAACTCCTCATAGGCGGCCTGGTCCAGCAGCGTCTCCATCTGGCCGGCGTCGGAGATTCGGATGCGGAACATCCAGGCTTCGCCCAGGGGATCGCTGTTCACCAGCTCGGGCGTGGCCGCGAGCTTCTCATTGACCTCGATCACCTCGCCCGAGACGGGCGAGAACAGGTCGCTGACAGCTTTGACCGATTCGATCACGCCCACTGGGGCGGCCTGCTCCACCACCCGCCCCACGGCCGGCAGCTCGACGAAGACGACGTCACCCAGCTGCTCCGCGGCGTACGGCGTGACCCCCACGGTCGCGACGTCGCCGACCAGACGGACCCACTCGTGCTCCTTCGTGTAGCGCAGGTCTTCGGCCACGGCTTGCCTCCGCTTCGTTCGACTCGATCTCACTCGTCTCGCTTGTAGAAGGGCAACGGCACCACTTCCGCCGCCGCGCGCTGCTCGCGAATAGCCACCTCCAGTATCGTACCGGCCTCGCCGTCAGAAGGTGCCACGTAGGCCATGGCGATGGCTCGATTCAGCGTCGGCGACTGGGTACCGCTGGTGACGCGGCCGGTCCTACGCTCCCCCGAGTAGACCTCGTAGCCGTGACGGGCGATGCCCCGATCGCGCATCGCCAGGCCCACCAGCTTCTTACGCGGCCCGGCCGCCAGAGCCTTCTCCAGCGCTGCTCGGCCCACGAAGTCGCCCGGCTTGGAGAGCTTCACGACCCGCCCCAGCCCAGCCTCGAAGGGAGTCGTGTCGCGGCCAAGCTCGTTGCCGTAGAGCGGCATGCCCGCCTCCAGGCGCAGCGTGTCACGGGCCCCCAGCCCGACCGGCACCACTCTGGCGCTGCGGCCGCGAGTCAGCAGCCGGTCCCAGACGGTCCCGGCGGCAGCCTGGTCGACGAAGATCTCAAAGCCGTCCTCGCCCGTGTAGCCGGTGCGGGCGACCAGGGCCTCAACCCCGGCCACCTTTCCCTCGCCGATGGCGTAGTGGCGCAGATCGGCAATCGGCACGTTTGTCAGCGGCGCCAGGACTCCCAGGGCCGCCGGACCCTGGATCGCCACGAGGGCAGTGGTCAGCGAGCGATCGTCGAGAAGAGCCTTGAAGCCGACGAACCGCTCGGACAGGGCGTCGCTGACGACCGCGGTGTTGGCGGCGTTGGCCACGACCATGAAGCGGTTCTCGTCCAGGCGGTAGACGATCAGGTCGTCCATCACTCCCCCGTCGGGGAAGCAGATCATGGAATAGTGGGCTCTGCCCGGTACCAGGGACGAGTTCTCGCTCACGATCGCATGGTCGAGAGCCGCCGCGGCCTGGGGCCCCTCGACGAACAGCTCGCCCATGTGCGACAGGTCGAACAGGCCGGCCCGCTCCCGGACGGCGCGGTGCTCCTCGATGATCCCCGCGTACTGGAGCGGCATCTGCCAGCCGGCGAACTCGATCAGGCGCGCGCCGAGCGCGGCATGCCGGTCCGCCAGGG